>Ga0075156_10000107_pt1 | contig 40275 bp, 33 predicted proteins | sample JI81AbrownDNA_FD_70966 | JGI IMG/M metagenome (GOLD analysis project Ga0075156, IMG submission 70966) | Wastewater effluent complex algal communities from Wisconsin, to seasonally profile nutrient transformation and Carbon sequestration -... | ecosystem: Engineered > WWTP > Effluent > Algae...
TTTTCAAAAGCTGTTGTCGATCAATCGTACGGTGTGTACGCTCCTACCAATTATGAAGCCTCGGAAACAGATAAGACCTACGATGACTGGTCAGGCGTTGGCGCTCACGCTACCGTAGAAGTAACGTTTACATTCCGTCAATTCTCGCTTAGTGTTCAGCCAACATACCGAAACTCCAAGTTTGCGTATTCCAACCATTACGAATGGGACGATGACGAGATACCGCAGCTGATCCTCGACTACAAACAAGAACAAAAGGTTGACTGGGCTGAATTTCCATTGTTATTTAGATACGATATAACTCAATCGAAGCTTCGGCCATACGTTCAGATTGGTGCGTACTATGCTTTCCTGATCAACGCCAACAAATCCGTGCAGACTTCCGGAATTGACTATGCTTCCGGCAGTGAAAACAAGTTTACAGAACCCGATATTATTGTAGGCGCCTCTGACTTATTTGCCAAAAAACATTGGGGTTTAATTTTTGGAGGCGGTGTTAACTACCATGTCGGCAACATACGGTTAAACCTGGATATTATGTACCGCAAAGGTATGAGCTTGGTCAACTCAACCGAAAACCGGTATGGCAATCCGCGACTTGCCGGAACAGGCGATGTGATGGACGACATCAAACTCAATAACATCGCAGTTTCTCTGGGCTGTTTATTCCCGATGCGTTTCCTTTCCAGTGGTTTTCAATCAATCGATAAAAGATAATATGCTAAAGCGAATCATTCTTTTTATCCCGGTGATTATTCTTCTCGGTGCGTGCCTGGAAGAATCTTCCGAGAAGCTCGATAAAAAAGCGTTTACCAAGATTTACGATAACAGTGAATTCTACTCCAGTTTTTACGCAATTGATCTGAAACAAACATCTGATGGCGGATTCATAATTCTGGGCGGAAAAACTGAGGTAGTAAAAGAAGGCGGAGTATCACAGAATGTAAATTCACCGCTCGGGATTTATATCCTAAAGATAGATCAGCTTGGCAATATTGTGACTAAACATGAGGTGGAAGGATACACTTATCCGATTGGAAAATTGAACCAGATAGGAGATAATTTCTATTTCTTTTGTATGGATGAAGGAACCAATGCCTACTTGGTAAATATTGGCCTATTAGCAGATATCTCGATAGTCACTCCTTTAAGCTCAACCTTAACGCTTCCACTGGCTTCCGGGTTAGACAATTCCGGATCTCTGCTACTTTTAAGCTACGACAACAGTACGCAGGAAACAGTGATATCAAAAGTATCAACTACCGGAACCGTTTCAGATGAGTCTCGCTTTTATACAGGCGCAGAAAGTCCGATCGATGATCTTGTAGTCAATCATGCAAATCGTGAAGGAACACAATTTCCATTTGCTGTCGGGCAAACTTCTGCAGGCAAATACTTTTTCAACGGGTTTATCAATTACACGTTTTCATTAGTATTCACGGACATGAGTGGTGACGAAAATATAACAGGCATTGTGAACGGTCAACAGCAAAATGCCGGCTTCAGTAGTGTGCTGCCCATTTCGGGAGATTCGTTTGCCGCTTCATCGTATAATTTTGGATTTAATTTTTTGATGCCCAACACCACGCTTGTAACTAATGGACCCCCTACCTCAGTAACGAATGTTCAGGCAACCGGTTTTTCATTTCCTGAACTGGAAAGCAATGCATATGTTCACGCTATCCGGGCGATACTGGGCGGCAAAAACGTGATCATCTTCGGCAGCAACACGAAATCAGGACAGATTGGACTTTATGTCTACGATGAAACAACTGGTGAATTTCTGTCAAGCAAGTACCTCGGCTACTCTAATCCTTTTGAGATCGCAGCGCTTGTACAGACTCCGGAAGGTGATATCGTAGTAAGCGGTACAACCTATATTGCCGGACGACTACCAAGGTTTTGCCTGATCAAAGTTCCGAAGGACGAGATTAAGGACTGATAAGCAGTTAGTCTTCATAAATATTTCTCATTTTTGTTCCTGCTTCAGACTAGTACATGATCAGAATTCAGGAACAAGTAGACCTACTTCCGTACAACACTTTTAAGATCGCTGCCCGTGCACGGTATTTTGCGGCTGCTACTACAGTAGAAGATTTGCATGCACTCATGGATACCCCTGTGTATAAGCATGAGAAGCATCTCATCCTGGGTGGTGGCAGCAATATTCTACTCACAGGTGATTTTGAAGGACTCGTAATTAAGATTGACCTGAAGGGAATTGAAACCGTTTGGGAGGACGAATCAACAATCGTACTGAAAGCTGGTGCGGGTGAGCCCTGGCACTCTTTTGTAATGTTCTGCGTGAAGAATACGTATGGCGGAGTTGAGAACATGTCGTTAATACCGGGTACGATGGGTGCTGCACCCATGCAAAACATCGGTGCGTACGGTGTTGAGGTTAAAGATCGTATCAAAAGCGTAGAAGCTATTGACGTTAACTCCGGTGATGTGCGTGTGTTTAGTAATCGTGAATGCGAGTTTGGCTACCGTGAAAGTGTATTCAAACATACGCTCAATGGAAAATATTTTATTTCAAGTGTTACTTTAACTCTTACTAAAAAAAATCATGTGTTGAATACTTCCTATGGAGCTATTCAGCAAACACTTGATCAGCGTCAAACTACACCTTCAATCAAATCAATCAGTGACGCGGTGATTGCCATTCGTCAGCAAAAGTTACCCGATCCGAAAGTTGTTGGCAATGCAGGAAGCTTCTTCAAAAATCCAACCATAGAGCAATCACAATACGAATCACTTAAAAAAACATATCCGGAAATACCCGGGTACTTTACTGAAAATCAGCAAGTTAAAGTACCAGCGGGTTGGCTTATTGAACAATGCGGCTGGAAAGGAAAAACGCTTGATAACATTGGTGTTCATCCACATCAGGCGCTTGTGCTTGTTAACTATGGGAACGGAACGGGGGAAAAAATCTGGTCGTTAGCTCAAGATATTCTGTCATCGGTAAAGAAAAAATTCATGATTGATCTTCAGCCTGAAGTGAATATCATTTGATGTATCATCAAGGTCAATGTGATGTGACATAACGAAGATGACATGTCATACAATCAAAAAAAAATCTTTCAAAATTTTTGCAGATTGATTTTTTATTATAACTTTTCAACAGTTTAACTTAAAATTTCAACGCTATGGCAAAGAAAGCGAAGAAAGCAGCTAAGAAGAAGGCTACTAAAAAGAAGGCTGCTAAAAAGAAGAAGTAATTAGGCGTACATTAGATAATGCCTAAGAAACTTTGCGAAGGGAAGTAAATCAGATTTACTTCCCTTTCGTTTTTTATAGGTCTGGTGCATCCCTAAACCTAACGAATCATCGCACTTTTCACTCGGTTGCGGAAATTAAAAACACCCTTCTCTTGATTGTTACCCCGATCGCATTGTAATTTCAATCATTCATTTAACGCATTACTCCAATTGTATGGCAAAGAAACCCGCAAAAACAGCCGCTGTGAAGAAGACTGCAGTGAAGAAATCCACCCCGGTAAAAAAGACTACCGCTGTTAAGCCTAAAGCTCCAGCCGCGCACCAGATAGAAAAGGTAAATGAAGATGTGTTGAAAAAACTGCAAGAACTGAATGTTGAGCAGGCACTTCAGGCAGACATCGAATGGTGTCTCGGAAGCTATCGGAACGACAATAATCCGGCTGGACTGTATGTAATGGCAGAACGGGCCTTACAAGTTTTTGCGTTTGAGCTTACTAAAGATCCTAAAAGTGTTCCGACCAAGCTTATCAAAGACATCGAAAAAGCGTTGAAAAACAAGTAATCAGATCATGTGCGTAACGTTGCTCAACTGGCCGAGATAACGCTCTGTCTTCACTCCGAATTTTATTAGAAAGTCAACCCCTTCATCGGTAGGTATTCCCTTGTGCTCAGCATAGGATTTCAGGTAGATCACACGGTTAATACCTGAGCTATAGATAATCCGCGCGCAAGCCAGGCAGGGTGAAAGCGTAATATAAAGCGTTGAGTCCTCCACGGATGTCTTATTCTTCACAGCATACAGAATAGCGTTCTGCTCCGCATGGATTGCAAGCGAACAGCCACCTTTCGAATCACGCGGGCAGCCCGTTTGTGGCCACTCCTCATCGCAGTTGTGCGTACCGGAGGGCGGACCGTTATAGCCGATTGAAATAATCCGGGTATCCTTGGTAAGAACCGCTCCCACGTGGCGTTTAATACAATGCGACCGCTTGGCCAGGTTAACAGCCAATTCCATAAAAATATCGTCAAAGGCGGGGCGTTGCATGCAGGATTTAAGTTTTAAAATTTAAGATTTATATTCGCCAAGTTAATTTGAATAATGATCAGGGCAAAACATTGGATCGCTGTAGGCTTTTTTCTTTTCAGTCACGCCCTTTTCGCACAGGAATCCGCTCCTGAACGTATCAGTCCTGCTTCATTTGCTACGCTGCGCTATAAAGACACCTATATTAAGATCACGTATTGCCAGCCCCGCAAGCGCGGACGCGAGATCTTTGGCGGACTCGTCCCGTACGGTCAGGTTTGGCGAACCGGGGCTAATGAAGCAACAGAAATTACGCTGACAAAGGATGTATTTATTAACGGACTAATGATCACTGCCGGAACATACTCTCTGTTTACAATTCCGGATAAAGAAAAATGGATTATCATCCTCAACAAGGAGCTTGGCTTGTGGGGTTCATACAATTACAACTATAAAAACGATCTTCTTCGGTTTGAAGTGCCCGTTCAGGCCGACACAAGCTTTACGGAAGCGTTCACAATAAAGTTCGATCAGCGAAACAATGTGGCCGATCTTTTGCTTTTGTGGGATAAAACCAGAATCAGCATCCCTTTTCAGTGCATTGAACCCCGCCAGTAACATGAGATTTGTTTTTCTTTTAGCGATAAGTATAAGTACGATCAGCTACGGCCAGCAAACCGAGCTCGACCGCAGAAATGGATTCAAGGACATTAAAATGGCATCGCCCATTGATTCCGTTAAAGGCGCTACCTTTAAAAAAGATTTCAAGCACAACGGCCTTCCGGTAAAGCTCTATGTAGTTGAGCACGAAGATTATTCATCCATCGGAGAAGTGAAAGTCAATCAGATTGAAGCCAGCACATATAAAGGATTAATCTATCAGCTTGTTATTGTTACAGAAAAAGATACCCGCCTGATGAAAGCTATGGAAAGCGTGTTGGGAAAACCAGTCTATAACGTTCGCGATGAATCCTATAATTGGGGAGGTGAAAATGTTGGATTAAAATTCCGGTCGCACTCCAGAAACCAGCTTTCCCTGGATTATACATCGATGGTTGTGGGTCGTATGATGCAGGAAGATAAAAAGCAAAAGGTTAAGGATATCGCTAACGATTTCTGATTACCCGATTTTTCTTCGACCAGCGCACGTAAACAAAACCCGTTACAATCACTACCAGCAGCGCTATAAACTGTGAGTGAGAAAGGTATCCGTCAATAATAAATCCCCGGGCCACGTCTCCGCGAAAAATCTCCAGCACACTTCTTCCAATCGCATATAGAATGAGGTAAAGCAGGAACAACTGGCCATAAAATTTCTGATACTTTGATTTTATAATCAGCAAAGAAATCATAACCAGGAAAATAAAACCCGCCTCCAGTAATTGAGTGGGAATTAAAGGCGTATTGAGCGGAGCCTGGCAAGCTTCATGGGTAAACGTTACACCAAGTGGTCCTTGTGTGGGTTTACCATAACAACAGCCCGCGAAGAAGCAGCCGATTCGGCCAAACATGTGCACGATACACGTTACAACAGCCATTACATCAAGCATTTTATACGTATTCAACTTGTGCTTTTTGAAAAACCAAAGCATCGTTGGAATGGCAAAGAGAAATGATCCATAAAAAACGAATCCGCGGCCGGTAAAAAGCTTCGATAAGTTATTCATGTATAGCGATGGATTCTCCAACAGCAGAAAAAACTTTCCGCCAATAAATGCAGCAATAAAAATGAGAAGAAATAGTGTATTCGCCTGGTCAAACGTAAGGCCCACATCTTTTCTTCCCTGAAAAAACATGTACGTCACCGCACCTATTACACCCAGCGCGATCATAAAGCCGTAGCTGTAAATGGTCAGACTGCCAATTTCAAAAAGAACAGGATGCATTCAGATTAAATTATACGTTAGAGTTAAGGCAGTTAACCGTTATACGATATCCGGTAAATAACGCCTGCAAGATCATCCGATACAAGCATCGATCCATCCGGTAACACCAGAACATCAACCGGTCGGCCCCAGGCCTTGTCTTCTTCTTCATTGAGCCATCCGCTTGCAAAAGTTTCATACCCTTCTGATGTCTTATTGTCCTTAATTTTTACAAGCGAAATCCGGTAGCCGATTTTTTTGCTTCTGTTCCATGAACCATGCTCTGCAATAAATGCCTGATTCGCATAGGCCTCGGGAAACATTTTACCGGTATAAAATTTAACACCTAACGCAGCTACGTGTGGGCCAAGCGGCTGAACCGGGGCAGTAAACTCACTGCAGGCGTGCTTATCACCAAACTCTGGATCTTTAATCGTTCCGGCATGACAGTACGGATATCCGAAATTCATTCCTGCGCGCGGTGCATAGTTAAGCTCGCATGGCGGCACATCATCGCCCAGCATGTCGCGGCCGTTATCCGTGAACCAAAGTTCATTGGTAACAGGATGCCAGGTAAAGCCAACGGTGTTCCGGATGCCTTTCGAATAAATTTCTCTGCCTGATCCATCAACATTAATACGTGTGATCGTATTGAAGATTGAATCTTCTGATTCACAAATATTGCACGGTGCACCAACGGGAACATATAACTTTCCATCCGGCCCGAACGCAATGTATTTCCAACCATGATGCGCCTCCGTTGGATAGGTATCATTTACCACAATCGGATTAGGGGATGAATCAAGATTTGATTCAATGTTCTCATACTTTAATATTCGGCTTATCTCAGCTACGTACAAGTGACCATCTTTGAAGGCAACACCGTTCGGCTGATTTAATCCTGAATCAAGCACCCACTTCTTGTCCGCTTTAAAATCTCCATCGGTGTCCTTAACAGCATAAACTTTATCACCATCCTTGTTCCCGACAAAAATCGTCCCGGAAGGACTCATGGCCAGCGAACGCGCATCGTTTACCTCGGCAAACACATCAATGACAAAGCCTTCCGGCAGCTTGATGGTTTCCAACGGAAGTCTGCCTTCAGGTGCTTTATTTTTTGGACTGCAGGCTGTTAGCACGACCATCGCACCCAGAAATATTCTTTTAAAATTCATAACCGAAATCGTTTGAGGTAAGGTACCAGTTTCACTCCGAAATTGAAACAATCATTTTACAAGTGTGGAATCGACAACCTGAAGTATATTTGCGTAATGATTTCCATTTCGAATATCTCCTATTTTATTGGTGGCAGGGCCTTATACGAGAACGCCAGCGCATTTGTGAAGCCAAAAGACAAAATAGGCCTGATTGGACTTAACGGCCGCGGCAAGTCTACCCTGTTAAAGCTCATTCACGGAGAGTATTCACTTGATGCCGGCTCCATCAGCAAGGCTAACGATTGCACCCTGGGCTTTCTTAACCAGGATCTGCTCTCATACCAGACAGAAGATTCCATTCTGACGGTAGCCATGGGGGCATTTAAAGAAGTTGTTGATATTGAACGCCAGCTTGAGTCAATCATCAAAAAGCTTGAAACTGAATATTCCGATGAGTTGGTTGCCAAGCTGACCAAGCTCCAGGAAAAATATGAGCAATTGGATGGATATACCGTACAATCAAAGGCTGAGGAGATCCTGGAAGGGATTGGCTTTGTTACGGCTGACCTTCACCGGTCATTAAAAGAGTTTTCGGGAGGTTGGCGCATGCGCGTCATGCTGGCCAAGCTGCTTTTAGAAAAGCCTTCGCTCCTCATGCTGGATGAACCAACTAACCACTTGGACCTACCCTCTATTGAATGGGTTGAAAGCTATTTAAGAAATTATGAAGGCGCAGTGATGGTGGTATCACACGACCGCCAGTTTTTGGATAATGTAACTACCAAAACCATTGAAGTAACCCAGTCGCAATTGTTTACCTACGAAGGAAATTACTCCTTCTACATGGAGGAAAAAGAACTTCGTTCAGAAATTCAGCAGGGTGCATTTGAAAATCAACAGGCAAAGATCCGCCAGACAGAAAGATTCATTGAACGTTTCAAAGCAAAAGCAACCAAAGCACGTCAGGTTCAATCGCGTGTAAAGGCACTCAATCGAATGGACATGATTGAAGAGGTGATTGATGATACCGCATCGGTGAACTTTAAGTTTAAATTCAAACAGCAGCCAGGACGGTGGATTGTTACCCTGAACGATGTATCGAAATCATACGGTGAGCTTGAAATTCTGAAGAACACTTCAATTTCCATTGAACGCGGTGACAAAATTGCATTGGTAGGCGCCAATGGAAAAGGTAAATCAACGTTGCTTCGGGTTATTGCAGGCACCGAACCAGTTCAGGGTGAACGTTCCATGGGTTATAATGTGATCCCTGCATTCTATGCGCAACATCAGCTCGAATCGCTGCATGTTGACAATGAAATACTCGATGAAATGAAGCAAGCCGGTTCCGGTAAAACGGAACAGGAACTTCGTGGTGTACTGGGATGCTTTCTGTTTTCGAATGAAGATCAGTTCAAGAAGATCAAAGTTTTATCGGGTGGAGAAAAATCAAGGGTTGCCTTGGCGAAAACACTGATCTCAGAAGCAAATTTTTTGCTGCTCGATGAGCCAACCAACCACCTGGATTTTATTTCGGAGAATATTCTTATCCAGGCCTTACAACAGTATGCCGGAACCTTCATTGTGGTATCACACAACCGGTATTTCGTAAGTCAGATCGCCAATAAGATTTGGTACATCGAGAACAAACAAATCAAAGAATATCCGGGAACGTACGAGGAATATGAATACTGGCGCAAGAAAAATGAAACCGGTGAAGAACCTGTTAAACGCGAGCCTCCTCCACAACCCGTTAAGAAAGAATCATCTCCACGAAACGATGATGCTGAAAAGAAATTAAAAGCGCTCAACAAAGAACTGAAGCAGGTTGAAGGTAAAATTGAATTGCTCGAATCGGAGAAAGCTGCCCTTGAAAATGAAATGGCTAAACCTGAAGTTTACAGTGCCTTTGAAAAATTAAAGCAAGCCCAGGAAAAGTTCACGAAAGCAACGTATGAATTGGAGCTAAATACAAAGCGCTGGGAAGAAATTTTAACAGAACTCGATCAACTGACTAGCTAAAATACATTCCACTTTTCAAGCAGCCCACTCAACGCCAGAAAAGCGGCAAGAATGGCTGTTCGAAAAATTGCTTTTGATACATACCGTTTCCAAATCGAGCGCTCCATAGTATTTAGAAGATACCACAGCGCTCTTTTCCTTACAATTACAACGCTGCAATTATCACTATCTACTTCTTCTGCGATTATTTTACCACCGGCAGCCACTTTTTATCCTGCCGGAGGTGGGGTTGCTCCAAGACCCACGTATACCGTTGTCACGTTTGCTATACCATTGACGTCCAATTTGTAGAGTGGGTTTAAGTTGCCTATTCCAACATTACCATCTGTTTTTACCGCAAGCCGATCAAGGTCGTTGGTAAACAATGAGAAATTATTATTTCCGCGTGAACCAACACGCCCTTGTGCGATAGGAGTCATTGCGGTTTCAAAAACAGATAAAATTCCGCTCGCAGAAACTTCAAATTGAACAGGCTGCGAGCGCGGGTACTATAAACACGTGCGTTAGCTGCCGAACTGACAATGTCAAGTTTATAGCCACTAGTAGCTGTGGTGGTTCCGATACCCACAGCTCATGTACCGTTCCAGTAAATATTTGAGCCGCTTGTTGACCATTGAGCATTCATGGACAGGGGACTTGCCATAGCAATACATGCCACGCATCATTAAATAGTTTGCTGATTTTTCTTTTTTTTTAAAATCTATGCAATCAATCCCCGTATTGAGTTCCCGGGTGACAAAAGTCGTAGAAAAATTGAAGTAAGGGTTTACGTTGAAATCCCGTTTCTGATTTCATCGTGTGATTCTGTTTCGACCTGAAATATCATTAGCATACAGTCGAACCCTTCCGTAAAATTTTCATAACTTGTAACGATGTGGTTATTACGCATGTTGACTACCGGAGTACTAGCTGTACTGGTCCCGTCTATAGCCGTCAAGGTATGCGCTCAAACCCTATCAGTCAAAAACTACACCACCCAAGACGGCCTGCCCAGTGCTGAAGTGTTCCACATCCTACAGGACCGCTCGGGGTTCCTCTGGTTTTCCACCAGCAACGGCATTGCATCCTTTGACGGATATGAGATGAAAGCTTTCAGCGGTCATGACGGGGTCCCGGACCCGCTGGTGCTCGAAACACGCGAGGATGAAGCTGGTCGCATTTGGATGCGGTCATTTTCCGGAAGAATCTCATACCACTATAAGGGTGTTGTTCACCCGTTCGTTTTTAACGATACCCTTAGCAAATTCTGTTCGAAAGGGTACCTAGAAGCCTTTGCTCAAGATACAACGGGTCGCTGGGTGTTTTACGAAAGCGATGATCAACATGGTACAATAGAAGATGACGGTTCAATCAGCCGGCAGCGCCTTGCCCTCGCACGGATTGCAATCACCGATTACGGGGATCAGCTTGTTATTCAAAGCTCACTTGTCGATAGAGCCATTTCAGGAACCGTTATAATAGAAGGCAAAGAGTTTCCGATAAACATTCCCTCCAATGATCCTAAATACAATTACCATTATGTCAGCGTTACCCGTTGGAAGGGGAGTATCTATTTTTCTGTCAGAAACAATGTCTTCCGATATGACGGGCATAAAGTCACATGTGTACTGATTGCGGGCGCACCGATTATTGATTTATCCATCGACAAGAAGGACAGGCTCTATGTAGGGCATATAAACCGTGGTACGGTACAATTTAGCAACGAAAATTTTCAAGAAGGAGATACACTTGACTTTACCCGCAATCACTCTGTAACCGATGTTTTAGAGGATCATGAAGGCGGGCTTTGGTTTTCCACACTGGAGGCAGGCGTCTTTTATGTTCCATCGACCGGCATACACCATTATTTCCTTCCGGGTAATCCTAGAATCCGGACCGCGCTTGTCCACAACAGAAAAATTCTGATCGGAACCAATGACGGTCTGTTAATGGCCCTGGACGAAAAGTCCAAAGTCATCATAGGTCGTCAGAAATTTGAGAGGTCAATCCTTTCTCTTTACGCACATGAGGACACCGTATTTGCGGGCACATCCAGTTACCTATACATTCTAAGGGATGTCAATCGCAGACCGCTCCAAACGTACGTGGGCAGCGTGCTTGGTTTTGCCGAAGATCACGATACTGTATGGGCTCTTACCGGACGGACAATCGCGTTTTATCTCCGCAACGGGGTGCAGACGCACCGTACCCGGTATGACCGGGCTATCCGGAATGTTTATGTAAAAGACTCCATCTATTATGTTGTGCCACACCTGGGCCTTGAGATTTGTGACCAAAGACTCGCAACGCTTGCAAAGCCGAAGTCACTTCAGTATCTTAAAGTATCGCAGCTTCATCCGGTTAACGATACTACGCTGCTCATTGGCACGATCGGAAGTGGTTTGATTGTCGCGAACAAGGTATTGACGCGCATCACTCGATTTGAATCCTTACCCCGCGATATCTACCACATTGTCAAGCTTGATGAGAATTATTATTTCGCATCCGAGGAAGGCATATTCAAGGTAAGTATGCAGGATCTTATTAGCCAATCCGTTAGGATGGTTCTGTTGAATGCGAATAACGGCCTGCTCAACAAATCAATCAGCTTATTAGAAACGACCTCTGACAAGAAGCTTATCGTTTTTTATGACAACGCCTTTAGTATCGTTGACCCGGAAGGCATGCAGGTTCTGAATGGTGTACCCCGTTTTTACATAGATCGAATTACTGTCAACAATCGGATGATGAAAAACCTGCAACATTATCATCTACCGTATGACAGTAACACTGTTCAACTAGATTTCGGATTTGTATCCTTCAATAATCAAGATATTAATATTCGGTACAGGCTTCATGAGCGAGATAGCTGGATCTATCCACGAAGGACAAACTTTATCAACCTGTATTCCCTTTCACCCGGATTCTATACACCGGAGCTTGAATACTCTGCCGACCGGTTTACCTGGCAAAAAGCTAAAGGTCTTCCGACTTTTAATATTGCGTATCCCTGGTGGCAGAACCCTTACCTGCAGGGCGTTTCGTTTGTTATCGTGTTCATTGTTGGATTTACTATTGTGCGCAACAGGCTTGAAATCCACCATGAGCGTAACAAACGACTTAAGCTTCTTACAGTTCAGCAACAACAACTGCTGGACACAGAAAAGGAAACCACAGACCGGGAGCGAAACCGCATCGCTAAAGACCTGCATGACAGTGTCGGCTCCTCGCTGCTTGCGACTAAGCTATCTATTGGCCGGATCTTAAAGCGTTATAACCATCAGGAAGCGGATGAAATCGAACTGCAACTGTCCAATACACTGAACGAGATCAAAAACATCATTTATGATCTCTCGCCCACTGAACTTGAACGTGATGGTTTGTCGAAAAGCGTGAAGAACTACATTGACAAACTATCCGGGGTAACGGATATGCAGCTGAACGTGATTTTCTACGGTGACGACATTATGGATGTCCGGATTACTTTACCTGTTTTCCGAATACTACAAGAGCTATTTTCCAACTCAATAAAATATTCAAACGGAACCTCCATTTCAGTTCACATCAACTCGTTTGACAAACTGCTTAATATCGTCTATGAGGACAATGGTAACGGGTTTTCCCCGAAGCTTTCAAAAGGCCTAGGTCGGGGATTATCAAATATTGATGCAAGAGTCAGAACGCTGGACGGTCAAGCAAAGTTTGATTCAGGTGCCTATGGAACCTCTTGTATTATTGATATCCCTAAAGCCTACCAAGCCACAACCTTATGATACGAACCATTATCGTAGATGATCATCAGCTTTTCGCAGATGGCGTGGAGCGACTTCTGAATGAAACTCACAGATTTCAGGTTATTCATAAGTTCAGTTCGGGGATAAGCTTTCTCCAGGCGCTTCCGATAGATACTGTTGAGCTCATTATCATGGACGTAGACATGCCGGAACTTAGCGGGTTTGAAATTATCCGAAGACTAAGGTCTCAAAACAAATTGGTTAAGATCGTAGTGGTGAGCATGCATGAAACCCTTGCTTATTCAAGCGAGGCGGCTGAACTGGGAGCTAACGCATATCTGGTAAAATCACTAAACAGCGCAACACTGGTGACCCGGCTGCTTGAGGTAATTGAAGGAGAAAAGATTTTCATGAGAGAGTTTAAAACGATTGAGACTGTATCACTCCTCTCAAAGCGTGAAACAGAGGTTGTTCAACTTATGGCCAAGGGAAAAACATCGGAAGAGATCTCGAGTCTTCTTAACATTTCTGTTGTTACAGTAAAAGCTCACAGGACTAACATTTTTCGAAAGCTTAATGTTCGCAATGCAGCTGAGATGATAATGAAAGCGTTTCATTTAGGACTGCTCTAGATGAAAAAAATAACGCGATAAATAACGTCTATAAGTTTAGATTAATCAACTCGGAAGAAATTTAACCGAAATTGACCAACTCAATAGCTAAAACACGAACCACTTCTCAAGGCATAAGCTTAACGCCAGTAAGGCGGCAAGTATTGCTGTTCCTAAAATTGCTTTTGATACATACGGTTTCCAGATCGAACGCTCCATAGTCAACTATTTAAAAATGTACCTGAATCGCAGCGAAACATCAAACGTAACCGGGGTTATCTCTGCTGCAACTTCCTCCTTATATATCGAATGGAGTGCGTAACGTAACCCGGGATTTAATGAAATCCGATAATGATCAGCAATCCGGTAGCTAAATTCAGTTCCTAACAATCCGCTAAAGTTAACGGTCCGGTACGGAGAATCCTGTCCCGCAGCTTGCGTTACTTTTTGATAACTGTCGTTGTCAGGTGAAAGTGTGTTGCTCACAAACAGGTCGGTTGCTATACCTCCATTGAGCTGAATACCAAAAGCCTGATCAACAATAAGGTACCCGACCTGTACGGGAACACTGACAAACTGCATGCTACTGTTAACCGAATAGGGACTAACGCCCTGGTAACGATCAAAATTAGCGGGCTGCGCAAACTCGCTTAACGTAGCGCTTCCCTGACTCGAAACAATTGACGTGAAGTCAGCATTTTGTGTGAGGTACGAGACCCCGCCCTGCAAAATAAACCGTCTCGAAATTTTGCTCGCAACATTCACACCCACGGAATAGCTTGATCCACTAGGTGATTGCGAAGATGTTGATGCGTCTCCGCTTAACGCGTTAACGCCCAGATTAGCAGATGATGATTGCACATTTGGTTTATAGCTTCCAGCACCAAACCCAACCGATGCCCAGATCTTTTCACGGGAACCGGCCGCCTTCTTTTCTTCGTCTTGATACTTTTTCTCTTCATCTTTCAAGCGGGCGAGTAAAACCATTCCCGCATCGGGCTCAACTCGTTCCTCTTTGGGCAAAACGAGCACGGCCTTTTTTGTCTCAACAAAATCTGAAAGCCCTTTCCGGTTGATCGTATATTCAATTCCTGAATTTTCGGACTGGATTATTGATGATTGATCGACTACCGGCTTGTCACTTTTATGACTAACATGGTCCATGCCCTGAGCAGGCTTTTCCTGGGCTATCCGATTTGGTAAGCGTTCATCAGATTTTAATTTCTGAGCTTGTGTTGGTTCTGTCGTTGGAGAGTGCTTGGGAATATTATGTTCGGTTAAGCTTTGCGTATTAGAATCGTTTGCAGTGGGCTGACTTAGATAGTACAACCCTGCGAACCCAAATGCAAACGCAACCGAAGCCGCGGCCAGCAACTGAAACATCAACAGGTTACGTTTCAGTTTTCCGCCCGATTCTTTTGCCAGATCAAGCTCAATGTTCTTCCAGACTGCAGCAGATGGCAAAACCTCTGCGCCAGCAAACGCATTTCTGAATGAGTCTTCAAACCTGTTACTTTCCATAACGCTGATAATATGTTGATCCTTTTAATAATTTTTCCTGCAGCAGGTTTCGCGCCCGCGCGTATTGCGACTTCGATGTTCCTTCCGAAATTCCCAGCATCTCCGCGATTTCTTTATGGCCATAGCCTTCCATAGCAAACATGTTAAACACAACCTGGCAGCCCGGGGGTAGTTCCTGAATCATTTCCAGCAATTGGGTAAAATGTAATCCCGAAAGGCTTACTTCCGTTTCAGGCAGGTCAATGTTGTCAACATCAACCATGGGATAGAGATATAGTTTTTTGCGATGGTGGTTGAGGGCCGTGTTCACCATAATCCTCGTCATCCACGTTTCGAGCTTAGAATCTTGCCTAAAACCCCCTAAGCCCTGAAACACCTTAACAAAGCCCTCCTGTAAAATGTCTTCAGCTTCGGCAGAAGATTTCGAATATCGAAGACATACCACCATCAATTTTTTGCAAAAACGATCGTATAAAGCCTCTTGTGAGGCCCTGTTCCCCTTTCGGCAGGCTTCAATCAGCTCCTGTTCAGTGAGCATTCCCAGGTTAATTCGATCGTTATGCATCTTAGACCCAACCCCGAAAGGAAAGGTTGGAAAGGGTTCAAATTAAAATTTTAGTTTTGAGCATGAAGAAATGGTGTCTCATTCTATTATTAGCTGTTATTGGATGCGTTCCATTAACTCAAACTTCTAGTACCGGTTCCGGAGAGTCAAAAGTCCTTACCCTGTCCGACCTTACCTATGAACCGCAAATTAAAACCGTTCGCCTTTACCCGGAAGGTTCAGATGCCATAACCCAGCTGCTTCCTGCCGTTACCCGGATGGGTAACTGGAGCCTCAGGCTCGAATTTGACGACCTTCATGACCAGCGTGACAGTTACTACGCCCGGATCGTACATTGTAACCAGGACTGGACTAAATCTTCCCTATCCGACCTCGACTTCCTCCCCCAATTCAATGAGTTTTCGATCCTTGATTTCGATTTCTCACTGGATACACATATTCCATACGTACACTACTCACTCAAGTTGCCAGCCGTTAAGCTTCCTGGAAATTATGTGCTGGTTGTTTATCGGGGGTCTGACCGAAATGATATCATCATCAGTAAACGCTTTATGGTATACGATTCGCGTGTTACGTTCTCCCGGGAAGAAAATTTAGTGGGTGCCGGGTCGGTTGCCAATGTAAACCAGCAGATCAATTTTACCGTGAATTATAAGAATGTGGACCTGCTCAACCCGCAGGAAAATGTCAACATAACGATCCGTCAAAATCAGCGTTGGGATAATCTTATGTCGGGCATCAAACCCAGTTTTTTGCGTGACAACATTCATGAGTTGGAGTATCGCTTTTTTGATCCTGGTAAAATGTTCCTGGGCAACAACCAATTCCGGTGGTTTGATCTGAAATCATTAAACTATCCAGGAAGGAATGTATTGAGTGTTGATAAAACCCAGAAGCCGTTTCAGGTATTCATTCAACCTGATGCAACCCGTAAGGGTGAGCCTTATGCATACAATCCCGATCTGAACGGCAACTTTCAGAACGACAACTATGATTACAGGAATCCTATCTCCGCCAACTACGCGTACATTCATTTTGCCCTGCGATCCCCTCAGCCTGTTGATGGAAATGTCTACCTCAGCGGAGCCTTTACGAACTGGAGCCTGTCGCCCGAGTACCAAATGACCTACGATGCCATCAAAAAAGAATACACAGCAACCGCTTTTCTAAGGCAAGGATACTATGACTATCAATATGTAGTCAAGTCGCCTACGCTTCCTCCCTATTATTTTGAGGGAAGTCATTTTGAAACAGAAAATTCATACGAGATCTTCGTGTATTACCGGGCGTTTCAACCGCAGGCAGATTTGTTAGTCGGGTATTCGAAGTTTGTGATGAATCCGCGTTAAGCGTAAACGACTTCCTGTTGATTGGCTTTACGGATAGAATCATTACCAGCTATGTCAAGCATTCCAAAACCTTTGTGGCAGAAGTAGCCTAGCCCATTTTCATACACGAAACGTTGAACTTCGGGCGCAGCATACAACGTAAATGGAAATGTGTACCCGCGCACTTCAAATTTCACATCGTTGTCATATACCGGGTAGATGCGGGCAAATTTCTTGTGTGTGGCCTGGATGCGGTTCAGGTAATCAGCATCGGGCACGATCTGGAATTTATAGAATGCCGCGAGCTGCTCAGGCGTATACTTACCGGTGGCCTCCATCCGGCTGATCGTGGCATCATATAAGAGATCAGAGAACTCATCCGTTTCCGGGGACATAAACTTCTTGCTCTGATCGTCATTAAAACCTGCAGCCTGAATGGGTACGATCGGTGAGATGCAAAGGAACTTAGCCTCTTCATTAATTTGAACGGTCTCCTCCTTTTCAAAAGACTCAGGTGACAAATGCAGACTGCCAATGACAATTTCCTTTTGCTCGAATAACCTGCCCAGGAAATAATCCAGGAAAGTCTTGTCCGCACAGGAGAACACGAGGGTGACTTTTGACGAATAGAAATGAAGGCCTTTTCGGCTGATCTTCGTTTGACCCTTCAGGCCCGAGAAAATGAATTGCGTGAACTCTTTATATTCCTTTTCTGGACCAAAGATCAAAATGCCTTTAATGAATTGTGCCAGCAAGAACTGGTGATGAAACGGTACGTACGCCCCACGGTTCTTCAACGAAAAAATGATCCTGGTTCTCAACTTCTAAAAAATTAGTAGGGTGTTAAAAAATCAATTCTGGTGAACCCCTGTTTTACACTGACTATGAGCAGTTTATAAAACTAATAAAAATAAAGAAATGAACTAAACCCGATGTAAGGAATAATTTGAAAGAGACCAGAATTTCCCCTAAAAACGTCTAAATCCTAGACGTTGAAGCGAAAATGCATCGTATCGCCATCCTGGACCACGTATTCTTTCCCCTCAACTGACATTTTTCCAGCCTCTTTGCATGCACCTTCGGTCTTGTAGGTCTGATAGTCTGCTATCTTGATCACCTCTGCCCGGATAAACCCCTTCTCGAAATCAGTATGGATAACTCCAGCAGCCTGAGGGGCTTTCCAGCCGCGTTTGATAGTCCAGGCCCGTACTTCTTTCTCACCAACGGTGAAGTAGGTTATAAGATTTAGCAAGGCATAAGCACCCCGGATAAGTCTGTCGAGGCCAGACTCACTTAAGCCATATTCCTGGAGGAACACGGTGCGATCTTCCGGACTTTCAAGCTCGGCAATTTGCGCTTCGATGGCAGCTGAGATAACGACTACTTCTGCGCCTTCGGTCTTAACCAGATCGCGCAATGCATCCACATGTTTATTGCCTGTAATTACCGCTGCTTCATCCACATTGGCTACGTACAATACAGGCTTGGCAGTTAGAAGCTGAAGGTCGGCTACGGCCAGCTTATCTTCTTCTGGAAGGTCAATAGAACGGGCATTTTTACCCGACAATAAAACCTCTTTATAATACTGTAATGTGGCAACTTCTTTTTTGGCCCTCGCATCTCCGCTCTTAGCAGTCTTTTCTGCTTTAGACAACTTTTTCTCAACCGAATCAAGGTCTCTGAGCTGAAGCTCCGTGTCGATAATCTCCTTATCAGCAATCGGGTTTACCCGGCCGTCAACGTGCACAATGTTATCATTATCAAAGCAGCGAACCACATGAAGAATGGCATCTACCTCGCGGATATTAGCAAGAAACTGGTTACCCAACCCTTCCCCTTTGCTGGCGCCTTTTACCAGGCCTGCGATGTCAACAAACTCCATCGCGGTAGCAATAACCTTCTGCGGATTAACCAGGTCGGATAATACTTTCAATCGTGGATCCGGAACGGAGATTACGCCCACGTTAGGCTCGATTGTACAGAACGGGAAGTTTGCCGCTTCCGCCTTGTTGTTTGAAAGGGCATTAAATAAAGTCGACTTGCCCACGTTTGGCAACCCTACAATTCCGCATTGTACTCCCATTGATCTTGAAATTAAGGCCGCAAATATACTCGGAAGGCCAGAAAACAAAAAAGCCTCTGTAAACAAAGGCTTGGTAATGATTGGAAGTCCGGATTAGCTTAATCCCACTTCAGTTCGCTGTCCGATCCGGTCTTAGCGGAGGTGCCGTTAGATGAAACGGTGCCGACAGCTTCTTCGGCATGGTGCGCTTCTTCCCGCAGCTGATCGAATTGGGTAAAATCAACGTCCGGCATAAGCTCAGTTTTCACATGGTTAACCGTGTTGTTCAACGCCTCAACGAACTTGTTAAAGTCCTCCTTATAGAGGAATATTTTATGCTTTTCGTAGGTGAACCCGTCCTCTTTAAAGCGCTTTTTACTCTCGGTAATTGTAAGGTAGTAATCGTTTGAGCGAGTTGCCTTGACGTCAAAAAAGTAGGTCCGCTTACCAGCTTTTACTTTCGCAGAATATATTTCATCTCTGCCATTGCTCTTATTCTCTTCCACAATCCTTCTGGGTTTAGTTTAGGGTTAGGTTTTAGGTAAAATAACTGTGTTAAGATAGCGTTTTGGTTAAAGATTGCAAACGGTTGAAAATCTTTTCAGCCATTTCCACCGTTATAAAAGATGTAGTTAAACCCGGCAAAAACTCTTAAAATGTGAAGGATTTACCATTTTTAGGACATGAAGCTTAACCTCAGAGAAACCACGCAGCCCGGAAGCCTTGAACTACTTGCCCGACAACTGGTAGAAGGATTTATCACCGGACTTCATAAGTCTCCGTATCATGGCTTCTCGGTAGAGTTTGCTGAACACCGGCTTTACAATGAAGGTGAAAGCACGCGCCATATCGACTGGAAAATATACGGTCGTACCGACAAGCTTTTCACTAAGCAATATGAGGAAGAAACAAATCTTCGTTGCCTGATAGCAGTGGATACCTCCTCCTCCATGTTCTACCCCTTGGATACAAAGGCAAAGATCAGGTTCAGCGCTTACGTAGCCGGGGCATTGGCCTTGATGCTAAGCAGGCAGCGTGATGCGGTGGGCTTGTGTTTGTTTTCGGATAAGATTGACACATTAACGCCAATAAAGTCAACCCCTACACACGTTGCAAAGCTGTTTATTCACCTCGATCGTATCCTGGCAGGAACTAATAAAACCACGTCAAAAACAAATGTTGCCCGCGTACTGCATGAAGTAGCCGAAAAAATCCATAAGCGTTCACTTGTGGTGATTTTCAGCGACATGTTTGATGGCGATGATACCGAAGAACTTTTCAAAGCGCTGCAGCACTTAAAGCACAATAAGCACGAGGTAATTGTCTTTCATGTTACCGATACCGAAACAGAGTTATTATTAAATTTTGATGATCGCCCCCACGAGTTTGTAGACATGGAAACCGGTGACAAGCTCAGGCTTAACCCAGCCGATGTACGCGAGGTGTACAAGAAAGAATCCGATCAGTTCTACAAGGCATTAAAAATGCGCTGTAACCAATATAAAATCGATTTTGTAGAAGCCGATGTCCGGCAGGATGTGAACATGATCTTGCAGACGTATTTGATTAAGCGGTCGAAAATGAGATAGGCAATTTTAGATTATGGATTTCAAATTTTAGATTTTCAGGTTCACATTAAATCTAAAATCGTAAATCTTCAATCTAAAATCCTAAGGATTCTCCTGATGCAGCCAGACCTTCTTCGCTTCCAACTCAGGCTTCGTCTCCACATAATCCGGATCGGGTACGCAACAATCTACCGGACAAACAGCTGCGCACTGCGGTTCCTCATGAAACCCGGTGCATTCAGTACATTTTCCTGAAACGATATAATAAAATTCATCGGACACAGGCTGTTGGGAAGCCTTGGCATCCTGCTGTGTTCCGTCTTCAAGCTCTACTTTCTCGAGTTTGGTGCCTCCAGCCCAGTTCCATTCCCTTCCACCCTCATAAATGGCAGTATTGGGGCATTCCGGCTCACACGCTCCACAGTTGATACACTCGTCCGTTATAATTATCGCCATTTTCCTATTTTTGAGGCCTTGTAAAAAGCGCTGCAAAAATACAGCGCAATCAGCAACCATCAAAACAGCGGCCAACGCCTAAAAGTTTACGTTTCATGAATCTCGAGCATCGGATAAGTGCCTTTGTTAAGCTTGGCAACCACCTTTCAAACCTGAGCGATGAGGCTTTTGAAACACTCGCTTTGAATGCAAGGAGTGAGAACCCGTGGTTCACTGCAGAAAATGTAAAAAGATCCCTCACCGGTATCACTCAATATCTTAAGGAGGATAAGCTTAGGCAATGGACTTCAGCCTACACCCTTAATCCTGCAAAACCAAAAGAAGTGGCTTTAGTGCTCGCGGGCAATATCCCGTTGGTCGGATTTCATGACCTGTTATGTGTGCTCATCAGCGGTCATCACGCGCAAGTAAAGCTCAGTTCAAAAGATTCAAAGCTTATTCAATACCTCATTAAGCATTTGATCTGGCTGGAGCCAGCATTCGAGCAGACCATCATTGTAAAGGAGAATAAGCTTGAGAATTTTGATGCTGTCATTGCCACTGGCAGCGATAATTCAGCCCGGTATTTTGAATACTATTTTGGCAAGTATCCGAACATCATCCGTAAGAACAGATCATCATGCGTTGTCCTAACTGGAAACGAATCCGTAGAAGAAATTGATGCACTGGGTGAAGATATATTCAGCTACTTCGGATTAGGCTGCCGGAATGTTTCTAAAGCGTTTGTTCCCAAAGGATATGATCTTGCGAAAATTCTATCGCGATGGGAAGCTTACAAAGACATCATCCATCACCACAAGTATTGCAACAACTACGATTACCAGAAATCAATCCTGTTGGTTAACCTGATTCCGTTTCTTGACAATGGCTTCATCCTGTTGCAGCAAAATCAGAAGCTGGTCTCTCCGATTTCTGTTTTGTATTATGAATATTATACAGATCAGGCAGACCTGGAAAACAAGTTGAAAGAGCATTCGGAAAAGATTCAGTGTATCGTAGGTACGCAAAAGCCTGCCACCATACCGTTTGGCTCAGCCCAATACCCCGAAGTTTGGGATTATGCAGATAACGTTGACACGCTTAAATTTCTGGAAACACGTTAGGGCTTAGACCCTCTGAGTATCTCTACCCAACCGGTGTACGTTTTTCCGCCCTTGATCTGAAGATTGTAGAAGTAAACCCCGTCTGGAGTTTCTCCCCCATCCCAAAGCGTGCCGTAATTGTAATCGTTGGAAGAATACACTTCTTTCCCCCAGCGATCGGAAACCGAAAGTCTTGAACCTTTCTCCGGAAGATTTCTTACAAAGAAGGTACTGTTCAGATCATCACTTTTATTGGGTGTAAAAATATTTGGAATGAATATTCTGTCATCCAGCTCAATGGAGAAGTCAAACGTTTTTTCACAACCCAAGGCATCACGCACCGAAAGTTGATATACACCGGCATATAATTCATCCAATTGTTTTTGCGGGATAAAGCTTTGTGGATTGGTCTCATCGACCACTGTCCAGTCCAGAATAAACGGAGGGTTTGGAGTTATGCCATACGGATCAACCAGTTCCAACCGCACTTCATACGGAGACGCACCGCTTTCTTCGATGCCAATAACGCGGGTAGCGGTTGGTGATTCAGGATACGAGAAATCAGGGAAACCATTAACAGGAGAAACATACGCGGTATCCAATACTGCCGTGCCAATCTCACCGATCGTAACACCTACCGTAGCAAAGCATGGATCATTTGCAGATCCACCTACACTAATGTTGTAGGTTCCGACAGGGAGGCCCGTAATGGAAACTCCTGGAACGAACTGACTCCAGTTTGTTCCATCGAGTGAATAGAAGTATTCGTTAGCAACACTTCCGGTTGCATCGATCACGGCACTGCCGGACGGTGTACCAAAACATGGCGAGTCTTGCATACTCACGAGAGAAGCCTGAACACTTACGACTGCATTCCACGCAAAGCTTTGTACGCAAATATTGGAACCATCTGAGATCTGGTATTGGTACGTATTATCTGATAGGTTGCTAAAAACAAATGTTGACCCGGATGGAAGAATTACCGGAGGTGCCACAGAAGGAATAAGCGAAACAATATAATTTCCAGGAGGCCCGGAAATAGTTAACGCAATTACTCCATCCGATCCGCCATTACACGTTGGACGCTGCGTTTGCGCATCGGTAACTACATTAAATGCAAAGCAGTTTAACACGCATCCAACCGGATTAGCAATAACTACAGTCTGGATAGCTGAAAGACAACTCGTGGCATTGTCCTGCACTTGTATCTGGTAAGTTCCTGCTGTCAGGCCTGTAAACGTAAAACTAGCGGGCTGCGGTGTGCCTGGAACACTGTTAAGGATGTAGATGTATGTGCCTGATCCACCCACTACGTTTGAAATCGTTATGGTCGCATCGCTACCTCCACAGGTTGTAGGTGCTGAGCTGATGATAGGTAAATCAAACGTGATCGTTGATGTAGCGCCTACGGTTACGGGAAGCGGTGAAGAAGTGCAGCCTAATGCGTCTGTTGCAACAAGGCTATGGTTTCCTGCTGATAGACCGTTAAATGTAAGTGAAGCGGTCAACGCACCACCGTCAAGTGAATATTGATAAGGGCCTGTTCCTCCGATTGTGCCCGTAACGGTTATTGATCCATTATCAACGCCTAAACAATCAGCATTTGCTGAGCTTGCAGTAACCGTGATCACTACCGCAGGTGTAACCGTAACCAGTTGTGTTTGCGTGCAGCCACTGGCATCCTGAACCTGAATCTCAAGTACACCCCCGCCTCCGTTTGCATAACTGAAGTCAGTGGCTGTTGAACTTGTTGTTGCGCCCGATGTATTCTGTACAATGGTAAAGGTATAAGGCGCTGTACCCCCGGTGGCCGTAAATGTTCCTGCAGCATTATTACCACCGGTACAGGTTAATAGAACGTCACCCGGATCGCTTAACACGAGCACAGGCGGAGCTGCTATGATAATTGATGAGGACTGTAAGCAATTATTTGCATCGCGAACATCAACGGAAATTGTTCCCGGGCCAGCTCCGTTAAAGCTGAGCACAGAACCTGCAATGCTGGTCGTTCCACCGGTTGTATTAGCTGTAACCGTAAAGGTATGAGCACCGGTACCGCCCGTAGCTGTAAAGCTGCCCGAGCCGTTCGTATCACCATTACACAGTAATGTTATCGTTGGAGCTGAGGGTGTAAGTACAAGTGCAGGAGGTGCTGTAATGGTAATCGATGAAGATTGTAAACAGTTATTTACATCGCGAACATCAACAGAGATTGTTCCCGGGCCAGCTCCGCTAAAGCTGAACACAGAACCCAATATACTGGTTGTTCCTCCAGTTGTATTTCCGGTAACGGTAAAGGTATGCGCGCCTGTTCCCCCTGATGCGGTAAAGCTACCAGACCCATTTGTATCATTACTGCACAACAATGTTACTGTTGGGGCCGATGGTGTGAGAACAAGTGCAGGAGGCGCTGTAATGGTAATCGATGAAACCTGTAAACAGTTATTCGCATCACGAACATCAACAGAGATTGTTCCCGGGCCAGCTCCGCTAAAAGTCAACACAGAACCTACGATGCTGGTAATTCCACCTGTTGTATTACCCGTTATGGTAAAGGTGTGCGCTCCAGTACCGCCCGTGGCTGTAAAGGTGCCCGAGCCGTTTGTATCACCATTACACAGTAATGTTATTGTTGGAGCCGATGGTGTGAGTACAAGTGCAGGAGGCGCTGTAATGGTAATCGATGAAGATTGTAAACAGTTATTTGCATCGCGAACATCAACGGAAATTGTTCCCGGGCCTGCTCCGCTAAAGCTTAATACAGAGCCTGCGATACTGGTGGTTCCTCCCGTTGTGTTTCCGGTAACGGTAAAGGTATGTACGCCTGTACCACCCGTAGCTGTAAAGCTGCCTGAGCCATTCGTATCACTGTTACACAGTAATGTTATGGTAGGTGCAGATGGAGTTAAAACAAGTGCTGGCGGGGCGGTAATCGTAATGGATGAAGATCGTAAGCAATTGTTAGCATCGCGAACATCAACGGAGATTGTTCCGGGCCCGGCTCCGCTAAAGCTTAGCACAGAACCAACAATGCTGGTCGTGCCTCCAGTTGTGTTTCCGGTGACGGTAAAGGTATGGGCACCTGTTCCACCACTTGCTGTAAAGCTGCCGGTACCATTTGTATCGCCATTACATAATAAAGTGATCGATGGTGCAGATGGAGTTAAAACCAGTGCTGGCGGTGCGGTGATCGTAATGGATGAAGTTTGCAAGCAATTATTAACATCGCGTACATCAACGGAAATTGTACCAGCTCCTGCTCCGCTAAAGCTTAGCACAGAACCAACTATGCTCGTGGTTCCGCCCGTGGTGTTCCCGGTAACGGTAAAGGTATGGGCACCTGTTCCACCGGAAGCTGTAAAGCTGCCAGCACCATTTGTATCGCCATTACATAATAAGGTGATCGATGGTGCAGATGGAGTTAAAACAAGTGCTGGCGGTGCGGTAATCGTAATGGATGAAGATCGTAAGCAGTTATTTGCATCACGAACATCAACGGAGATTGTTCCGGGCCCCGCTCCGCTAAAGCTTAACACAGAACCAAGAATGCTCGTGGTTCCGCCCGTGGTGTTCCCGGTAACGGTAAAGGTATGAGCACCTGTTCCACCACTTGCTGTAAAGCTGCCGGCACCATTTGTATCGCCATTACACAGTAATGTTATTGTAGGTGAAGATGGAGTCAATGTGAGCGCTGGTGGCGCTGTGATTGTAATGGACGAAGAACGTAAGCAGTTGTTAGCATCACGAACATCAACAGAGATTGTTCCGGGCCCGGCTCCGCTAAAGCTTAGCACAGAACCAACAATGCTGGTAGTTCCGCCCGTGGTGTTCCCGGTAACGGTAAAGGTATGGGCACCTGTTCCACCGGAAGCTGTAAAGCTGCCAGTACCGTTTGTATCGCCATTACATAATAAAGTGATCGATGCTGCAGACGGAGTTAAAACAAGTGCTGGCGGGGCGGTAATAGTAATGGATGAAGATTGTAAGCAGTTGTTAGCATCGCGAACATCAACGGAGATGATTCCAGCTCCTGCTCCGCTGAAGCTTAGCACAGAACCAACAATGCTGGTTGTTCCGCCCGTAGTGTTCCCGGTAACGGTAAAAGTATGTGCGCCTGTACCACCGGAAGCTGTAAAACTGCCTGTACCGTTTGTATCGCCATTACAGGCCAAATTAACCGTAGCTCCGGGTGAACGGGTTATTACAACAGCAGATGCCGGTTGCGTAATGTTTATAGTCACCTGATCGGTACATCCACTATTATCCTGTACCTGAAGTGTCACTGAACCCGCTCCACCGTTTGTAAAGTTCACTGAAGTTGTGGGTCCGGGTGCAGGCAGCACAATACTTGCTCCTGAAGTATTTGAAACTACGCTGTACGTGAAAGGCGCAACGCCTCCTGTTACTGTAAATGTTCCCGATGCGGTGGTAGCACCAAAACAAAGTAAGGCAACATCAGCGGATCCTGTGATGTTTACATCAGAATAGGTTACTGTAATGTTATCACTTGACCCGGGACAAACAAATCCAGCATCGGTTATGGTCCAGGTCAGGACGTTATTCCCGACATTAAGATTATTAGCGGTAGCAGTTGGTGTATTGGCATTGGGTGAAAAAGTTACACCTGCCGGACCTGTCCATATTCCGATCTCTCCTGCTCCAAAAGCATTACCCGAAAGTGCAAAACTGTTTGAACTGCAAGCCAGTCCGGTTGGAGGGCCAGCATTGGCTGGTGTTGTTATAGGTACTGTAACATTCAATATTTCCGGGCAACCATTTACATCTGTTATCGTGACCGTATAGTTGCCTGCATCAAGGTTAGCGGCCGTGGAAAGCGTTCCATTTGGCACAGCTGTCGGACCTGACCAAATAATTGTGTACGGTCCAATACCTCCTGTAAAAGATATATCAACCTGACCATTACCTACTCCGGCTGCAGCGGTACAATCCGGATCAATATCATCGACATTTCCAATTATCTCGGCCGGTTCAGTAATGTCAAAACCAAAAGGAGGATCCTGTATTACGAGCGATGGGCAACCGGCTTTAAAAAAGACAACGCGATATAATCCCGGAGGAACATTGGAATAAACCACACTCTTCGCTGTCTTGTCTTCAGTCTCGGTAACATCAAAACCTGGAATCAACGGTAATCCCGTATTAACGTCAAACAAATCAAAATTATACGGAATCGATGTTGAAGCATCTGCTAAATCAACGCTAATCGTTCCGTCATTTGCTCCGAAGCATGAGATGTCGGTATGGGCTTGAGAAGTAACATTGGCAAGCGTTGGGCACTGCGCATACGCAGATTGTCCTGATAGTATCAGTAGTCCAAAAAAGGATACTAGTAGAATTAAAAAATTTCTCATGCCAACTTATTGAACAACGATTCCCTCCTTAACCTTTATCGATCGTTTTTTCGGACAGCTTGCTGAGGAAAAATAGACGGTATAGGTAGAGGGTTTTACTTTATCAAAAACAATTTTAGAATCTCCGGAAGAGAAGTAAACAGACTTTTTACGCACCACTTCTCCAGTGTTAAAATCGTAGAGCTCTAACGCATATTCTTCCGATGTACCTTCGGTTAATTTTAGTTCCAGTGACCGACTGGATTTTGAGGTTCCCGCGACCGCCTTACAGGTAAAGTCTACCGTGCAATCCGGGGCTGAGATTATCCATAAAAAAGGCAGAATAAATACCGAGTATAATCTATTCATTTACAGGATTTTGCGGTTTTGTGGTAAACTTTAAGTTCAAAAAGTTACGCAATTATAAATAACGTTCAAAAAAGTATTGTAACCGTTCAACTACACATTTCAACCCTGTAAAGGTCAGCGTAATTATGTTCGCTTCAAAAGAATTGGGCAATGCTTATCCTATTCAGGTAAGTTTTATATCAAAAAATGACTTTTTCAGTGCTAAAAGTGCTTCCTGTTAAGTACTTCGCTGAGAATTAGAGCTTTTTTAAAGCCTTTTGGGTCACGTAAGTCTTTTACATATTCATACAGCACCCCTGAATTCTGTTTTTTCTCAAATTCCTTGAATCGGCCGAAGGTGGTATTAACCTGGTCCAGCTTCATGGTTTCCTCCAATGACGGCCTGTTAAAAGCCATTTTCTTTGCGTCTTCGTAAGCTTTGTTGCTGCGGTCATCATCGAAGCTCATTTTCTCCAAGCTCTTCTCTTCCTCTTCCAGGTCGTCATCATAATCTACATAGGCAGGTTGAGGCTTAGGTAGTGGCTTACGATACTCTGTGTTTTGTTGTTTTACAGGTGATTCGGGAAATTTTTCCGGCTGCTTGCCTTCTGTTATTTCACGCAGCAGATCTTCAAAACTAACCGGTTGAGGCTTATCGGTTTGAGGTCTCGATTGCGGCCGATCAGGACCCGGTTCATTCTCAGGCTTCTTCTTCTTCAGCGCGTTGAAAATGAAATAGATGATACCCAGAACAATGTAAAAAATGATCTTTTCATCCATACCCAAAAGTAAGTAAAAAATCAGCATTTCCGCCTGATTTTAAACTTTTTGGATGAGGGCAATATATTTTTGAATTGACGGTTTGAGAAGTATATCTTTGCCGACTTTACTAACCACTACGGAGTATTTTTTATGCAATTAGCGAAGCTGGAGATCAAGGGCTTTAAGAGTTTTGCCGACAAAATCATAATAAATTTTGACGAGGGGATAACAGGCATTGTGGGCCCGAACGGCTGTGGAAAATCAAACGTTGTGGATTCGATCCGGTGGGTGCTTGGAGAGCAGAAGACCAGCGCATTACGCTCCGAAAAAATGGAAAATGTAATCTTCAACGGCACCAGTGGACGATCTGCCCAGCAGATGGCTGAAGTGTCGCTGACGATCAACAACACGAAGAACATCCTTCCTACTGAGTATTCTCAAATCACCATTACGCGCAGGCTTTATCGTACGGGTGAAAGCGAATACTTATTGAATGGCGTTACCTGTAGGTTGAAAGATATCACCAACCTGTTCATGGATACCGGTGTGGCATCAAACAGTTATGCCATCATTGAGTTGGGCATGGTGGATGATCTGTTGAATGATAAGGACAATTCCCGCAGAATGCTGTTTGAAGAAGCAGCCGGAATTTCAAAGTTCAAGAAGCGCAAGAAAGAAACGCTGAAGAAGCTTGAAGATACCGATACCGATCTGGAGCGTGTTGAAGATCTTTTGTTCGAGATAGAGAAGAACATGAAGAGCCTGGAGAAGCAGGCGAAACAAACGGAGAATTATTATAAGATCAAGGAAGACTATAAAGAGAAGAGCATCACCCTGGCTAAAGTTGTGGTGAATAAGCAGAAAGAGAAATCTGCTTCCGTTAACCAGCAGGTGCAGGATGAAAATGACCGTAAGATCAAGCTGGCGGCAGAGATCGCTGAAAAGGAAGCTTTGATCGAAAGCTCTAAAGCTGAATTGATTACAAAAGAGAAAACGCTTTCCACTCGCCAAAAAACTATTAACGAGTTTGTTTCAAAGATTCGTCATTACGAAAGTGAGAAGCAGATTAAGAACGAGCGCTTAAAATATTTGAACGATCGTGCTATTAATTTGCGCGATCAGATAGACCAGGATAAAAAAAGCAACGAACGGGCACGCTTCAGTATTCAAAGTCTTGAAACGGAACGTGAAGCTGCCGAGCAAATCCTGTTGGAGATATCCAATAAACTTGAGCATCTCAAGGCTGAATACGAAGAGCAGAAGAAGTTAACAGCTGATCTTCAAACCGATTCGGATGCCTTGCGCAGTGTTCAACGTGAGCGTCAGGAAGAAAGCTTTCAAACAAACAAAGCTGTTGAAATTCGTGAGATCCAGGTTTCTTCTTTCAAACAGGAACTTGAACGCACAACATCAGACACCAATCTGCAAAGTGCAAGCCTCGTTGAATTTGAGAAAAAGCTTATAGAACTGCAGGATGAGCTTACGCATAAAAACAATGAGTTAACGGTTCTTAAAAACGCAGAAGAAGAAGGCGAAGAACGGATTATCAACATGGAAAAAACCATCGAGATGATCCGCGAGGAGATGAACGCAACCAACCGTAAGCTGGACGCGCGTCAGAATGAGTACAACCTTACCAAGTCGCTGGTTGAGAATCTGGAAGGATTCCCGGAAGCAATTAAATTCTTAAAGAAAAAGATCGCGAAGAATGCTCCTCTCCTTTCGGACATTTTAACGTGTTCTGAGGAATACCGGGTTGCTATCGAGAATTATCTTGAGCAATACCTTAACTACTATATTGTTGAGCACGAAGCGGAAGCATACGAAGCGATCAACATCCTGAGCGATGCATCAAAAGGTAAAGCGCACTTCTTTATTCTGGATACGTTTGAACGTTTTGATTCAACCCCTACCAAGATTTACGATAACGCGTTCCCGGCTACACAGATCATTGAGTTTGATCCGAAGTACCGCAAGCTCATGTCATTCATCCTTGACAAGGTCTATGTATACGAAGGTGATACACGAAACATTCCAATGGATGACGATAGTACGTTTATCACCAAGAGTGGTAAGCTTACAAAACGCAGATTCAGTGTATCCGGTGGATCAGTAGGATTGTTTGAAGGAAAGAAAATCGGTCGTGCAAAGAATCTTGAAAAGCTCGACAAAGAAATTAAAGAGCTGAACACCAAGCTGGACGATATCCGTGCAAGCCTGCTTCAGCGCCAAAGCGACCTGGAGCGCATGAAGTCGAACAAAATGCGGCATCAGATTGATGAGCTGCAGACTTCTATCCGCCAGGTAAATGAAGAGTATGTATCCGTTCGAACCAAGAGCGAGCAGTTTGCGAACATGCTCAGCACTGCCGGCTTACGCAGAGAAGATATTCTGGAAAAAGTTGATTCGCTACTGAAAGAGCTTGATGAACTGAAGCCAAAGGCGCTTGAGTTTCAGCATTCCTTACACGAGCAGGAAAATAAGCTTGTTGAGCTGACAGAGAAACTCTCCTCGCAAAACGATTTGCTGGGTCAAAAGTCCGCTGCATTTAATGAGCAGAATATTTTCTTCCATCAGCAGGAGAACCGCGTGAAGAGCACGGATCAGGAGATCCGCTTCAAGCAGGAATCCATGCAGCAAAGCAGTCAGCGGATTGAATTGAATGTTGAGGAGCTGAAGAAAAACGAGGATGAAGTTAAGCACATCGTTGAGACCACACAAAGCAATGATGAGGAACTGGTCGGCATGTACTCCGAAAAGGAAAACATGGAGAAAGGTCTGAGTGATGCGGAGAAGGAATACTACGAAGCCCGAGGCAACATCGATGTTATCGAAAAAGAGCTTCGCGAATCCCAGCATGCCCGTCAGAATATCGACAGCATTTTGATGGAGCTTCAGAACACGGTGAACGAAAGCAAGATGCAGCTGAACTCCGTTAAGGAAAGATTGTCCGTTGAATTTAACCTTGATCTGGATGACGTTATCCAACAAGCGACACCGGAAGAAGAAGAAACATTAAAAGGTGAAGACGAAGACAAGCTGCGTCACGACATCAGCCGTACGCGTGAGCGTCTTGACAACATGGGTCCGATCAACCCGATGGCGATGGAAGCGTACACGGAAATTAAGGAACGCAATGACTTTATCATTGCTCAAAAGGATGATTTGATCAAGGCTAAGGAATCGTTGCTCGCCACCATCACCGAAATTGAGGGTGTGGCCAGCGAAACGTTCATGGATGCTTTCAATAAAATCAAGGGGCACTTTATTGACGTGTTCCGGTCACTCTTTACCGAAGGCGATGAGTGCGACTTGAGATTAACCGATCCGTCCAACCCGCTTGAATCAGAGATTGACATTATCGCAAAGCCAAAAGGTAAGCGTCCATTAACCATCAACCAGCTTTCCGGTGGAGAGAAGACATTAACGGCTACTGCCCTGTTGTTTTCGATGTACTTATTAAAGCCTGCACCGTTCTGTATCTTCGATGAGGTGGATGCCCCATTGGATGATGCTAACATTGATAAGTTCAATAACATCATTCGTAGATTTAGCACCGATTCACAGTTTGTGATTGTTACACACAACAAGCGTACGATGACTACTACCGATGTCATCTATGGAATTACGATGATCGAAAAAGGTGTGTCGCGGGTTGTGCCGGTAGATCTTAGAGAGCTTGCTTAACTATTTTTAGAACTTAGGCATCAGGCATTAGGTAGGTCTACCCCTAATGCCTGATCGCTAAGTCCTTCTTCTATGCGTTCACCACACGCTTAATTGAAACATCTTTATTGCGCAGGTCAAGTCCTCCTTCAAGAATTGATTTAAGATTGGTCAGGTAAAACGTCCAGCCACCTGAACAATTCAGGCAAAGGTTCCGCTTTGGATCTTCATCCAATGGAATGTTCTCCTGCTTGAGCTCAACGATTGTTTGATTCTGCTCTTTATAGATTGAGATGGTTACTGTACAACCGCCTGAAAAGATAAATTGAAATAAATCTTTCCCATTTGCCTCCAGCACTTCCCTCCGCTCAACATCTTCGTCTCCGTAACCATGCCACTGCCATTCAAACCGGTCGCCTTTTTTAACTGAACTTTCTTTGTGGCGCACAATGCCATCGGGGCGGGTGAACTCAGCTTTGCGAAGGAACCAACTCTCCAGCCCCTCGCGCGTAGTCCACCGGTCGTAAACCTTTTGAACATCCACTTTAATCGGAATTCGTAATGTAAACGAGCTCCATTTTTCAGATACGATTGACATATCCGAAAAGTACGAATTATTCGTGTTTCAGTGTATCCGCAGGATTAATCAGTGCAGCTTTAATGGCGTGATAGCTTACGGTAAGCATGGCAATCAGTAATCCTGCAAGAATGCTGAAGGCAAATATCTCCCACCCGATGGTGATGGCAAACTTAAACAAATCCAGCCAACGATTCATTGCATACCATGAAAGTGGGACAGCCAGCACAAACGCCAGGGATGCATAGATCACATATTGCTTATTCAGCAATATAAAGATGCTCGACAGCTTCGCGCCCATTACTTTGCGAATGCCAATTTCTTTAGTTCGGTTTACGGCATTGATACCTGAAAGTCCAAACAATCCCAGGCAAGCAATAAGAATAGCAAAGGCGGTTGACAATCCCATGATCTTTGACCATCGGGTATGCGTATCGTACTGCGCTGCAACATCTTCATCTACAAATGTGTACTCAAATGGACGATCTGGAAATAATGCAAGCCAGGTTGTGCGCAAGTGCTCAATCTTTTCCGGTGTATCTCCGGGTGTGAGTTTTGCAAGAATTGTCATCAGGTATCCATTGTCAATCGAAATAAGCATCGGCTCCACTGCATGCTCAAGCGACATGAAGTTGTAATCCTTCATCACACCAATTATAGGTGCTCCAAGTCCAACGGTATCTTCATGCCAGTTCAAGTGTTCATTTAACGGATCTTCCCATTTCATGTCCTTTACTAATGCTTCATTCACGATCACACCTAACGAGTCAGACGCGCGGCCGTCAAAATTACGACCTTCTTTAAGTGTTATGTTCAGCAGTGGAATGTAATCAGTATCCACACCATAGATAAACGCTTCTTTATTCTCACCGTTTATTTTATAACTCTGGCGTGACCATCCTTTATTAAAAGATGATGTAACACCTGCAATGGAAGCAACAGCCGGATCACCTTTCAGTTCATTGCGGAAAGCAGTCAACGTTTGATTTGCCTTAGGATTCCAACCGGTTTGTGTCGGAATAGCAATAACTTGTTCCTGATCAAACCCGAGATCTTTGGTAGTAATAAAATGCATCTGACGATACATGATTACTGAACAGATAATCATACAGGCCGACAGGAAAAATTGAAACACAACCAACGGTTTTGTAAATCCAGCCTGAAGTCTGGATGTGAACCGCCCTTTTAGAACCAATGCGGGTAAAAATCCAGAAAGAAAAATTGCAGGGTAACTTCCCGCGATCAAACCAACAAGTACTGCCACGGTAAACGCTATGCCGACAACCGGAAGCATGGACACAAACGTTAACTCAATTGCTTTGCTGGTGAAGTCATTGAAGTACGGAAGGAATACGACAACCAGGCCAAGCCCGATAACCATCGATATCAACGCAAGAATTAACGATTCGAATGTAAACTGCCAGGCTATCTGTTTCTTTTGTGCGCCAACAACTTTGCGAATACCTACTTCTATCCTTCTGGAGGCTGAAGTTGTGAGTGCCAGGGAAATATAGTTGATGCAGGCAAGGGCAAGAATGAGAATTGCTATACCGCTTAAGATCCACGAGTACATCGGGTCACTTACCTTATCCCAGTAAATGTCCTTAGCCATGTGTAGCTCAGAAAGGTTTTGAAAGGTGAATTGTCTGGGCTCCACATCTTCAGGTGGCGTAAGCCAATCACGCCATCCTGCTTTATATTTCCCGAGATATTTATTCATGATGGTATCGAGATGAACTTTCAGTTGTGAAGGGCTTGCGCCTGACTGAAGCTGAACAAAGGTTGGAAAGGAAGAGTTACCCCAGTTTTCGCGACTGCGCACGAACCAGGGAATAGCATCCATAAGCACCAACATCTCGTAAGAAATGCTTGAATTCGCAGGCGGAGTTTCAATGATTGCCGTAACCGTGAAGGACGCTATACTTCCGTCACTATCGATGGTAAATGTTTTACCAACGGGGTCTTCATCGCCAAAATACTTTTGCGCTACTTCCTTTGTGAGAACCGCATCGGATATATTTCTAAGAGGTTTTCTAGCGTCTCCGGAAAGAATCTTGAAGGTGAACATCTTAAAGAATCCGGTATCAACACTGGCGAATCGTTGTGTAAAGTTCTTATCGCTATACCGCATCACACCCACATTGTAATTGTTGAAACGAGTCATATACTGAACTTCCGCAAGTTCGTCCAGTACTACATCTCCAAGCTTACCGGGCATGTATGGATTACTTTTGTACGGGTACGGAGTCTTCTTTTCAAACTTATCCTGATCAAAATTACTTGTGAGCAGCTGGTAGATCTGCCCTTTATTTTCATGAAACTGATCAAAGCTTTTTTCATCCTGAACAAAAAGATAGATAAGCGTACAAAATGCGATTGCAATACTCAATCCAAAAGCATTAATGAATGAATACAATTTCCGCTTCACAATGTTGCGCGAAGCAACCTTTATATAATTTCCAACCATTATCGTATTGATTAATTCCATTTTAAATCTGTTACGCAGAACAATTCCAGGTCTTAAAAACTTTAACACGTTTAATCCCAATCGCAGGGTGGCCTTTCGCTTTCCCCTGTCCTTAACATCTTCTTCGTACGCTTCCAGCAAGTCGCCTTCGATGCCTTCATATAAAGCAGGAGGACAAAACCATTCCAGGAAACGCAGCGGAATTTTTCCCTTCATTTTAAATGCCGACAATTTTTAACTGTGGAATCAGCTTCCATAAATCCATGCGCGATTCTTTCATCGTGCGAAGCATGGAAAGACCTGCATTGGTAACGGTAAAGATTCGTTTACGTCTTCCGCCCCGCACATTGGTTGCCCCACCCATTTTGGATTTTACGAACCCCTTGTCTTCAAGACGATACAGTGTAACGTGTACCGCGCTGAGGTTTACCTTTCGGCCCACGCGCTCTTTAATTTCGTTGACAATGGCGTTTCCGTAGGCTTCTTCCTGTAAAATGCCGGCCATGGTAAGCACCAGTTCTTCAAATTCACCCAGGAATTCCTTGCTCATATGTATATGTTTTGTAAAACAAATATACGGGTGATCCGGCTATTAGTTACTATTTTGTAAAACTAATTTTAAGGAGGATGTAGTCGGTGGATGGAAAGTTGAATTGAACCGACAGGAAATTGTCTTAAACCTTACTTACAAAACAGCCACAAACAAAAAAAGCTCCGTGCGGAGCTTAGTTTTTCATGTTGAAAATGCGTTACATCATAGCAGCTCCCAATCCTGCAAAAGCTAATACAATAGCGTAAAAGCCCAACACTACAATCATGAGAATTCCCATGAACTTATAATGTGATTTCAGGTTTTCAAAAGATTGTTGTAGCAACTCCGAGCTTTGCTGCGCAAGCGCTGCCTTCATTTTAGAGGAAAATTGAAACAGGTAGTAAATCGGGAAAAAATAAAGCGCGGCCATGGCGAGATAAATGACTGTTAAAAAAGCTCCACCCATCATGGACGTTCCTGTTTGAGCTTCCATCATGTCTGAAATAAAGGTGCCCAGAAAGAGCGCAACAACTATCATTAGTCCAATAAACACAAATCCAAGGATGGATAGAAACTTTGTCCATCTGGCAGCCTCGTTTAGAAATGCTTTAGATCCCGAGGTGAGTGACAACTCATTACTTTCAATTTGATCAATCATAATTACAGGTTTAAGGTTGGTACCGTAATATATTGTGAAATCCTGACCGATCAAAGTCACAGTTGATCAAGTCGCCTTCATTCGTGGCGAATGGCTTCCACAGGATCCAGTCGCGAAGCCCGGATGGCAGGATATGTTCCAAAAACAATCCCAACCAATACTGCAATAATAGAAATCAGGAAAAATGTGTTGAACGTGTACGCAGCCTGGAACGGAACTTTGGTAAGGGCTTTTACAATCGGAATTGCAGCCATCGTAAACAATGTGCCGAAGACCAAACCCATCAGACTTCCGAAAGCAGATACGGTCACCGATTCTGAAAGGAACAGCAGAATAATATCCCGTCTGTTAGCACCTACTGCTTTGCGGATACCGATTTCGGCTGTTCGTTCAGTTACCGATATGAGGAGTACGTTCATAACCCCTACCCCACCTACAACCACGGATATTCCTACAATCATCCCCATGATAATCTTGAAGAGGAAAAACCCCTGGGCTGCCTGCTCAATACGAAAATCATTCGTTACAAGTGTGAAATCGTCTTTTGAGTTCTTATAATTCTTGTCGAGCCAGTTTGCGATTTCCGTCTTTAATTGTGGGATATCTTCGGTTTTCTCAGCTTCCAGAAATACATCCGGAACATTTGTATGAAGCTCTTTTGCCGAAAGTAACGATACCGGAAAATAAATCTGGGGCGACTTATTTTTAGATTCAGCAGTAACACCAATTATCGTAAGCTTCCTTCCCTTGAAACTGATTATTTTGCCAAGCATCGATTGATCATCGCTTTTCGCTATTTCTACAAAAGCATGATTAACCACTGCGATCGAATCCTTACGATCAGCATGCTCAGGAGCGATCAACGTGCCGGAAAATTTAGCGGTATCACTCCACACAGGCTGCACCATAGCCCATGCGTAGGCAACGATTCGTTGCGTGTCCAACTGCACCTCGCCCGTCATGGAAACCCGCATCTGCGGTTCCGTTGGCTTGCTGAGTGAATTCTGTAGCTCTTTCAAGTGCTCGTAGTCAACGATAGAAAATGTGTCTTTCCGCAGCGAGATGCCATTTACAGTCCGGTGAACTTTCGATTGAATAATGATGGCGTTCAGGGAGGACGTCTGTGTGATTTGTGTTCGCGCAAACTCCTCCATTCCATCGATGAGGGAAAGAATAGACACAAGTGCGCCAACACCGATCACGATGCCCAGCACAGAGAGGAATGTATGAAACAGATTTGACCGGATATTCTGGAATGCCAGGAGGAATGACTGCAAAATTCTTCTTACCATAACTGCAAAAAAAATAAAGACTGGCTTTGTGTAGAATTTGTTACAGCTTAAATACGATATTTTTTGAGCATAAAAAAAGCGGAGGCCGAAGCCTCCGCACACCACAGGTTAGGAAATATGAAAAAAAACAACCTTAAATCGCTCCTAACTGCCTTAAAAATTTTTCTGAATTGAGCTTCACGTTTTCAGGCGGATTAAGACTCAATGACTTTTTAAAATTCTTGATTGCGTTTGCTTTGTCTCCTTTCAAGGCATACGCTTCACCCAAACTATCCCAGGCATTTGCACTCTTCGGGTAACGTTGGGTGACAAGCGCCAATACTTCAATGGCTTTATCTTGATTGCCCTCTGCGATAAGTTGATATCCGTACACATTAAGTTCGGCTTCCGTGGCGATGGCCATGGCATCAACCATAACCTTATCAGCTTCCGCAGTTTTACCGGTTTGCTTCAGCAACCCGGCTTTAATATTCATCGCGTTGAATGTTTTATTATTTACAAGGACCTGATCGATCCAGCCAATGGCTTGCTCCTGATTTACTTTATTGGTCAAGGCATAGTTTGCGGCACTGATCCGACCATTCGGTGTAAATCCTTTTTGACCTTTAAGCTCCAACGCAGCATTCGCCATCACTAGATCATCTACCGCAAATTCAATTTTTACCGGGAATTGTTTTTTCTCCCAGTTCAGCACAAGCTCACCACTATTTTTAGTCAGGTTAATAAAATCATACGTTAGTGCTTCTGTGTGGGGAACATCACGCAACTGAATTTTAGCTTTCATCTGATCAGCCTTCGCATCGTAGAAGAAGCTTCCCCAGGACTGATATTCTTTTGACAGCACTACTTCACCGCTGTTGTCCTTGTTGATTACAAAAAACAATCCATAAGAACCGGCTGGTACAAGCTGGCCTTGAATTTTTGCCGCATGCGAAAGTGTTAAAATGGTATTTTCATTTGCACCCGCACGCCACGGACCTGAGTTTTGCAAACCGAACGGGTCAACATTCCATCCGTATGGAACAAGCTTACCCCACACTTCTCTGCCGTTTACCTTCGGTCGTGAATAATTTACACTAACGGTAGATATACCGATTGTTTGAGTAACTGTCGCTGCCGGACTCGGGGTTCGTGGAAGCGTTACCTGCGCCTGTACTACCAACGTGGTGAGCAGTAAGGCCGCTAATTGGAGAAATAAGTTTCTTTTCATTTTGCTGGTTGATTATAGAATCAATTTACCAGCAGCCGTAGGGCAGTACAATACCGAGAAGTGGGTGATTTATAGGATTGGCGCGAAACGCTCTATGAGACCAGGCTCATTACTTCTCCTATCTCGTGTGCGATGCCCCATTATGACGTAATGCATACTTACCTTATTCGTCTCCTTTACTATCACTTTCGTTTATTCTTCCGCTTCTTTTCTTCTTTACCGAATGAATCAAACTCAATTACAGTCTTACCTTCTTTTCCTTGTGATGCCCGTAAAAATACACTTAGCCCGACTTTACTATCGATACCTACATTCTGCGGGACATAGTCCTTATTCCGCTTCTTCAAATTACTTAACGGAACCTGAATGCTGAGGTCCGTGCTGTCTTTCAGGCTAAATCTCCCCTGCAAAAACAACGTTAACACGGTAGACTGCACCTCCATTCTGCTCACATCAAGTTCTGTTCCGCGTATAGTAAAACTTGCGATCACCTCTCCGAAACTAACGTCTGTAAAGTCACGTTTTTTAAATAGGAAATTGCTCATGCTCTCTAAGGGCGGAAAATCGCGAATTCGACCTTCCTTAACATTCAAATTAACGGTTCCGTTTAGCCTCGGCATCATCACATCAAAATTATCATCAATCGCTGCTGTTATGTTAATGTCCGCAGAAAGTTTGCCATCGATATGCTCAGAGCGAATGGCAGTTTGTTTGAAATTATTAAACATCCGGAAGAATTCCTTGATATCTGCATGCTGAACCCTGGCACTCAAGGCAAAGGGATTTTCTTCACTTTCCAGATTATAAACAGTTGATGATAGCTCCATCGTTCCTCCGGCAAGAGTCATCTTAACGTTATGAGCTTTCAGGGTATTATCGGCTAGCACTACCGTGCCACTGATACCCGTTCCCTGAATTTCATTGCTTTTGAGCTTATCTATTTTGAAGCTTACGTCAAACTCCACCTTTTTATATATCTGGTCGAGCATATCGGATACTTTCTTTTTATCACGCGTCTCCTTATCCGCCCGGGCAAGTTTGTTTGCATCACTTAGTTCTTCCGCGCTTTTTTTAGGCTTCGTCACAATACCTGTAAAATCAAGCGAAGGCGAGTAAACGTTTAGCAAAACCTTTCCCTGCTTTTCAGGAACCATAAAGAATGGAATGAAACCGGTTACCGATCCGCCCATGGCGATTGAGTTTTTATTCAGGAG
>Ga0075156_10000109_pt1 | contig 39946 bp, 35 predicted proteins | sample JI81AbrownDNA_FD_70966 | JGI IMG/M metagenome (GOLD analysis project Ga0075156, IMG submission 70966) | Wastewater effluent complex algal communities from Wisconsin, to seasonally profile nutrient transformation and Carbon sequestration -... | ecosystem: Engineered > WWTP > Effluent > Algae...
GAACAAGATGAGGAGTGGATGACCGCAAAAATCTACCTGAACATGAAGCCCTGATTCGGCGCGTAAGCGCAACACTCCAAAATCAGTTCGCGGAATTTACAGAAAAGAAGTTGCTTTATCAATGTTTAGTCAGAGAGTTTAGGGCATTGCACGTGAGACACCCTCCATTTGCACGCTGAAATATTGATTCCGGCGGATGCATGCCCTTCGCATAAAACATCCCCCTATCAACTGCTGCGAAATTACCACAGTTTCCAACAAACTCCCTCTTGCACGATTTTCTCAAGTACCACATAATAAATGAAGCCTAAGTCACTGATTAACATAGATTTTTACTTAAATAGCACTGTTTGTTTCAGATGAAAATCCAATCAGATACCGTAGAACGAAGCAATCTCACCCCCAAAGTACGCTGGACAGCGGGCTTTTTAATCAGTGGGGTGCAGAGTCTTTTTGGAAGTCGTTCCGCTTCAGAGCCCAGCCGTTTGCAGGTCGCAATGCGAGATATCCGCCAGTCCATGCTGGATTGTCTTGCTCAATACGGGATTGATGCGAAATCTTCCATTCACATGCGGGTTTCCTATGCCAGCGACATTGAGGATCTTTGGTATCTCCGCGGTGATGTCATGGCGGTCATCGCATCCAATGACGGCGAAGTTGTGGCCAAAAAGAAATTGGCCCAGATCAGCGATCGTTTCAACGGTTGGTTACCCAAAGGCCTTACCTCTCGGTCCAGCCCTCTCGGGAACCAGGTTTCCCACTGAACTATCCCTGATGGCCCCAAAGCATCAGCGCATCTCGCCCTTCAACATGCATGTCAATTTTTGCGCCTACAGGCAACAGCACTTTCGTCTGCACATGGCCAAACGGTAAGTTAGTCAGCACAGGAACCTTCAGCTTTTCCCGAAGCCATTTGACAACGGCTGCCAATTTGAACCCGCGGTCGTGCGGGGTCAGATCGAACCCGGTGAACTGCCCCAGGACAAGGGCCTTCTGATTCGCAAGAATGCCTGCGTAGTGCAGCTGGGTCAACATACGCTCCACCCGGTACGGATGCTCACCGGTATCCTCAAGGAACAGCACACCACCTTTGACTTGCGGGAAATAGGGGGTTCCTAACAAAGAGGTCAGGATGGTCAGGTTACCACCCCATAGTGTGGCATTGCGTAAGGACAAATCCACAGCATCATTGCTTGAGAGCTGTCTCCACCCTGCTCCTTCACCGCGTCCTTCCAGCATGTCGGCAAAACAATCTTCCATGATATCGTCTGGACACGGCAATGCACCGAACCCCTCGCAAAGTGCGGGTCCAGCCCACGAGAGCGCATCTGTTTTTGCAAGCAATGCCAGTTGCAACGCCGTGAAGTCACTGATACCGACAAATCGGGTTCCGCGCTCAATGGACTTCGCAACCTTCTTGTAGCTGATGTCCGGTAGCAGGCGCGTGATGCCATACCCGCCGCGCGATATCAGTGCCACATCTGCCCCACTCGCTGCGGCACGGTGAATTGACGCCAGTCGGGTGGCATCGTCACCCGCAAAACGCTGATCGCTACACAGTGCATCCGGGTCAACCTCTACCTCATGGCCGAGTGTTATCAGTCGCTTGATACCGCGTTTGAACGCGGCTTTGTCACGAACAGCACCAGAAGGCGAGTAGATATAGATATGTTTTTTCACGGACAGATTATCTGCCAGCAAAGGCTTCCAAAACGGCAGTTGCAATGTCGCCACCACTCTCTGGCACAAAGTGCCCGGCGTGTGACAGCACCATGGGCTCGGGACAATTGTGGATGGTATTTTTCAGCGTAGCCATCACGGGAGTCCCTGATACAGGATCTTGCGCTCCCACCGCCATAAAAGTCTTCCCCTGCCATTGGTTACCCAGAAATTCGCGGGCTCGACGTGCAATTGCAGCTCCGGCTGCGTCGACATGTTCGGGCACCATATCTGGAAATGCCTTGAGTGCGGCACGGTAACCTGCATCGGGAAATGGAGCACTGTACGCATCACACTCTGCCTGTGTGAGGTGTGGATTTGCTCTCTTGAACAACCCAGCAATGTCAAAAACTGCTTTTCGGCGACACATCTCCCTCCATTTCAGAAACCCTTCTGTCAGCGGGATCTCCCCTGTCGCCAGCAAAGTGTTCATGACAACCAGCCCTTTGTAGCGCTGCGGCGCTTCCATTGGCAGCGTCAGCCCCAGAATCCCGCCCCAATCCTGCACGACCAATACGATGTTGCGTAAGTCGAGCACATCGATGAACTCGAGGAGGTAGTTGTGGTGGAACTCAAAATGGTGAAACGACGCGCGTTTGGGTTTATCACTTTTCCCGAAGCCAATCAGGTCTGGGGCGACCACCCGGTGTCCGGCCTTCAACCAGACGGGAATCATTTTCCGGTACAGGTAGCTCCATGCCGGGTTGCCGTGCAGACAAAGGTACACAGTGTTCGCATCCTTGGGGCCTTCGTCGAGATAGTGCATGCGCAGACCCGCCAGCGTGTTCAGATCACTGACAAAACGTCCCTTCCAAGGATAATCGGGCAAGCAGGCGAATCGAACCTCATCTGTACGGAGAGCATCCTCCCGAAGTGGCTGTGCGTGTGCTTTGTCCATGCGCCGGCGATTTTGAAAAAACGTCTGGAGAGGCAATGCGCACTCTTCCTGCAGAAGCCCCCCATGAACCTGGGTTTGATGGTTGAGCTGGCTGATCCCAAAGAGGTCAATGACTGAACCCGCCGCCCCCGTTTTGGGGTCTGGTGCGCCAAACACCACACGGCCCAGCCGGGCATGCAGCATGGCACCGGCACACATTGCACAGGGCTCTAGCGTGACGTAGAGGGTACATCCTTCAAGCCGGTAGTTTTCGAGTGTTTGCGCCGCAGACCGCAACGCAACAATTTCAGCGTGGGCCGTTGGATCGTGGCCATCAACTGGTGTATTTCGCCCAACCGCCAGGACTTCACCATCCCGAACAATGATTGCACCAACCGGGACCTCGCCTGCCAGCGCCGCCATTTCCGCCTGCTCAATGGCAAGGCGCATGAAGCGTTCATCGGCCACATCAACAGGGGCACTGCTGTCGGGCGCCCTCCTGGAGGGGCTCATTGACCCGCCGGACGCGCCTGTAGCCACTCTCGCAACTGGACGGTCGTCAAGGGCCTGGAGTAGAGATAACCTTGACCTTCATGGCACCCCAGTTTAAGGAGGGTCTCCGCTTGTCTTTCCTCTTCAATTCCTTCGGCAATGACCGTCAGCTTGAGATTGCGCCCCAACTCAATGACCATTGAGGCAATGTGCCCGCCCGAAACTTCCTGACTCAGTTCAGAGACAAATGCCCGGTCAATTTTGAGTCGGTCGATCGGCAATTGCCGAAGCTGACTCAGCGAAGAGTATCCGGTGCCAAAGTCATCTATAGCAATGGAAATACCCAGCTCCCGCACCAGGTGCAGTGTCTCCAGCATGAAATCGGCGTCTTCCATCGCAACAGATTCCGTGATTTCGAGCTCAAGACTGTTGGGTCGAATCCCGGTATCGAGTAATGCCGCATTGAGCTTTTCAAGGAACTCCGGGTGACGGAATTGCACTTGAGATACATTGACAGACATTCGCAAATCCGAGTACCCCAAGGCCTGAAGTCGCACCAGTTCATGGCAAGACATACGCAGTACCCAGTCACCGATGGCAACGATCATGCCCGAAGCTTCTGCCAGTGGAATGAACCTGTCCGGCGGAACAAACGTACCATCCTCGTTGCGCCAGCGAATGAGTGCCTCCATACCGACCAGTCTGCCCGACGACAAATTAACTTGCGGCTGGTAGACAATGAACAGGCGCTCGCTTTCCACCGCCAGGCGCAGATTCTGAAGAAATCGTACACGTTCCCGAATGTCCGAGCCCATTTCTGCGGAGAACATCACGAAGCCGCCACGACGGGTCTTCTTTGCGCGCTTAAGAGCGATATTGGCGTCTTTCAGAGCATCGTGCGCAAGTATGCTGCCGCCAAGTAAATTGGTCAGCCCCATGGTGGCCGTTACCACCATCGAATCATCTTTAACCACAATGGCATCGCGGAACAATCCAAGAATGTGAACGGGATCAACCACCCTCGCAGGCCCCATGAGACCGAATGTGTCACTGCCAATGCGAGCCAGGATGACATCGGGTCCGAGGTTGAACTTCAGTCGGTCAGCCACAGCCTGCAACAGACGGTCGCCCTGCTGGTGTCCCAACGCGTCGTTGATTTCCGAAAAATCGTCAAGATCCAGAATGCCGATAACATCGCCCTGTGTACGCTTCATCTCCAGGCGCTCTTCACACAGGTCAATGAACTTGTTGCGGTTGGGCAGCTCCGATAGCCGGTCATAGAACGCAAGCAGGTCGAGCTTGCGTATCTGCTCGTAGGCGCGCAACGCAGCCGTTACCGTGGCATACAGTTTGGTACGGGTAAGTTCTGATTTGGTCTTGTAGTCATTGATATCGAAATCGTGGATGGTTTCGATTTCAGGCGCATAGCCTGGTTGCCCGGTCCGCAAAATGATGCGCAGCTCGGTCAGCTTCAGACGTTGCCGAATGGTTTTGACGAGGGCAAGACCCGCATCTTCGCTTTCCATGACCACGTCCAGCAACACGACTGCAATGTCGCGCTCACGGGTGAGCAACTCGATTGCCTCCGATGCGGAATAGGCATGCAGAAATTCGAGTGGTCGTCCCAGAATCTTTACACCGGACAAAGCGAACGTTGTCGCCCGATGCACATCCGGCTCATCGTCGATCACCATCAGCCGCCAAACCAACTCCTTGGCGGAGACCGCATCATTTTCATCTTCCAGAAAATGGATTACGTCCGGGTCTATCGTCATGGGTGCAATTGTTTGCTGTTTTGGTGCATTGTGCACCAATCCTCGGTCTATCAACAGACGCCACAATGCTGACTAGGGTAAACCGGGAGAGCCCTTCCGTTGTGCCCCCCTACTCCCACTCAATAGTCGCCGGTGGCTTGCTGCTCACGTCGTAGGTCACGCGGTTGATACCGCGGACTTCATTGATGATCCGGCTCGACACCTTCTTGAGCAACGCGTAAGGAAGTTCCGCCCAGTCCGCTGTCATGAAGTCGCTCGTTTGCACCGCACGCAACGCCACGACGTAGTCATAAGTGCGGCCATCGCCCATCACACCGACGCTCTTGACTGGCAAAAACACGGTAAAGGCCTGACTGGTCAGGTCATACCAACTCTTGCCACTTTCAGGGTCGACGAAGTTGCGCAGCTCTTCGATGAAAATCGCATCGGCACGGCGCAACAAATCGGCGTATTCCTTCTTGATTTCACCCAGAATGCGCACCCCCAGACCGGGTCCAGGGAATGGATGCCGGTACACCATGTGGTACGGCAAGCCCAGCGCCACGCCCAGTTCCCGAACTTCGTCTTTGAACAATTCGCGCAGCGGCTCCAGCAATTTGAGACCCAACTGCTCCGGCAGTCCACCCACATTGTGGTGACTCTTGATGGTGACAGCCTTCTTGTTGCCTGCACCGCCGGACTCAATCACATCGGGATAGATAGTGCCCTGTGCCAACCAGGCGACGTGGCGCGAATGGTCATTCTTGAGTTTGGCTGCCTCGGCTTTGAATACCTCAACGAATTCGCGCCCGATAATTTTGCGTTTGGCTTCAGGGTCGCTCACTCCTTTGAGATGCCCAAGGAACTGCTCTTCGGCATCCACCCGCACAACCTTGGCGTGCAGCTTGCCGACAAACATATCCATCACCATGTCACCTTCATCCAGGCGAAGCAGTCCATGGTCCACAAACACGCAAGTCAGCTGATCTCCAATGGCACGGTGGATAAGCGCAGCCGCTACCGACGAATCGACACCGCCAGACAGGCCAAGGATCACTTCCTCGTCACCCACTTGCGTACGAATCCGCTCCACGGCCTCGCTGATGTAATCACCCATGATCCAGTCAGCTCGGGTGCCGCAAATATCCAGAACAAATCGTTCCAGAATGGCTGCACCCCGTTTGGTGTGGGTCACTTCTGGGTGGAACTGCACACCATAAAAGCGCCGATCTTCATCGGCCATACCGGCTATCGGGCAACTATCGGTGCTAGCCATCAGTTTAAACCCGTGCGGCAATTCTGTGACCTTGTCGCCATGGCTCATCCATACCTGCAGCATCCCATGTCCCATGGGGGTGGTGTAGTCTTGAATGCCATCTAGCAATTGCGTATGGCCATGGGCACGCACATCGGCATGACCGAATTCGCGCGTGTGCCCACTGGTAACGAGGCCACCAAGCTGGTGGGCCATGGTCTGCATGCCATAACAAATACCAAGCACCGGAATACCCAGCTCGAAAACGACTTGCGGCGCCTTGTCGGTACTTTCCTCGTACACACTGGCGTGGCTTCCTGACAGGATGATGCCTTTGAGAGATCCATCGCGTGCATACGCCCGTACCCAGTCTTCACTGACATCACAAGGGTGCACCTCACAAAAAACGTGCGCCTCACGGATGCGACGCGCGATCAGCTGGGTGACCTGAGAACCGAAATCGAGAATGAGTATTTTCTGATGCATAAGGTACGGCGGCAATTTCGACGGGCCGCCCCGGAAAAATTAACCCCTTTGGAGGGCAGCAACCCGCACAGCGGTGGAGCGGTGGGGGCATCAATCCGCCCGGTAGTTAGGGGCTTCCTTGGTGATTTGCACGTCGTGCACATGGCTCTCGCGGATACCGGCAGTTGTGATTTCCACGAACTCTGCCTGGTTCTGCATGTCTTCAATGGTGGCACAGCCGCAATAGCCCATGCTGGCACGAATACCACCGGCCATCTGGAACACGATGGCGACCATGGAACCTTTGTAAGGAACACGACCTTCAATGCCCTCGGGAACCAGCTTGTCCGCATTCGGATTGCCGGTGCTGGACTCCTGGAAGTACCGGTCTGCACTGCCCTGCTGCATGGCACCAATGCTGCCCATACCGCGGTAGCTCTTGTAGCTGCGGCCCTGGTACAGAATGACCTCGCCAGGCGCTTCTTCCGTGCCCGCAAACATGCCACCCATCATGACCGAGCTGGCGCCCGCCGCAATGGCCTTGGCTATGTCACCACTGTAGCGAATGCCACCATCGGCAATCAAGGGTACGCCCGTCCCCTTCATTGCGGTAGCAACACTGTCCACCGCCATGATCTGCGGCACGCCGACACCTGCCACGATGCGGGTGGTGCAAATCGAACCCGGGCCAATACCCACCTTGACGGCATCGGCGCCCACATCGGCCAGCGCCCGTGCCGCTGCGCCAGTGGCAATATTGCCGCCGACCACATCCACCTGCGGAAAGTTTTGTTTGACCCAGCGCACCCGGTCAATCACGCCCTTGCTGTGACCGTGGGCGGTGTCGACCACGATGGCATCCACACCCGCACGCACCAAGGCTTCCACGCGCTCTTCGGTGCCTTCGCCCACGCCGACCGCAGCACCCACACGCAAACGGCCCGTGACATCACGTGCCGCATTGGGGAAATTCAACTGCTTGGTGATGTCCTTGACCGTGATCAAACCCTTGAGTTCAAAAGCCTCGTTAACGACCAGCAGACGCTCCAGCTTGAACTTGTTCAACAGCGCTTTGGCTGCTTCAGGTGTCGTTCCGTCCGGCACGGTGACCAGGCGCTCACGCGGCGTCATGATTTCCCGCACGGGCTGGTCGTAGCGTGTCTCAAAGCGCAGATCGCGCCCGGTAACAATGCCAACCACTTTTCCACCATCGCACACCGGAAAGCCGGACACGCCCAGCTGATCCGACAGTGCCATGACCTCGCGCACCGTCGTGTGGGGAGTGATCACCACGGGATCGCGCAGCAAGCCCGACTCGTAGCGTTTGACCTTGGCCACCTGCGCCGCCTGCTCAGCAGGGGTGAGGTTCTTGTGGACGATACCCATTCCGCCTTCCTGCGCAATGGCAATAGCCAGGCGTGCCTCTGTCACTGTGTCCATGGCAGCAGACACCAGGGGCAAGTTCAGTGCAATATTGCGGGAAAAACGGGTGGCGAGAGAGGTGTCCTTGGGAAGGACTTGGGAGAACGCTGGCACCAACAACACATCGTCGAAGGTGAGCGCTTTTCCGAGAAGGCGCATGTCTTAGCTCCAAAAGACGGATTGTACCCGTGGCGCAGCCCCCTTTGGCACGCTACACTCCCGCCATGAACCTGAAACGCTCCTTTTTTGCTCTGGTCGTCACTTGCATTGCCACCAGCGCACTTGCACAGTGGCAGTGGATTGACAAAGACGGTCACAAAGTCTTCAGTGACCGGGCACCTCCCGCAGATGTCGCGGACAAGAACATCCTGCGGCGCCCAGCGGGGCGCATGCCTAGCACGCCCGCACCAGTCGCAGACACGCCTCCTGCAGATGCAACAGCCACCGGCACGGCCACCACCTTGCCCGCGCCTGCCGCCAAAGGTGCAGGAGTAGACAAGGAACTGGAAGCCAAGAAGAAGCAGGCAGCCGATGCAGAAGCCGCCAAGAAAAAGGCGGACGAGGAGCGCATCACCAAGGCCAAGATTGAAAACTGTGCGCGTGCCAAACAGGCCAAGGCGACATTTGACTCCGGTGTCCGGGTGGCCCGTACCAATGCAGCCGGCGAACGCGAAGTCATGGACGATGCCGCCCGCGACGCAGAGACCAAACGCATTCAGTCCATCATCGACCGCGACTGCAAATAGCGCGGAGTCAGTACCCGGCTTTGGCGCCCTGGCGGCGCTGGGCAAACAGACCTGCCGACTTGGCGCCCTGCCGGACAAACCGCTCCCGGCGCGCCACTTTGGGGTCTACCCGCAGTGACCGGCACAGCTCCACCCGGTCGCGGTCCCGCAGCACATGCGTCAAGCCCGCCTTACGTCCCCAGATTCCCACCGTCAGGGCATCGGCCTCGTCGGCACACACCCCCTCCAACACGCCACTGGCCCGGATCGCGTCAGCAACCGTCGCCCCGTGGGTCAGCTGAATTTCGACTTCCCTGATCACGCGTGGTGCCGTTGCATACACCACCGTAATGCAAAGGTTTGCCTCAGTCGCCATAAACCTGCTGAGCCCGCTTGACAAAGGCATCCACCATGCTTGCCGCGATCTTGTCAAAAACCGGCCCCACCAGCTTGGCGAGCGTGGCGTTGTCGAAGCCATAGTTCAGCGTAAGCTCCACCTTGCAGGCACGTTGCGAGCCATCTCCTAGTGGGTGAAAGTGCCACTGGCCATCCAGCTTGGAGAAAGGCCCTTTCACGAGTTGCATGTCAACACGGCTGGCTTCTGTATGTGTATTGCGGGTGATAAAGGTCTGGCGCACGCCGGCAAATGCAATGCCCACTTCTGCAGTCATGCCAGACGTATCCTGCTCGACCACATTGGCGTGGTCGCACCAGGGAAGGAACTGGGGATACTGGTTGACATCGGTCACCAACGCATACATTTCCTGTGGGCTGTACCAGATCAGAACGGACTTGTGGACGGTTTTCATAGAATGGAGGTCTGCGCGGGATTGTAAGCAAGGCCTGATGCGTGTTCACCAGCCCTTTCAATCCTGTCTGTCATCCCCATCTCACACCCATGGCAAAGAAGAAACCCGAAACATCGCCCCGCATCGCCGATAACAAGAAAGCCGCGTTCAACTACTTTTTTGAGGAGCGCTTCGAGGCGGGCATCGTGCTGGAGGGCTGGGAGGTCAAATCCCTGCGCGAGGGAAAGGTGCAACTGACCGACGGTTACGTCGTGATTCGCAATGGTGAACTCTTCATCATCGGACTGCAGATCAACCCACTGCACACCGCGTCCAGCCATGTCAGTCCCGACAAGGTCCGTACCAAAAAGCTGCTGATGCACAAGGAAGAGATCAAGCGGCTCATTGGCAAAGTGGAGCAAAAGGGCTACACGCTCGTGCCCATCAATCTGCACTGGAAAAGCGGCAAGGTGAAGTGTGAGATTGCCCTGGCCAAAGGCAAGGCAGAGCATGACAAACGCGACACCATCAAAGACCGCGAAGGCAAGCGCGAAGTCGAGCGCGCCATGAAGGACCGCAACCGCTAGGTTGGGCACCCATCAGGGCGTCAGGCCAGGTCAGCCAGCGGGTGCGCGTAGGCCGGCCAGGGGCTGACAAAGAATGGCGCCACCATCTCCGCACTGACGTCCTCAATCCGCGCGGGATTCCACTGGGGACTGTGGTCTTTGTCGACCGCCAGGGCCCGTATTCCTTCTACCGTTTCGCTCGATGGCCCCCTGCGGCCCAGATGGGCGGTCGTAAAGCAGTGGCGCACCAGATCACGTTCCATACGCAGATCGTCGGCCAGCGTCATGGCGCGCGCCCTGCGCACCTGCTCCAGCACCACATGCAGCATCAACGGCGAGCGCTTGCGCAGAGTTTCAGCAGTTTTGAGCGCCCAAGCATCGTCAGATGCTTCCAGCGCCTTGACGATGGCTGTGACCGATTCCAGGGAGAAATATTGGTCAATCTGGCCTCTAGCCCCCGTGAAATATGCGTCAATAGCTATGGAATATGTAGCATCCCACTGCGCCAGTTGAGTCGGATTGCCCGCGTCGATGGTCGCCAGCGCATCCCACGCGTCCTGCAGACGCGCACCGTCCACCATCCGGTCCGCAAGACCCAGGGCGATGGCCGCAGCCCCATCGATCACATCGCCCGTGAGGGCCAGCCACTCACCGGTGCGGCCCGGGCATCGGCTCAGGAAATAGCCGCCGCCCACGTCCGGAAACAGGCCGATATTGGTCTCCGGCATCGCCATCTTGGTGTTGCTGGTCACCAGCCGATGCGATGCGCCCTGGCTGATACCCATGCCGCCGCCCATCACGATACCGTCCATGAAAGCGATATAGGGTTTGGGGTAGTTGTGGATCAGGTGGTTGAGGAAATATTCCTCGGTAAAGAAATCTTCGAGTTCGGGGTTGCCGGCCAGTGCCGCCTGGTGGAAGAAACGGATATCACCACCCGCGCAGAATCCGCCAAAATTTCCGGCCTTGTTGGTACCCCGGATGGCCACGGCGTGCACGTTGGAATTCGCCTTCCAGCCCAGCAGGGCCTCGGTGATGCTGCGCACCATCTCCAGGCTCAGCGCGTTCAGCGCTTTGGCCCGGTTCAGGGTAATGAACCCTACGCTTCCATTGACTTCACATACAACCGTATCACTCATGCGCGTTGCCTCCATCCAATGATTTCATTGACCAATAGCGCACCAATCACCAGCGCGCCTCCCGCCAATACTGCCTGGGTCGGGACTTCATTGGCGCCCACCCACGCCAGCAGTATTCCAAATATCACCTCCAGCAGCGCCAGCAATGACATCTCTGGGGCCTTGAGAATCCGCGCGCACAGGACGCTGAGCACACAGGGAATGGCCAATTGCCCTGCCCCCAGCATGGCCAGCAGCCCGACATCGTGTGCACTGGCCTGAAATGGAAAAGCCAGGGGAAATGTCAGCAGCGTAGAGATGACTGCACCTACCAGTACTGCGGGTACCAGGTCCACATCCTGCCCCTGGTCATGCGCGTTTTGGGTGATTGTCCAATTGGCAGCCCCGGCAACCGGAACGCACAGGGCCACCAGGGTGCCGAGTATGGACCCCTCAGTCAGCTGGGCGGCAAACATGTAAACGATACCCACGCCCGCGACCAGGATGGCGATCCAGGTACGTTGGGCCACACGGTGTCCGATGAAGATCCGGGCTACCACGGCGGTCAGCAAAGGCCCGATCGCCATTGTGACGAGCACGTTACCCACGCTGGTTTGCGTGAGCGCCACCATGTAGGCAGTGAACATGACGCTCCAGCACACACCGGAGAGCCAGAACGGAAGGCTGGCGTGCCGGATCTTGGCAAATACCGCCCTGCCCTGGAAGAAGGGCAAGATCACCAGCAAGGTGAGCACGGTAAACAGCGCCCGCCAGAAGGTCACTTCAAAGCTGCGGGCGAACTCCAGATGGCGCGTGACCACACCAGCGGTGGACCACATCAGGGCCACCGCCACCATCAGGAATACAGCCCGCGTGTGGGTCAGCACAGCCGCCGGGCCGCCCCTAGGCGCATGAGCCCCCTCGGGGGGCAGCGACCCGCGCAGCGGCGGAGCGTGGGGGCCATCAGCTACGTCCGGCGCGCTTGCGTTCGCTTTCAGACAGGTAGCGCTTGCGCAAACGGATCGACTTGGGTGTGATCTCGACCAGCTCGTCGTCCTCAATGAACTCCACACCGTACTCCAGCGTGCATTCAATCGGCGGCGTGATCTTGATCGCATCTTCCTTGCCGGAAACGCGGAAGTTTGTCAGCTGCTTGGTGCGGGTTGCGTTCACCACCAGATCGTTGTCACGGCTGTGAATACCCACAATCATGCCTTCGTACACGGGGTCGTTGGGCTTCACGAACATGCGGCCGCGGTCGTCCAGTTTGCCCAGTGCGTAAGTGAAAATTTCACCCGCATCCATGGAAATCAGCACGCCGTTCTTGCGGCCGCCGATGTCGCCTTTGTGCGGCTCGTAGCAGTCGAAAATATTGGCAATCAGGCCAGAACCGCGGGTCAGGTTCAGGAATTCATTGGAGAAACCAATCAGACCACGCGCAGGAATGCGGTACTCCAGGCGAACACGGCCACGGCCGTCCGGCTCCATATTCACCAGCTCGCCCTTGCGCTCGCCCAGCGCCTGCATCACGCCGCCCTGGTGCTGTTCTTCGATGTCGGCAGTGACCAGCTCGATAGGCTCGCACTTCTCGCCATTGATTTCCTTGAACATCACGCGTGGCTTGGAAACAGCCATCTCGTAACCTTCGCGGCGCATGTTTTCCAACAGGATGGTCAGGTGCAGTTCACCACGGCCCATCACTTCAAACACGCCTTCTTCATCAGTCTCGTTGACGCGCAGCGCCACGTTGTGCTGCAGTTCTTTTTGCAGGCGGTCCCAGATCTGGCGGCTGGTCACGTACTTGCCTTCGCGGCCAGCCAGCGGGCTGGTGTTCACGCAGAAGTTCATGGTCAGCGTAGGCTCGTCTACCTTGAGCATTGGCAGCGGTGCGGGGTTGACGGGATCAGTCACTGTGACGCCGATGCCGATGTCTTCAATGCCGTTGATCAGCACGATATCGCCGGGACCAGCTTCCTGCGTCTGCATACGATCGAGACCCTGGAAAGTCAGCACCTGGTTGACGCGGCCTTTGACCGCCTTGCCGTCCGGGCCTTCCATGACGACCACATCCATCATGGGTTTCAGCGTACCCTGGCTGATGCGGCCCACGCCGATGCGGCCCACAAAGGTCGAAAAGTCCAGCGCCGAGATCTGCAGTTGCAGCGGGGCCTTGGGGTCGCCGGAGTTTGGAGGTACGTGCTTCAGGATGGTGTTGAACAGCGCGGACATGTCGGGGCCCCATTGCTCACCGGGCTCGCCCTCTTCCAGCGACGACCAGCCGTTGATACCGGAGGCATACACCACGGGGAAGTCCAGCTGTTCGTCGGTCGCACCCAGCTTGTCGAACAGGTCGAACGCGGCGTTGACCACCTTGTCGGGGTTGGCACCGGGCTTGTCCACCTTGTTCACCACCACGATGGGCTTGAGACCCAGGGCCAGTGCCTTCTTGGTCACAAAGCGGGTCTGGGGCATCGGGCCTTCCTGTGCATCAATCAGCAGCAACACGCTGTCCACCATACTGAGCGCACGTTCCACCTCACCGCCGAAGTCGGCGTGTCCGGGGGTGTCAACGATGTTGATGTGGGTACCTTCCCAGCTCACGGCGCAGTTCTTGGCCAGAATCGTGATGCCACGCTCTTTTTCAATCGCGTTGTTGTCCATCACGGTGTCGACCACTTTTTCGTGCTCGGCAAAGGTGCCGGACTGGCGCAGCAACTGGTCCACCATGGTGGTTTTGCCATGGTCCACGTGGGCGATGATGGCGATATTGCGAATTTGTTTGGTACTCATAGTTCACTTTCTGCTAACTTCAATAATTCGTTCTGGGCTTGTACTTCGCTGATTTCCACGGGACTCAGAAGTCGCCCCGGAATCAACTCACCCGCCTTCACATGGGCCGTACCCAGCAATGCCCTGGGGCCGCTGGCATACACCACGACCTCTTGCGCATCGGCCCAGGGACCACGCCTGCGCATGCCACTGAGGAACCGGGCTGCATTCTCGCTGTCCAGTGTGACAACCGTGTGCCCTGTCAAGAGGGACTCCACAGGCATCAAGCGCGCCAGCCGCGCATTTTCGTCCATTGCTTCCAGCGCTTCCAGCGTGATGCACTGAGATGCGTCAAAGTCCCCAGTGCGGATCCTGCGCAACGCCGTCAGGTGAGCCCCGCAACCGAGCGCCTCACCCATGTCCTCACCCAGAGTCCGTATATACGTTCCCTTGCTGCACTTTGCTATAAATTCAATAGCTGGCTGCGCACTATCCACGAGGGCTTGCGTCACTTTTAGCTCATAAATCGTGACATCACGCGCCGCCCGCTCTACTTCAATCCCGGCCCTGGCGTACTCGTACAGGGCTTTACCGTCCTTTTTCAAGGCACTGTGCATAGGCGGAACCTGCCGGATCGGCCCGGTCAACCCCTGCACCACATCCGTCAACTGCGCCTGCGTTACCTGCACAGGACGCTCACTGATCACCTCACCCTCGGCATCGCCGGTGCTGGTTTTCAGACCCAACCGTGCCGTGGCCAGGTAGGTCTTGTCCGCATCCAGATGCATCTGGCTGAACTTGGTCGCTGCACCAAAACACAAGGGCAACACCCCGGTCGCCAACGGGTCCAGCGTACCGGTGTGCCCTGCCTTTTCGGCCCGTAAAAGCCACTTGGCCTTCTGCAACGCCTGGTTGCTCGACAGGCCAATCGGTTTATCCAGCAGAAGCACCCCATGCACAGGGCGCCTTGCAACCCGTGCACGTGGCGCATTCATGGCGTCAATCTTCCTTTGCGCGCGAAGCCACCGCACGGGCGATCAAGGCATTCATGTCCGCCGCGCGCTCTGTCGTCTGGTCAAAAATGAAATGCAAAGTGGGCACGGTGTGGATATGCAGGCGCTTGAATAGGCCTGCGCGCAGAAAACCCGCAGCCTGATTCAGGCCTTCCGCCGTCTCCACCGGATCACCAACCAACAAACTGAAGAACACCTTGGCGTGCGCATAGTCTGGCGTGACCTCCACTGCCTGAATCGTCACCATGCCAACCCGCGGATCCTTGAGCTCGCGCGCGATCAGCTCGGTCAGATCGCGCTGGATCTGATCGGCCACGCGGAAGCCGCGGTTGGGGGTGGATGACTTTTTGCGGACCATGGTGTGTTTGGCTTACAGCGTACGGGCGATTTCCTTGACCTCGAAGAACTCCAGCTGATCACCTTCCTTGATGTCGTTGTAGTTCTTGAGCTTGATACCGCACTCGAAGCCTTCCTTGACTTCGCGCACATCGTCTTTCATGCGCTTGAGCGAATCCAGCTCGCCGGTGTAGATCACCACGTTGTCGCGCAGCAGGCGGAAATGTGCCGTCCGGTTGACAAAACCGCCTGTGACCATACAACCCGCGACCGTACCGATCTTGGATGCCACGAACACGGTGCGGATCTCGGCAAAGCCAATGACTTCTTCGCGCTTCTCGGGAGCCAGCATGCCGGACATGGCCGCCTTCAACTCATCGACGGCGTCGTAAATGATGTTGTAGTAACGGATATCCACGCCATTGTTTTCGGCCAGTTTGCGGGCACCGGCATCTGCACGGGTATTGAACCCGATGATGATGGCCTTGGAAGCAATCGCCAGGTTGACGTCCGATTCGCTGATACCGCCCACAGCGGTGTAGACCATCTGGACCTTGACCTCGTCGGTCGACAGCTTGAGCAGCGAGGAAGCCAGCGCCTCCTGGGAACCCTGCACATCGGCCTTGACGATGATCGGAACCATCTTGACGTCGCCAGCCGTCATGTCGGTGAACATGTTCTCCAGCTTGGCGGCCTGCTGTTTGGCCAGCTTGGTGTTGCGGAACTTGCCGGCACGGTAGGTGGCAATTTCACGGGCACGGCGTTCGTCGGACATCACCATGAATTCGTCGCCAGCCTGCGGCACTTCCGTCAGACCCTGGATTTCCACCGGAATGGAAGGCCCTGCGGTCTTGATCGATTTGCCGTTTTCGTCCAGCATGGCGCGCACGCGGCCGTAGGTCTGGCCTGCCAGCACCACATCGCCGGTCTTGAGCGTACCGGACTGCACCAGCACGGTGGCCACAGGACCGCGGCCCTTGTCGAGCTGCGCCTCGATGACCAGGCCCTTGGCCATGGCATCGACAGGTGCCTTGAGTTCCAGCACTTCGGCTTGCAACAGCACCTGTTCGAGCAGTGTATCGATGCCCATGCCAGTCTTGGATGACACGGACACGAAGGGAGAGTCACCGCCGTATTCTTCGGGCACCACTTCTTCAACCACAAGCTCCTGCTTCACGCGCTCGGCGTTGGCATCGGGCTTGTCGGACTTGGTGATCGCCACCACGATAGGAACGCCAGCCGCTTTCGCGTGCTTGATGGCTTCCTTAGTCTGGGGCATCACGCCGTCGTCGGCTGCCACCACCAGAATCACGATATCGGTCGCCTTGGCACCACGGGCACGCATGGCGGTAAACGCCTCGTGTCCTGGGGTATCCAAGAAAGAGACCATGCCGCGCGGAGTTTCCACGTGGTAGGCCCCAATGTGCTGGGTAATGCCACCGGCTTCGCCCGCAGCGACCTTGGCACGGCGGATGTAGTCCAGCAACGAGGTCTTGCCGTGGTCAACGTGACCCATGACGGTCACCACAGGTGCACGCGGCATGGATTCGGCTTGCTGACCAGACACATCTTCGTCCGTAAACGCTTCGGGGTCATCCAGCGCGGCGACGATGGCCTTGTGGCCCATTTCTTCGACCACGATCATCGCGGTGTCCTGGTCCAGCGGCTGGTTGATGGTGACCATCTGGCCCATCTTCATCAGCGACTTGATGACCTCAGAGGCCTTGATGGCCATCTTGTGAGCCAGTTCTGCCACCGTAATGGTTTCCGGCACGTGCACTTCGAGCACGCGTGCTTCCACGGGCGCCGACTGGTTGTGGTCGTCGCGGTGGTCACGGTCATTGCTGCCACGTTTGCCACGCGGGCCGCTGCGCCAGTTGGTGGACCGACCCGCACCTGCGGATGTATCCCCACGCGTCTTGAGTTCTTTCTTCTTGGCAGGATCACCCGCCCAGCTACTGGAGAGCTTGGCAGACTTGACTTCCTTGCCTGCCCCTGCGGGACCTGTTCCGGCGCCACCAGGCGCTGGCTTGCCGGGCTTGGCCGCGCCGGTACCCGCTGCGGGCTTGTGCAAGGTGCCTTTGAGGCCGGCCTTGGCATCTACCGCAGGTTTGGGTTCTTCGGGCTTTTTGGCAACCAGCACCTTCTTGGGTGCGGACATCATGCTGCGAATAGCCGCTGCTTCTGCCTCTGCCTTGCGACGACGGTCACCCAGGTCGGCGGCACGGGCCACCTCTTCAGCGGCACGGGCCTTGGACTCGGCTTCAGCCTTCTCGCGGGCTTCAGCCTGCGCAGCGGCACGGGCGGCAGCAGCATCGACCACCTCGGCGGTAGCTGCCGCCTCACCCACTATTGCCTGGCGTTTCTTCAACTCTTCAGCCGCGGCATAACTGGCGGCGCGCTCTTCTGCTTCACGCTCGCGTTTTTCAGTCTCTTCACGCTGGCGACGCTTCTCCACGAGGTCATCTTCCTGGCGGCGAATCAGTTCGGCCTGGCGACGCGCATCCTCTTCACGGCGGGCCAGCTCGGCCTGGTCAATGACCGGAGCCGCGGGCACGGCGACAGGCGCGGCGGCGGCTTCAGCCTCTTGCTCCACGACTTCGGCCACAGATTCGGTACTGTCATCACGGCGCACGAAGGTGCGCTTCTTGCGCACCTCCACCTGGATGGTGCGCGCCTTGCCGCTGGAGTCGGCCTGTTTGATTTCGGTGGTCTGTTTCTTGACCAGCGTGATTTTCTTGCGGTCAGCCCCGGCCGTGCCATGGCTGTTTTGCAGGTAGTTCAACAGGCTGTGCTTGTCGGAATCGGTGAGGACATCGGAGGCTGCCGATTTGGCAACCCCAGCCGACTTCAGCTGCTCAAGCAGCGTGTCGGTGGATTTCTTGAGTTCATTGGCAAACTCGGCTACGGTCGTACTGGACATTTGTGCTGATACCTTTCATGACCGTTACTCTTGAGAAGCGGCGTCATTGGTAAACCAATGTTCGCGCGCCTTCATGATGAGGGTCTTGGCTTCGTCCGCAGACTGGCCCGTAATTTCTGTGAGTTCGTCAACGGCGAGGTCCGCCAGATCGTCCAGCGTATGCACGCCTTTGTCTGCCAGTTTGCCGATCAGTTCGGGCGTCAATCCTTGCAGATCGCGCAGGTCCTGGGAGACCTCTTCCACGCTTTCTTCGTGGGCAATTTCCATCGTGAGCAACGCATCCTTGGCACGGTTGCGCAGTTCATGCACCGTGTCTTCGTCGAAGCTCTCAATTTCCAGCATTTCCTGCAGCGGCACATAGGCCACTTCTTCCAGGCTGGTAAAGCCTTCGGCAATCAGGATGTCGGCGATTTCCTCGTCCACATCGAGCTTTTCCATGAACAGCTTGCGGCCGGAATCGGTCTCCACGGCCAGCTTCTGCGCAGATTCGGCGGCATCCATGATGTTGATCTTCCAGCCGGTCAGCTCGGACGCGAGGCGCACGTTCTGGCCACCGCGGCCGATGGCAATCGCGAGGTTCTCCTCGTCCACCACCACATCCATGGCGTGGCGCTCTTCGTCCACCACGATGCTGGATACATTGGCCGGAGCCAGCGCACCAATCACGAACTGGGCGGGATCTTCGCTCCACAACACGATATCGACGCGCTCACCTGCGAGTTCGTTGGTCACGGCATTGACGCGGGTACCACGCACGCCGACGCAGGTGCCGATCGGGTCGACGCGCTTGTCGTGCGACAGCACGGCGATCTTGGCGCGCGAACCGGAGTCACGGGCGCAGGACTTGATCTCCAGCAGGCCTTGCTCGATCTCGGGCACTTCCTGGCGGAACAGCTCAATCATGAACTCGGGGGCGGAACGCGACAACACGATAGGTGCGCCGCGCAGCGTCAGGTCCACTTCCATGATCATGGCGCGCACACGGTCGCCGGTGCGCAAATTTTCCTTGGCGATCATCTCGCTGCGGCGCAGGCGGCCTTCGACGCGACCGGATTCGACAATGATGTCGCCCTTGTCCATGCGCTTGACGGTGCCGACAAAAATCTTTTCGCCGCGCGACATGAAGTCGTTGAGCAGCATTTCACGTTCGGCATCACGGATCTTTTGCAAGATGACCTGTTTGGCCGCCATGGCACCGATACGGCCAATCGGCACAGACTCGATGGCTTCTTCGATGTATTCGTCGACTTCGATGTCAGGAATTTGTTCCTTGGCTTCGAACAGCAGGATTTCCTGGTCAGGCAACTGCAGGCCAGCCTCATCGGGGACCACGTGCCAGCGGCGGAAGGTCTCGTAATTGCCGCTATCGCGATCCAGTGCCACGCGGATATCCACGTCACCGGAGTACAGCTTTTTGGTTGCCTGGGCCAAGGCTGCCTCTACGGCACCCAGCACCACGTCACGTTCCACGTTTTTTTCACGGGAAATAGCTTCTACCAGCATCAACAGTTCGCGATTCATGCCATGACTCTCCTGAACACTCTTATCAATACAAAAACAAAATCTGCGGTACGGACCTAGGCCGCATCACCACCACCGGACACATCACCCGATGCACCCCGGCCCTTGAAACTCACAATCGGCGCCAGCCGCGCTTCGCGCAACTCGTCCAGCGCAAAGCCCATCGCCTGCAGCGGCGGGGGCACACGCTTCTTGCTCACTTTTTGACCGGGCTTGACCTCCGGCGCATCGCTCCAGACGATCTGCCAGCCCACGCTGCCGTCCCCAGCCACCACGCGCTCCAGCGTGCCGCGGAACTTCTTGCGGTTGGCGTTGACGGAGCCGCTGGCGGCCGCTCCAATGGGCGCCTTGAGCGTCAGATCCACCACTTGGCCGACGAAACGCTCAAAATCCTGTACATGGCGCAAGGGACGGTCAATACCGGGCGAGGAGACCTCCAGCCGCTTGTATTCCGCGCCATCGACTTCCAGTGCAAACTGCAATTGGCGCGTCACCTTCTCGCAGTCTTCCACGGTAATAAACTGCTCGGGCGCCACAGATCCTTCTGCGGGCTTCACCCAGGGGAGGTCAATCGTGATGCGCAGCAATCCCCCGGCAGAGCGTTCAATCTCTACCAGGTCATATCCCAGACCGGTAACGGTTTGTTCAACAATTTCCTGCAATGCCACGTTCGATCAGTCCCTCTAGGCTACGTTCAATTCACCACATGCAAAAACAATCGACCAAAAAAAACGGGCGGTAGTTACCCGCCCGTTTGGTCGTGAGGTTTGGATTGTACTGCAATTCTGAGCTAAGTGCCTTGATTTTTAAGGAATTATTCAGCTGCCGCCAGCAGCGTGCGGGTGTACGCATGCTGCGGACGCTCCAGCACGGCATCCACGAGTCCGCTCTCCACAATATGGCCTTGCTGCATGACGGCCACGCGGTGGGCCATGGCCCGAATCACTTCCACATCGTGGGTGATCAACAGGAACGCCAGACCCCTGTCCCGCTGCAGGCGCTGCAGCAGCCGCAGGACCTGCTGGGCCATGGTGACATCCAGGGCGCTGGTGGGCTCATCCAGCACCAGCAACCGCGGATCGACGATGAGGGCTCGTGCAATCGCAATGCGCTGGCGCTGGCCGCCCGAAAACTGGTGGGGATAGCGCTGCAACAGGCCTGGAAACTGACTCTCCATCAGCCCCACAGCACTCAAGGTTTCCTGCACCTGAATCCGGCGTTGGCTCTGGCTCAACTCCGGCGCATGCACCCGCAGGCCTTCTCCCACGATCTCTTCAACGGTCATACGGGGCGACAGTGATGAAAAGGGGTCCTGAAAAACCACCTGAACGCCCTTGCGCAGCGCGCGGTCCAATGCAGCGCCCTGCCCCCAGTGGCTCCCCAGAACCTCCAGTTCACCCTCATGGGACTGCAGTCCCAGCGCAGCCAACGCCAGCGTGGACTTGCCCGAACCGGACTCCCCCATCACACCCAGCGTCTGCCCTGCGGGCAACTCCAGATCCACACCATCGACGGCAACGAAACGCCCTTTGGAAAACCAGCCGCGCAGACCAGGACGCGGCACCGGATAGGCCACGCGAATGCCCTTGCCGCGCAACACGATGGCCGCATCGGGCACCGGCTCCAACACGTTGCGCGTTGGGCGGCTCTCGATGAGACGGCGGGTGTAGGCATGCTGTGGCCGGGCAAATACCTCGGCCACGGCACCCTGCTCCACGATGCAGCCGTCTTCCATGACCGCCACGCGGTCCGCAAACTGGCGCACCAGATTCAGGTCGTGCGTGATCAGGATCACCGCCATGCCGTGCTTGCGCTGCAGCTGCGCCAGCAGTTCCAGAATCTGCTTGCGCACCGTCACGTCCAGCGCCGTGGTCGGCTCATCTGCGAGCAGGAGCTTGGGTTTGCAGGCCAGTGCCATGGCGATCATGGCCCGCTGACGCTGGCCACCAGACAGCTGGTGCGGGTAGGCACGGGCGCGGCGCTCAGGATCTTCGATGCCGGTATTTGCTATCAAATCAATAGCTATTCGCGCAGATTCGGCGGGGGCTAGACCCATTTTTTGCTGAAGAACCTCGGCAATCTGCTCGCCAATGCTGAACAAGGGGTTGAGCGCCGTCATGGGCTCCTGGAAGATCATCGCGATGTCCTGCCCGCGAATAACCTGCAAGGCACGCTCCGGCAGGGTCAATAGATCTACAGCGCCCGGTTGGCCTTGCGCTCCCGTAAATAGGGCCTGCCCCTGCACGCTGGCCCCCTGCACCAAGCCCAGCAGGCTGAGGGCGGAGACCGTCTTACCAGAGCCCGATTCCCCCACCAGTGCCAGCTTTTCACCTGCGGCCACGGTATAGCTGATACCCCGGACTACTTCACGGCCGCCAAAAGCTATCCGCAAGCCCTGGACATTGAGCAAAGGCGCTGCGGCCTTCATGCGTCGGCCTTTCGGGGGTCCAGCGCATCCCGCAGCGCGTCGCCCATGAAGGTCAGCAGCAGCAGCGTCATGACCAGCACACCAAAGGTGGACAGAGAGATCCACCAGGCATCGATATTGTTCTTGCCTTGGGACAGCAGTTCGCCCAGCGAGGGCGTGCCAGGCGGTACGCCCAGGCCGAGAAAGTCCAGCGAGGTCAGCGCCAGAATCGCCCCACTCATGCGAAACGGCAGAAAGGTGACCACCGGTGTCAGGCTATTGGGCAGCAGGTGGCGGGTGATGATCTTCCAGTTCGAAACGCCCAGTGCCCGTGCCGCGCGCACATAGTCCATCTGCCGGTTCCGCAAAAACTCGGCACGCACATAGTCCGACAGACCCATCCAGCCAAACAGACTCAGCAGTATCAACAGCAGGGCAATGCTAGGCGCCAGCACCGCACTGAAAATGATCAGCAAGTACAGCTCGGGCATAGCCCCCCAAATCTCGATGAAGCGCTGAAATGCCAAGTCAGTCTTGCCACCAAAAAAGCCCTGAATGGCGCCGGTGATCACCCCGAGCACCACGCCGGTGATGGTCAGTGCCAGCGCAAACAACACGCTGACCCGAAAGCCATAAATCAGTTGGGCCAGCAGATCCCGCCCCCGGTCGTCGGTGCCCAGCCAGTTGGCACGTCCCGGTGGCGCGGGATTGGGCGCTGGTGCAAAGTAATTCAAGGTCTTGGGACCGTAGCGGTTGGGCGCAAACACGGCCCAGTTGCCCGGCTCGGCCAGCTTGTTCTGGATGAACGGGTCCAGATAGTCGGTGGGCGTGGCAAAGTCACCGCCAAACGTGGTTTCCGGGTAATCCTTGAACATGGGCATGTACATCTGCCCCTGGTACACCACGACCAGAGGCCGGTCATTCGACACCAGTTCTGCCACCAGGCTCAAGCCCACCAGCACACAAAATACGATCAGACTGACAAAGCCCATACGGTTGCGCCTAAAGCGCTGCCAAGCCCTTCTACCCGGAGAGAGTTGCGCCATGTCAGGGCCGCCGCAGAGCCGGCTTGGCCGGGCTGCTGGTGGCGCCCCCCCGAGGGGGGAGGCAGCCGCAGGCTGCTTCGGGGGGTTAGTCATATTTAATACGTGGGTCCGCCCATACATAGCAAAGGTCCGAAAGCAGCTTGGTTACCAGGCCAATCAAGGTAAACAGATACAGCGTCCCCATGACGACTGGGTAGTCCCGCCGGATCACGCTCTCGTAACTTAATAGCCCCAGACCATCGAGCGAGAACAGGGTCTCGATCAACAGCGAACCGGTAAAAAACGCACCGACAAAGGCCGCGGGAAACCCGGTGATGATGGGAATCAAGGCATTGCGCATCACATGCTTCCACAGCACCTGCCGCTCGGACAGCCCTTTAGCGCGGGCGGTCACCACATAATGCTTGCGGATCTCTTCCAGAAAAGCATTTTTGGTCAGCATGGCCGTCACCGCAAAACTGCCCAGCACCATGGACGTGACGGGTAGCGCGATATGCCACAGGTAGTCGGTGATGCGCGCGCCCCAGCTCAAGGTGTCCCAGTTGGCAGAAGTGAGCCCGCGCAGTGGAAACCACTGCAACTGGCCGCCAAAAATCACCAGCAGCGCCACGCCCAGCACAAATCCCGGGATGGCATAGCCCACCAGAACCAGCAGCGTTGTCACCAGGTCAAACCGCGAGCCGGCACGCACCGCTTTGGCCACACCCAACGGCACGGCCACCAGATAACTGATGAAGAAGGTCCACAGCCCGAGGCTCATGGAGACCGGCAACTTCTCCCAGATCAGTGCGGAGACATCGCGGTTCTGAAAAAAGCTTTTGCCCAGGTCAAACTGCGCAAACTGCTTGAGCATCTGCCAGAAGCGCTCCGGCGCGGGCTTGTCGAAACCGTACAGTGCTTTGGCTTGTTCAATGCGCTTGGGGTCTACACCCTGCGCGCCCCGGTAACTCAGGCCACCGCCTTCGGCGCCACTGCCCGCGCCGGCCTTGGCCTCCGCCAGATACTGCTCGACCGGACCACCCGGCACGAACTGGATGACGACAAACGTCAGGAACAGCACCCCCAACAGGGTGGGCACCATCAGGAGCAGGCGTTTCAGAGAGTACAGCAGCATACGAAGATTATGCGGACGGGTGAGCGCCGCCGGGCCGTCCCAAGGCGCGAGGGCCCCCTTGGGGGGCAGCGACCCGCGTAGCGGTGGAGCGTGGGGGCGCCATTACTTTGCCCACCAGGTGTCAATCGCCCAGCCTTCGCCGGCAGCATACGGCGGCATGCTGTCGGGTTTTGCCAAACGCCAGGCGTTGTAGGCCATGCGGTGCGTGCCGGCAGACCATTGGGGCACCAGCAGGTGCAGATGGCCAATCACGCGATCAAGCGCGCGGCAGGCCGGCAGTAGTTGCGCCTTGGTTTTGGCGCTGGTAATGCGCGTGATCAAGGCATCCACCGCGACATTCTTGACACCGCTGTGGTTGCCGGAATCTTCCTGGTCCGCCGCCTTGCTTCCAAACAGATCGGCAAACTCCTGCCCCGGGTTGTGGGTGCCCTGGTAGGCCAGGGAAGTGATATCGAATTCAAATTTCTGCAGGCGCTGCTGGTACAGCGCAAAGTCCACCGGACGGAACTTGAGTTGCACACCAATCTTCTCCAGATTACGCGCCCAGGGTGTCACCACGCGTGCGCCACCCTCATTGCTGTCCAAGTACTCCAGCACAAAGGGCTCGCCCTTGGCGTTGCGCAAGGCACCGTCACGGTACTCCCAACCTGCGTCCTTCAGCAACTGCTGCGCGCGGCGCAGGTTGTCGCGCAGGCTGCTGTCGCCATCGGTCCGCGGCGGCGTGGCCACCGGCCCAAACGTGGACGCAGGCAACTGCGCCCTGAAAGGCTCCATCAGCGCCTGCTCGGCAGCATCCGGCAGGCCATTGGCCTGGCAATCGGTGTTGCCAAACAGGCCTTGCACCCGCTGGTAGGCTCCGTAAAACATCTGGCGGTTCATCCACTCGTAGTCCAGCGCAAGCCCCAAAGCCTGGCGCACCCGCACATCCTTGAGCTGCTCGCGCCGGGTGTTGAGCACATAGCTTTGAAAGCCCGTGGGCAGGCGGTGTTTGAACTCGGCCTTGACCAATTCGCCCGAGTTAAACTTGCGCCCGATCACGCGTCGCGCCCAGTCACCCGCGGAAAAGAAACGCATCAGATCAAATTCACCGGCCTTCAAGGCTTCCAGCCGGGCGGTGTTGTCCTTGTAGATCTTGACGGTGATGCGGTCGAAGTTGGCGCTGCCGCGGCGTACATTGAGGTCTTTGGCCCAGTAGCTGGCGTCGCGCACATAGGTGATGTCCTTGCCAAAGTTGACCGGACCCATCCTGTACGGCCCGCTGCCAATCGGAATGTCCATCACCACCTGGTCAAACGGCTTGGGCTTGCCGCCCCCCGCTGCGTCGCTTTCGCCCCAGCGGTGGCTGAACACCGGCAGCCCCCCCACTGTCAGCGGCAGTTCCCGGTTGGGCTTCTTGAACCGGTAGCGAATGGTGTGGGCATCGACCACGTCCACCCCGGCCACATCTTCGAGCTGGCTGCGAATACCCGGAGACACAAACGGGCCGTTGAGCGTGTCGAAACTGTGCTTCACGTCCAGGGCCAGTACCGGGTCACCATTGTGGAACCGCGCCTGCGGTCGCAGCCGGAAGGTGGCGCTCAGCCCATCGCCGGCAACACTGACGTCTTCAGCCAACAGGCCATAGCCAGCAGCCGTTTCGTCCAGCGACCCGACCAACAGCGTGTCAAACATCAGGCTACTCAAGTAGGCTGGTGCCGAGCCTTTGATGGTAAATGGGTTGTATTTGTCGAACGTTGACGTGCGTTGGTTACTCACCAGACGCAACTCGCCACCCTTGGGTGCCTGCACATTGACGTAGGAAAAGTGCTCAAAACCAGCCGGATATTTCAGGTCCCCCCACAACGCATAGCCATGCCCGGCCCACACCGGAACACTGACGACACACCACAGTAAACACACCCACATTCGCATGCGACAATTCTGCACTACACAAAGCATTTTTCACGAGGACGATATGGGCTTTTTAACAGGCAAGAAATTGTTGATTACCGGTGTGCTGTCAAACCGTTCCATTGCCTATGGAATCGCCAAGGCCTGCCACGCGCAGGGCGCGGAGCTGGCCTTCAGTTATGTGGGCGAGCGTTTCAAGGACCGCATTACCGAGTTTGCCGCCGACTTCAACTCCACGCTGATTTTTGACTGCGACGTTGGAAGTGACGAACAGATCGACCGGCTGTTTGCCGACCTCGCCACCCACTGGCCCAAGTTCGACGGCTTTGTGCACAGCATCGGCTTTGCCCCGCGTGAGGCCATTGCCGGCAATTTTCTCGACGGCCTGACCCGCGAGAACTACCGCATTGCGCAGGATATCAGTGCCTACAGCTTCCCGGCCATGGCCAAGGCGGCCCTGCCCTACCTGAACGACAAGTCTGCCCTGCTAACCCTGAGCTACCTGGGCGCCGAGCGCATCATCCCCAACTACAACACCATGGGCCTGGCCAAGGCGGCGCTGGAAGCGTCGGTGCGCTACCTGGCCGAAGCCGTGGGCCACCTGCCCGATGGTCGTAGCATCCGCGTCAATGGCCTCAGCGCCGGCCCGATCAAGACACTGGCGGCCAGCGGCATCAAGGACTTTGGCAAGTTTCTGGCCTATGTTGCCGCTGCAGCGCCAACACGCCGCAATGTGACCATCGAGGAAGTCGGCAATGTGGCAGCCTTCATGCTGAGCGACCTGGCCAGTGGCGTGACCGCCGAAATCACCTACGTGGACGGTGGACACAGCAAAACTATGGGTGCGGTGGCCGACTAGCCCCCCGTGGAACGGGTGCAACCAGCTATCAAAACAATAGCGCCTTGGCAGTCTGCCTTGGCGCTATTTTTTATTCCTTTACGCAGTCGGCGAAGTAATGTGTCTTGCCGTCCGCCCCAACCTCGCCCACCAGCCCGTGGATATCGGTCTCAAAGCCCGGACACTGCGCATTGAATTCACGTGAGAACTTGAGGTAGTCCACCACTTTCTTGTTGAACACCTCCCCAGGAACCAGCAGCGGAATGCCGGGTGGGTACGGCGTCACCATGCCCACGGACACGCGGCCTTCGAGGTGGTCGATCTCCACCCGCTCGGTCTTGCGCAGCGCAATATGGGCGTAGGCATCGCTGGGCTTCATGGCGGGCACCAAGTCGCTCAAATACACCTCCGTGGTCAGGCGGGCGATGTCGTACTTGGCATACAGCTGGTGGATGTGGTGGCACAAGTCCGCCAAGCCCATCTTTTCGTAACGCGGGTACTTCTGCACAAACTCGGGCAACACGCGCCACATGGGCTGGTTCTTGGCATAGTCGTCCTTGAACTGCTGCAGGGCTGTCAGCATGCTGTTCCAGCGGCCCTTGGTGATGCCGATGGTGAACATGATGAAGAAGCTGTACAAACCGGTCTTTTCCACCACCACACCATGTTCCGCCAGAAACTTGGTCACGATGGAGGCGGGAATACCGGTCTTGGCGAACTTGCCATTCAGATCCAAGCCCGGGGTCACGATGGTGGACTTGATCGGGTCCAGCATGTTGAAGCCATTGGCCAGCTTGCCAAAGCCGTGCCAGTTGGCCTTGGCGCTCTTGCTCTCGCCCTTGATGATCCAGTCCGCCGCGCGGCCAATGCCTTCGTCCACCAGCTTGTCCGGTCCCCAGACCTTGAACCACCAGTCGTCACCGTACTCTTCGTCCACCTTGCGCATGGCGCGGCGGAAGTCCAGTGCCTCCGCAATGCTCTCCTCCACCAGCGCGGTGCCACCGGGTGGCTCCATCATGGCCGCCGCCACGTCGCAGCTGGCAATGATGCTGTATTGCGGGCTGGTACTGGTGTGCATCAGGTAGGCCTCGTTGAACAAATGCTTGTCCAGCTTGACGGTCTGCGAGTCCTGCACCAGCACATGGCTGGCCTGGCTGATGCCCGCCAGCAGTTTGTGGATGGACTGAGTGCTGTAAACCACTGCCTCTTTGGGGCGCGCGCGGTTTTTGCCCATGGCGTGGTAGGTGCCGTAGAACGGATGGAAAGCAGCGTGGGGCAGCCAGGCTTCGTCGAAGTGGATGTTTTCCACATAGCCGTCCAGCATGCTCTTGATGGTTTCGGTGTTGTAGAGAACACCGTCATAGGTGCTTTGCGTGAGCGTAAGGATGCGCGGCTTCACCTTCTTGGCATCGACGCCCTTGAGCAGCGGGTTGGCCTTGATCTTGGCCTGGATGGTGGCGGGCTCGAACTCGCTCTGCGGAATCGGGCCGATGATGCCGAAATGGTTGCGCGTGGGCTTCAGGAACACGGGGATGGCCCCGGTCATGATAATGGCGTGCAGATTGCTCTTGTGGCAGTTGCGATCCACCACCACGATGTCACCAGGTGCCACCGTGTGGTGCCACACCATCTTGTTGGAGGTGGAGGTGCCGTTGGTCACAAAAAAGCAGTGGTCGGCATTGAAGATACGCGCGGCATTGCGCTCACTGGCGCCAATCGCGCCGTTGTGGTCCAGCAGCTGGCCCAACTCTTCCACCGCGTTGCACACGTCGGCGCGCAGCATGTTCTCACCATAAAACTGGTGGTACATCTGGCCCACGGGGCTCTTCAAGAAGGCCACACCACCGGAGTGACCGGGGCAGTGCCAGCTGTAGGAGCCGTCTTCAGCGTAATCCAGCAGCGCCTTGAAGAACGGTGGCTGCACTCCCTCCAGGTAGCCCTTGGCCTCGCGGATGATGTGGCGCGCCACGAACTCGGGCGTGTCCTCGAACATGTGGATGAAGCCATGCAACTCGCGCAGGATGTCGTTGGGGATGTGGCGGCTGGTCTTTGTCTCGCCATACACATAAATCGGCACATCCAGGTTCTTGCGGCGCACTTCCTCAATAAAGTGGCGCAGGTTCAGCACCGCGGGGTCCAGGTCCGGACCGGGTGTGAACTCTTCGTCGTCGATGGACAGAATGAAGGCGCTGGCCCGACTTTGCTGCTGGGCAAACTGGCTCAGGTCCCCGTAGCTGGTCACACCCAGCACCTCGAAACCTTCGGACTCAATGGCCTGCGCCAACGCACGAATACCCAACCCTGACGTGTTTTCCGAGCGGAAATCTTCGTCGATGATGATGATGGGAAAGCGAAATTTCATTGCAGGCTCCAGCGACAGGCCAAAAACAGAAAAACAGGCGCGAAGTGTAAGGACTAAATGGGTTTTTCATGGTGCGGTGCACACCTTTTGGCCCACAATGTGGTGTTGTCAATACACATGGAGCCCGCAAGGGGCATCTGCACATGGCCGAAACCACCCTCTGGTGGCTGCTCACTGGTGGCGCTGTCGCTGTCGAGCTGCTCACCGGGACTTTTTACCTGCTCATGCTGGCCATCGGACTGGCAGCGGCCGCGATTGCGGCCCATCTGGGCGCCAGCACCGTAGTGCAAATCGTGGTTGCTGCGCTGGTCGGCTGTGGTGCGGTGGTCGGCTGGCACGTCAAGCGAAGCCGAATTGGCGCAGAGCCCCGCGCTGAGGCCAACCCCAATGTCAATCTGGACATCGGGGAAGTCATCCAGATTACCGGCTGGAACCCGGATGGCACGGCCGATGTGCAATACCGCGGTGCCCACTGGACTGCCATCCATCGCGCAGGGGTGTCCCCCAGCGCCGGACCGCACCGGGTCGCCGAAATGGTCGGCAACCGCCTGCTCGTAGACAAAGCTTAACCAAGTAAGGAAACCGCATGGAAATCGCCATTCTTCTTCTCGTCATTGCCGTCATTTTTGTGACCCGGTCCATCAAGGTCGTACCACAGCAGCACGCCTGGGTGGTAGAGCGGCTGGGTAAATACCACGGTACGCTGACCCCGGGCCTGAACTTTCTGCTGCCCTTTATCGACAAGGTGGCCTACAAGCACGTGCTCAAGGAAATCCCGCTGGATATCGCCAGCCAGGTCTGTATCACCAAGGACAACACCCAGCTGCAGGTAGACGGCATTTTGTACTTCCAGGTGACCGACGCCATGCGCGCGAGCTACGGCTCCAGCAATTACATCGTGGCTATTTCCCAGCTCGCTCAAACTTCATTGCGCTCCGTCATCGGCAAGCTGGAACTGGACAAGACCTTTGAAGAGCGCGACATCATCAACGCCCAGGTGGTGGCCGCCATCGACGAGGCTGCGCTGAACTGGGGCGTGAAGGTGCTGCGCTACGAAATCAAGGACCTGACCCCGCCGAAGGAAATCCTGCACGCCATGCAAGCCCAGATTACCGCCGAGCGCGAGAAGCGCGCGCTGATCGCCGCCTCGGAAGGGCGCCGCCAGGAGCAGATCAATATTGCGACCGGTGAGCGTGAAGCGTTCATTGCCCGCTCTGAAGGTGAAAAGCAGGCTGCCATCAACCAGGCACAGGGCCAGGCAGCGTCAATTACCGCCGTAGCCGACGCCACCGCCCAAGCCATTGAGCGCATCGCCACCGCAATACGCCAGCCCGGCGGCGAGCAGGCAGTGCAGCTCAAGGTTGCAGAAAAAGCCGTAGAAGCCTATGGCAAAGTGGCTGCAGATGCGACCACCACCCTCATCATCCCCGGCAACATGAGCGAAGTTTCCACGCTGATCGCCACGGCCATGAAGATGGTGCAAACCACCAAGTAACCCCACCAAGCAAAAGCCCCGCAGTGTTACCACTGCGGGGCTTTCTTGTTTCTGGCGGAGCAGGCGGGATTCGAACCCGCGGTGGGTTTTACCCCACGCACGCTTTCCAGGCGTGTGACTTAAACCACTCATCCACCGCTCCAGAGCCTCGCATTCTACATCGGCCAGAGGCCATTTTCCGGTTCGCATCCACTTCCAGACAAAAAAAGAGGGCCCCTCTTGCGAGGAGCCCTCTCTGGCAGGAAAACCTGACCTGAAGAACCGCCGGATTAGCGGATCACAGCGATGGTTTCGAGCTTGCCAGCGCGAACGGTCTTCAGTGTCAAAGCGCCGCCCTTGATGTCACCCTTCTCGTCGAAGGAGATGGGGCCGGTCACACCCTTGTAGTCAGCAGTAGCGGCCAACACGGGCAGGTACTTCGCTGGGTCAGAGGAGTTGGCCTTGACCATGGCAGCAACCATGATCTTGACGGAGTCGTACACGTAAGGAGCGTAGACCTGCACATCGACATTGAACTTGGTCTTGAACTTGGCCTTGAACTCATCCATGCCAGCCTTGGCTTCACCTTCCACGCCGCCTGCTTCAGCGCAGAAGACCTGGTCGTCAGCAATCGCGTCGCCACCGAGCTTCACCAGTTCGGTGGAGCAGATGCCGTCGCCGCCCATGAACTTCGCCTTGATGCCCAGAGATTTCATCTGCTTGAGCATGGGGCCAGCAACAGCGTCCATACCGCCGAAGAACACGACGTCAGGCTTCTTGCCCTTGATGGTGGTCAGGATGGAGTTGAAATCGGTAGCCTTGTCGGTAGTGAACTCTTTGGCCACAACCTTGCCGCCAGCGCCTTCAACGGCTTTGGTGAACTCTTCAGCCACGCCCTGGCCGTACGCGGTACGGTCATCGATCACGGCGATGGACTTGCCCTTGAGGGTACCAACAGCGTACTTGCCCAGTGTGCCGCCCAGTTGAGCGTCATCAGCCACCACGCGGAAGGCTGTCTTGAAGCCCTGGCGTGTGTACTTGGGGTTGGTAGCGGAAGGAGAAATCTGGGGAATACCAGCATCGCTGTAAATCTTGGATGCGGGGATGGTGGTACCGGAATTCAGGTGACCCACAACACCAGCAACCTTGGCATCAGCCAGCTTCTGGGCAACAGCGGTACCTTGCTTGGGATCTGCAGCATCGTCTTCAGCCATCAGTTCCAGGGTGACCTTCTTGCCGTCGATCATCACGCCAGCAGCGTTCAGTTCTTCGATGGCCATACGGGCGCCGTTTTCATTGTCTTTACCCAGGTGGGCGATAGCGCCGCTGGTAGGACCAACGTGGCCGATCTTCACCACAGCAGCAGCCGGCGCAGCAGGAGCAGCTGCGGGTGCAGCGGGAGCCGCTTCTTCTTTCTTACCGCAAGCTACCAGCAGAGTTGCCGCAGCCAATACTGTCAAAGCACTTTTCACTTTGAATTGCATAAAAACTCCAAAAAATTGAACAAGGAAAAAACAGCGTGAATAAAATTATTCCACACCCATCACGATAACCTAGTTTCCTCTGACGGGACATAGGGAAGTTACCAACGGGGTTAATTTTTTATAGCAACCTGACCTAGTGACCCGTGGCGTTGCGGCGTGCGTAGGCGTTTGCAAGCGCCACCTCGATGGCAGCATCAATCGCCTCATGCATACGGGGCAGCATCTCCAGAATCTGGGCGTCCAGCGTGGCATGCAGGCGTTCACGCAACTCTGCCTCCGCCTCGGGGGCAAGCACCCGCTGTCCTTCGTCAAACACAGGAGAGGACACAACGTCAGGCAAAACATTCGCCGCCGCTAATGCATCGCCGGGCCGGACGACTTCGGTCAACGTAGGGAGAAAACGGGACTTGGGTTTCTGCTGGGTCATCGGGTTCAGGCTTTCAGGGCGAGGTCATGCCGGGTAATGGCGATACCCAGGCGTGCATAGTGTTTCCAGCGCTCGCGTGCCAGTTCCCGGTCGGCCCCATCGGTGCTCACGACTTCAATCACGCGGGCGTACTGTTCGAATCCTTCGGGCACCTCGTCGCCCAGATTGACCAGCACCGGCGGACGGTCGCCACGCGCAGCGACGTCCCCCAGAATCACGGATGATCTGGCTGGCAGGCCCGCGGACGCGCTGGCTGGCGCGTGGGTAATGAAGTCGGTGGGTGATACGGCCCACAGTGCGGCATCGAGTTGCTGCAGGATGGTGTCCGAACCCAGCACCAGAACCCGCATGCCACTGCCCGTGGCCTTGCGCAACAGGCGGCACGCGTAGGCCAGCTTGTCAGGCGCACCAAAATGGAAGGCGACATCAGCCACAGTCCACCGTCCTCAGGAATGCGTGTGCTGGGTCATCAGATATTCGACCAACAGCCCGACGGGCCGGCCCGTGGCGCCTTTGGCGGCACCACTCTTCCAGGCGGTCCCCGCGATGTCCAGGTGCGCCCACGGGTACTTTTCAGTAAACCGCTGCAGAAACTTGGCCGCAGTAATAGCCCCACCCGCGCGTCCCGCCACGTTGGCCACGTCGGCAAAACCGGTCTTGAGGCCATCTGCATAGTCGTCGTCCAGCGGGAGCAGCCAGCACAAGTCCTGTGCAGACTCGCCCGCTGCAAACAGCGCAGCACCCAAATCCTCCCGGCTGGAAAACAATCCGCTGCGCACGCCTCCCAATGCCACCATACAGGCACCAGTCAGCGTCGCAATATCGATTACGGCCTTGGGCTTGAAACGTTCGGCGTAGGTCAGCGCATCACACAACACCAGACGCCCCTCGGCATCCGTGTTCAGGATCTCAATGGTTTGCCCACTCATGCTGGTCACTACATCGCCGGGCTTGACTGCGCGGCCGCTGAGCATGTTCTCGCACGAAGGAATCAGCCCGACCACGTTGATGGCGGGCTTGAGCTGGGCCAGTGCCCGAAACACCCCCAATACGCTGGCGGCACCAGACATGTCAAATTTCATTTCATCCATTTCGGCCGCAGGCTTGATGGACACACCGCCGCTGTCAAAGGTGATTCCCTTACCAACCAGCACCGTGGGAGCCTGGGTTTTTGCCGCCCCGTCGTAGCGCAACACAATGAACCGCAGTGGTTCCTCGGAGCCCTGCGCCACGGCCAGGAAGGAGCCCATGCCCAGCTTGGTGACTTCTTTGGGCCCCAGCACGCTGCAGCTCACCTTGGGTAGCTTGGCCAATTCGTGCGCCGCTTTGGCCAACTCGATGGGCGTGGCATGGTTGGCAGGCCGGTTCGCCCATTCCTTGGCCAACTCCACTCCCGGCACCGTTGCACTGGCGCGCAGGAAAGTCGCGTGCACTTCCGATGCGTTGGTCGCCGTTACCAGCACCTTTTGCAGGGTTCGCCCTTCGGACTTCGATTTGGTCGTGGTGTACACATAGGTCGCATCGGCAATGGCGTGCACCGTTGCCCGCACCGCGTCTTCACGCGCTGGCGTGGCAAAACACACGACCAGTTTCTTCAAGGAAGGGCCCTTGAGGCTGGCCAGCGCCGCCGTTAGCGCCGTTCGCACCTGCTTTGCTTTGCCCTCCCCCACGCCAGCCAGAACCAGCCGCACGGCGCTGGCCTGTACTGGACGGTACAGCTGGAGCAGTTTTCCGGGTTTGGTTTCCAGATCCTTGTCCTTGATCGACTGGCCCGCCAACAGGGACAAATCGTCCTTGCCGGGCTTGAATCCCTCGGGAATCAACACCACCAAGGCATCACATTTTTCGCTGGCAACTGCGGCAAGGCCCAGGGGCTTGAGTTCAAAGTTCATAATTCAGGTTTTCCTTCGCTGCAATGTTATTCCATTCCTCTGTCCGCAAAGAACTCGCCCGCAGTTTTGGCGCCACCCTGGTGGTGCTGGTGACGGTGGTGATGACCATGACGCTGATTCGCACTGTCGGCGAAGCCTCTCGCGGCACGTTCAACCCGACCGACGTGATGATCATCATGGGCTATACCGTCCTCTCGGACATGCCCACCATCCTGTCGCTGAGCCTGTTCATTTCCATCCTGAGCGTGCTGACGCGCATGTTCGGCGACAGTGAAATGGTGATCTGGTTTGGCAGCGGCCGTGGTCTGGCGTCCCTGGTCAAACCGCTGCTGCGCTTCGCCTGGCCCATTCTGGTCGTCATTCTGGCGCTGGCGCTGTTTATCCTTCCCTGGGCATTCGGCCGCATTGAAGACCTGCGCGACAAGTATGAAAAACGCGGCGATCTGGCGCGCATCGAACCCGGCCAGTTCCAGGAATCCGCCAATGGCGACCGCGTCTTTTTTATCGAGAAAGATTCACAGGGGCGCCAGGCCGGCAACAACGTGTTCATTGCCACCAATGAACAGGGCAAGGAAACCATCACCTCCGCGCAAAGTGGGCGGGTGGAAGTCATCGGCACGGACAAATTTCTGATTCTGGAAAACGGCCAGCGACTGGAAAAGACCGTGGGCAAACCCGAACTGACCATGAGCGTGTTCCAGCGCTATGGCGCACGTGTGGGTGCAGACGACCAGTCGGCACGCAGCTACGTTCCTTCAAGCTCCATGACCACACTGCAACTGGTGCAGGACCCCACCAATCGTCACCTCGCAGAACTGTCGTGGCGCATCGGTCTGGGGCTGGCTGCATTCAATTTTGTCCTCATCGGTCTTGCCACGGCAGGGGTCAACCCGCGGGTGGGGCGCACCGCCAACATCGGCTTTGCGTTTATGGCTTTCGTGGTGTATTTCAACTTTCTGGTGCTGGGCAAGAACTGGGTGGAAACCGGACAGGTAGGCTTCGCCCCCTTCCTGATCGCCCTGCACGGCGGTGCTCTGGCACTGGCGGCGCTGTGGCTGACCAAGCGGCATAACAACTGGACCTTGCGGTTGCCCCGACGCAACCGGCCAACGGCCAGCCAGGAGAGCAGCACACTATGAGAACCATTCGCAAGCTGTTCTACAAGGAAATGGTGCTGGCGGTTGCGCTGGTCACGCTGGGGTTTATTGCCCTTTTCTTCTTTTTTGATTTTGTGGAAGAGCTTCAGGCCGTCGGCCGAAGCAGCGCACTGGGCTACAAGATTCCACAGGCCCTGGTCTACGTGGCCCTGATGGCACCCAACCATGTGTACGAACTCCTGCCCATCACGGTGCTGATTGGCACGATTTTCGTCATGGCCCGGTTGGCACAAAGCTCGGAGTTCACCATCCTGCGCACCAGTGGACTGGGCCCCTGGCGCGCACTGCGCACGCTGCTGGTACTGGGTATGGGTTTCGTACTCTTCACCTTTGCGGTGGGCGACTACATTGCGCCGCTGGCCGACAGGACTGCGCAGCTGCTCAAGGCGCAGTTCCAGGGCAAGGTCACGGTCGGCAAGACCGGGGCCTGGCTGAAGGAGAAACAGGCCTATGGGCACTATGCGGTCAACGTAGGCGCACTCGCGCCAGATGCCAGCATGCGCGATGTACGCATTTTCGAGTTCGACAACAAGGGATACCTGGTCTCCATGACCCTGGGCAAGACAGCACGTTTTGGCGAAAACGAAGAATGGAACCTCGAACAGGTCGACCGCACCGAATTCACCAGCGCGGATTCCAGTGCCTCCCACGCCCAGCGCCTGACTACCGACAGCTTCCGCTGGCCGACACAGATCAGTGCCGAAATGGTGGCGGCTGCCGTCCTGCGCCCCGAGCGCATGGGCACCATCGATCTTTTTCAGTACATGCGACACCTCAACGCCAACGGTCAGTCGGCGCAGAAGTACGAAATCCAGTTCTGGAAAAAAGTGTTTTACCCCCTGAGCTGCCTGGTGATGGTGGTGCTGGCCCTGCCCTTTGCCTATCTGCATTTCCGCTCGGGTAGCATCGCTACCTATGTGTTTGGCGGGGTGATGGCGGGCATCAGCTTTGTGCTGCTCAACAACGTGCTGGGGGACCTGGGTACGATTCAGGGATGGCAACCGTGGTTTACGGCTGCACTGCCAGGGCTGCTTTATTCCCTACTATCCCTCACCGCCTTTGCCTGGCTGGTCATACGACGATGAGTACCACATCCCAAAAACGCGGCATTGTGCTATTTGCCCACGGCTCGCGCGATCCCCTTTGGCACAAGCCCATGGAGGCCGTTGCCAGGTGCATCCAGGAATCACAGGCCGATGCACAGGTGTTGTGCGCCTATCTGGAACTCAGTACGCCGGATTTGCCCACCGCAGTGGCAACGCTGGTAGAGCGGGGAATTGGCGCCATCACCATCGTCCCCATGTTTCTGGGTGTCGGCAAACATGCCCGTGAAGACCTGCCACAGCTGGTGGCGCAACTGAAACAAGCCCATTCCGACGTGCAGTTTTCCCTCCAGCCCGCTGTCGGAGAGAACCCCCGGTTGATCTCGCTACTGGCAGACATTGCTCTGGACAAGAACTGAAAACCAGCGCAAACCCATAGATGATTGAGGCATAATGAATTTCATCTTTAGCTGAAATTCGATATGAATCTACATCAATTTCGTTTCGTGCAGGAGGCTGCCCGCCGCAACCTCAACCTCACCGAGGCCGCCAAGGCCCTGCACACATCGCAGCCGGGGGTTTCCAAAGCCATCATCGAGCTCGAAGAAGAACTGGGCGTAGACATCTTCGCGCGGCACGGCAAGCGCCTCAAGCGCATCACCGAACCCGGGCAACACGTACTCAAGAGCATCGAAGTCATCCTGCGCGAGGTGGGCAACCTCAAGCGCATTGGCGAGCAATACAGCGCGCAGGACAGCGGCACGCTTTCCATTGCCGCCACGCACACCCAGGCGCGCTATGTGCTCCCTGAAAGGGTCGCCGCCCTGCGCGCCGCGTACCCCAAGGTCAACATCAGCCTGCACCAGGGTGCGCCAGACCAGGTGGCCCGCATGCTGATCGACGAAGTCGCCGAAATCGGCATTGCCACCGAATCGCTCGCGGCCTATTCCGAGCTGGTGACCCTGCCCTGCTACGAATGGCAGCACATGCTGGTGCTGCCCGTGGACCACCCGCTGGCACTGCAGGACCGCATCACCCTCGAAGACGTGGCCAAAGAGCCGCTGATCACCTACCACCCGTCCTTCACCGGCCGCACCAAGATCGACCAGGCCTTCGCGGCACGCAAGCTGGAACCCCGCATCGCGCTGGAAGCCATCGACTCGGACGTGATCAAGACCTATGTTCGCCTGGGCCTGGGCGTAGGCATTGCGGCTGAAATGGCGGTCAAGGACGTGCAGGAAGACGGCGGCAAGAGCGGTCTGGTGGTGCGCCCCGCCGGGCAGCTGTTTGGCATCAACGTCGCGCGGGTGGCCTTCAAACGCAGCGCCTACCTGCGCAATTTTGTCTACACGTTTGCCGAACTGTTGAGCAACCGCCTCAACCGCCAGCTCATCGCCCGAGCGATGGACGGCCATGTCGAAGACTACGAAATGTAATTTCCTGACACCATGACTACACCCGCCATTCAAAGCCGCTTGCCCGAAGTCGGCACCACCATCTTCACCGTCATGTCCGCGCTGGCCACCCAGCACAAAGCCGTCAACCTGGGCCAGGGCTTTCCGGACTTTGCCTGCGACCCGGCCCTGGTAGACCATGTGACCCAGGCCATGCAGGCCGGGCACAACCAGTACCCGCCCATGCCGGGCGTGCCGGTGCTGCGCGAGGCCGTTGCGGCAAAAATCGAAGCACTGCACGGCCGCAAGTACAGCGTGGCCGACGAGATCACCATCACCGCCGGTGCCACACAGGCCATCATCACCGCCATCCTGGCCGTGGTGCACCCTGGTGACGAAGTCATTGTGCTGGAGCCCTGCTACGACAGCTATGTGCCCAATATCGTGCTGGCCGGTGGCGTGGCGGTGCGCGTGCCACTCACCCCCGGCACCTTCCGCCCGGACTTTGGCAAGATTGCCGCAGCCATCACGCCGAAAACCCGTGCCATCCTCATCAACTCCCCCCACAACCCCAGCGGCACCGTGTGGAGCGCGCAGGACATGCTGGCCCTGCAGGAACTGCTTGCGCCCACCAACATCCTGCTCATCAGCGACGAAGTCTACGAGCACATGGTGTTCGACGGCGCGCAGCACGAAAGCGTGGCCCGCTACCCCGGCCTGGCCGAGCGCGCGTTCATCGTGTCGAGCTTTGGCAAGACCTACCACGTGACCGGCTGGAAGGTCGGCACCGTGGCCGCCCCCGCGCCGCTGACCGCTGAGTTCCGCAAGGTGCACCAGTTCAACGTGTTTACCGTGAACACGCCCATGCAATACGGCCTGGCCGCCTACATGGGCAACCCGGCGCCCTATATCGATCTACCTGCGTTTTATCAACGCAAGCGCGACCTGTTCCGCGCGGGACTTGCCAAAACCAAATTCAAGATCCTGCCCAGCCAGGGCACCTACTTCCAGTGCGTGGACATCTCGGCCGTCAGCGACCTGAACGAGGCCGACTTCTGCCAGTGGCTCACGCGCGAAATCGGCGTGGCCGCCATTCCGCTGAGTGCGTTCTACGGCAACGGCTTCGACCAGCGCGTGGTGCGCTTCTGCTTTGCCAAGAAAGACGAGACGCTGCAAGCGGCGCTGGAGCGGCTGGCAAAGCTGTAGCCGGCTATTCAGTCGCCCTGAATGCGTCGTGAAAGCTGACGGTACCCCGAGGCACGTACCCGTCAAAAGACAGCGCAAAGAAGACCTCCGGCGGCACGCCCTCCAGCCCAAGCTCCGGCGTGTTCTGGAAACCGAACTTTCGGTAGTACTCGGGGTGCCCCACCAAGCAACACCCCCGGGCTTTCAACCCCTTTAGCCGGGCCAGCCCTTCCTGCACCAGCGCTTTGCCGATGCCCTGCCGCTGGACTTGCGGCAGCACGGAAACCGGCCCCATGCCATACCAGTCAGCCGTACCGTCGGACATCGTGACCGGAGAGAAAGCGATATGCCCGACGACTTTGCCATCCAACTCCGCGACCAGCGATACCGTCAATGCCCCAGCCTTGCGCAGCGCGGTGACGATGAACTGTTCGGTGTGATCGCTGATTTCCATCGTCTGGAACGCGGCCTCCGTCACCTCGGTGATGGC
>Ga0075156_10000111_pt1 | contig 39669 bp, 37 predicted proteins | sample JI81AbrownDNA_FD_70966 | JGI IMG/M metagenome (GOLD analysis project Ga0075156, IMG submission 70966) | Wastewater effluent complex algal communities from Wisconsin, to seasonally profile nutrient transformation and Carbon sequestration -... | ecosystem: Engineered > WWTP > Effluent > Algae...
GGTAGAAACGGTGTGCAAACAATGGCTGCACGCAAAGCACTTTTATCCGGAAGTCGTCCATCAAACCCTGAACAATCTACTTGGTGTAAAGCCAGCCAGGGATCGTCGCTTGGCGATTTTTAGAACCAGAACAGTGCCGGAGGATTTGGATGTGGTTTGGCAACAAATGGGGTTGGCTCCATGAAGCCAGCCCTATTCGTGTCACATCCGATAAAGCTAACGTGTTAGTGAACTAAAAAGCCATATTGATGACTATTCAACGTATTCAGAGTTCTCTCGCTGTATCTTTCAAAGATCACTCCATTGTTTTTTGGCACGACGTAGATGCCGAATTTGCTGAGTCGATCAGTGAATTGCAACTTGAGGGCATCCAAGTCGTCAGGCTTGATGAGGCACCAGCGCTGCAGGTGAAATTGCAGCTTGAAGGTGACCCAACCGGCCGCTGGCTTTTGTACAGCACGCAACCAGAACCCGAGCCCACAAAGGATTGGTTGTTGGATGTTCGCCTGCGGTCCAAGTCTTTCAGGGCAGATTCAACGTCTATCCTGCTGGAGGATCTGGGGTTAACGTCGCTGAGTTTGCGTCAGCATCTGAAGGATCGTGCCAAATTCTTACGGGCCAAGGACCGCTTGGATCGTCTTAAGAGACTGGTGTTGCCTGGGGACGGCGCTGAAGACCTGGACCACAAGATGTTGGCGGTGTTAACCCGCGCCGACCAGCCTGAAGTCTTTGCCATTTTGCATAGGCTTTACGGCGCCATGGTGATCGATGATCTTGCAGACTTGAGCGCGCAACCCAAGGCATGGCAAGACGTAGCCACCAATGATTTGGTGCCGTCGTTTTGGGAAATGGTTAAAACCCAATTAGGCTATGCCGATGCAAACCCGAGTCTTAGGGATCTTTTGATCCGGATTTTGGTGACCGACTTCTGCCGTAGCTTGACAGGTGATGCTCCCAAGCAGTTAGTACACCTGATCTTGCCTGATCGCACCCTGGCAGCCAATGCCTCGGTGTTTGTAGGGCGCTGGCGCTCAGACATTGCGCAGTACAGCAATTACAACGCGTTGGCAGATGCGGTAGCCAATGAGTTGAACCTGGACTCCTTATTGGCGGGCTTGTCGGCAGAGCAATTGGCCGAATGCATGACGTTTGAAAACGTCGAGTTGCGGATCGTTCAAGACCTCAAGACGCGCATTGTTGCGGGTGCAGGGGCCAACATGGATGTGGTGCGTGCGCTGATGGCGCGACGCCGGGATGGGCACTGGGCCAACCGAATGCTGGCCAGCGCCAATGATCGAACTCAAGCCTTGGCCGCATGTTATGACGCCTTGGCTGCGGCGGCTGACTTCTTCACACTCAAGGCGGCACATGCCGCTGGCTTCAGCTTTGCGGACGCTGCGACGGCTTTTGGGCAGTATCGGGATGAGCTGTTTCGCTTTGACCAGCTCTACCGCCACTTCCACACTGCGGCTGACGCAGTGGAACCCACGGGCTGGGCCGTGTTGCACGAGTTGCGCCATAGTATTGAGAGCGCTTATTCGGGTTGGTACATGCCGCAACTATGTATTGCCTGGGCCAAGGTGGTAGAGGGTGTTGATGGTCTTTTAGCAAAGTGGACGCTGCCAGAAGTTTTGGCTCAACAGGACTTTTTTGACCGCAAAGTGCTGCCGCTGTATGACGGCAGCGTGAAGCGTGTGTTTGTGCTCATCTCGGATGCTTTCCGGTTTGAAGTTGCCCAGGAGCTGACACAACAAATCAACAGCAAGAATCGGTTTAAGGCGTCGCTGGATGCCATGCTGGGCGTGTTGCCCAGCTACACCGCACTTGGCATGGCCGCACTGCTGCCACACCAGTCTTTGGAATACAAAGAGGGCGCCAATCTGGACGTTTTGGCGGATGGGCATTCGGTGGCGACACTTGAGCAACGCAGTGAACACCTTAAACCGTTTGGTGGGTTGGCCGTTAAAGCCGAAGATCTGATGGCTTTGGGCAAAGATAAAGGCAGGGCTCTGGTTCGTGATCACAAGCTGATTTATGTGTACCACGACCGCATCGACATGATTGGGGATAAGCAAGCCTCGGAGACAAAAACTTTTGAGGCAGCTGCCCAGACAGTGCAGGAGCTGTCACAAGTGCTGGGTTTCATCATTAACAGCCTCAACGGGTCCACCGTGTTGGTGACGGCAGACCACGGTTTCATGTACCAGGAGTCTGCGCTTAACGAATCAGATAAAGCAGCGCTCGAAGAAAAGCCAGAAGGAACCCTTGTGGCCAAGAAGCGCTATTTGCTTGGCCATGCGCTTGGGGAGTCCAAGAAAGCCTGGTCTGGAAATACGGCGGCAACTGCCGGAACGACCGCGGAAGGCAGCCTGGATTTCTGGGTGCCCAAGGGGGCCAGCAGATTTCACTTTGCGGGCGGTGCCCGTTTTGTGCACGGTAGCGCGATGCCGCAAGAAATTGTGGTGCCCGTGGTGACTGTGGGTGTGACCGAGGCCGAGCACGCCAAGACCAGGTATGTGAGCGTCAGCCTTCTGGGAGCGCTCAATAAGGTGGTCACGAACACCCAACGCTTTGAATTTATCCAGACCGATGCGGTATCTGACCGTGTGTTGCCCCGTTCTGTGCAAGTGTCACTTCGCGATGCGCAAGATGGGGACAAGGCCATCAGCGACGTGCAGTCAATTACTTTTGACAGCACCTCGAAACTGCTGGATGAGCGAAAAAAGTCCATCTTTCTGACGGTACTTGCAGGCGCCCATGACCCGCATAAAAGCTATGACCTGGTCATGCGCGACGCCGTGTCTAATATTGAGGTGTTACGCATGCCCATCAAGGTGGATCTGGCATTTGGAAACGATTTCTGAGAAATGATATGACGACTGACACACAAAGCACTGATGCATTGCCGGTTTCGCTGGCCACAAACAGTTTGGACGACCTGCTGAATGCGCACTTCGCCGGCAAAGTTGTTCGCAAAGACCTGACCAAGCTGATCAAAGAGGGGGCGAATGTCCCGGTTTACGTGCTGGAATACCTGCTGGGTATGTACTGTGCGAGCAATGATGAGGCCGTGATCCAGAATGGGTTGGTCAGCGTCAAGCGCATCTTGACAGAGAACTACGTGCGCCCCGACGAAGCCGAAAAGGTCAAGTCAAAGGTGCGCGAATGTGGCACCTACAAGGTCATTGATAAGGTGACGGTCAAACTCAATGAAAAGCGTGATGTCTACGAGGCCTTGCTGTCCAACCTGGGTGTCAAAAATGCTGAAATTTCAGACACCTATGTGCGCCAATTTGAAAAGCTGCTGGTTGGTGGCATTTGGTGCATCGTCACACTGAAGTACCACTTTGAAGAAGACCAGAAGGGCTCGCCCTTCACGGTGACAGAGTTAAAGCCCATCCAGATGCCCAACATGGACATGGCTGACTTGTTCAAGGCACGGAGCTTTTTTACCGATGAGCAGTGGATCGACGCCTTGATCCGCTCGACCGGCATGGAGCCGAGTCACTTCAAGGAGCGGGTGAAATGGCACTTGCTGGCACGCATGGTGCCGCTGGTGGAAAACAACTACAACTTCTGCGAGCTGGGACCGCGTGGCACCGGCAAAAGCCATATTTACAAAGAGATCAGCCCCAACAGTATCCTGGTGTCCGGTGGCCAGACCACGGTGGCCAACCTGTTTTACAACATGGGCGCACGCAAAGTGGGTTTGGTGGGCTTGTGGGACGTGGTGGCCTTTGACGAAGTGGCCGGCATCAACTTCAAAGACCATGACGGCGTGCAGATCATGAAGGACTACATGGCTTCAGGCTCTTTCAGCCGGGGCCGTGAGTCGATCAACGCCAGCGCGGCCATGGTGTTTGTTGGCAACATCAACCAGAGCGTGGAGTCGCTGGTCAAAACATCGCATCTGCTGGCACCGTTCCCAGAAGCCATGATTGATTCGGCGTTTTTTGACCGCTTTCATGCCTACGTGCCGGGCTGGGAAATTCCCAAGATGAGGCCCGAGTTCTTTACCAACCAGTACGGACTGATCGTTGACTATCTGGCGGAATACCTGCGGGAGATGCGCAAGCAGAGTTTTGCCGACGCCATCGACAAGTGGTTCAAGTTGGGCAATAACCTGAATCAGCGCGACACCATTGCCGTGCGACGCACAACGTCCGGGTTGCTGAAACTGGTCAGCCCCAACGGCGAATACACCAAGGACACGGTGCGCAAGTGCCTGGAGTACGCACTGGAAGCCCGTCGCCGGGTGAAGGAGCAACTCAAGAAAATTGGCGGCATGGAGTTTTATGACGTGCACTTCAGCTACATCGACCTGGAAGACAGCGTTGAGCGCTTTGTGACGGTGCCTGAGCAATCTGGTGGTGCCCTGGTGCCCGAAGGCCGGTTGCAGCCGGGAACGCTGCACACCATCAGCATGGGGTCATCCGAGATGCCCGGTATTTACCGGCTGGAAATCCAGTCGATTCCGGGTACAGGCAAGGTCAACGTGTCGGGTGTGGCGCCGCGTGAGGCGGTGCGGGTGGCATTTGACTATTTCAAGGCCAATAGCTCCCGAGTCAGCGCTTCGATCAAACCAGGGGAACGGGATTTCCACACCCACTTGGTTGAGTTGCAGAACACCGGAACACCGCAGGCGCTGACGCTGGCCAGTTTCATCGCTCTATGCTCTGCTGCACTTGGCAAACCAGTTCAGTCGCAACTGGCTGTGCTGGGCGACATGAGCCTGGGGGGCACCATTGTTCAGGTTAGAAACCTGGCAGAAAGCATGCAAGTTGCCTTTGATGCCGGTGCCAAAAGGATCCTGCTGCCAATGTCGAGCGTGACAGACATTCCGTCTGTTCCGGGCGAGCTTTTTGCCAAGTTTCAGACCGGGTTTTATTCGGATCCGGTGGATGCGGTGTTCAAGGCGCTTGGGGTGGAATGAAGCGGTGGCCTTGACCAAAGCTCCTATATTTCCAGCTCTGTTTCAGCTTGAGCCAATTTTTCCGGCTTGACTTTCACTGGTTCAAGGCAGTCTACGGCTTGCTCGACCTCCACGGCCAGGCTTTTTTCAAGCAGGTAGTCAACCGCCTTCGATGCGTCTTTTGCTGCTGCAAAAACAGCATGTTTGTCGCCCTTGAGCGCTTCAAGCCAGGACCCGATGTAAGCGGCGTGATTTTTGTCGTCAAACTGCACGCCAGTCTCGGCACTGGCGAAAGCACTGCATAACTCCGCCACCAATTCTTCGCGGGCATATTCATCCGTGCCAAAGCCGTTTGAAAGAGGTCGATTCAGCCGGTTTTCACCACCGGTGGCGTGGCCGAGTTCATGCAGCAAGGTGCCAGCGTAGGCTTCAGGGGTTTCGAATTGATCAGTATTTGGCATTTGAACCGCATCGCGAACAGGCGAGTAATATGCCCGATCACCACCATGGCCAAGCCGCAGGCCATCCAGTTTCATGCCGTCGGCAATTTTTTCAACAGCAGCGATTTTTTCGATAGCAGGACGGTCTTTTCTGGTGGTCATGGGTTCAATCGACAAGCCAGTGCATTGCTCGACATTGAAGGCGTGGCTGGTTTTTTCAAACAGCAAATTCAGTGTTCGTTCTGCCTGTTTCCAGCTGTATTTGGTTCCGCCGGCCTCAACAACCAATTTCCGGGTGTCCACCTCAAGCCCGCTGGCAAGCTTGACGGAATGCGCATTTTTCTCCGGCGTCTCACCCAGCTTCACCCGAGCGCCATTGTGTGTGATGTCAACGTCCCGGCGGCGATGAAAAGGCAACTCGTCCCAGTATTCAATTGGTGTTGACTTTTCACCTTGGGTGACACCACCACCCAGACTGGCAGCCTGCTTGTAGGTCAGCCAGCGTGGGTCGGCATAGCCTTTGTCCATCCCCTGCATCATCAGCATGAGCCGGTTACCACCGCTGTAAATGCGACCGGACACCGCATTGCGGGGCAGGCCGGCAGCGACCCCACCCTCATTGGTCCAACCCTTGCGCCAGGGCATGACACCTGATTCCAGTGAGGCGACGATGCGGTCCGTGATTTGCTCACGCAGGTCTTTTTTGGCCTCAGTCATGATGCACCTCGACAAAATCTAAGGCGTCAACGTCATCATGCTCAGGGCCGATGATATCGATGCCGAGTTTGTCGGCATCGCGAACCGAATGCACTTCAGAGTCGGCCTGGATGTCCAGTTCGGCCATCGTTTGTGGGGAGAGGGGTGTCGCTGCTTGCATGGTTTTTCCCATAAAAATGCCCGACATGGTCGGGCGGTGTCGATCAACGTTCAATGTATTCCTCCAACTCAAGTTGGGGCGTTACTGGAATTTTTTTCCACAGCTGAGAGGTTTTCTTATTTTCAAGCGCGTGTTCTTTTTTCTCCTCGGCCACCTCAGGTGCGACCTTTTTCCGCTCTTCCAACAGCGCCTCACGCACGTAGTCGCCAGACGTTTTGAAATATTGGGCGATCTTTACTTGCTGCGACGGTTCCAGCGCTTCGCGCTCCCGAATGACGCGATCGTCACGCACCATCACAACATCTGTTCCCAGTTGCGTGAGTCGCCCGTCTGAGTCCAAGATGCCTTTCTCAAGCAGCAGATCGATGGAGTCGGGATCAACGCCACCGTCTTTCTTCTCAAGGTCAACTCTGGCGATTTGCTGAATTGCCTGATAGCCCAGATCTTTGATACTGGCATTGGCCGCCAGCATGCGCTCATCCGGCATTGAAATCGTGTCTTTGCCAACCAGATCAATCCCGGCCACAAGATTATTCGTCAACACATCCAGCGTTCGTTGATCGGCACGAAGAATGGTCGTGCCCACAGGCGCAACCGTCAGATTGTTTGCCGGATCGCCCGTGATGCCCGCGTCGATACTTGGAATGCGGACGTGTTCAAGCCCTTGGGATACTTGTTTTCCTTTCATCCAGGCCCGCAACACTTCGGGTTCAGTGTTTTGTAACGGGTAGCCCAAGTTGCCGGAGATTTCCGCTGCACGGACTTTGAACGCGGTGTCGCCGGTCAGCAGCAGGCCTTTGTCCACGTCGAATTTCTTGGCGGCAATCTTGAGCGCCGCTTCAATGTCCCGATCATCGGTTTTGCGAACATCCAGGCGGTCACCCACGTCACGCAGTGCCACCGTCAGGCCGCGCGTGTACTCCATGACACCGTCCTTGCCCTCGCGCGCATGCAAATCAGCCAGGACAATGTTGGGTGCAGCTTGTTTGGTGAAGCCTTCCAGGCCGGAATCTGGCGCTTTTTCGGCTTCCTCAATCAGACTGTCATAAATGGGATCATCGAGTTGTTCAAGCTTGGACTCTTTCAAGAAATCGAGCCAGCTTTGTGGTTTGGCCAACGTGCCATCCAGTTCACGCGCGGCCTTGTCTTTTTCTGCGTAGTAACCTTCGGTGAGTTTGGCAAGCTCAATGGCCACGGATGCCGCAATGGATTGCTCAGAGGCATTGAGCCCCTTCAGTCTGGCGTGCAGCTCGCCGCGAGTGGCTTCCATGCTGGACTGCAACTGCAGCCATTTTTCACGGTATTCCTGTTCGTGCTGATCAATGCCGGCATTGCGAATGTCCCGATCGGGTGCCGTTTTGGCCTCAAAGACCTCAAGCAGTGCAATACGTTTTTGTTGCTCACCAGTCAAATTTTCCACGGGTGCCTCTTGGAAGCAAAATCATTGACCACCGGACTCGGGTGGGGTGCAACTGATGAATGGAATGGTCAGAGCCTCTCCCCAGCGGCCATCATTGGCTGACTTTTGGATGAGCGCATTACGAAAGGCAGTGTCATCTTCATAGACGGCACGCCACTTGCCCTTCTGTTGCAGCCAGGGTTTGGCCAGGTCGAGAGATGCGCGCCGCCTTCCAATCAAGGCTTGATTCTCAGGCGTTAAAACGCCATAACCCGCGTAGATCTTCCACCCAACAAAGTCAGCACTGGTTGCGGCACAGCCACTGTCGCCCCCGGCGGGTGATGCTGGGATGCAAGCCGAGTAAGAAAATGTCGACCCGATGGCCGGTGTTTCAACGTAAGTTGGGAAGCCGCCGGTCGTCCAGGCCACCCAGCCAATGGGCGTCAAAAACGCCGCAGGCATGCCAGGTGCCCCCGGATCTTCGATGCCAACCCAAATGGCGCCAGGCAGACCGACATCGGATGCGGCAACCGTGCCACTGATGGATACTGAGGCGGGTGACGGGTCAAACAACGTGCCAGCGCAAAAAACATTACCGCTGACAGTTTGAGCCATGGCGGCCATGCCGTGGGCAAGCAGCAATGTGAGAACGGAACTTTTCAGCATGGGACGGCATTCCTTTCAGGAAGGCCAATCCAGCATCAAAACTTTGGGGAAAGGTGGTAGACCCCCGCTGGACTGGCTTTACCCATACCGCGAAGGCGCAAATGCAATCCCAGGACGATCTTCCGATCCCATCGGAAACGCCCCTCAATTTGAAGATGTTTAATTCCCGGTTAACCAGGTCACTCATACCTGCCAGTTCTTGCGGTTTTCTCGTGAAAGATTTCGAACTGCCGATCCAAGACGAGAGCGAGGTTCAGGTATGTAACTTATCGGTCGGGTTGCTCCAATGCAGTTGGTCGGGCGTACAGCGAGAAATTGGCAATGTGGCGTTGAGTTCGCCAATCGGAGTACCCGGACTTGACCAGTTGCAGTCTTTGGCCAATGACAGCAATCAGAAAAGAGAATGAAAAGATTTAGTGGCCAAAACGGCCATTCCGTTGGATTCAAATCCAAGGCCAAACGCTACTCAGTCCCAAGGGGAGGTTGCGGGAACTACCCAAAAATAGCAACGTTCTGTCGGGCAACAAGTACGGGGTTACCGTCTGAATTCCAAATCACCGTGCTTTGCGCTGAGTACCCCTCTTGCGAGGTGTCCGCCTTTGCTTGGACAAGCCACCAACCATCACCTGTGGAGGGCTGTGCTTCAAGCATATCGATGGACCAAGTCATGGTGCTGATAGGGTGCAGTACTTCCGACATGACCATCGAGGCAGGTGGTAATGCATCGGCTAGTGCCATTAGGCGTACCAAGCTTGATTCGTCACCACGATCATGGTGACGTAGCCATACTGTCATTTCCGGCGGCATTCCCGGAGTTCCTGGCATAGCGCCCTCTGCAAGGCGCCCTTCAAAGTGATTCATAAAGTTGGGGCGACTTGGCCATTCATAGTAGCTTGGACAGACATCAGGACCTTTGAGCATTGGCATCACGAAGAATTGATAGTCATGTGCTGACTTTCGCCCGACACCAAAACACATGGTTGCTCTGACCGCCAGTCCACCTTCGCCTGTAAGGTCCACGCCCACAACGACTGTTGACTTTCCTTTGCGAAGTATTGATGGGCTTATCATGAGCTGCCCTGTTGCTGGACCAATGAAGCAGAACTGCGCAGAGCGAAGCGGTGGAAGGTCTGGAGCGGCTCGATACGTTGCTTCAAGACAAAGCGCTGCGGACAGCCCGCCATAAGCTGTGCGACCCTGCAGCCAATCTGAGGGCAGGTTAATGATCTGGTGATCACCTTCTTTCTGCATGGCTGCAGTCAGACTTGAAAATGGTGTCAGTTCCATAGATGCCTCTTTTCTTCTGTGTTTAACGGGGGGAATCCTCGTACGTATCCTGATTATTTGACAGCAATCGAATTTCAAATCACGCCCGAAGGCGCTTGGTTCTGAAAGTTCCCCAAGAGCTCTTCATCAGGCTCTTGACAAAGGCCATCAATCCGCTTTCATTAGGTTTGGGTGCTCATAAGCGGCCATTCGTTGAGCTAATTTCTTCAAAGCCGTCATCCACCACGAAATATCAGAAAGTCGGCACAGTCCGCTCCTGTGCAGCGATTGCAGTCGATGCCGCACCGTGTTGCTCCACCTGTCACGTAGCATTCAACTTGAAAATTGCTGCCGGAACGTATTTGTGAAAAGGTGTCTTCGAAAACTGCTCGCAATGACTCGTTGACGTCAATTGATTGACGGGAGGGCCAATCGGTTTGCTGTCTTGAAAGCTGGCACCATAGCCGTGCGGCAAGGTCACCACCCCGGGACGAACAGTCTCGTCAATTTCGACCGTCACATTGATTGATCCGCGCTCGGTTTGGCACTGAGCAGCGTCTCCAGTTGCCAGGAATAGCACTCTTGCATCGTCCGGATGAATGCGTAACGCTCCTGCGTGGTCGACCTTTCGCCACGCTGGATCACGAAATATCTGATTGGCGTTGTAGGTGCGCCGTTCACCCGCCATCAAAATGAAGGGAAATTCCGTTGCAAGCGGCGCTTCCGTCGCAACGACACGGATTTCATCCAACATTTCGGGCACATGCAAATACACCCGGCGATCCGAGGTCTTGAGCAGCGACCACATCTCAGAGTGTTCATGCTCGCTGAGTACAGTGCCCGACTCCCCCTCAAGAATGGCACGAAACAAGTTGGACCCGAGCGTGAGCGAAGTTCCACGGTGCCCGGCACGCCTGACCGCGACTGCGTGCTCCTTGGCGTAACCCATGGCGATCGGTAGCAAGGGTGCCGCCGCTGCCAGTGGCAATGCACTGCCCAGGGTTCGATACATGATCGAAGCGGCATAGGGTGCCCAGCGTTTGTTCCTTGACAGCGTGACACCGAGTGCAGTCATGTAGCCCAGATGCCCAGTAATGTTTGGTTCGCTGCGTGCGATGGCCGCCAGGAACGGAAAATGTGGAGGCAGGATGCCCATCTTTTCAAGCAACCGTGTGTAGATCTCCGGCTCTGGCAGGGATTCCCCGATTGGCGCAATGATTGGCGGGCGCAGGTGAAAGTAGTTTTGTGGAAACTCCAGAGTGAAACCAGTGGCCTCAGTTTTTTCAAACTGGGAAGCCGCCGGCAGGATGTAGTGCGCCAGCCAGGCAGTTTCGGTCATGGCGATGTCCACCACCACCAGCAGGTCCAGTGCTTTGAACGCTGCCTCTTGGGCGGTGCTGTCTGCATAGGTCAACAACGGGTTGGAGCTGTCACAAACAACCGCCCGCACCCGCTGCTCGCCGGCTTTGAGAATCTCGTCAGGCAGGATGTTGGGCGGGTACATCCCGCCAATTGGCATCATCTTGTGAAAGGCAGTGCGCTTTAACGACTTACCGGGTTTTACCTTGGTTTCATCGGTGTTCCCGATCAACGGCAAGAAGGCGGTGTGCAGGTTGTTGCTCCCGGCCTGTCCGAAGTTTCCTGTGATCAGATAGAGCAGCTTTTCCAAATAGGCGTTGAGAGTTGTATGCAGCGTATGCTGGGTGCCCAAATCCACCCGAACACAGCCGCGCTTGGCACTCGCAAAGCCACGTGCAACGCGCTCTACATCAACAAGTGGCACGTCTGCTCGGTCGGCATACTCCGCCACCGGAACCTTTAGTAGTTCGGCCTTGACTTCGTCAAACCCCGTACAGCGAGTGTCAATGAAGGACTGGTCATGCAGATTCTCCCGAACAATGATGGACAGCATGGCCAGCAGTAGAAAGGCATCGGTGCCTGGTCGAAGCTGCAAATGAATATCGGCCTGATCAGCGGTTTCGGTACGGCGTGGGTCAATCACCACCATGGTGCGTGCCGGGTTATTCCTGATGTCCTTCAGAACATCACGGGCATTCACGATGCCATGGGACTGGTACGGATTGGCACCAATGAAGAGGACATAGTCAGCATGTTCAACATCTTCCATAGGGTGGCAGTTCTGGGCACCGAAAAGCCGACCATTCACCCAGAAGTCCCCAGTCTTTTCTTGTGCGAGCGAGCTATAGGCAAAGCGGCTCTTCATGGCGGGGAGCAGTTGGCGGCCATACGCACCGCCCAGATGATTGCCTTGTCCACCGCCGCCGACAAAGGCAAAAGCATCTCCGCCGTAGGTGTCGCGGATCGCATTCAATTGTTGAGCAATGTCTTGCAGCGCCTGATCCCAGGTGACACGCACGAAGCTGCCATCCGCTTGGCGTTTCAGAGGATGGGTCAACCGGTCGGCATGGTTTTGGTAATTGTCCAGACGTGCAGCCTTGTTGCACAGGTAACCCTTGGAACTTGGATGCGCGGTGTCGCCGCGAATCTTCTTGAGACGGCCGTCAACAACATCGACCTCAAGACCACAGTTGCGGGAACACAGGATGCAGGCTGTCTTGGCGGTTGTCATGAGATGTCTTAAATGTTGGAGGGGTGAATCACTTCTATGTCGAGTGGCATAATTTTGGCGAATCATACATCAGCTATGCCGTGTGACATACTCCAAGCATGAATACCGAGACAAGAACCAAAATGATTGCGGGCGCAGCAGAGATGATTGCCCGCCGTGGTGTCAGTGCGACCAGTGTGCGTGAAGTGGTGCGCTATACCGAAACGCCCCGAGGGTCCATTGCCCATCACTTTCCGCTTGGCAAGCAGCAGCTCATTGAAGAGGCCGTGGCCTTTGCCGGGACAGCCATCGCAACACCAATGAACAAAATGCTTCAGGAGGAGGGTTCGGTTGAGGGTGTGCGCATATTCATAGCGTTTTGGCGCAAACATCTGGAGCGCACCAAATTCGGCTCTGGATGCCCGGTGCTTGCCGTTTGTCTGGAAGAGGCTTCGGATATGCAGGGGGGTGCTTCATGCGAAGGGGACACTGGCGAACAGGTGCGACTCTTGGATATTGCAAATTCAGTCTTTGACGCCTGGCGGTCCATCATCGTGGAAGCGCTGCAGCGCGATGGAGTGTCCGCAAGCCGTGCAGAAAGTCTGGCAACGCTTTGCGTGGCGGCCATTGAAGGAACGGTTGCCTTGTGTCGTGCGTCTCGCAACGTCCAGCCGCTAGACGATGTGGGCGCGGAATTGACGCTTGCCATTTCCGTAGCCGTTGAGTCAGCGAAGATGTCTTGAGTCGCACAGGTCGTGAATTGCCGGTGCTGCAGCGCATAGAAATTGACAGGGAACTTGAGCCGCAACAGGTGTACCGGAAACTGCAGTTGCGACCAGGACAGCTCCCGGCGCGAACGTCTTGGGCGGACTGCAAAATCCAGCGCAGCAGGAAGCTCCAACAATGCTTCGGGTATCCGTGAGCATAGCCGGGTCGGTCATGTTGATCGTCGCGGCAAGCAGTCAGACACCTCGCCCACAAGGACCGGTTTGCCCAACACTGGCTGACCGCTTTGGGCACGTTGAAGTCAGCCAAGATGGGCGGCTAGATGGCTTTCAAATTCATGAAATTGATTTGTCCGTAAGCTGACACTGGCATCAGTCTATTTGACGCGGTGTGTTGTAAGCGGATCGGCAACTGCAAAACGACGCGGTGTTAGAGTCACAATGCCGTGTCATGATCATCGGTAGGTCGGCAAGATGATCGAGCGGTTCACCATGACGTTGAAGGCCATGCCGGGGCGAACTTGCAGCGTGGGTGAAATGTTCAAGCTCTTTTGCAGAATCTTCGAACTCACATCACTCAAGGAATTCATGGCGGCAGCTGAGGCTTGTGCTGAGCCGGATGGCGTGTTGAACGCACCCTGGTTTTGCGGCTGAGACTGTTGCGCGGCAACCCCCAAAAACGACACCAACAGCGCTGATGACCAGGTTTTCCAGAAGTGGTTATCCACCTGATCTTCCATACCGGATTGACCTTGGCCGTCAGCCGCCGACATGCCGCGCAAGGCAATCCGAGAACCATTGGGCAAGATCAGTTCATCCCACGCCGCCAGCACCCGTGATTGACCATAAGCGACATCAGCTGAGTACCTGCCGACCAGGCGCGAACCCTGCGGGATCACCACAGCGTCGGGTTCATTGGTGGCATAAACAGTTTGGCGAGTTTGTGCCACGATGGTGCCGGGCAGATCGGAATTTATGCCAGAAAGCATGACCGCGGGGATGACGGAGCCAGCCGTCAATTCAAATTCGCCCAATTTGGGTTTGAGCAATTCAGGCAAGTAGCCGCTGTCAGCCGCTTCCTTCATGAACGCCTTGTTGCGGGTTTGAGCCGCCACTGCAGGGTCAAGGCCAGCGGTACCGCCACCAGCCAACGTGGCAGGTAAATTTCCTGAGCTACTGCTGGTACCTGCCACCCCGGCTGGTAAATTCGCCATGCGCATGGCCTCAGCCGTGGCAGACGCACGCGCATTTGCAGCACGCCCATTGGCGGATGACAGCTTTTGATTCACACCGCCACCCACGTCCTCACTATCGGCATTCACGCCCATGATTCCTCCTGCAGCCGATTTGGCAGCCAGCGCGGCACCCCCCTTGCTGATGTCAGAGGTTTCGGCTGAGTCAGAAGCCATGATGTGCCCCTGAATGCGCTCATACTTGCGCTTTTGCAGCCACAACCGGTGTGCCTCAGCGGGTGAGGGCGGTGAGGCACCACCACTGGCAGCTTGAGTTCCCGCAGAACTGCCTTTTGGATTTGACGAGCGGCTTGTCAATGGCCCTGTTTGCTGACCATCAGCCATTTGAAGAGTGGCTTGTTTGCCAACCGCTGCAGCGGCAACTGTTGCTCTGCGTTGGATGTCTTCAGCGTTTTCCTTGTAAGGAGCCGTTTGGCCTGGTGCATCACTGGCGGTCAATTGTTTTTTTGACTCAGCATTGCCACCACTTTTGCCACTGATCATCACGCCGATCAAAATCGCCGATGCGACCGTGGACGCGCCACCCAAGAGTAAAAACTGCCCTTTCTTGGACAGTCGCTTCGTGCCAGGCGGCGGCGTGTGAATTTCCAGCGGCTGGCCCGGGCCATCAATGGCCGCCACCTCAACGTCCCCTGGATCGTCAGCTTGGGGTTTTTTGCCGAATCTGAATATCATTTGCCGCCCCAGCTGAACCGACTGTTTGGCGATGATTTTTGGCATTGGACGGTTTGGGCGCTGGCACCCACACCCAGAACCAGACTGAGTTTGGCAGGTTTGCCATCGATGATGTAATAGCCATTGACCAGCCGGGAATTCAGCAACTCGGTTTCATCGTTCGCGAAATTGAACACTGCGGGTGCATCACTGGCTGATGCGCCAGAGGGCAACTGAATAAACGTGTGCGTGTCATTGGCAAAGACCCGTGCCGGTTTGAACGCAGCCTCACCGGTGCAGTTGTAGCCAAAATCAAGTGTTGTCGGATCAAGCTTGCCAACCGACTTGTCAGCCACGACCCGTTGGGCTTTGGCTTGTTCTGCGCCAATCTTGGTGGCAGTAATCGATGCCTCAAGTTCTGCCTTTTGCCGTGCTGACGCTTGCGCCTCGACGCTCAGATCACGGGTCATGGCAGCCGGGTCATACCAGCTCACCATCGGCACATACTCGGTTTTGTTCGACACCAGGTGCATGTAATAGATGCGGCCCTTGTCTGTGGTCACCACCAGATTGGTTGACAGGCCTGCCTGTGTCGGTTTGATCATCATCACCGGCTTTGCCCCGGCTGTTGCGGTCTGTAATAACCAGCGCACCGTGTCACCAATCGACACGCTGGTCGCTGCCTCGCCATCTTGCAGCGCAACAGAGCAGACGTGTAAGGGGGCGCAAGTGATCGTGGGACGGGAATACCCATAGGGATATTCGACAGCGCCACCGGTGCCGACCAGTGCATCGGCAACACCGGTTTGTTCCCAGCGCTGTGCTGCGGCAAGCCTTGCGGCATCGGCGGCGGTCAGCTTTCTGACCTGGACCTTGGCTGTTGGCAGGATGGGTGACGGCGCCAAAACTTCAGGGGACACCGTAATTTTTTGCTTTGCAAGGGTGGGGTGCAAAGCCAGGGCTTCAATCGCCGGAGCAGCCGCTTCGATCCTTTCGACAGCAGCAGGCTCTTTTGAAAGAGCAGAAGAATTTGACTGTGCAAATGCACCGCCAGCCAAGGAAAGAGCAGTGAGAGTGAGGAGAGTTTTTTTCATGATGACTGCCTTTACAGAACTTCTTTGGTCCAAGAGATCGACTTGACGTAAATGCCAAATGGGTTCCAGAGCGCTACTTTTTGGTTTTCTGCCAGCTTGGCGTCAACCCCTACCGTGACGACCGCTTTCCAGTGTTCCGCCACAGCCGTCGCCCCAGGCTTGGCTTTGGTTTCCACCCAGGACACTTGGTAGGTTTCGCCACCCTGGGGGATGACAGATGAAATGTCGACGCGGGTGACCGAGCCATCTATCGAGAAAGGCGAGTTGTCCCTGAAGAAGTCATTCAGGAAGCCGGCTACATCGCGCCCGGCCATCGCGTACACCCGGTTGAGCGTGACTTGTTGGGCAACAGCATCCGGCAACATGGAGCGCACGTCTTTGATGAACGCTGCCAGTTGGGCCACCATCAGCCGCTTGTCAAAATCAGCCTTGGCTACAGGCGCAGGACGGGCCACAGCAACAGGGGAGCCGAGTTGATCGGTGACAACCACAAACGGCTGAATTTTTGCTTGGGATCCGATGAACACAATGCCCACTACAGCCACAACCGCCACGGCCAATGAGCCAGCGGCAATGCGTTGCCAGTTGCGCGCACGTGCGATCAATCCACCGTATCGCTCATCCCACTCCCGGCGGGCGTTGAGGTATGGATTTGGGTTTGGCATGCAGGCGTCCTTTTTGAGTGCTGTTGCCAAATACCGATCTGGCGCAAGCAATACAAAATGGGCATCGATCGCTCTGGCACGCAGCACAGTGCCAACCGACGGGAAAACTACCCGCTGTACGCCGAAAGAATTGCAGCAATTGCAAGAACCCAGCCGATCAAGCTAAGACCGCTCTCTTGCACGTCGCGCGTTTGGCATCAAAAATCCGGCGAGGTCTGTCACCACCGTTTCAAGAGCCGGGATGTCGATGGCCAAATCGCGAACGAAGGCAGCCCACTGTAGCTGCTTGCCTGAGTCGAACGCAAAAGCCTGCGTCAATGCCAAGGGTGCCTCAAGCGGAATGGCCGTGCCACGCCGTTCAAACGTAGCCGCGATGGCCCGAGGCAGGCGGTCATCATCAAATTCATAGCTCCGACTCAGAATCCACACGTCATAGAAATCCTTCATACGGCTGTTGGCCAATCCGAGCATGACCATGGCCTGAAATTTTTCGGCAATCACCGTCTCGCGGGCATAGACGCGCAGCCTGGGCTGCGGCAGATCGAGCAGGACCGGCAGATCGACCTCGTCAAGGCCGGGCTCAATGGCATCGCCAAAGCCTATGTCAACGATAACGGTAATACGCGCTCCAGCGAGCCCCCCAGTGGTGCGAAGGCGCAAGCCACCATAGTCAAGCTCTTCGCGGATCAACTCCACGCGCAGCGCATCGATGTCGAACACCATGCCGTCGTTGACCTCAATGGCGCAGATCTCACGAAACGTGACGAGCATCGAATCCGGAGCCGAATCGCCATAACCCAGAAAATCCACGTCGCGTGTCGGACGGTGCGGATCATCGAACCAAGTCGTCATCAACATCGCACCCTTGAGTACGAAGCGATCGCGATGGGGCGACAGGCTGAGCCGATGCAGAAGTCGCTCATTGGCATAGCGCGTCAGCAAAAGGTCAAAAGCCAGCCCCTTCTGGCGTGCCAGCGTCAGCAGGCGGGCGCGCACCGAGGTGCCGACGTCTCGCGGTTTCTTGGGCTCAGCCATGGGATGTCAATGCACTCATGTACGGCTCCATGATCTTCCAGACTTTCGCGTCAACAGCCTCTCTTGCTATTGCGGCGGGAGAAGCTTTTTTTTGTCTGAGTGCCTCGCGCAGTCCCTCCAGCGCGACGTTGACGCCGACGGTCTGCCGATACCGAAACAAGTCGGCAATGGTCTTAGCCACGCCGAAGATCGGCACGGATACCCCGTCAATAACGTGGCTTTCAACACCATGTAGCAGGCGTGGCCCTGAAAAGCGAACGAAACGAACCGGCGGATAATCAAATGTGGGGTGCCAGTCTTTCGAACCAATGGCCATCCAGACCTTGGGTGGAATCTGGTCAGTCAAACTGTGGAACGCCAGCGACGACGTCAGGCAGATGACTCCCTTGGGAACAAGTTTGGATGCCTCGGCAAGGGTGTGATTCACATCGAGAGATGCGTCTGCCAGCTGATACAGCCCGCGGGCAAGGCGAACCAGAACGCCCTCGCGCTCAAGGCGCGACACCGTAGCTGCAGTAATGCCCTTTGCATTCAATTCACTCAGGCGCGACATGCCCGTGGACTGCAGATGGGCCACAGCACGATTTCTCTGGGATGGTTGATTCTCGGGATTCACTGATACAAAACATTGGATATCGCCGAATAGTACCCTATGATTCATATCATTTTCAACTCACCATCACCCGATGAATGCGTTGCAAGCCACGCGGCTAGTTAACTGAATACCCATCTGGTCACTGCACGGTCTGTTGGTGTTTGGATTTACCGCTCAAATTCAGGCTCAGCAGCCTGTGGGTCTTTTTTTACAGACAAAAAAATTTCAGCTCTCGCTTTTTTCACGTCGGCAGCCGGTGCCGCGCTGGCAATGTAGTCACGAACGGCCTGGGGGCCGCCCTGGCCAAGCAAGTCCCGTGCATCCGCCCCAGCTGGGCATGATGCGGCAGCCACCGCCAAAACGAACCCAGTGTCCTTTGCGGCTTCCAAGGCACGCGGGATGGCGTTCGATTTGAGTCTTCCCGCAGCGTCACGGCCAATGTCGTGATCGGTTGCAATGACAACGCTTGGAAACAAGTCCGAGAGGCCGGTTTTTTTGACCCATTTGGCAACCCCCATCACATTGTTCGACGACAAAGCGCACAGCGTGCTGCCCGCACAGCTTTGTTGAATCGCAAGTCCTGTTGCCACCCCTTCACAGATCACAAGCGGCTTGTTTTTGTCAGCGACTGCGAGCCAGGCTTGAAGCGGAGCCAGCGAATCGCCGGTAATTGCTTGCATTAACGAGTCGGGAGCGGGCAAAGGCACAAAGGCGCCGACCGTTCGCGAGCCTTTGGCCATGATCTTGTCGGTGCTGAACGCGACTTTGGCCATCAGGTGTTGCACCCCGCACAACTCCACCATGTCCAGCCTGCACATCGGGTCAGGGCGAAACATGGGTGCCATCATCGTGCCGGTAAATCTATGATCCCTGGGGTACACCCGTAAATCCGAGCCGTTCAAAACAGCATTGCTCTTGACAAGGTGCCGATGATCAGCAGGCGCAATTTCAGCAGAAATCCATGAATTGATGGTGTCTCGATTCAAATCCAAGTCGACCGGATGAGATTCAGGCGCTTTCACCGTGCGCGGTAAAGCAGGTGAAGACCGGGGTGGTGAAAGATCGCCATCCAGGCCCAAGTCGCGTCCGGTGACAAACATGGTTTTCTTGCCATCACTGGTTGGCCTACCTTCCCGCCATGGCGCAGGAAGATCAATGTCGCTGCGAAATGAAAAAGCGGTTGCAAGGCCATCGTTGGACACCAGCAACTTGTAGACTGGTTTTTGATCGGAGGCATCGCAGTAGCGCCCGTGCAAGCGCGACGGAATCAGACCAGCCGCCTGCAAAGACGCATCAGCCGCTCGCCACACTTGTTCCGGGTCATACGAGCGCAGTTGCCCTGGTACAGAGGAAAATTTGGGAACTTTGTCCAGTGCTGTCAGTTCTTGGTTCACGGTGAGCTGGTCGACATGCGCCCGGAGCGCAGGGGTCGATTTGTCTCCAAGAGGGATGTCGCCTGCGGGAAGCCAAGGCTCACCCGCTGCGAGTCCCTTTTCTGCGTAGCGATGCCACATCTTTAAAATACCGTCTCGTGCCACGGACAACCGCCCGCCAGGAACTCGACTGGTTTCACCCGCCAAACGAAATTCGATCAGATGGTCTTTGACTTTGTGAATATCACAGCCGCGTGCAACAAGGTAGTTCTCAATTTTTTGGAGTGGCGCCACTTGGACTCCTTAAGCATCGAGCCCCATGCGCAGGCCAGGTGCGTGGCCTACATGGCCATCACTTACCCAGTGCGGTTTGCGACGATCGGCAGCGTATTGCAAGCGCTTTGAAAAGCTGTTTAACTTGTCCGCCATCGCGCCTGATTGAGGCTTGTAGTCCGCCTCGAACCGTTGTTGGGCAGATCGGGCATCGAATGCATTGGCAGCCGTACCACCGGTTGTGTTGTTGGTTTCTTGGCCACGCCCAGCACTGCCTTTTGCTGGATTAGCAGATGGATCAAAACGCGGGTCCACAAATCCTGGTGCCTCGGTCTGGCCGAAGCCTCGCCCTCCAGCTTTCAAACTTTGCCCAGCGAGTGGGCCGTCAGCAGGAGACGTTTCCACCTGGTAGCTCCCAGTGCCGCTGCGCAATGCAGAAGCCATACCTGCAGAGCTGGCAGTACCCGGTCCCGCAGCACTGAACAACGTTGCCCCTGATCTGCCAGGCATACCGTTGTTACCGCTGCTCGCGCCCGTACTGGTTTGAAAAGGGTTGACGGGATTGATCGTACCGCTGATGCCACCGCCATAGCCACCGCTGGCAGTAGCACCACCAATCGCCCCCGCCGCCTTTTGAACTGGCATCAATGCGCCCATGGCACCGCCCGTAAGCCCCAACGCGCGGGCACCAGCCGCACTCGTGGCCAGGCCCGCAACGACCGGTGCAGCACCGACCATGCCAGCCGCCGTACCAGCGCTTTGCAGCGACATCGCCACCGTGCCATTGAGCATCGCCCCCGCTAGTCCGGGCGCCATGTAGCCAGTGACACCATAGAACAGCGACGCGCCCCCCACACCCAGGTAGTCACCAAAGCTGGGGCCATCCGGATGCGCAGCATACGCAGCGGCAATGGTGTCTTTCAGCGCCTGCGTAAAACTGTCACCGAAGCCAATGATCAAGTAGATGGTGAACAGCTTGACGCCAATGGAAATCGCATAGCCAAAGTATTTTTCAGACAAATTGTGCGTCCAGCGCGAGCCGGAAAACCCCAGCATCAACGCGCCCCCGCCAATGATCAAATACGACTCGACCAGGGTGATGAGCAGTTGGACAGCAATCAAGCCGTAGCCAAGAATGATGAACACCGAGGCCACGCCCACAATGATGGAGCTCAGCATGAATTTACCAAGACCTTGACCCGAATTCGTCAACGTATTGATGATCATGCCGCCCGTGCTGGGTGCAGCATCATTGGAAAACTGCATCAGGCTGGCGGCCACTTCCAGCCCCTGGTCAAACACCGCCGAGGGCGACAACACCGAAGTGCCACCTACACCAGCACCCGCCACCTTGAATGAATTGATGATGGCAGGAATCCATTCGGGCGCCTTGATCAGCACCATGGCGAAAAATGATAGGGACATGACCTTGAACAAGGTTCCCACCATGATTTCTGAGAGCTCGGATTTTTTGAGAGTCAGCTGAATGGCCGACCAGGCAAATTCAATAGCGGCCAGGCCAAAGAACAAGGTTTTGGCATAGCCCAAGGCACTCGACATCCAGCCCCCGGATGCACCCTGAACCTGACTGACCAGCGTATCCATCATGCCCGCGGCATTCGCCAACGGCGCGATACCGAACAGCAGCAGAAAAATGGTCACGCGCATCGCGAACACCCTGATCAGTATTTGCCGGAGTGATTGCGAAAGAAGTTACGGTACAGGATTTCGTCCTGGTACTTCTCGTTTTCCTGTTTGGCGACCGCATTCAATCGTGCCTGTTCCGCCGCAATGATGGTGCCGTGCAGGGCTTGGGTCTCATTGACCATGATGCCGGCGATTTGATTGCCGGCCTGAATCGCCTGCAATCGACCGGCCGCGGATTGTGATGCGAGCTGAATTTGCTGCAAAGCACTTTGCGTGCTCGAAAAATTATTGGCGTTGTAGCCAAGCTGCTGCAATGCCGCGCCGATCTGGTTGTTGAGACCCTTGTTCCAGTTCACCAGGTTTTGTTGCTGATTCGACAGCAAATTGCCATTGCCGTAGGTCGTTTGCATGTCGGTGATGGAATTGACGGTGGCGTTCACGATCCCTTGGGTGTTTTGAATCGTGCTGACCAAGGACGTCAAACGGCCTGCGATGCCACTCCACGCCTGAATCGGAATGCCAAGCGTGTTCTGGTACATGTTTTGGTACATCTGGATTTGCTGCTGCAGCTGTTCCAGATTGCTGGTGTAGACATTAACCAATTCGGCATTGTTCATCCACTGTGTGGATTCCATGGCACCGACAAATCCACCGCCACCGGCGTGTGCGTATGGCGCCGTCGCGATGGCAGTCGCCATGGCAGCGCTAGAAAGCAGCTTGTTAAGCTTCATGGGGATCCCTTTTTTGAGTGCTGTTGCCCCATACCGGCAGCACGCAAGTTAATCATCAAAAGAGGCCCTCCCACGATCAAACAACCAGTAAAACCGTGGTGACACAGAGGATTTCTGTGCGAGCATCGGGCCAGGTGCTCGTTAGCCGACCTGTCACAGTCAGTAGCTATCCCATAAGCGTGCAGCATCAGACTGGCCACGTTCACGCAGCCAGGCAGACGGCCAGCCGCGTGCGTCAAGCTTTTGCAGATGCCGAATCCGCGTCAAATCTTCTCGGCCACTGGCGCCCACAAAAGCCATTTCAGGCGCAGTTAGGCCCAATTCAAAAATGCGTGAGCCGTCCGGATGCAAGTGGTAGTACTGGCGCTTGGGCATGGCGTTACTGACGATCTGGATTTGCCGCCGGTTAAGTCCAATGGCTTGGTACAGGCCGCACAAGGCTTCGGTTTGCGCTTGCGGGTTAGGCAACAGAATCTTTGACGGACAGGACTCGAAAATCACATCGGCAATGCCGCTGCCAGATAAATCGCTCAGGGATTGGGTGGCAAAAATGACGGCCACGTTCGACTTGCGCAGCACCTTCAGCCACTCGCGAATCTTGGCCCTGAATGCGGGGTGGCCCAACATGATCCAGGCCTCGTCAAGCACCAACAAGGTGGGCTGACCTTGAAAACGCTGCTCAAGCCGGTGAAACAGGTAGGCAAGGACCGGCAAAACAATCTTTTCGCCGCGTGCCATCAAGTGTTCAAGCTCGAACACCTGAAAGATGTCAGCCTGCAGTCCGTCGCTCTCGGCATCCAGCAGCCGCCCAGCAGATCCGCGCAGTGAGTAGTATTCCAAGGCTTCACGCAGACGGTTGTCCTGCAAGGTCAGCAGGAAGTTTGACAGCGTGCGTTGCGCCGCGCAGTCGGTTGAAGCCGCCAACTGGTTCACTGCACGAAAGAGTTCCTTGCGCAACTCCGGCGACATGACCACACCTTGCAGCTCGGCCAAGCTTTCCAACCATTCAGCCGCCCAGCTGCGCTCAACTTCATCTTCAATGCGTCCCAGGGGGCAAAACGTGATGTTGTCGGATTCGCCCGCGATGTCGTAATGCTGGCCACCGGCAGCAGCCACCAAGGGGAACATGGAATAGCCCTTGTCAAAGACAAAGGCTTGCGCGCCTGAATACCGAAAATGCTGCGCCACCAGCGTTGCCAACAAGGTCGACTTGCCCGAACCCGTCGGGCCGATGATGGCCGTATGACCCAAATCGCCTGCGTGCAGGCAGAGCCGGTAAGGTGTGGCGCCATCTGTTTTGGCTTGCAGTAGCGGCGCTGAATGCTCAGGATAGAACGGACAGGGATGGACATCCGCCCCGGCCCAAATCGCGGTGAGGGGCAGCAAGTGCGCCAGGTTCATGGTGTTGACCAGCGGGCGGCGCACATTGGCAAACAGGTTGCCAGGCATGCTTCCCAGGAATGCTTCCACCGCATTGACAGACTCGACGCGTGCTGAGAACCCGGCATTGGCGATCATCTTGGTCACGTATTGCGCGGCATCACGCAATGGCTGGAGGTTTGCGCTGGAGAGCAGGATCACGCTGGTGTAGTAGCCAAATCGCACCAGGCCGCTGCTGGCCTCCGCCATGGCGGCGACCGCGTCCGCTGCCATATCGTCGGCGTCGGCATTGACGTGCGTGACACCGCCACCTTGGCTTGAGCGCATCAAGTTCATCAGTGAAAGCCGCTTTTGCGCCCACTTGGATCGGTACTTGCCCAAGGCCTTGTCAGCCTCACGCATCGGCATGAAGATAAAACGGTTTGACCAGCGGTATTCCACGGGCAAGCGTGACAAGAAGTCCAGGATGCCAGGAAAGCTTGATCCAGGAAAGCCCGTGACTGCGATGCATATGGCTGTTTTGCCGTCAACCCGGGGCTCGAACCCGGTCACAAAGTCGTGTTGACCCAGTACCGAATCCAGGTACATCGGCACGGTGCTCATGGCGAAGCTGGAGCGCGGCTCTAGAGCGACACAGGCCGCCAGATGTGCCAGAAGTTGACTTTCCACTGTTCCAGTCTCAGCGTCGACGGTGTCCACCAGCCGACGGATTTTGAGGGTGCCGGCCAGCCGTGATTCAATTTCGGTCAGTGCGGTGTTAAAACGGTTCAAACTGCGCTCGGCCACACCGGTCTTGTGCGCGCCGTCGACAAAAAGCATCTCGGCTTTTGCCGCAGCATCCGGGTCCGGATGCCAGCACAGGACCAGCCGGTAGTCACTTTGAAAACCAGCCCAGTCGCCTTCATGCGCGAGACGGCGGCAATCGTCCAGCAGTCGGGTGGTACGGTCCGGAAAAGCGCCGTCCGCTGGGTAACCAGGGGATTGACGACGCACGGCATCCACATGCAAGCACCAGCCATCATCGAGCGCCAGGGCTGCATTGATGCGAGCCGATACCGCGGCCAATTCCTCTTTGGTGGCACTGTCCAGGTCCGGCCCACGAAATTCAAAACCTGCCAGCAAACCGCCAGATTTGGTGAGTACCACCCCGTTGTCGATCAGCGCCGCCCAGGGCAGCAGATCGGGCAAGCCTTGGGCCTGGCTGCGAAATTCTTTCAAGAGCATGGTCAGTCTCCGAAGGTGCGGGGCGAGGCAAACGGTGTTGCCGCGCTCTTGTAGAGCTTGCGGTAGCGCAAACTGCGCCCGAACGTCTTGGAGAGTTGGGAATCAAAACTGGCCGCACGGGTCAAGACCCAGGCGCCGACGGCCCACAAAACCAGACCAAAAATGGCGGCCCAGAGTTGAAACAGCGAAACAATGAACACACCGGCCACGATGCCAAGCGCCAGGATCAGCTCGCGCTCGGCGCCGAGCAGCAACATAGGCCTGAGCATGGACTGATGCAGCGGCACTGAAAAGTCAGCGCCGAGGTCTGAATTTTGATCGGCCATGATTTGCGGTCAAAGCGGTAACATCAGATCAACGCACCGCTGTTGACCAGGCCGATCATGCTCAGAAAGTTGGCGCCAAAGACGATCAACGCCACACCGAGCACCACGTACAGCAGTTTCTTTGCAATCCCACCCAAGTCGTCACCACCAAAAATCAGCGCCGCGCCTGCTGCCAGAAAGGCCACGGTGGAAATGCCGGTGGCCACCGGGCCAGTCAGGTTGTTGACCACCGTGGTGATGGGGCCGTCCCAAGGCAGGGCAGGGCCGGCGTGGGCGACCTGGGAGGCAAGGGCGGTCATGCACCAGATGACAGGCGTGACCAGCTTTTTGAGGGAATGGGTGAGCTTGGTTGTTTGGAAATGCACGGTTTGCTCCTGTTGGAAAAAAGACACCGGCCTGTTTGGCTGGTGCTTGATACCGCTGGACTGCAAATGGGAAAACTGCGGCGTAGCGCCCGCGTGTAATGCAGCTCAACTACCCGGTTCTGGCGGAGTGCGAGGCCAGCAGCCGATCACCAAAGGTTATCCACAGAACCACGGCATAGCACATACCGGCGAACACGGCATAGCAGGTTCTGACACGGCATAGCGCATACCAAACCACGGCATAGCAGATACCGGCGCACGGCATAGCACATACCGCGATAAACTAAAAATGGCCGAAATCTCAAGGCAAATCAATGGCTTGGGGGTGGTGCAAAAAGCAGCTAATCTGTCTTTAATCTATCTCTAATCTGGCACGTTCAAATGTGCCGTGCTGACCCGAAGCGCCGTGGCACGCACACCCATCGGCTCGCTGGTCACCAAAAAGCCCAGTGAGGTTTTCAAGTTGCCTGGCTTGAAGCTAGCCAACTGGGGCACAGTCACTTGATTTGACGCGCAGGTTCAGGGTTGCCCGCGAGAACGCCCACGTTTGAGCAGATGCCTTGATTGACTTGCCGTTGGCAGTTTTGACAGGTGCACCAAGTCCGACGCATCGATCTTCCAGGTCCAGTTGGTGACTTCTTCCAGCTTTTCCAGGGCTGATTTCAGGTCTTGTTTGAACCCTTTGAGGCTGGAATTTTGACTGCCGCACAGCCGGTGCAAGGTTTCAACTTTGACTGGGAAGGGCTTGGCATGGGAGCTGTAATACCCATGCAACCATTGGGCAAGAGGCCGTTTTTTGAGCGCCATGCGCTGGCCAAATTCCACGCTTGACCAGCCATCCAGGCCATAGAGCTCGATGAGCTTCGGATTCATTTCAATCACGTAACGGCCACTCTGATCGTCCCTGCCGCCGTGGCTCAGGATTGCTCCGAAATAGGCCCGGTGGCCATCCTTGATTTCCACCACGCTGGCTGCCAAGCGCGCAAACGCGCCTTTCAGCCATTCATGCTGGCTTTTTCCGTTGCCACGTCCAATGCACTTCAAAAATTGTGATGCCGTGAACTGAATCCTGCACCCCAGCCCGCCAGTTCTGGCCAACTGTAGAGATTGTTCCCAGACGTCCAAATCAGCCTGATCCAGTTGCGGTCCGGTGTGAATGATCTTGACACCATCGACGCTGGCTTTTTGCACACGCTGCTGGAAAGATCTTGGGCCGCGTCGTACCACGCCAAACAATGCAGACCGAAGGACGCTGTTGGGTACGCCCCGGCAGACCTTCGCCCACAGTGGCAGTTGCACATCCAAAGGTCTATTCGCGCCAACGGGTTGAAGTGCCGCAGCTGGTTGCCCCCGTGCCTTGACTAGCGCCAGGTTTTCTTCAAAGGTCCTTTTTTGGCGCATCAACCTGACGCGCCAGTCTGATTCTTGCGAGGCCGACCACGGCCACGTACCGGCTTGGTCAGCACGACCGTGGCTGGGCTTGCCTGTACCAGTCCGGACACTGAGATGCAGCCGGTGGTCGTGGGTGGCAAACCCTTGATAAATTCCTGGATGTCCGATGAGCGCCACCGGACCGATGTACCAATTTTTACGGGCGGAGGAAAGCCGGGTGGCGGCTTCTTGCGCCCGTATTGCCAATTCCAGATGGAGGCGGCACTGATTTTGAGTATCTTCGCAACATCGACGGCAGCCAACAGTTCCAAATTCTGCATTTTGATCAACTTTAAAAGTTGACCCCTGCGAGTTATGTTGGAGATTTAGCGCGCCCACGCAGCCAGCGGACGGGATCGATAACCCGCCGACGCTCACGCGCAGGCGATTGGCGGGCACGGAAAAAGTTTTGGGGTGAGCGTGTCGGTCACCGTACACAGGACCGATTTAACAATGGAGCGCACGCGCAGTTCGGCGGCAACGATTGCTTTTATGGCAGACCAAAGAACCGATGATTGCGCCACAGCTCTTGCGAGTGCAGCGCGCCGAAGTAACCTGACGATATTTTGTTGATGTGCATCCCTGGCCCTGTTTTCTTGTTTGATGGCGAACTCTATTTGAGCTGCCTTACCGATTCCTGATTGTGTTGCCAGGTGCGCGAGTTTCACAAAAACCATGCCAAGCACAAGACATGCAGCGTGACCATAAAAATGGTCGGAAACAATTTCGAATTGAATGGCGCAGACAAGCAGCAACTCAAGGGCCAACATTAACTTGCCATAGGTTTTTTGAATAAAAATGGTGTTGATGAGGGTGTCATGACGGTGATTGAATATCGCATGGTCACGCATGATGTTTCTGTCTCATCCAAGTCGTCTCAACTCAAAACCAATCGCACTCGACCAATTGGTGACTTCGGCTACTTCATCAATAATTCGGCCGGTGGAATTTCTGCGGATGGATATCACCATATTGACCGCCTCGCTGATTAATTCAGGTGCTGCAGGCACGCCCGCTTCCTGAATTAACTGTCCGATTCGGACCAAGGCGGCGCCGGTGGAATTGGCATGGACGGTACCAATGCCCCCGGGATGCCCTGTATTCCAGGCCTTTAGCAGCGCCAGGGCCGACTTGTCCCTGACTTCGCCCACAACAATCCGGTCTGGCCGCAAGCGAAGCGTGGCTCGCAATAAACTGACTTGGTCAATATTGGCAGACGTTCTTAAAAAAACCGTGTTTTTGACACTGCATTGCAGTTCCAGAACGTCTTCGATGATGACGATCCGGTGATCCGGCGAAATGAAGGAAATTTCATTCAAGACGGCGTTGGCCAAAGTCGTTTTGCCCGAGCCAGTGCCCCCGGCAATCAGAATATTTTTTCTGTCCGCAACAGCAGTTTTAATCACGGTGGCTTGCAGCTCAGTCATCACCCCCGTGAGCACATAGTCGGCCAGGCTAAAAATCAGGGTTGCTTTTTTTCTGAGGGCAAAAGTTGGCGCCGGTACAACCGGTGGAATCAGGGCTTCAAACCGCGAACCATCCAATGGCAGTTCGCATTCCAAAATCGGGTTGTCAGGTGTGACCGTGGTACCCAGCATGGCAGCCACCGTGGCAACAATCGCCATGGCTCGCACCCGGTCAATCTTGCCAATCCATTGCATTCCGTCAGCGTGGGAATCTGTCCAGAGGTCGCCCGACGGGTTGAGCATGATCTCCACCACCCGGTCATCAGCCAGGCCTGCCAGGATGTCAGCCCCGAGGGCGCGCCGCAGTGCATCATCCGACCGGCGGTGGAACTCATGGCTGGACGTATTCTGGTGTGTGCTCATGCCGGCATACCGTCCATTCGCAAGCACTCGGAACATCCATTTTCCGAGGCGCGCCAACCCGAGAATCCGACAGCACTGAAGGGGTATTGCCGTTGAATACTGGCTGTCGGTTGTCCAATTATTGGCCTGACACTTGCCTTATTTTGCGGTATTTATTCAGCTTGTGAATTTGTGGCCACTCGGTACATTTACCGACATCAACACATTCTCAAGGGATCAAAATGAAGGTATCGGAAGTCGCCAGCAACATCATTCAAACGGCCAATTCAGATGAACTGAAAAGCCTTCAAACCTTGAAGACGGTTTGCAACAGCGACACTGCTTTTGTAGCAGCAGTCAAGAAATATCAAGCCTGTCAAAAATTACTTCAAAAAGCTTTCCTGCTCAGTCGAACCTGGCAGAAATTAGGCCAAGCGCGAACTTGGAAAATTACCATCAAGGCACTTCAGGCAGCACTCAGGGCAATGGTGGCTGGGTTTAAACGCTTGACAGAACTTGCTGAGTTTCCAGAGGTATTGCACAAGCAGATCGAGAAACTAATCAAGGCAAATAGCTTGCAAATATCGCCTGCTTGGTGAATAGCTTAATCAGTCCGTAAAGGTGGTGCTCGATGGATACAAAACACTTCAAATCCCTGTCAAAGAAATGGGCGTTCAAACTGCGCGAGGATGCACAGGATATCGAGCAGGAAATCATTATTTTTTATCTCACCCGGCAGTCAGAAAACAAAAACCTCGACATCTTCCTGCCTGGTCATGAAGGCGCGCTGTTCGAGCTGCTCAAACATAAAGTCCGGGGCAACAACCTGGAGAGCCTGGGTGGCAGCGGCAGGCGACTGGGTAGCGCTGGCGATGACGACGAGGCCTGTGAGATCGACATTCATGACGAGTTCGAATCGCCAGATGAAAAGGCCGATCAGCTCGACAAGCGGCTGCAATTTGAACAGGTGTTTTGCAATGAGCTGGACCAAATTGATGAACTGAACAATTTGGCTGGTAGCGACCTGGGCGATGCCTTCGGTTTCACGGGTGCAAATGGTCGAGCCGTTTTGTCACAACTTAAAAAGCAAATTGTCGACAGTGCCCAAAAGCGGTTCAACGCCAACTTGCAGGCTGGAAAGCAGCCTTCACGGGCGAAAGCCCGGCAGCAAACGGCGACGGCGTAACCGTCAGCCGCACGGCCGCCAGGGCGGCAGGGTTGGTTGCAAAAGCAGTCCTTTCTTCCAGCGTTGGCAGCCTGGCCAGTTGCCCACCGGGTATCGCTGGCACCTGCACTCCGGCCTGCCCGAACACTTTCTGGGCATAGGCAGCGCCAAGTTTGGAATCAGATTTACCGGTGTTGTAAGCGCTCAATGCGCCACTGAGCGAGCCGGTTCTTTGATAACCCGCTGCCAGGATGCGTGACCCTGCAGCAATGTTGGTGCAGGGGTCGAACACTTGATCTACAGACAGCCCCAGTGAGGGCAAATTTTTGCTGTTGATTTGCGCCAAGCCCAGATCAACACTTTCGCCACGACCGACAGCCGCCACCGCAGCGGCCACGGCCGCAGCTTTGGACGCAAAGGCCGTTGATTTTCTTGTCGTGTTGTTGTTGACTACCCAGGGCTGGCCGCCGGATTCCTGCTTCACAACAGCGGCCATGGTGACCGGGTCGACGGCGGGTGCGCACATCATCAAGAGCTCAAGCACGGCGCACCCTGTCAGCCAAATTTGGAGCCAATGATGAAAGCCGCCACCGTTGAAAATGCACCCAATCCGACAGCGGCCAACACGTAAAGCGACATGAATGCCTCACGGGCTGCAGCCAGCAGCTTGGCATCATCCAGGTCAACTTTGACCCGGCCAGGCACAGATTCCAATGCATCCACCACGGCTTCAGCAACGGCAGGTTTCAGAGTTTCACTGACACGGCGCGGAAACTTTTGCAGTTCCCCACGCATGGCCGTCATCATCGACACAATTGACTCAAGGCTGTCGTCATCGTGACCAGGTCCTTTTTCCAGCCCCGGCGCACCTTTGACCAAGGCACCAGACAACGCTTCAAACTCAATGCGCATGGCTGCAGCCGGCACCTGGCGCAACAATACTGGCAATAGCCAGATCCAGTTGGGATCGCTTTCACCCATGCCGGCCCGCACCGCCACGTCAACAATGTGATGAACATCGGATGGCAGTCCAGTGGGCGCCAGCCGGGCCGTCAGTTCATCAATCAAGGTACCAGCACGGCGGGAAATGGCAGAGGCGGGTAGCGGAGCGGCGACGCCGGAAATGAAGTTGCCAATGTGCTGGTTTCCAGCATCACCATCGTTCATCTTGAAGACTCCAGGGCCGCCAGTTTGCGTCCGGCAATGCCACGGTAGGTTTGGGCGACCGTGCGCGTGCCGATGGCCACACCGGACCCCAGCACATGGCCCTTGTCGATCACTGTGTGCAAGGGCATGGATCCGATCAACTCGGCAGCGCGCGGCATCATGGCAGGCAATTCCAGCTCCGACCAGGCATAGTCCTCACCACTTAAGAGGGTCTTCCTGATTCTTGATTGATCCCAGAATTCAAAAGACTTGGCCGGCCCGTGCTTCAGATTGATCAGCACCACGCCGTTTTGGTAGAACATGGGGCTTTTGCCAACGCGGGCTTCCAGCTGATTCGTGCTCGAAGCATCAATGCCCATCACCCAGATCGGTGTCGGATTCATCAAGGCCATCAGGCTTAATACCGACTCCGTGATGTAAAGACCGGCTGCTGACGGTAACGAAAAAATCAGGCGGATCTCGTCGGTTTCATTGATCTGGGTCTCAGCCAATTCATTGATCAGATTCAGCCAGTCGTCTTCTGATTTGATGGGGCGTTGCAGCCCAATGATGTGGATGCCGTTGACGGCCTCATTTTTGTAACCGTTGTCACACACCACATCCGGGTTCATGGGATCCGCGTCAATGACGATCAATTTGTCAATCTTTGGCATGCCCGAGACTTCATGGTTGATGAAGCTGTCTACCAGGCACCTGGAGACAAAGCTTTTTCCGACACCACCTTTGTCGCCGTCCACAAAATACGATTTAATCATGGGCATTCCTTTGGGTTGTTTAATTTTGTGCGTGAGGCTAGTCGCTCGATTTCCACTTGGCGATGGCGGCTTCATATTGGAGAAGCGCGCGTTCGTACATGCCCCGTATCCTGTTTTCTGCAGCAATGATTTCAAACATGCCATCGGGGATTTTTCCGTTGTGGGGCATGGTTTTTGAGACGGTCAAATAGTCGTCGATGTTCATCCTGGTGACATCCAGCCATTTGCCCTTTACTTCGATGAACTTGAGCCTGGTGATTTCATCCGGGAATGGGGCTGAGCTCACAGCGATTCGTGTAGCTTTGGTGGCAGCGGATTGAATATCTGCAGCAGGGACAGGGCAGGGCGGTGCACCTGGGACCCTAACGGTTGCAACCGGCTGACTTTGAATGCCAGAAGTTGGTGCGGCCAGGGCTGATGCGTTGGGTGATCTGGGTTTTCGGCCTCTTTTTAGAGGCTGCAGTCCGCGTTCAGCACGCAAGATGCCGAGGTGTCGGACAAGGTGGCCCTTGCTGATCTTGATGTCATGTTTTTGAAGCGCAGCCGCGATACGTTCCAGTGACATGCCCTGACTCAAAAAATCTTCAATGACTGCGAACGCAGACCGCACGATCAGAGATGGGTCATCCTTTTGGGCGAGTTCAATTTCTGCGCGGAGAATGGAGTCGATTTCGGAGCTGATGCTTTGCATGATCCCCATACCGACAGGGCGCAAGTTCTGGCATCACAGGTGGCCTGACAGATGGCACATCCTGCATGACAGACGCGCTGACAGGCGAATCAATTCACCAGCAACTTTGGAGTAGGCGAGATTGAAGAGAGCAGGGTGGGGAATATCTGGTACGTTGGCCGAATAAGTTCACTGGCCGCGCACTCTCATCAACAGCCGTTCACAGCAGGCTCAGGCAGGCTTGCTGCTCTCGCTCTTGACAGGAACCTCCCGGATGTGTGGTTGCTGGGCTACCGGAGGTGCAACATTCAGCCAGACAGATTCATGCTCAAGCGCCAAACCCTGTCGGCTCAGTTCAGAGCAAAGCTCAAGCACCGCCTCTGGCGCTCCAGCAGCCTTGATTCTGGGATACGCTGATTGAAAATCAGACTGCGTGTTTTTCCAGACCAGATGGTTGCCGTATTTTTTCAGCAAGGACTGCCAGCCTGGCATCAACCAAAAGGTGCAAGGGCTGCGACACACCTCGAGTAATCTGGCGTAATTGAGCAGCCCGACACCATCGTAGTCTGGGAAGATGATTACTTGTGGCGCTCGCAGTCGATACGCAAGCCAATTCAGAACGCGTCCTGGCAATTGACCTGCGTAGTACGCGACCGTGCCACGGGAACCATGTGGCAACCAGTCCATTCTGTCAAACAAAGCTTGGTTCTCAACCAGCCACACCGGTTCATCAGAGAACCAGCGGTCATCTTCACGTATCGCGAGCACGCCCGCTCCAGCCGTCTTCGTCACTTTTGCCAGATCAAAAGCATGGTCAACATCATCTGGTTGATTCCGCCAAACCACCCCTTCGGAGATCGACTTGACTAACAGATAGTGAAGATCATGGCCATGGGCCCGCCCCTTGCTGCTTCGCGATTGGGCAATATTAGCGGCCCGTTTTGGAATGGTTGGATCAACCTCGTCGGCGTGCTGAGGACGCAAGTTCTGCAAATGTGAGGTCAGTATTTCAAGGTTGACGACTTGATACACACTCCCACGTCCTTCCAATCTGACCCTGAGCGCGCCAGTTCGGCGGCCCAGATCTTCCAGAGCCAATCGCTGCGCGGCTGTGAAAGCACTGGCACTGCAGGTTTGAGATTGCGCCGCACCCTCACCTTCAAGTAGCTTGACCAACGCGGCAGCCAGTGATCGACTCATGCCGACGCCTGTGCACTTTCCATGAGGCCCACACGGAATGCTTGTGACCCCGCTGTTGGGGTCGCAATTTCATCCAATGGCTCCAGAATCTGCCAATTCTTCTGACTGATGATGTTGTAGCCCTCGCTGCTGGTGATGGGGACGCAATAGCGCGCTGTTACCAGCGGTGCGGGTGAGGCAAAAATCAACGCATAACCAAAATCCTGCGCGGTGTCGATCAGGCTACGCTGGTTGCGTTGATCCAGGGCAGATGCCTCATCCAGGTAGCACACCGCCTGTACCTGGTAACGCTTGTCCTGCATCAGGTGCAATAAAGCCAATCCAGTGACCAACTTGGCCATCAAAACGGTGCCATTCGACGCTGCACTATCAATGTCTGAAAAAGACTCTTCTTTGCGTCCTGCCTTGCCGACAATAAATTCCAGGCGAAAGAAATGCTCCACGCGCAGACAGCCGCGCACTTCACCCTCATGAATCAACAGGCTCTTCGCCCGGTTGAGGGTGGCGTCATCCAGGACGGTGCCATGGTTAAAGAGCTCAAAGGTTTCGCCGCTTTCAGCTTTCTCGGCAGTGCTGATGAGCTGCTCGATGGCCTCCACCATCTGCGTTTCGTCGACTGGCTCGATCTTGAAAACCGACAGATCTGACAATTGCCGGCGATTGATCAGCCGGTTGAAGTCACGCATCTTGCTCTTGAAGGTGACCAAGCCATCGCGCAATTCGCGTAAACAAGCGGTCACGTTCACAACGGCGCTGCGTGATTTGCGATCAAGCGCCTGCTCCTCCTGGGACAAATGCGCGGCGAACTCAATGATCCGGTTGATCTCGGTTTCACTACCAGCCACAAACTGGAACTTGGTCAGCCCCCCCATATGCAACTTCGCCAGCCCAGCATCCAGATCCCGATCAAGCGCAATCAAATCGGCACATTCACGGTGGTAGACCGACAAAGACTCAGAGAGTTGCGTCAGACCCACCTCATCCGTTCCCAGCCAGCGCTGATGGGACAAGTCCGCCAGATTCTCAAACATCTGGTCATTGTCGCGGCGGTTTTCCCGCAACCGGGTGATGTTGATGTGGTCGTTGCCCAAAGCATCAAGCTGGCATTGCAGTTCACGTTCTTTTTCGCGAAGGTTTTTGGCCGACATGACCGAGTTATCAAGATCGGCATCAAGAATCGATAACGTATTTTCCAACTCGGTGATCCGCGCCGTGCGTGCACCATGGTCAGTTTTGAGCACGTGCAATTCATTGAATCGCTGGATTTGCGTCTCAATTTGCCGCACCGATGCATCCAGTCGATCCTTTTCCCTGCGCGACGCGTCAAGATCCTGGGCCGCCTTGATCTGCAGTTCCAGACCCACCAACAATTGCATCAGTTCATCCAGACGCTGCTGAATTTCGTCATGTGATCGCTGGGTATGTTGAGGCGAGAGGCCCTGAACAGAAAGCCTGAGTCCTGACAGTGTCAGCGTGCCGGAGGTGGCTGCTTGATCTGTTTCAAGCCAAAGTTTGAGTTCAACCGGGTCGGTCGTGAAGTCATCCGAGGCCAGCGTCATGACTTGCTGGCTGAGCGTACGATTCAGCGTATCAAGCTGCTGCGGACTCAGCAGGGTCTTCAAGTGCAGATAAAGGTTGTCGGTCAACGTGGCCAATTCCCTCTTCAATTGCTTGCGTTCACTCTCGGCAGCTTGAATATCGCGACGAATGGCGTCAATGCCACGGGTGCTCGCGTTTTGCAGCAATGCCGTCTGCTTCTCGAGGCTACGGCGTTCATCAGCCAAGGCGTCATCCAGTATTGACTTGTCGGCAATCAGTGCGAACTCCGTCTCCAAAGTATCCTGGCGATGCTGCACATCCAATAACTGCTGACGTTGGCGCACTGCTTCAAGCTTACGTTCATTCAATTGGCGATCCTTGAGTTGGAGGTTGGCCTGCTGAGTTTCAACGTCAGCAATCGCGTCTCGCAGCCCATTTCCGCGCTCCTTGAAATGCGTCTCCCACTCCTGCAAGCGCCGATCAATCAGGGGACGAAAGTACAGCAACTTTCCGCGCACCTCAAGTCGCTTCAGTTGCTGACGCTCCATCACGTCGATGCTGGCTTGCTGGCGCACGGTGGCCAGATACTGTGCACGATCAGCATTGACCTCCGAAAAGGCTTTGTCCCATTCAGCCTTGAAGTCGATGCTTGAGTCCGGCAGATCACGGCGGAAAATAGCCAGCAGGTAGTCTTTCACCTCACTGGAGCGCAATTTATCCAATCGCAACGTACGGGTCAGAACGCGCTGGAATGCATCGGCATGGCTCGCGTGCTCCAGCTTGAAAACCGTGAAATCGGGCTCCTGATCCAGGATCCTTCGACGTGTTCCATACAGTGCCGATGCAAACTCACCGGAGGTGTAGCTGAAAACCAGCTTGCCAATGCTCGCCATGTGCGCCTTCAACTGAGGCTGCTGAACTTGAGTGCCATCGGGCAGACGGTAGTCATCAAGCTTCAGATCGCCCTTGTATGCGAAATATTCGTAATCGTGGCTAACACCTTTGCCGACGCAGCCCAGCACCACGGTTCCAGTGGTGGGGAGCGCCACCTCCAGCAAGATGTAGGCGCCGTTGTTGGGAAAATAGAAGCGCCGACTGGTGTCCACATCATGGGCGCCGAAGTCCATCCGACGTTTATCGATGATCAGCAAGAATTGCAGGGCATTGATCAGACTGGTTTTACCGGCGTTGTTGGGCGCAATCAATGAAACCGATGCATCCAGGGGAAGTTCGGCACGTCGATAGCCTGCGCTATTGAGCAAAGCCATGCGCTGGAATCCGTAATGAATCATTCCATATCCTCCGCTCGGGGCAATTCCGGCACGTCGTCAGGCAGCCCTTTGGTGTTCGCCAATTCCTCAAAGCGATCGAGATAACGAAATACTGACGGCAAGATGCGCCAAGTGTTTCCTTCGCTACTTGCGAACCCGTAATTGCCGGCTGCGCGAAAAAGCTGTTGGAGTTGATCACGATCCGCAAGACTTTCCGCTTCCAGCAGCAACCGATTTTTCTCCAATATGGCATCGAGCAAGGCATCGTCGATCACCCAATCGGTAAATCGCCCCAGATGCAGACCGATGTCGGCCTGAAATTCAAATAGCAGCATAAAGAGCAGAGCCAACTGACGCGTCGTCTTCGAGACATTGCTGCTGGCGTCATCAAAATGAAACCACGCAAAACCTCGATCATCAATGCGTAAGTTGTAGCCCAGGTGTTTGAACAATAGCTCGTAAGCATCTCTTTCGCGTTCAAGTTCAGCCCAGAGCCGATGCTCGGCCATCCGGTTCATGTGTTTGCCACTGTTGAAAAAGCCAAAAATTTCACTTAAAAGCGGCAGCTTATGCAGGTACAAAGGGGTGGTCATATTCATGGGCTGCTCTCAATGGCCATTGCATTGTGTGTCAGGGCATGGGGGTAATGGATGACGCGTACGGTGTTTAGTCTCTGTGCCCCAGCCATGTCTGCCGGCGTCACTTCCCATTCCTTGCGCTCAATCAGCGCGTGATAAAGCCGCAAAACAGTGGCGTCCGTCAGGTCGGGGAAGTGTTCATGAAGCCAAAACAGCAGATCATCAATTGGCAAATCTTGACGCAAGGTACGCACGATGGCCGATTCATCAACCAGTTCCAGAGCCACCGTGCCAGCTTCAACTCGGTCTTCAGGAAAGGCAACCGTCGTCGGCTGAAAGTTGAGCGCTTCGCCCATGACGGTCAGTACTTCGTCGCCTACTGTCACGCGACGCGGCATGTCCCTGCGCCACAAAGGCAATTCACTGGCACTCAGGGTCGAATTCAGGCCACGCTTGCGCACGCGGCCCAAAAGCTGGCTGATGGCAGTCGACAAGACGTTATGTTGACGAATTTCCTCACGCAAAGGCAAAAGCGTGTCGCTGCAATGCTTCAGGACCTCCCGACCCAAGCGACGAAGCTCCTTGGCCTGAAAAGCCACTTGGCGCATGGACAAACGCTGTGTGTAAAGCGCACCTTGAATGGTCAGTGTCTCCAGCGCGTGATCCAGTGCATGCTCAGCATCCTCAAGATGGCGGTAAAAAGTGCCCGAAGGTCCGCTGTCCATCATTTCGGCCATCGGAGCAACGTAATCATCAAAAGCGGCGAGCACTTCACTGTAGCGCCGACCAATGGGTAAATTGGCGTCTTTGGACTTAGCGCGCTCGGTGAGTTCGAGAATGGCGTGCCGGTCCTGGTCCAACTGCTGTGAAATCTGGCGGAATAACTCCGCGAGCTGGGCTGCAGCCTGCCTGAGTTGATCAGAATCTCTGATTTGCAGACCTTCTGTCAATTTGCCAGTTGCCCCTTTTATGGCATCCACCCGAGCCTTCAAAACAGCCGACAGGCCAAGTTCATGCTCGCGAGTCAGCCCGCGAACGAACTCCAGAACCAGCGGGTTAATTTGCAGGGACGAGCCACGCGGCATCACTTGAAGCAGGTCAGTCGATGCCATCTGCCGCATGGCGGCCTCGCATTCCTCGATGCTTTTTCCTGGCGCGCGGCGAGCTATAACCTCGATGACCTGGGCCTGATCAAACGACGGGAAGTCCCGACCCAAGATCACCAGGCTCTCGATGACGTCCCAGTGAACATAAAGCGCGTGAATAAGGCTGCGTGGACTTACCAAATCATTTTCCAGTGTTGATGGGTCAATTGTCGACCAAGAGTAAGCAGAAACTGATTTGCTACGAAATCTGATGCTGCTTTGGCAATATCGTTGTGTCACAAAGTGCCGAATCAATCACGATTTCAAACGTGCATACTCACCAGCCATTTTTACATCGCGAATAAAGTTGTTAAACGCGCGGCCATTGCCAATGACTCTCGAGAGTCGTCAGCCGTTCATTCAACTGATACAGCTGCCGGGCAACCAGCAAAGGTGTCCGTCACGTCGGGCAGGACAGCGTCAGATAATAGCAACGACACGAATATTGACTGGCGAATCAAATGCGCCCGCGTAGGTTGCGACACGCGACCCGACAGGCAAACCAAAATCCAACGGCAGGCGCGGTGACAGGCGAATCAATTCACCTGCAGCACGGGAATAGTAGAGACTCACTGTGCAGGGTAAGGGCCTTGTGCCCACGTTGCGCTGCGTTGAAACTTGGCAGCGGCCCCCTGCTCAGGGCGTTGCCCCGAGACCCCAGTCAAACCGCCACGTCGCGCTTCGCTTGACGTGAATGGGGTATTGGGTTTGATCTGTAATTTCGAGATTTTGACCTCGCATGTGCCCAATCTAAGCACTGATTCCATGAATGATTCAGTGCCCCGGTTCGTAAGCTCACGCCATGAAAGCTTGGGGCCTGCTAATACCAAATTTGAATCGCCCCGGGGCGATTCAAGGTAGCAAGTCATGTGAATCAGATTTTGGACGTCGAGGAATCAAGGCATGAGTCTGATTGAACCTTGACACAAAACGCGTACCCAAACATAGGCCGGGCAATCACGCTGTGCCCGCCGGGCCTTTGGCGCCAGCAATGCACACCACCCAGCACGGTGCCTGCCACGTCGACCGCGATCCAGCAATCGAAGTGCTTACACTGGTCGCAGAGTTTCGGCTGAACGAGGTCAGGCATCACTTAAGTCATAGTGCGATGATATTGCAGGGTTTTACTACGCTGTCGGCCCAACCTGTGTCAGCAAGATTTGCGGCACCCTTTAACAAACGGTTTTTAACCAGTCGTTGTCAGCTATGCAGCGGAAGGAGACATTCCGCAAGCTCACCCAATTGGGTGATGGGCGGTATGACTGAATCCCATCACAATAAAGACATGAATCCAACTGCCTGGTATGCACGAATACTTATTCCCACATGGATATGTTTGTTAACGGCGTGCTCCAGAACAGAGAAGTGGCTCCGTTTGTCTGAACAGTTTTACCCCAAGAGATAAAGAGACTGCGGGCGGGTTGAATTGATACAGATTTGTCCTCGGCGACAGCCCAGGGCAACTCGGGGC
>Ga0075156_10000120_pt1 | contig 38524 bp, 35 predicted proteins | sample JI81AbrownDNA_FD_70966 | JGI IMG/M metagenome (GOLD analysis project Ga0075156, IMG submission 70966) | Wastewater effluent complex algal communities from Wisconsin, to seasonally profile nutrient transformation and Carbon sequestration -... | ecosystem: Engineered > WWTP > Effluent > Algae...
GCTCTACTTTCGGAAGAGTTAATTCCAAAATCCCGTTTTTAATTTTTGCGCGTGCATTTTCAGCATCAACGAGCTTCCCCAAAGTAAATTTCCTTTCAAACTTTCCGCCAACAAATTCTTGTGAAACTGATTTGCCAAATGTGCTCGCATCGTATTGAAACTGGCCGTCGATGGTAAGTGTATCCTTCTCGACATTTAAGTTAATACTGGATTGATCAACGCCTGGCATCTCCACGATGATCGTAACGTTTTCTTTGTTTTCAAATACGTTTACGTTTGGAGAATAAACTTTCTCTATTACTTGTTTTTGGGTTTCTTTGTTCTCAGTTGTTAAAGTTGTCATGACATTCTCCTTATTCAAAGTTAATTGTAATTTTTTTAGGTTTGTCCTCTTCTCTTCGCGGGAGTAGAATGTTGAGAACCCCATTTGTATATTTAGCTTGGACTTTTTCTTGGTTCACTCGGAAAGGCAATTCTATCGTGCGAGTGAAATCACCAGAGAAAATCTCCCGTCTATGAACCTCGGTTCCTTCCGCAAGATCCTCTGTCTTCTTTTTCCCATGGATCGTAAGGTGATTGTCTTTGATGGAAATATCGATGTTCTCAATCTCCATTCCCGGCAATAGTGCCGATACCAAAGCCTCTTCCTCTTTGGAAAAAATGTTCACAGGTGGAAAACTTCTCAAATTTCCGAATTGTGAATCTAAAATGGATTTCGTGATTTCCTCATTGAAACGATCGAAATCTCTCCAAAATGGATTGGTTCTGCCTGGGTTGTCTAGAATTCGAAATAACATCTTCTCGCTCCTTTTAGCACTCGTTGTTACTTAGTGCCAAACTATCTGGCACTCTACACTATAGACTGCCAGATGTCAACAAAAATGGAGGAGAAGAGGAAAAAAAATTAGAAATTGCGAGAATTTTCGCCTCAGAAAAATTGATTTTGAATGAATCCTGAAGAAAATTTACGTGCCTTGGGACTGTCACTCCCGCAAACTCCGGCCGCTGTGGCTCTTTATCTGCCTTCCCATCGCACAGGCAACCTTGTCTTTACTTCTGGCCAATTGCCTTTAAAAGAAGGAAACCTCGCTTTCAAAGGAAAAGTGGGTGAATCGGCCACTTTGGATTCAGCAAAAGAACAATCCAAAATCGCCTGCCTCAATGCACTGGCCGCGATTTTATTGCACATCCCGAATCTGGACCATATCACAAAAATAGTGAAATTGGGAGTCTATGTATCTTCTCATCCGAACTTCACAGAACAACATTTAGTTGCCAATGGCGCTTCCGAATTATTGATTCAAATATTCGGTGAGAAAGGAAAACATGCTAGGTTTGCGATCGGAGTATCCTCCCTACCTCTAGATGCGATCGTTGAATTAGATTTAGTCGTAGAAGTCAGAGATTAATGTTGAAAACCTTCTCTCACTATTTATTTTTTTCCATACAAAGTATTCCGATCGTCTTACTCGGCTGGGTCCATTTAGCAAAAACAGGTTTGCTTTTTGTTTATGATTTTTGGAACAAAAAAGTTTTTCTCGATAAGTCCTTTTTTCTATTACTTTTCTTACAATTTATTCTAAGTAATTTTTCTTGGTTTCGTTATGACGTTACCTTTTTTGATACACCGGAGATTGTTTATATCTCATCAAAATGGAATTTCTTTTTTATTTTGATCACACTTCTCAATTTTTTCTTTCTAGGTTTTTGGAAAAGTTCCTGGATACGTATCTGGTTTTTTTCCACTCAATTGATGATGTTAATCATTCTAATGTGGGGTTATTTGGAACCGAAAAGGTATTTTTTTGACCTCATACTTATCAATGATGTAAAATTTAGACTTACCTTCTACATCTTTTCCTTGATCAGTGTTCTTACCTTTGTCTGTGGATACCTCACGTTTAAAGAAGAAGACAAACGTTTTGAAATGAATTAATTTACTTTTTCTAAACTAATCTTTCGTTTCCCATCTAAATCTTTTATGATCTGGATCACGATTTCCGACTTATTTCCATCGTTGAATAAGATTTTTTTTGATAAGGGTTTTCCGATTTCCGTGTCTATGATTCTTTGGATGGGACGAGCACCCATTTCTTTATTATAGCCTGTCTCTGCTAAGTACAACCTCGCCTCCCCACTCAAGGATATTTGGATGCCTTTTAATTTCGCTTTTTCTTTCAATTCATTGAACATTCGATCTACAATCTTTGTAACCACATCTATAGGCAGCGAATTAAATTCTATAATCGAAGTTAAACGATTTCGAAATTCTGGAGTGAAAGTTCTTTCGATAGCTTTCATGCTACGGTCATCGTAATCATTTGGTTCAAAACCCAAGAGTTGTTTTGTTCTTTCGGTTGCTCCAGTATTAGTGGTCATGATAAGAATCACTTGTCTGAAATCAGCCTTTTTGCCTGTACTATCAGTAAGTGTGGCATGATCCATAACCTGCAAAAGGATATTGTAAATATCTTCATGAGCTTTTTCAATCTCATCAAGTAGTAATACGCAGTGAGGATTTTTAGTGATAGCATCCGTCAATTGTCCACCTTGATCATAGCCAACATATCCCGGAGGAGATCCTATTAGGCGAGACACAGAATGTTTTTCCATGTATTCACTCATATCAAAACGCAAAAATTCGATTCCCATTTTATCGGCGAGGGTCCGAGCTACTTCCGTTTTTCCTACACCTGTCGGACCCACAAAAAGAAACGATCCTATCGGTCTTGCCTCCTCTCCCAATCCTGAGCGAGAATAATGAATAGCATCTACAATTTGTGAGATTGCCTGGGATTGTCCAAAAACGACAGACAACATTTCTTCCTCTAGGGAGAATAACTTTTTTTTATCATCTGTTTTTACGGTTTTCGAAGGAACCTTAGCGATTTTGGAAACTAATGATTCGATTTCAGACGTACTGACAATTTTTTTGGAATTTTCCTTTCCTTCATCGCGTAACTTTACAAACGCTCCCGCTTCATCCATCAGATCAATGGCCTTATCCGGTAGATGACGTTCTTTGATGTATTGATTGGAAAGATCTACAGCTGCTTTTAATGCTTTCGGGCTATACTTCACGCCATGAAATTGTTCATAACGATCTTTTAGTCCAGTTAGTATCTTCAAGGCATCCTCAACGGAGGGTTCACCGACCTCCACTTTTTGAAATCGCCTAGCAAGTGCATGGTCTTTTTCAAAGATAGCTTTGTACTCTTTGTACGTCGTTGTACCAATACATTTCAATTCGCCGTTGGCGAGGGCAGGTTTCATTAAGTTCGAAGCATCAAGACTTCCTCCGGCAACTGCACCCGCACCTACAATTGTATGAATCTCATCAATAAAAACAACCTTGTTCGAAAAGCCCATTACATCAGAAAGAATTGCTTTTAAACGTTCTTCAAACTCACCTCGAAATTTTGTGCCCGCCATCACGAGACCCATATCCAAAGAATAAATTTCAAAATTTTGTAAGGATTGTGGAACTTTTCCATCAATGATTCTTTGAGCTAGACCTTCTACGATGGATGTTTTTCCCACGCCTGCTTCACCAACAAAAATAGGGTTATTTTTCCGTCTGCGACTGAGAATATGAATCGTTCTCTCGATTTCTGCCTCTCGACCGATGCAAGTATCCAGTTTTCCCGTTCTTGCTCTTTCCGTTAGGTTGACACAAAATTTTTCTAATGCCGATTTGTTATTTTCTTCGGGCGATTCTTCGATTTCTTCTTCTGCAAAAGTCTCCTGCTCTTCGCCCTTTTGTTTTTTGGTTCCATGGGAAATATATCTTAAAACATCAACTCGAGTAATCTCTTGTTTTGCCAAAAGATAACATGCCTGGCTTTCTTCTTCTCGAAAGAGTGCTACGAGTATATTTGCACCGTCAATCTCGGACTTTCCATGATTTTCTACATGAAAGGCTGCAAACTGGATTACATATTGCACACCGACTGTGTATTTTGGTTGGATTTTAATGCCAGGAATGGCAATCGTAGAGAGGTCATCTTCAAAATAATTTAAAAGATCAGATCGAAGTAGATCTAAATCACATCCGACACTCAGAAGAATTTTTTTTACCTTTTCATTGAAGCTTAAGCCATATAACAAATGCTCCAGTGTAATAAATTCATGGTGATGTATTTCTGCTTCATTTTTTGCTTTTTCAAGCGATTGTTCTAAGTCGATTGATAATTTCACGATTCGCTATCCTCCTCTTTTGCCAATTGACACTGAAGAGGATGGCCTGCTTCCTCAGCATATTTATGTACTTCGTGAACTTTTGTTTGTGCTACATCTAAAGAATAAACGCCACAAACTGCCGTCCCAGTTGTATGGGCAGTCCACATAATTTTTCGAGATTCTTCCATAGTCTTTCGAAAGACATTGGCCAAAACCCAGACGACAAATTCTTGGGGTGTAAAATCATCATTGATCAAAATCACTTTGTAACGACTCGGTTTCTTTAATTTGATTTTCTGTTTTTCCAGAAGTAAGACATCTTCATTGGTTTTTGGATTCTTTTTGATCGCTGCCATGATAGAAATTAAACCTTTCTTAGTTCCTTTAATGGCGAATGCGCATTGTATGTGGCAATATTGTCCTCTTCCATAATGATCTCTTTTTCTAAATAATCGTAGATAGCCTTACTTCCTGATTCATGATAAATATGATGGAGACTGTACATAGGAACGGCTTCGTAACCTCTTAAAAATTTATGCTCCCCTTGCGCTCCGGCTTCCACTCGTTTCATTTTCCGTTCAATCGCAAAATCGATCAATCGATAATAACAGCACTCAAAATGCAAATTGGGAATGTGTTTGGTTGCCCCCCAATACCTTCCAAACAAATAATCACCTCGGTAAAAATTAAAACTACCTCCGATGGGACTTCCCTCGGAATCGGATGCGAGAACGAGGTGGATTCGATGTTTCATTTCCTGAAAGATAAGTTTAAAAAAAGTTTCATTCAAATAAGCCTGTCCCCATTTTCGTGAATGAGTATCCATGTAAAAAGTATAAAAAATGTCTGCATGTTCCTCATGAATCTGATCACCAGTCAACGTTTGAATCTTTAACCCACTGGCCTCGATTTTTTTTCTCTCTTGGCGAATCGTTTTTCGTCTCTCTTTTACGAGTTTTGACAAGTAATCTTCAAACGAATCATAACCTTTGTTGATCCAATGGTATTGGTGAGTTAACCTCGGTACAAATCCTACATGTTTTCCATAATTGAGCTCCTCTTCCTTACAAAACAAAATATGAGCAGAAGAAACTCCTGACGACTTTCCCAATTCAATGTAGGCATTTAACAGTGAACATGCGACTTTGTTTTTCGCCTCCGCATTTAAGTTAGGTGAAAGAAGGATACGGGCTCCGGTAACGGGCGTAAATGGAACAGCGGAAGTGAACTTTGGATAATAAGGAATTCCTGCGCGATGAAAAGCATTCGCCCATTGGAAATCAAAAATGTATTCGCCGTAAGAATCAATTCGTTTGTAGAAAGGAAATAGTCCGAGTAATTCTGTCCCTTCTTTATAAGTTAGGATCTGAATCTCCCAATCGCCCGCTTTTTGGATGCACCTGGCCTTTTCTAGGGAGGACAGAAACTCCCACTCTTGGAATACCGAATCCTCAGGAACAAGCTCATTCCACTCACGAGTCTCAAAATCAAAGAAGCTCGAATGGACTGAGATATGGTTTGATAGAATCGTCATCTAAGAGATTAGACTCTCGTTTTTATCGCTTAGTCTGATTTGTTTTTCGCTCAATGTGCTCCCTTAATCGAATTAAACTCTGATTTTGTGGATCGATCGAGATCGCAGATTGGAGAATATTGGCCGCCCGTTCTTCATTCTTTAAGGCAAGATAGGTTTGTCCCAAATTGATTAAATTTTTGACATGGTTCGGATCTCGCAATCGAACCCTTTCTCCAAAATCGACTGCAGTTTTGAGATCGGCCACTTTTCGGGCACAAAACGCAGTGATGTACATGATTTCTGTATCCATAGGTTTTAAGTCAGAATAATCCTGGGCCATGGACTTTGCTTTGCCGTAATCCTTTATTTTCAGATAGAGTTGGATGAATTTCTTTTTGATTTCAGGAATATTTTTTTCTAAGGAATTTGCTTTCTCTAAATAAACAATGGCTTCTTGTAAATCTGAGGAGGCACTAGCTTCCTTGGCCTTTGACAGTAAAATTTTTATATCCTTTAGTTTTTCTTTTTCAATTTTAACTTTATCTCTTTCTTCGACAAATGCCACTCGAAGCAAAGATAAATCATCTGTCAGAGTGCCCACTCGATGTAACTCTTCATAAATTTTCTCTAAGTCACCTTTACCACGTTCCACGATTCTTAAAAATAATTTTTCATCTTCATTGATAATGCGTTTTCCATCTGCAGTAAGTGAAATGAGTAAATCGTCTCGACCATCAGATCCTGCAATGACAACGTCTCCCTGCTCTAATTGGAACGTTCGAATAAAAATTTCACCCGCTACACCGGATGTACCCAACTTTCGAAACATTAGTTCATCTTCCATGAAACTAGCAATCCCATCGCGATAAAGAACGATCCATGGGTGTTCGGCATTAATAAAATACAACAAACCAGTTTCATTGTCTACCAGTCCAAGTACTAAGGACACGAGCATACTGCCATCGAAACCTTCAAATACCTTATGAAGTTCAATAAAAGTATTTTTGATCCACCTTTCGGGGTAAGTTTTTCGAGCCTCTGGCGCTAACTGTGTTCGCGTAATTATCGACTCAAAAACGGAACCTAAAACCAAAGCACCTCCTGCACCTTGCATGGATTTCCCCATCGCATCCGCATTTAAAAAGACAGAATAAGTTCTTCCGTTCAATTCAATCTGATTGGCAATGTTTAGATCGCCGCCAATCTCCTTTGCATACTGCCGAAACGTAAATTTTTTCTTTTGTTCTAATAGAAAATCTATTTGGACACGATCGTGCATGGTATGGTTAGTCGAAAACGGTTGCAAAAGAAGAGATGTTAAAAAATAATCACCGTCCTGTTGGTCTTTTAGAGCTTGTACTTCTTGGAGTGTATTTTCCAATTCCTTTGTGCGTTCCTGTACTTTTTGTTCGAGCTGACTTGCATACTGCTGAAGGCGTTTCCTTGCAGCCGCAATGGAACGAACCATGCGATTAAAAGAGCGCGCCATAAAACCGATATCGTCTTCCACATTGATTTTTAAGCGATACTCTAAGTTTCCAGAATTAACTTCCGTTAACCCTTCAATAATCTCTTCGATAGGACGAATCAATGCAAATAAAAAGAAATACCGAAAACCCAATATGACCACGATAGCGATGGCCACTCCTCCAAACATCCAGGGAATCGTTACTTCATGTTGGTAAGATCTGTAAACTTGGTAAGGAAAGCCAATTTCATGCACAATCCCATTTTTTTTATCGAAAATAAAATAACTGATGTAAAAGGTAGCATCTGGATTTGATTCTTTGAATCGTGTAACACCTCGGTAATTCCTTTCTCCCGCAATGGGCAAAGGTGCCAGTAATTTATCGATTTTATAGAATAATTGTTCTCCGGTTAAATTTTCTTGGAACACTTTTGATGCTGTTGCGTGAAATCCAGATAAGGGTTTGTTTTCCATTGGGAAGAGATTCATTCCCTTTATTTTTGTCTCGTCCGGTGTGAGTTCTCGCCATTTGTTTCGAGTATACAGGATTTTTCTTTTTAAGGAATCGAGATAACCCAGTATCTCTGCACCCGATTTAAAGTTATGTTCTTTCACTGCGTATCGAATCTCAGCAACATAACCTGCCTGCTCCTCTGGAAGCTGAATTAAAATAGATTCCAAAGTGGAAGTTAGATCCTCAGAATTTTTGATTTCTTTCAATTGAGTTGAAAGCCAAAAGTTCCAGAATTCTTCCGAATATTCGGCAGGAGAAAATGAATCCTTTTCCACATCCTGAATGGATTTTCCTAATCGTTTATTTAAATCATAAGTAAAATGAAAGGAAACATCCGGATTGGTCTCTAGTGAAATTACAGTACTTTTTGCCTGTTCAAAATAAATCCGATCAAAACTACTTTCTGTTTGGTGGATTGAAAAATAGGCAACAAGTTGAATGACTAGAAGGAAAGAGGCAAGCGTGATTCCAATGATTCTGGATAAAATAGTAGTCTTATCTTTCGTATTATTGATGAACAAGACAGTGGAAAGAAATAAACCGATTACCAGAAATAAATCCGTAATCGTTTGGTAAAGACCTCGATCAAAGGCTCCATCTCTTGATTGTACATTTAAAATTCCGGGAACGACTGTTAAAATGGCAAAGGAAAATAATATCCCGGCAGAGGCAAGCCTTGTCTCCCGTTTCATTTTAAAAATCTGAAAAATTCCGGAAACAATGAAAATGGCAAAAAAGAGCAGCAATGTAGAGCCAAATATTTTATAAAATTTAGGAATTGGAAAATCCCAATAATGCCCGGAGAAATAATAAACTTTACCTGCAGGAAGACTACTCATTACAAAATAAACAGTGCTCAGAAAGACTCCCATGCACATCAAACCGAGAAGAAATTTTCGGACCCGGGTAAAGATTTCATCCGGAAACGACAAAAAGAAAGACGTTAAAAAGGTAGCACCTAACTGCGCAGCCGGCATAACTAACCAGCGCAAATAAGCGGCTTTCGGTCCCATCAATGAAAAACTAATCAAATAGGCGAAATGAAAGATACCTAGAGACAGAGTGGCCAGACCAAGAAAGGTAGTGGCTTTTGATTTGTCCTTAACTGTAAAAAAGAGAAGTGTGTTATAAAAAGTAAATATGACGCCTACAAGCGAACCGAAAGAATAAAAATCAAATGCAACAGGACCCCAATGCAACATATGGCCATGACGTTGAATAGATTGTAAACTTTGTCAACTTGGTTCTTTTTTCTTATAAAAATAAAATCCCGTACCAATCAGGAAAATCAAAAGAAGGAGAATAGATATAAATTGGTTGTATGTAGTTAGCATAACATTGATTTGATCCCAGTTCTCTCCCAGTTTAAACCCGGAAAAAAGCAGTAAACCACACCAAATGGAAATGGCAATTGAATAGTAAAAAAGAAAAAGCACTGCACTCATTTTAGACATTCCGGCTACAATCGCGACAAAGAAGCGAATCCCTGCTGAAAATCGGGAAAATACGATGAGCAATCCAGAATACTTTCGAAACCAATCTACAGTTCGTTGGAATGCCTTTTCTTGATAGACATTGCGGATGAATCTAAGCTCCGAATGTCGCAAGTAATGCAGTACCCGCTTTCCAAAATAGAACATCACCAAGGCCCCCACCCAATTGCCTACAATGGTCGAAAAAACAAGGCTCGGTAAGGAAAAAGGAGCCTGCGGTTTGCTCGCTAAAAAACCGGAAAATACGGTAAAGGTATCCCCAGGCCAAGGAGGAAAAACATTCTCCAGAAAATTAGAAAAGCCAAAAAACACGAGGAGGACGATGCCTGGCAAGGTGTTCAAGTATTCAAAGGTTTTTTCTAAATAATTTGGTATCTCCACAACTTGGTTGTAAGTACAAATGGACAACAAGCAACCAAGTTTTTAAAAAATGGTTGGATCTATAGTTAGTTTCCATTTTGCTTTCCCTATGCCTCCCTATCTTGTCGTTTTTATGTTTTTTTTCTTTTTGGTCACTTGCCGAGGTGGTAATTCTTTTGCCAAAGACACCTATTCTTTTGATCGAATTTCCATCGCACACGAACCAGACAAAATTCCGTCCGCTATCCCTCGCTCGTTTTTGCCAAGCTCTGTAAAATTCATCGATACGGTTGAACTCCGCTCCGGCTTTTCCAATCCGAGAGAATCCTATCTAAAACTCGAATCAGCTGACACGTTGGATGAAATAAAAAAAACACTGGAAACAAGAAGCTCCCTGGGTGACTGGAAACTGTTACAAAAAGAGGAGGAAAAAAATAAAACTTCCTATCTGTTTGAAGGTTTCATTAAAAAATCTTTATCAATTCTCGTTTTTGAAGAAGGCGACAAACGCGTCTTAAAGTATTATTTTAAGAAACAATCTACGTACTAAATTATTATGCCAAATTGGTTTGAAAATAAAAACGAAGTAATCGTATATTTGATACTAACGTCTCTTTTCGTAGGGACGAGTTATATTCTTTTTTTCGTATTTAAGCCCTATCTTTGGGCTTTTTTTCTGGCTATTTTATTTTATGTAACTTCACGAAAGTCGTATAAAAAATTGAAACAGCTTTTGGGCTTTAAGTTTGGATTTTTATCTCCCTATATCATGGTGATCGTGATCTTGGCGGGTGTTGTTATCCCTTCTTATTTGATCTTATCAACAATCATTCGCGAACTACTAAATTTAGTAAGTTATATCCGAAACCAGCTAACCGAAGAATCGATTGTCGCTCTCCTCTTAAACTCGCCTTTTTTAACAGACTTCTTCTCAGAAAATGAATTTTTCTGGATCAAATTGCCCGGACTCTATCGAGAATACATTGGCGAACATATGGACATTCTGAACTTAGATTCAATCTATAGTTTATTAAAAAATTCAACGGGTTACTTACTTGGTTCGTTTGAACTACCGGGCACAATTATTTTTAATACATTTTTCAGTTTTATCTTATTGTTTTTTCTATATAAGGAAGGAAATAGATTAGAACATGCGATTTTTAACAATCTGCCATTTCCTCAAGAAATAGAAGAAAGACTAGGAAAACGTATCGAAGATGCCGTTCGAACAGTAATGCTTGGAAACATGTTTATTTCTCTTTTACAAGGAATACTCATTTACATTCTCCTCCTTTTTACTTCTGTCCCGAACAAATTTTTGCTCTCCAGTATTGCGACGATCTTTTCTTTGATTCCAGTCATTGGCACCTCCGTGATTTGGCTCCCGGTTGGAATTTATTTAGGACTGGTCCAGAATGCTTGGACTTCTGGCGTACTCTTTATGATAGGTGGTGGTTCTGCATACCTCATTTTAGAAAACCTCGTAAAACCAAAAATCTTGGATAAAAAATTAAAAACACATCCATTTTTAATATTTCTCTCCTTGATAGGTGGGCTCCAGGAATTCGGCGTTGCTGGAATTGTGATCGGACCTATGGCTTTAACCCTTGTTATCATCTTGTGGGATTTTTGGAAAATATTCAGAGAAACAAGGTTTAAAGATTCGGTCAATGTCTAACGCTCCCAGTTCTCTTACAGTTAGCGATGTCAATCGTCTAATAAAAGCTAGCCTACAAGAAGTTGATGAATTAAAAAACATTTGGGTCAAAGGAGAAGTATCAAATTTTTCTCAGACAGCATCGTCCGGTCATATGTATTTTTCCTTGAAAGACAATTTAAGTGTAATCAAATGTGCTTTTTTTTCCTTCCAAAGCAAACACTACAAAGGAACTCCTTTAAAAAATGGGATGGAAATTCGAATTTTTGGTTCCATCTCTGTGTACGAACCAGGTGGATATTACAGTTTTTCTGTGCAAAAGGTGGAGGAACTTGGTGAAGGAGACATTTTACTCCAAATCGAAAAATTAAAACAAAACCTGAGTGCTCGTGGCATTTTCGATCCATCTCATAAAAAACCCATTCCCAAGTATCCAAAACGACTTGGCATTGCGACCTCACCAAAAGGTGCTGCTGTCGAAGATATTATTCGAATTGCGACCGACCTAAACCCCACCATACAAATATTAGTTTCTCCATGCATTGTGCAAGGTGATGACGCACCTAAGTCCATTTCTCAGGCGATTGAGGCCTTAAATGACCCAAAATGGGAAGTCGATGTAATCATTGCTGGTAGAGGCGGAGGTTCGTTTGAAGATTTGATCGCATTTAATACAGAAGAAGTTGTATTGGCATTTTATAATTCAAGGGTTCCCATTATTTCTGCTGTGGGTCATGAGATTGATCGAGTATTAAGCGACTTAAGTGCAGATGCCACGGCTCCGACTCCAACCGCTGCTGCAAAACTTGCCATTCCGAATGTAGCGGATGTCCTTTTACGAATTGAAGAAACAGAAGATCGTTTGGACAGATCGATACAAAATCTAACTAAAATGTGCCAGGAAAAATTGAATGGCCTCAGCAGTCGAAATGTCTTCCAAAACCCAATTGCTCTCTTGGAACCTAGATTGATAGCTCTCGATGATGTGACAAGTCGACTCCTTCTTCTGGGTAAAACATTTATCATTCAAAAACGAAGTGAATTCATGAGAACAGAAATTTTACATGAACGCATGGACAAACAAATTCGGATCAAAAAACAGCAATATGAATTAGTATATTCTCGAGTGGAACATTTTTCGCCACTCGGAACACTTGCTCGCGGTTATGCAGTCACTAGAAACGCAAAAAAAGAAGTGATTTCGAATGAAAACCAGGTTTCGCTGGGTGAAAATATTGAAATTATCTTAGGCAAGGGCCGCCTAACAGCTGAAGTAAAAGTTAAAAATAAGGATTAAAGAATGTCAGAAAAAAAATCAATCACTTTTGAAGATGCTTTACGAGAGTTAGAAGACATTGCTGAAAAATTAGAGAAAGGCCAACTCTCATTAGAAGAATCGATAAAGGCCTACGAAAAAGGTATGGAATTAAAAAAAGTCTGTTCTGATCGCTTAACTGAAGCAGAAGCGAAAATAGAATTTTTAGCAAAAGGTCAAGGTGGAGAGATTGTAAAATCTACTGTCAAAAAGAAAAAGGAAGAAACAACCAGTTCGAAACATGGAGATGATCTTTTTTAATTAATGAATGCGCAAGGCATTTATATATTAATATATTTACTCGCTACCGTTACGATTGGTATCTTTGCCGCCAAACGAGTCAAAAACGCTAAAGATTTTATCCTCGCAGGCAGAAGTTTACCTCTCCCGATTTCCACTGCGGCTCTTTTTGCCACTTGGTTTGGAAGTGAAACGATTCTTGGATCCAGTGTTGAATTTGCAAAGGGCGGAACACTGGCCGTCATTCAAGATCCGTTTGGTGGTGCACTTTGCCTGATACTTCTTGGGTTTATTTTCGCAAAAGCACTCTATCGAATGCAAATTTTAACCTTCGGCGATTTTTATCGAGATCGTTATGGAAAAACGATGGAATTCATTGCCGGAATTTGTCTGATTTTTTCCTATTTTGGTTGGGTAGCCGCCCAATTTGTGGCCTTGGGAATCATGATGCAAGTCATCTTCGGTATTTCTCAGTTTCTCGGTATCACAATTGGGGCCATTCTCGTTATCTTTTACACTTATTTAGGCGGAATGTGGTCAGTATCGCTGACTGACTTTTTTCAATCCATATCCATTGTCATTGGTTTAACCTTTGTTCTCATTGAGATGAACCAAGTCCAACCCATCCTTTCGACCTTACAAAATGCACCAGCAGGTTTTTTAGATTTTTTTCCTAAGTCCAATTATCATAGTTGGGTTCTATATATTTCTGCATGGATGGTTGTTGGTTTTGGATCTCTTCCCCAACAGGATATATTTCAAAGAGTGATGTCAGCGAAATCGGAAAAAGTGGCTGTAAGGGCATCTTTTCTTTCTGCCATACTCTATCTTTCTTTTGCAATGATTCCATTGATACTAGGTTTACAAGCATCAATTTTGTTAAAAGATTTTGATTTGAATGGAGAACATTCTCAATTACTCATCCCCATGATGGTTTCAAAATTCATTTCTCCGACCGTGCAAGTTTTATTCTTTTCTGCTCTCATTTCTGCAATCCTCTCTACCGCTTCTGGTGCCATTTTAGCTCCTTCTTCAATACTTTCAGAGAATATTCTAAAATACTTATTAAAAAATAAAAATGATAAAAGTTTGCTAAAATTATCACGTTTTTCCGTCCTCATAATTTCTGCCATTTCATTTTTTTTGGCAGTGGGAAAACCATCTATATACGCGTTAGTGGAAGACTCAGGTGGCATTTCTTTGGTTTCTATTTTTATCCCAATGGTATTTGGACTCTGGGTTAAACGTACGAGCCAAAAAGCTGCTTTGTTATCCCTTAGCCTGGGGATGATTACGTGGATATTACTCGAAATTTTTCACAATGACAAAACTAGTCACTTTTACGGAACTTTTGCCAGCCTCGTCGGAATGGTCGTCGGATTATGGCTCTTCCCTAAAACGAAAGAGCTTGTTCAATCAACCAACTGAATACATCTTTCATCTCGATCCCAAGTGCATGAGCTTGTTGGGGAATGAGACTCGTACCTGTCATACCGGGCAAAGTATTCGTTTCTAGCACAAAAGGTGTCTCATTTCGAATGATAAAGTCTGTGCGAGAATATCCCCGACAACCCAATGTTTTGTGGCACAACAGTGTAAATGATTTTAGCTTGTCCATCACCTCATCCGAGACATTGGCCGGGGTAATTTCCTCGCTTGCCCCTTTTGTATACTTGGCTGTAAAATCAAAAAATTCTGATTTCGGACGGATTTCTGTCGCAACCAATGGAAAAGGTTCCCATCTTTCATTCACTTTCTTTTCAAGAACTCCAATGGAAACTTCTGTTCCCTGTACAAGTTCTTGAATGAAAACTCGGTCTTCCGTAACAAAAATTTTTTCTATGAGTTTGATCGCTTCTTCTGGAGTTTTGGCAGGTCCCGTATTGACACTTGAGCCACCTAATGTCGGTTTGATAAATACGGGGAACGGAAGTGGTAATTTTAAGACGGATCGTTTTACGTCTACATCCAATTTTGTTAGCTCCAAAAATGGCGCAACGGGGATCCCTACTTTTTCGAATAATTGACTCGATCTAAGTTTGTCCATCGCAAGAGCCGAAGCCATCACACCCGAACCAGTGTAAGGTATGCCATGTACCTCTAAAAAACCTTGGATTGCCCCATTCTCACCTTGACCGCCGTGTAATCCATTAAAGATAGCCTCCACGCCGAGAGTCGGTAATAGATGTTTGTCGCTATTCAGAAGAATTTCATTTTGATTACGAAATTCGGAATAAAAGGAAGTATCTGAAATTTCACTCGGATCTGGGAAAATCGCCTCGGACCGATTCGGTATGATCCAATCGGAATTCGGAGTGATATAAATGGGTAGTACTTGGTATTTGCTTCGATCAATCGTTTTATAGATAAAATAAGAAGATCGAATGGATATGACATGTTCTGTAGATAATCCACCAAAAATTAAAGCAATCTTTTTTCTATTCATGAAATCACTTGATTCCTTACATCAAACAGCCTACATTGTAAGTTAGTGTCAAATGTTTTAAGGACGATCAGTCTATTTGTAATATGTCTAGCTTTTACACCACTCACACTGGAAGCTAAATTACCAATTACATTTACGGAAGACATCCCTTCGAATTACTATCAATTCTGGTTTTTATACGAACAAGAATCTCGCGGTGCCCAATCCAGTTTCTACATCCGCCCATTTTATGGAAGTTTTCAGGACGCTACCACTGCCCTCCGTTTCAAAACTGTATTGAGTCCGATCTATTATCGAGAAGAAACCAACCATTGGTATACATGGAGCTCGCTTTTTTTCTTTACTGGTTCAGGAATTAAACATGAGGAAGGTGATAATGATGAAGATATTTTTCTGTCTCCATTATTTTTCTGGGGAAAGGGAGACACCCCGAAAGAAAATTATATTAGCATCTATCCTTTGTTTGGTCAGATGAAAAATAAATTATCTTATCAAGAAGTGAAATATTATCTTTTTCCCTTACTACTATTTCCTGTTTATTCTGAATGGAAATATAAAACCTATGAAGCCAAGGCGATTCTTTGGCCTCTCTCCATGCGGGGAAAATCGGAGACGCGTGACGAACTCAGAATTTTTCCGTTTTATTCCCATAAAGAACATTTAGGGAAATACAAACGTTATTCCATCTTTTGGCCATTCTTTCAATGGGGAGAAGAAAGATTAGATAAAAAAGAACCAATGACCTACAAAATGTTTTTTCCTTTTTACCAAGCCAAAGATACAGAAAATGGAAGTTTAAAAAGTCGCGCCTTCCTATGGTTTCCGATCTTAAACTCACTTTTTTCTTATGGTTATGACAAGAAGACCGGACAAACCAACTATTCCGCCTTATTTGTGTTATTTCAATATACTACTTCGGAAAAAAAGAATGCAGAAAAGTTTGTGATTTTCCCATTCTATGGACATTCTTATTTTGCCAATAAGGAAGCAGAGTTTATTACTCCTTTTTATATTACTTTAACACAAAACACAAATCATTTAAAAGCAAAGGCCACATTTCTATTACCATTTTTTTCTATCATGAAGCAAGAGTTTGTTGGTACGGGAAGAGATGATCTTTATTGGAAATTATGGCCTCTGTTCCGTTACCATAAGGATTCGGAAGGAAATCTAGGATGGAATACAGTTTCCTTAATTCCTGTGCGTTTCGAAGCTATGGAAGATATTTGGGAACCTATTTTTTCGATTGTAGAATATAAAAAACTAGTTAATGGTGAAAAACGGCTCCACTTATTGACCCGGATCTATTCTCAAAGGTGGAGTGAAAAAGAGATTAGCATTCATATTCCTTTGTTAGTTGAATTTAACAAAAATGAAAGTGGGTTTAAATACGATTTTTTATATGGACTTGTAGGGATTGACACGCGTGAGGATAAAAATAAGTTCAAAATGTTTTGGTTTATAGAATTATGAAAACTTTTTATAGGGAAAATATTTCGCCAGCTCTTTACGCTGTCGGCTTCACTGTTATTTTGTTGTTTCGAGCTTTTTCTCAAACACACCATGTTTTTTTTAAGCGCCGCGAAATCCTTGAACAAATGTTTATCGCCGGAATAGGCTCATTATTTGTTGTGAGCATAGTTTCGATTTTTACTGGGATGATCATGGGTTTAAATACAGGATTAGGTTTGCGTGATTTTGGAGCAGAAGGACAAATTGGTTTACTTCTGACCATTACACTCACACGCGAAATGTCACCCTTTATGACCTCGTTGATATTGGCTGCCTCAGTCGGTTCGGCTATGGCAGCAGAAATCGGAACGATGAAAGTTTCCGAGGAAATCGACGCCCTCGAAGTCATGTCCATAGATCCTGTACGCTATCTGGTGATGCCCAGAGTTTTCGGTTTTTCCGTCATGGTTCCTATCCTTTGTATTTATTCCTCTGCTCTCGGTATCCTCGGAGGTGCCATCGTAGGACACTTCCAATTAGGAATAGACATGATGAGTTACTTCCAGGATGTTTTTTACAGAATTTCATCGATTCCTGGGCTCAAGGATCTTTACACTGGAATATTCAAGGGATACGTTTTCGGACTCATCATTGCTACTGTTTCCTGTAGCCAAGGTCTAAGAACCACGGGGGGAGCAATCGGAGTCGGCCAGACGACCAGGCAAGCCGTCGTGACCTCTTTCCTTATGGTTATATTCTTTGGTTATGTGATAACCGCTATCTTCTATAAATGAGGACTGAAAAATTGGACACGATTGCGATTGAAATGAGAAATGTTCATAAAGCCTTTGGAGAAAGAAAAATTCTGAAAGGAATGAACATCAAAGTAAAAAAAGGCGAGACCATGGTCATTGTCGGACCGTCCGGTACGGGCAAGTCTGTGAGTTTGAAACACCTAACGGGTCTTTTAGATCCAGATGAAGGAGAGTGTTTTATTTTTGATGAATCCATCAGCTTCTGCGATGAAAAAAAGAAAAAAAAACTGCGATCGAAATTAGGTGTCCTATTCCAATCCGGAGCTCTCATTAACTGGCTTACTGTTTATGAGAATGTTGCCTTGCCTCTTCGAGAACATAAAATTGCAGATGGGGAAGAATTGGACCAAATTGTAATGGAAAAACTAAAATGGCTCGATCTTGTTCCTGCTAAAGATACGCTTCCGGGAAATATTTCAGGCGGAATGAAAAAACGAGTCGGATTGGCGCGTGCGCTCACGTCGAGACCGGAAATCGTGATGTATGATGAACCGACGTCCGGATTGGATCCTGTGATGTCGAATGTCATCAATGATCTCGTGATCCGCATGCAAAAGGAACTTGGTCTAACTAGCATAGTAGTTACACACGATATGAGTTCCGCCTATCGAATTGCGGATCGAATCAGTTTTCTTTACGAAGGTCAGGTTTTATTTTGTGGCACATCCGATGACTTACAAAAATCAGCGGATCCCGTCATCCAACAGTTTATCCACGGCCGAACTGAGGGCCCGATGATCCTCGATCACTCCGAATTGAAAGTCTCAAAATCACGTTGACGGATCCATTCTAAAAAACCGATCATTAGCACACATGAACTCCCTTGGTAGAACCCTCGTCGTCGGCCTTCTTTTTCTTTTTGCTACTGTTGCCGTCGGATATTTTACGATCGTGACCGAAGGAGGCCCGTTTCAGAAAGATGGGTTTCGATTGATTGTTTTTTTTCCAGACGCAGAAGGAATCAAGGTCGGAGGAAAAGTTACGATTCATGGAGTTCCCTACGGTTATGTTTCTAAAATCCGCCTTGTCCAAGTAAATGAAATAGGGGAAATTCTCCCGGAGGGTGAAGTTGGGATTGGAACGAAGGTCGAACTGACACTCCTATTAAAAAGTCCCATCAATCTTTATGACAATTACCAGATTGTGATAAAAAACGAAAGTCTGCTATCGGGAAGAGTGGTTGCCCTTGACCCGGGTTCGAAATTCCAATTGGATCCGAATACGAAACAGTATTCCATGGACGGCTTGATCAACCAACAAATTGTGATTACACACAAAGGCGGAAAAATGATTCCCATCCAAGGAAAGGTAACCCAAGACCCGTTGGTTTCTCTTTCGGAACTGATCGCCGAAAACAGAGCCGATATCCGGAAATCGATCCAAAACATATCCGACATTACAGGAAAAATCAACCAAGGAAAAGGAACCTTAGGGAAACTCATCAACGAAGGAGATGTCCACAAGTCCGTAAATACAACCTTAGGTGATGCTCAAGTTGTATTAAAAGAAATTCGAGAGGGTCTTGAGGATACAAGGGAACAAGCGCCTGTTACAAGCTTCATACGCTCCGCTCTGTCGGCCTTTTAGCTTGTTGCACATAAGAGACACTGTTGTAAAAAAGAGACACTTTCGGAATATTATGCGCCAAAATGGCCAACGAAAATAGAATTGAATGGTGTTCAGAAGGCCTCCTGAGAGGAGTTTGAGGGACTTCCTTCCCCATTTTCCTTCTTTCTCTATTTTTTTAGCTCCTCTAGAGAATTGGCATAGAGATTGCAATAAGTAGATTACAACGCCCTTGGTTGATGGGAATAGATAAGAAATGAAAGTTATTCATAGAAAGACGATCAAAGACTCACTCACTTTAAAAGGAATCGGTTTGCATTCTGGCAAAACGGTGACTTTGAGGCTACATCCAGCAGAAGCTGGAACTGGCTTGATCTTCTTTTTATGTCGTGCAGGCCAAAGGGTGCGCATCCCGATCTCCCTAGACCATGTCGTAGACACAAGCAATGCCACTACGATCGGAGATGGAGGTTCGAACCGCGTACAAACAATCGAACACCTTCTAGCAGCTGTTTATACTTTAGGAATTACGGACTGTATATTGGAAATTGACGCCGTCGAAGTTCCCATCATGGACGGTTCAGCTGGACCCTTTTTGGATGGGATACGAAGCGTAGGAATTACCGAACTCAAGGAAACCATTGAACCTATCCGTATCAATTCCCCAATGTGGGTCGTTGATGGAGACAAATATCTTGTGATGTTGCCTTCAGACGAACTCAAGGTCACTTACAATATTGATTTCAATCACCCTCTTCTCAAAGGTCAATCCTATACAACGAAACTTGATGAGTCCATCCTCACGAATGATATTCTTCCTGCCCGCACCTTTGGATTTTTGAAAGATGTGGAAGCCCTTCAATCGAGAGGCCTCGCACTCGGAGGTTCTCTGGACAATGCTGTGGTTCTCACAGATGATGGCTATTTGAATGAAAGCCTCCGTTTTGAGAATGAATGTGTTCGTCATAAAATACTAGATTTGGTCGGTGACCTTGCCGTAATGGGACGACCCTTCTTTGGTCATTTGATTGCTTCCAAGGCAGGTCATGCCCTCGACATCTCTCTTGCCAAATGCATCATGAGTAAAGTCACGGGTGATGAAATCGCACATTTCAAAAGCAAACGGATTCCGCTCTTTTCTAGAAAAGAAGCCACTTCCTAAGCTAAATTTTTTACTTTTCAATCCTGCCTTCTTGCTAAACAGTCTTAGCCATGGGTTCGCATGGTAGAAGAAAAAGTAATTTTTAAAGGTATCTCTGCCTACCCAGGTGTGGTTTACGGGCAGGTATACAAGTGGAAACCCCCAAAAAAAAAGAAGGAAGCTCGCACAGGACTCACGCTCGCCGAGATCCGCGTGGAGCTGGATCTATTTAAAGCCTCGCTTGTCAAAACTGAATCTGAACTTGGAAATATCATCCAAGCATGCCATCATGACCCAAACCAGAAGGAGCTGATAGAAATATTAGAATCACAGATTGTCTTTCTCAATGATCCGATCTTCCGCGCTCGAGTCGTGGAAAGAATGCAGCTGAGTTACGAAAGCGCCAATCTGGCGATTGAGACAGCAGTGAGTTCTCTCTTTGAAGAATTCCAAAGCATTGAGGATCCTTATTTTAGGGATCGCGCCGATCACTTGTTAGATATCGGAAAGAGATTAGAAAAAAATCTCAGTGATTCAGAACCTCAAGATCCGAATCGAAATTTACCTGACTCCTGTATCCTCGTCGCCAAGGAGATCACACCTTCTGAAATGATCACTCTGGACAAATCGAAAATCATGGGGATTGCGACGGATTACGGTGGTAAAACGGGGCATATGGCTATCATTGCCCGGAACTTCGGAATTCCCACTATCGTAGGATTAAAAAACATCACATCGCATGTTGATGATGAGGATTACATTTTACTTGATTCCGTAAAAGGGGAAATCAATCGATTTCCGAAACTCGATGATATTAAATTATATGGGCTTCAATCAGAGTTTAAAATTCAAACTCTTACAGAAGAGACCGCAGAACATTTATTAACGAAAGACGGAAAAACGTTTTTGTTAAAAGTTAATATTGATTCTCTGGAAGAAGTATCATTAGCCGCCGAAAAAAAAGCCGACGGGATCGGCCTAGTGCGGACTGAAATTCTTTTTATACAATACAAAGATCAAAAACCCACAGAAGAAGAACAGTTTTCTATTTACAAACAGATATTGCTTCGCATGGAAAACAAACCTGTAAACTTTCGAGTTTGGGATATTGGAGCCGATAAAATGGAAAACGGATATGAGGAATCCAATCCATTTCTCGGAAACCGTGGGATTCGTTATTTGCTCCGCCATCCTCATTTTTTTAAGGAACAGATAAGAGCACTCCTTCGTGCGAGTGAATACGGGACTATGTCTGTGATGTTACCTATGATCACAACTCTATCTGAAATTTTACAGACCAAAGCACTTTGGAAACAGTGCATTGACGAATTAAAAGAACAAGGTATCGAGATCAATAAGAGTATACCTTTCGGTATCATGGTCGAAACGCCAGCGTGTGCCCTCAACTTACCTTTTATCGGAAAACATATAGATTTTTATAGCGTTGGCACCAATGATTTGCTTCAGTATTTACTCGCTGTGGAGAGGAACAATCATACTGTAAATGATTTGTACAATCCTTGGCAGGTTGTCTTTTTGCTTCTTTTAAAGAACATTTCGGAAGTTGCAAAATCCCAAAAGAAACCGGTTTCCATTTGTGGTGAAATCGGAAGTGATCCCATGTTCACTTCCGTTCTCATTGGTCTCGGATATCGGGACTTATCTTGTGCCTTACCTTTATTAAAAAAAGTAAGAACGAAGGTTATGGAATGTTCGACTTGGAAATCGAAACTCCTCGCAGAACAAGTCATCGATTTAGCGGCCGAGGAAAAATATGCTGAAATCGAAACTTTAGTGAATCAAACGACAGGCTAAAATATTTTTAACCAATGTCGAATTCGAAACCACAACAAAAACAAAACAACCGCTCCGAACAAAGAAGTATAAACAAAAAATAAAAAGAAATCGGCAAGGCTCGGAAAGCTATTAAAATATCCTGCTAAATAGCCGGCAATATAATGACCAAAGGCCGTAGATAAAAACCAAAATCCCATCAGCATACCCACATATTTGGCAGGTGCCGTTCCACTCACAAAGGAAAGACCAACAGGAGAAAGCAAAAGTTCACTTAAAGTATTAAAGAAGTAGGCCCCTAACAAAAACCAGGCACTTACCATACCGATTTGATTTTGAGTTTTAGCTGCCCATACCATCACTAAAAAACCAATACTCAATAAGAGAAAACTGATCACAAATTTTAAAATCGGATCAGGATTTAGGCTAAAAAAAGATAAGCGTTTCCATAAATAAGCAATCAGTGGACTCAAGCATAAGATAAAAAGAGGATTGATGGATTGAAAGAAGGACGCTGGAATCTCAATTCCCAAAAGTGACCGATCGGTATAACGATCCGCAAACAAATTCAAAGAAGATCCCATTTGTTCAAAGGCCATCCAAAAAAGGATACTAAAAATAGATAAGAGTAGAATCAAACTCACTCGATATTTAAAATGACTGTCCAATTTTTCATCCATGATTATTGGTTTGGATCGCTCGTTTACCCAGATATGTTCAGGAAGATTCCTACTTCCAAAATAAAAAATGATAAGTCCTATCGCCATACCGAAACCAGCTGCCCCAAAACCATAATGCCAATTGACTTTTTCGCCTAAACTACCGCATATGATCGGACCAATCAAACCTCCGAGATTGATACCCATATAAAAAATGGTGTATCCGCTATCTCTCAGATTTGGTTTGTTTTCGTATAATCTACCAACAACAGTTGACATGTTAGGCTTAAAAAAACCATTTCCTAGGATCAAAAGACCTAATCCTAAATAAAAGGATTCGAGAGAGGGTACGGCTAGGGAAATGTGTCCACATAACATCAGTATCGAACCTAAATAAATAGAGCGCCTGTATCCAAGATATCGATCAGCGAGAAACCCACCGAAAATCGGTGTCAGGTATACTAAACTCGTATACAGGCCATACAGTCTTCCAGCTTTCTCATCTGTAAAATGGAGCTCCTTTACGAGGTAAAGTACGAGAAGCGCCCGCATCCCATAATAACTGAGTCTCTCCCACATCTCCGTAAAAAAAAGTGTAGGTAGACCTTTCGGGTGTCGGCTTATAGTTTCGTGCGACTCTTCCATTCTGTCTCTGGTTTCCCTTCTCTTACATTGGCATACCGAGCGGCCGTAAAAAGATAATCAGATAACCGGTTCAGGTAAACTCGTAGTGTCTCCGAAATTTCACCTCCAGCCTCCGCATATACTAAGGTTTCCCTTTCTAAACGTCGGCTGACTGTGCGAGCCACATGCAACCCAGAGGCAAGAGTTGTTCCTCCCGGCAAAATAAAATTCTTAAGCGCGGGAAGAAATTCAGTCAACCGATCAATTTCTTTCTCCAAAGACTCGATATCAGAATCCGTAATGATGGAAGTTGTGCGCCCTTTCGGAATGTATCCAGCGAGCTCAGACCCGATTTCAAAAAGAAGGTGTTGGACGCTGGATAAAAAAAGAGTAAACTCAGGGTCATTCTTATCTGAAAATGAAGCCGCAAAACCGATCACTGAATTTAATTCATCACATGTCCCGTATAACTCCACCCGGCCATCGGTTTTGGAGACCTGTTTCCCGGACGCCAGATACGTCCGTCCGGTATCCCCTGTCTTCGTATAGATTTTCAAAAATATACCTTCGTTTTACAAAATTTCTTTACAGGGGTAGATTCTAAATGATAGATTCATAGGGAAAGGCAAAATTCATATGGGATCCTAGGAAAGGCAGCTCCTACCCCATCCTGAACTGGTTCACAGAGGTAGACTTGGATTTTGTTTTTTTCCGTTTGTAGGGAAACAGACGGGTCATGTACACACAGGAGGGTGTGACTATGATTATCAATCACAACGTGAGTGCGCTCATAGCGAAACGAGCACTTCAGAATACCAGTCGAGACATGGACAAATCCATGGAGCGTCTTTCTACAGGTATGCGGTTAAACCGACCTGGCGATGATGCTCCTGGTTTTGCTGTATCCGAAAAACTCAGAAGCCAAATCAGAGGCCTTGGTCAAGCGGAACGAAATGCACAAGATGGTTTGTCGTTTCTCCAAGTGACAGAAGGATCTCTGGAACAAGTAAACTCCATTTTACAAAGGTTACGTGAGCTTTCAGTTCAATCATCTAACGGGATTTATTCGAACGAAGACCGTAATTTGGTTCAGCTAGAAGTATCGCAACTTGTGGAAGAAGTGGAACGCATAGGAAAAACAGCAGAGTTTAATAGCGTACATCCTTTAGATGGACGTTTTTCTCGTGCATCTAAAAATCCCATGTCGTTTCAAGTGGGCGGAAATGCAGGTGAACGTATTGACGTATATATCAATACGATGAGCGGATCTTCGCTAAAAATCAGCGGTGGAACCAATCGGTTGACACTTTCCACTCCAGACAAGGCGAACGGTTCTCTAAAAGTTTTAGATGAAGCGATCACAAAAGTGAATCGGCTTCGATCTGATTTAGGAGCCTACTATAACAGAATGGATTTAACTTTAAAATCACTTAGTAATAACTATGTGAACTTGGTTTCCTCCGAGTCCCAAGTCCGGGATGCTGATATGGCCATGGAAATGGTGGAGTATTCGAGAAATCAAATACTCACTAAATCCGGAGTGGCAATGCTTGCCCAAGCAAACGTTAGACCAGAATCAGTCGTGAAATTACTCACAGACAGATACTAAAATAAGGCAGGGGTTCCCATGACCCCTGTTTTCAGAATTCCTCTTGCCTATCAGGCATTTCTAACATAAATTGCAAAAAACATTAGGAGTTTACCTCGTGAAACAAATTTCAGCTTTTATAGCAACTCTCTCTCTATTTTCCTCTATTGCTTGCGGACTATCTGAGAATACAAAAAGGATGATTGCCAGCATTTCTGTCGGCTGTGCCGTCGGTTTGGCAGTCGGAGCCGTTTACGACGAGTCTCAACGTAAAAAAGACTCAAAAAACAAGAGCAATGATTTCCAAAGACAGATCAAAGAATCTTTACTTCGTGAAAAGAAAAAGCCACAAAACAAAGGTAAGATCGTGGGTTTAGGCGCGGGATGCCTTGCAGGTGTTGGGGCGGGTTTTTATTTGAATACCATGTATGACAATATGAACGAACAACTTTCAAAAGATGGTATTGCCCTCGAAAAACGTGCCGGTGCAAACGGTGAAACGGAAGCATTGCTTGTAAAAATGGATGGCGGGATTTCGTTTGAAGATGGAAAAGCCGATCTCAAAGGCAAAGGAAAAGAAAATCTCGATAAGTTAGCGGAAGCTCTAGCAGCCTATCCAGAAACAAAAGTGAATGTAACAGGACATGCGAACAAAACTGGATCGGAAGATATGAATCAAAAACTCTCTCAAAACCGAGCCGATACCGCGAAAACAGAAATCATAGGTGCCGGCGTAGATGGAAACAGATTTAGTTCTGTCAAAGGTCTAGGATCTACAAAACCTGCGGTCGTCAACGGCAAAGAATTGAAACCGGAAGACGGAGCCAATCGCCGAGTAGAAGTGGAAATTTTACCTGCCGGATAATCTTTTTTTAGTTCAGGTCGAAGGCCAGAATCCGATGGATTGCTGGCCTTTTTTTTACATACCCAGTCCAGGAAAACCACCCATTGCTTGCATCTGTTTTGCCGCACCAGCTTGGGCTTCTTGGAGAGCTTTCGTATATGCTTCCTGGATCGATTTTTCCAATAAATTTTTATCTTTCTTTTCTAGAAGTTCATCTTCGATTTGAATCGATTTCATTGTAAACTTTCCATCGAGCGTGATAGAAAGGAGCTTGTTTTTTGAAATACCAACGAAATTCAGATTTGCCAGCTCTTTCTCCATCGTTTTCACTTGGGAGCGCATTTTTTTCATTTGTTTTAACATTTCAAATTTGTTACCACCGGATCCACCGAACATAATTACCTCTCATTCTCGGAACTACCATGCAAACTAAATAAACGGGCAAGGAGCGCAATTGAAATTCGCTTTTGTCAATTGGCACGCTTATCTGTCCGATAATCTAAGTATGATCCATCCTGATGCCCCTTGGAAAAGAATCTGGGACCTTTTCATCTTTGGCGCCATCACCTACTTTGCCATCGAAGTGCCTTTAAGAATTGTTCTTCATTATAAAATTGATGCTCAAGTGGCAATGTACGAACGAATCATTCAGATGTTTTTTATGGTGGATGTTGTATTAAACTTTCGAACGAGTTATTTCCATGAACGTGTTTTGATTACAGATAAAAAGAAGGTAACGTCTAGATACTTATCTTCCTGGTTTGTCATCGATTTTTTATCTGCTTTTCCTTTTGATCTTTTTGGTGGCTTTTTTTACCAATACTTTGGTCTGACAGATACACTTCGAATTCTTCGTCTATTACGTGCGATCAAGGTCTTCGAATTATTCCGTTCCCTTCGACTACTTGCCATGGGTGGAAACGAAGAATACCAATACAAAGCACTAGAGGTAATCAATCCAGTAACGTTTCGTCTAACATTCTTTATATATTGGACAGGATTATTTGCTCATTGGGTTGCTTGTGGGTGGATCAAATTAAACCCAACCTTCCTGGCGGATAAGGACGGTATAACTCGTTATATACGCTCCTTGTATTGGTCTGTCACCACTCTCACTACCATTGGTTATGGAGACATTGTTCCCACTACAAATATTCAAACAGTCTATACGATGTGTGTTATGATTATCGGTGTAGGTATATACGGATATGTCATCGGTAATATTGCGAGCATACTTTCTAATGTAGACATTGCGCGGATTAAATTCCAAGAAAAATTAGATACTATCAATTCATTTTTAAAATATAAAAAAATTCCAAATTCTTTATCGAATCGCATACGTGCTTATTACATCAACCTCTGGGAGTATAGACATGGAATCGATGAGAAGGATATCTGGCAGGAGCTACCGACAGCAATCAAAATCGACGTTTCATTGTTTTTGCATGAACGATTGATTTCTGTCGTACCTTTTTTTCGTGAGGCGACGGAAGAGTTAAAACGTGAAGTGGTGCAAGAGTTAAAACCCATGGCATTTATGAAAGGAGACCTTATATTTCGAGAAGGTGATGTTCCACATAACATGTATTTTATTGCCAAAGGTGGCGTAGATATCATAAACGAAGAGTCTGGGAAAGTATTAACCACTCTTCATGAAGGAAGTTTTTTCGGAGAAATGGCATTAGTCGACGACGGACTTCGCACTGCATCCGCTAGAGCCGCTTCTTTTTGTGACTTGTACACGTTGGGAAAAGATGCCTTTGAAATGGTTTTAGAGCATCATCCCGCGTTCGCACGCTCAGTTAAAGAAATGTCTAAGCTACGTAAAATGGAAAGTAAAATGAAATTATCAAACTTTAAATCGAAAAAAAAGTAAAAGTCATTATAGAAACGGGAATCGATTCTCGGGCTCAATCAATTGGATGACTTCATCTGCTAACTGGTCAAATGCATGCCAGGTATTCGTTCCTTTTTTTAAAAACTCATGTTTTTCTGTTTTTGATTTGATGGATTCAGATTTCGGAATTTCGTTCAATGTCGGAATTTCTTCAATTGTTTTTAGTCTTTCCAAAATCTCGCGGTGTTTTTTGGAGATTCCAAACAGAGAGGGAAGAAAAGCTGTTCGTTTTTTCGAAGTAAAGAGAGTTTCCGTATCACCGATTTCATCTAACAATAAATTAACGGCTCGAATCGCCCATTTGCTCGGGGTCACCGGGATCAGGACTAAGTGTGCTGAATAGAGAGCACTCGTGAGTTCATATTTGGCAGAGCCAGGTGTATCTATGACAACATATTGATAAATGTTTTTTACTGTATCCAAGGCACGTTTTAAACCTTCAGAGAGAAAAATCGCATCTTGCGTGATACGCATGAGTTTTGCCAGACTGAGAGTGGCAGGTATCACATCGATCGGTGTTTTTTTAAGGATCACGTCCTCGATTTTGGATCTCCCCAGTAAAAGAGTCATGATATTGTGAACTTCTAACATTTCCAAAGAAACGTCTGGTAGAAAAAAATCTGTTAAATCCGCTTGCATGTCCATATCAATGACGAGAGTTTTTCCTCTTCGAGATAGAGCATCCGCCAGGTGAATGGCTGTCGTCGACTTGGCACTTCCCCCTTTGATATTTGAGACAGTAATGACTTTCATGTAAGATTAGTTTACAAGATTTAGTAGAATTACCAAGAAAAATTTTTTTTTGAATTTTCCTTGGTTTAATCAGAACTTTAGAAAATCGTAGTCCTAAATTATGGCATATACTGTTAAATTTAGAGTTTGGGATAAATCCTCGAAAGAATTTACGACCAAAGGGTTTTCACTTACCATGGAAGGAAAACTTTTGCGATTAGGACAAGCAGTACAAAACGAAGAAAATTACGTTTTACATGCTTTTACCGGGATGAAAGACAAATACGACAAAGAGTTATATGAAGAGGATGTCATTGAACATACGATTGCCAAAGGTGGAAATTTAACTCAGGAAATAGGCGTTATTTACTATAACAACAGTCATGCTGCATTTTATATCGAGAATGGAACACCCCTGCTTCAACTTTTCTCTATAAGAAAGATAGGAAATCCTTACGAAAATCCGATTCTCTTTGATCTCTATAAAAAAAAGTAAGCTCCTATTCTTTCTCTTTTTATGGCTCGCGGGATTTCCTCTGCGAGCTCTCACTTTGGACGAAGTTTGGAATTTGTTACAGAGATCCAAGGAAGAATACCAGCTTACTGATAAATCACCGTCTGTGGCTAGGTTTCCCTTCGGTTACGATGGACCTCAAACCATTACAAAAGAAGCAGTGGCTCATGAAGTATTCCACTTTTGTTTTAAATACATAGAAAAGTACCAACCCAATTACAGGATCTCTAGACAAAGAAATCAAATCCGCCAACACCTCTCAGAACTTTATGGAGATTTGATCTTCCAAAATTTGCTCGGACGATCGACAATCTCATGTTATTCGAGCAAAGATACGACAAACGGTTCGATTCGAATTGATTTTTATACTGATCGGAAATTTTTTAAACCATTCCTCTGGGAATACACGTCCGATTCAGGATTTCTTTTTCAGGTCGAAGAAGACGAAACTAGAAGTGGACGCATTGAATCCATAACTCAATTTGTTTCTCCCAATTGCAAAAAAGAGGTTAAAAAAGACCGCAATGGTTACGGCGGAATTGATGAATGGTGGCACTATGAAAAATGTAATCTAGTAAAAGTTGAATATGATGAAAATGAGAATGGCTTTAGAGAAAGAACCTGTTTTTATGAATATGGAAAAATTGTAAGCTGCCAAGGTGTAGGAGAAGTAGAGGAAAAGGAAGCTCGCTTTGCTCTTTCCGAAAATGATTCCGAAAAAGCACTCCTCTACTTTAAAAAAGCACATGCCGAGATAAAAAGAGAGTTTGATCGACCTTCGTTCAAATCCTGTGTTCTTCTGAAGGAAATCGTCTCATTAGAATTTCAAAAGAAAGACTTTTCCGCGTTTGCAAAAAGTTTAGATGAATTCTTAAACATTTCCCAATGTGAAAAAACATCCTTAGAAATTTTAATTTATAAGGGTTACTATCTTCTTTATCTTTCTAAAAATTACAAAGAGGCAAAAGATATCTATCGAAAAGCTTCAGAAGAGTATTTCAAATTAAATGGAGAAGAAAATCCAGAACTCGTCCTTAATCTCTCTTTTGCCGAATACTCGGACAAGGATCCTCTTTCTTGCATTGCGAGTTTGGAGAGACTGAGAGAAAGAAGGATGTTACACATCGCACGATTTTATTTTTTTTATTATCGTGCTTCTTGCAATCAGTTGTTATCCAAACATGAGGAATCCATTGAAGATTATAAAAAAGCCATCGCAAAATCTGACGGCGAAGAATACCACCCGCTGATCCACTTCAAGATGGCCAAAGCCTACTTCCAAATCGATAAAAAAAACGAAGGAACACCTTTGCTTGTCCAAGCATTACAAAAGAATATAACATTCATTCCATTGATTCAAAATGATCCACTTTATTCCGATTTCTTAAAATCAGATACGGGCCAACAGTTGCTTTCAAAATATTACTTGAATCAGAAACAAAAGTAAGAAATTCTCGAATCCATTATGGAGCAAGGCTTGGAATGAAAAATTTTACAACACTGAACGATGTATTTTATTATGCGAAATCGCACTATGGATCAAAGGATTTATTTTTAGCAAAAGATCATAATAAACAATTCATCGGCACATCATTCGGAACCGCCTTTCGTAACGCAGAAAACGTAGGACTTGCTCTTTTACAATTCGGTTTAAAACCCGGGGAAAAAGTGGGCCTCATGGCAGACAACCGTACTGAGTGGGCGATTGCTGATATGGCAGTTTTACTCAATGGTGCAGTTGATGTTCCCAGAGGTTCTGATTCGACCCCCCAAGAAATTCAATATATCTTAGAACATTCGGAAAGTAAGTATTGTTTCATTGAACATGAAAAGTTATATGATTCGCTGAAATCGATTTTGCCACAAACCAAAGTAGAAAAAGTTTTTATATTGGATCCCAGTTTCAAAACAAAGGAAACCAATGTATATTCCCTACTGGATTTAATTCAATTAGGTGAAGACTACCGAAAAAATCTGCCTTCCCTCGAACTGAGGGCCAAACAAGTGAAACCAGATGATCTTTTTACCATCATATATACTTCCGGTACGACAGGAATGCCCAAAGGAGTGATGCTCACTCACCAAAACATGGTATACAATATCCTAAAAGTTCCACCTAAGGTCGGTCTGATGCCAGGAGATCGAGCACTTTCTATTCTGCCAGTTTGGCATATTTTCGAAAGAGCAATCGATTATTCTTTGTTATCTGAAGGTGCGAGCATCGCATATACAAATGTACGCGATTTACGAGATGATTTTATGAAAATTCGGCCAACGTTTATGGCCTCTGCACCGAGGTTATGGGAAAACCTGTATCTTGGCATTAAACAGAAATTAGAAAAAGCGCCAGAAACAAGAAGGAAACTTTTTGATTTTGCTTACGATGTTTGTAAACGCTGGAAGGATGGGACTGATTATTTAGCGGGAAATAAACTCCTTGCCGTTGAGGAAAATCCTTTTGAAAGAGCACGAAATACTGCCATCGCTCTTGCCAATTCTATCAATCTATTTATTCCTGCAAAAATTTTAGACGGAATTGTTTTTTCCAAAATCCGAGATGTACTGGGAGGAGCGCTGCATGGAACGATTTCTGGTGGAGGTGCACTTCCGTCCCACGTAGATGAGTTTTTTAATGTCATTGGCATTCCAGTTTATGAAGGTTATGGCATGACGGAATGCGCACCTATCATTTCTGTTCGTGCAGTGGGAAAAGTCGTACAGGGATCTGTCGGATATTGGCCAGATGGAACATCGGTGAAGGTTTTAAATGATGCAGGCGAGCCCGTTCCCAAAGGTAAGATGGGTGTCATTCATATCAAAGGGCCTCAAGTAATGAAAGGCTATTATAAAAATGAAGAAGCCACTGCGAAAACGTTAAAAGACGGTTGGATGAATACGGGAGATCTAGGATTTGTATCCTTTAATGATACACTTTCCGTCCGAGGCAGAGTAAAGGATACAATCGTTTTGTTAGGTGGTGAAAACGTAGAACCAGTACCTATTGAAAATCTTCTTTTAGAAAATGGTTTGATCAACCAAGTGATCGTAGTCGGACAAGATCAAAAATCACTCACGGCACTGATTTGGCCAGACAAAGAGAGATTGAAGGATGCAGGTTTAACTTTTAAAGAGGGTGAAGATCTAAATCAAAACAAAGAGATTCGATCTTTCTATCAAAACATCATCAAAAAACAAGTGTCGTCGGAAAATGGTTTTAAATCTTTCGAGAAGCTAACAGATTTTCGTTTTTTACCGAAAGCAATGGAAGTGGGAGATGAAATTACAAATCTTTTTAAAATGAAAAGAAATGTAATCCATGATAAATACAAAGATCTTATTTTATCGATGTATAAATAAATTTCTCATAGACCTTTCGAAATTTTGGAAAGTACCTCTTCCAGATCATTCGAAAGGTCTTTCAATTCTAACAATTTTTTAATTTCTCTTTGAACAATTTCTTTTTTATCCGCAGATTGTAAAACTGCTGATTGAAAAATTTTGCCTAAATTGGATGCGATCTGGGGGTTAATGGCATTGAGTTTGGAAAGTGCTGATGCCAAAAACTTATACCCACTCCCATCTACCTTATGGAATGATCTCGGATTTCGCGCAAATGCTCCGATCAAGGCACGTACCCGATTCGGATTTTCCCAATGAAATGTGGGAAGGGTCAAAAGTTTCTGAACCATTGTTAAAGCAGAACTTCCAAAAGAAACTTGAGCCGAAAACCAATAGTCTAGGACCAAAGGATTCTCTTTCCATTTTTGAAAAAAAAGGGCGATACTTTCTTCTTTCTTTTGATGATCCGAGTCACAGAACAAACGAAGAACTGCTAATTCCTCGCTCATGTGATTGGCACCTATTTGTTGTGATATGGCAACCTCAGCAATTTTATCTCGGATGGAAAAATTATGGAATTGATAAAAAAGAGATAAATTTTTTAGCCTTCGTTTCCCGATCTCTTGTCGCGATTGAATGGGAATCGTTTCACAATTCTCCATATAAAGATTTTCGAATTCTTTACTAAATCGGTGAGAGATAATTGCGATTAATTTTTGTCGATACGATTCGACCAATTCGAATTCATAACAAGAAAGTACCTCCGATATTTGTGATAAGCTTGGAATGCTGAGTAAGTAACTTAAAAAATCTTTCTCGATCGAATTTTTGCGTGAAAAAATTTCTTCATAAATAGAGAAGAGAACATCTGTTTGCAAATTTACTTGTTTTACGAAACTGTCTTTCAGCTCCTGATGGATCACTTCTTGCAAAGCAAAAAAGCGTGAAACTCCCTCCTTTTCATACTTCGCAAGAAAGGCATTGTCTTCTTTGTCCCGATCAAAACAAAGTTTTATGGGAGCTGAAAACCCTCGTTGTAAAGAGACGATGGGTTTAACAGGAAAACTCGACCAAGATTTTTGAAAAGACTTCCCTTTTATTTCTAGGATGTCTTCTTCCATCAAATCGCCCTTTTCATTTAAAAATGCGATGGACATAGGATAAGTCAGCTCTACAAGATCGACATCCTTATCTACAAATGTTAGGGTATATTTCTTTTCTGAATCACTCCAATCTTCTTTGATTTCAATCATTGGAGTTCCCTTTCGATGATACCAGTTACGGAAAGTTAAGAAAGATCTTCCACTCACCTCTTCCATCGAGGAAATAAACTCTTCATAGGTAACACCAGTTCCATCATATTTTTTTAAATAATGAACGAGCCCTTTTTTAAACAACTCGCGACCCAATAGAAGGCTCAACATACGAATGACCTCTGCTCCCTTCTCATAAACCGTAACAGTATAAAAATTATTCATTTCCTTGTACGATTTCGGTAGAATCGGGTGAGACATCGGTCCAGCATCCTCTTGGAATTGGTGTTCTTTTAAAAATAATACATCTTTGATCCTTTTGACACAAATATCTGTTTTATCTTCTGTAAACCACTGGTCTCGAAATACAGTTAATCCCTCTTTTAATGTGAGGTTAAACCAGTTTCTAAGAGTCACTCGATTTCCGGTCCAATTATGAAAGTACTCGTGAGCAACTACTCCTAAGATAGATTCAAAAGTTTCATCGGTCGCCGATTTTTTATCTGCAAGTACAAGTTTGGAATTAAAAAGATTAAGTCCTTTATTTTCCATCGCGCCCATATTGAAGTCATCAACTGCCACAATCATGTATAAATCCAGATCATATTCCAGTCCAAAGGTCTCTTCATCCCAGAGCATGGCCTCCTTTAAGGAAGTCATAGCGAATTCAGTTTTATCTTTATTTTTCTCATCCACAAAAATTTTTAAATCAATGAGCCTACCTGATTTTGTGAGATAAGAATCTTTTACTTCCGTTAGTTTCCCTGCCACAATTGCGAATAGATAGCTGGGTTTCGGAAAGGGATCAAACCAAATCGATTCGTGTTTCGATGAGTCGATTGTCCGACTTGAAACGAGATTCCCATTGGAAAGTAATACAGGAAATTGAACCACATTCCCGCAGAGAGTGACAGTAAATACTGTCAGATTATCAGGTCTATCTATCGAATAGACAATCTTACGAAATCCTTCGGGCTCGTTTTGTGTGCAGAGCATCGAGCCTGACTGGTATAAACCTTCCAGGGCAGTGTTCGCTTTGGGTGAAATGACATTCTCTATTATGAGGGAAAAATCGGAGGAAGGCGGATGGTGCAACGTGAGACCCTCAGAAGTCACTCGGTAACTACTCGGCTCACAAAGAACACCCTCTAAACGAATCGAAATTAGATGGAGTCCAATTCCATCTAAAAATAAAGGCGGGAATTGACTCAGAACTTTTTCGCCTAGGAATCGGATTTGGTATTCGGCTCTAACGAGTGTTCTCTCAAAGTCCAAATCAAAACGTATGGAAACTTTCGGAGTGATCCAGGCAGGAGGTCGATATTCCTCTAGGTGATGGCTTTTTGATTCGATAGAGGTTGAATCCATCCTCCCTCTATCTCAAGATCGTCATAATCGGAAAAGTGAATTTTATGGTTGTCTTTCTTTTCTTTTATCTTCGGCGAATGTCACTTTGAGATTTCGTCCGTCTACTTCTTGCCCATTCATTTGAGTCACAGCATCGGATGCGGCTTCGTCTGTCGCATATGTAATAAATGCGAACCCTCTAAAATTACCAGTTTCCCGGTCATAAATCATTTTTAAATCTTGAATCGCACCATAAACAGAGAATATCTGTCTTATATTTTCTTCTTTTAGGGTAAACTTTAGATTCCCCACATAAATTTTTTTAGAAATCATCCGAGCCTCGTAAATTGAATCCCATTTCCTTTGAGAATGGAACGGCTAGAGTAAAACCGATTTTAGAAAATTGTCAATCGGAAATATTCCTTGCGTGAAAGCAAAATTGCAAATATTACTGTTTTCCAAGCATTGGAGCGATTCCTAAAGAACCATCGACCACTTTGTGTTTTTTGGGTTCAGCTCCACATTCTCACATGATTCTCCAAATGCTGGATGCAAAACCAGCGGTGAATCCTCAGGGAAACAATTCTGCGTTAAGGGAATACGGAATGGAAAACAAAATAGAATTTTTAGATCATAAGAACAAAAATGCGAAACTAACATCAATTATTTTGGTAGCAGCAAGCTTTTTTTCGTTAGCCATTTTCATTCCCGTCTGTTTTATGTTAGCTTCAGAAGATGGGATTGATCCGATTTTCCTTTTTGTTTTCGTTCCTGTTTTTTTTTCCTTTTCGCTACTCCCCCTACTGATTATTAGGTTTACGGTAGGAAAAAACAAAAAGACTGTCTTCGATTTAGACAAAAATAAAATTCAATTCCATGAAGGTAAAAAAATTGTTTCCGAACTTAATTTTTCCGAAATTCAGTCTTTAAACCAATCCAGGTATACGTATACGGTGAAAACAAAAAATGGATCCCGAACAGTTACCGTTTATACGATCGTTTCCCTTACCCATCCGCAACAGATTTTAGCCGAATCATCCGATTTTTTTCAGGCGAGGTCATTTGCAGAAACCATTGCCAAAATACTTAAAATCCCACTCACCAATGAAAAAGGCGAAAAAAGAGAACTTTCCGAACTTGATCTTCCCTTTCACAGACGTCCTCATCCTGAATTTGATTCCTTTTCGATTCCCAATTTTTCCAAAGAAACCGATCTCAATTGGAAGGACACAGGAACAGAGTTCCAAATTGTCTCCCATTACAATCCGCCTTTGTTTCGAATTTTGGGATTCCTCCTTTCCTTCGTATTATTCTTAATCCTGAATCTTGCCCTTGGGGACGCACTCGGAATCGGCATTTTTTCCTGGGAAAATTTTCCACCAACTTTGGCGGAAGGATTATTCTTTTTGATCGTAACTTCCATCTCTTTGGTACCAGTCACGTTTGCTTTTTACAATGGATATAAATCAAAAATCATACGTATTGCCAATGAGGGAATTCACAAAAATCGTGATTTTATCTCCTTTGATTCTTTGGAAGAAATTCTCCTCGAGGACAATCATCTCATCTTACTCAGTGATCAAAAAATACTCAAAATAGCTATGTATCTGTTTTGTAAAAATGAAGATTACAATACCGTAAAAGAAGCGATCGTATATGGAATTCTAACAAAAACAAATGGTGGGGCAAGCAGTAGCTTCACCCAATTTACGACTGAATTCTGAAACTCTGCAAAAACTGTGGCCGAGAGAAGCTACTCTCGTATATCATTCGTTATTTCATTTTTAAATAAAATTCAATGTCGCCAGACGATAGGGATATTTTTTTTTCCAATCGGTAGGAAGACGGCATTTTTCCACCAAATGTATGGTAGGTTACAACTCGGGTTCCGGGTGAAAGTTCACTCAGTCGATTTTTAACAAAAATTAAATCTAAGGTGTATTTGCCTAATCCCTTTTCCTCAAAGTCATCGATCGTATTTGTGGTAGTAAGACTTTCATAAAAGGGGTTATAAAAGTAAAAAACATTGTATTTTTTCCAATTGAGCTCTGACATGTCAGTGTGTAGGAAGGTCACATTTTTTAAAGAAAACTCTTTGCGTAATTTTTCTGAGATTAGATACAAAGATTTTCTTTTTTCAACACCGAAAAAATGCGCCTTTGCTGAGATACCAGCTAACAAGCAGAATTTGCCTACTCCAGAACCGACATCTAAAACTTTATCTGCAGCACTGAGAGAAAGAAATTCTAAAATATTCTCCACCACTTCTGCGGGAGTCCATTGCACGACAGAAATGATTTCAATCTCTCTGGGATATAGGGAATCAAATTCTATATCCTGGATTTTTTTGTGGAGACGAATTTGATTTTGAATCGATTCAATTCGATGTTTTCGAAATTGATTTTCTTTTTTCCAAGGAAATAGCATTACATCTGCTCAGAACCTATAAGAATACAAGTCCTCCCAAGGACAAGAAAAGCACGATGAAAAAGGAAGGTACGTTCCAAAACTGAAGCAAAACAAAACCGATTGCTAAAAAATAAAAATCCTTCGCATTTACGACAGAATTAATAAATAATGGCTGATACAAAACGGCAACCAAGAGACCGACCACAGAAGCATTGATCCCTCGCATGATATCGGACATGCTCTTGAACTTTCGAATGTCCTCCCAAAAGGGTAAAACACCAAACAAAATTAAATATCCTGGTAAAAAAATAGCAAACAAGGAAACGACTCCACCCTGGACACCCCCCGCACCATTCCAACTCAAGAGACCCAAAAATGCCGAAATAGAAAACAAAGGTCCAGGAATTGTTTGGGCAAATCCGTAGCCAGAAGCGAAATCCATGGCTCCCACCAAACCAGCTGCAACAATCTCCTCTTCCAAAAGAGAGAGAACCACATGACCACCACCAAACACGAGTGAGCCAATCCGATAAAAACGGTCCATCAATTGCAAAAGTGGAGAAGAGTTGTCACGATGAAACAATGGTAAAAACAAAAGAAGTGTTACAAAGAGTGTCAGACAGAAAAGACCCTCTTTTTTCGAAACGAGTTTGAATTGCATAAGAATGGGCAGCGTTTTTGTCTCTTTCAAAAATAAAAAGCCAATGACTCCACCAATGAAAATCACTACCATTTGTCCCAATATTCCTGGCAAAAACGTGCAAAGTGCACTGGAAAAAATCATGAGTAATATCCGATGTTTATCGGGGCATAGTTTGGATCCCAACTGCCAGACTGCTTGGAGTACGACAGCGATGGCTGCGAGCTGCAGTCCATGCAAAAAACCAGCTGGAATGAAACTAGCATACTGCTTCAATCCAAGGGCAAAAAGAATCATGAATAGGGCCGCTGGAAAAGTAAAACCGAGGAAGGCGACGAAGGCTCCTGTCAGCCCCTGTTTTTGCGCTCCAATTGCCATGCCCAACTGGCTACTCGCCGGTCCAGGTAAAAACTGACAAAGTGTTACGAGCTCGGAAAACGAAGTTTCACTCAACCATTTGCGATTGGTTACAAATTCTTTGTGGAAAAAACTAATGTGTGCAATGGGTCCACCGAAAGCGATCAAACCTAACTTAAGGAAAACGATAAAAATTTCAGTGGATTGGCGGAGTTTCATTCTCATAGGAGATCAAAATTTAAGATATGATCCATTTGCGTAATGGAATACGTGGCATGTTCTTTAAATTTAAATTCACCAGTCGGATCGATGTAGACGGTTTCAGTCAGTGCAGCTTTTCCCGCTAACAGATCGTAAAGGTAATC
>Ga0075156_10000121_pt1 | contig 38445 bp, 43 predicted proteins | sample JI81AbrownDNA_FD_70966 | JGI IMG/M metagenome (GOLD analysis project Ga0075156, IMG submission 70966) | Wastewater effluent complex algal communities from Wisconsin, to seasonally profile nutrient transformation and Carbon sequestration -... | ecosystem: Engineered > WWTP > Effluent > Algae...
CGAGCACGGGCCGCAGTTCCGGGATGTCCGCGGCACGCAGCGCGCGCCATATCTCCACCGTGATGGCCACGTCGCCCTCGCAGTCGTCCGTCCACGTCATCGAGGCGTCCGTGAACGTGTTGGTGGGGATCGTCCCCGTCGCGCGCGGCGGCGCGCCGTCCGGCCCGGCGGCGTAGTCCGCGTTGATCGCTAGCGCCTCGTCGGGGATGTAGCGGATGGTGTTGGCCACGATCGCGATGCGCGCCAGCACGCGCGCGACCACTTCCTTCTCGGCGGACGCGAGCGTCTCCAGTTCCACGGGCGTCGCGTCGAGGTGGCACATCAGCGAGACGAGGTTGCGCAGCGTGGCGGCCGGGATTTCCATCGGCGTCTCGAACGTCGCGCCGACCGGCACGACCCCGTGGAGGGTGTAGGCCAGCACCGGCGGCGGCGCGATCATCCACGGCACGGACTCGAGGAGCTCGCGGCGGGTGAGCTCGGCGTACTGCATCAGTTCGTCCGTGAAGTCCGCGGGCTCGGGCGCCGTCACCGCGCGGTTGGTGCGCGCCAAGATTTCCGGCGCGGGCGCTTCGTCGCCCGGCTGGCCCGGCGTGCCGGCGAGGTTCTGCGACGGGAGTGCGCTCCACGCGTGTCCTAGCGTGCCCGTGGCCGCGCCGCCGCGCAGCACCCAGTGGTCGCCGATCTGCCGGAACACGTATATCCACACGCGCGCGCCCGGCGCGACGTCGCGCACCGAGCAGACGTGGCCGCCGTGCTTGCTGCTGTATTTGATGCTGCGCGCGTAGTCCTGCACACCGCCGCAGACGCCGACGGCGACGGCTATGGACGCCGTCGGCCCTTCCTCCCGGACGCAGAAGTCGATCTGCATTCTGCCGGGCCGCCCGGCGCCGCGCGCCTTTTTAGGCCGCGACACAGCACGCTCCACGCGCGGGACAATTGCCGCGACTGCGCCGGGGCGGGTGCCTTCTGGCCCTCGCCGTCTTCTTCGTCGCTCGTGGCCTCGTTGCTCGCCTCGGGCGGCGGATCGCGTTCGCGCAGTTCCCTCTTGTACGCGGTCCGCGCGTCCTCGTTCCGCGGCACGACCACGAGGCGCGTGTGGAACCCTTCTTCGTCCTTGACGGCGTCCGGCGTGCCCCGGTCGGATTTGCGCGTGTGCATGGCCGTATTGCGCTTGATGCAGTCGCCGGGGTCGTTGCGCACCTCGCCGCGTTCGCGGCGCAAGTACTCCGCGAGCAGCTTCACCAGCTTGGCCCGCTCGGTTTCGGGGTACAGGCGCACGCACATCCACGGAAACCGCACGATGCCGCGACTGGGCCCGGCGGGGAGCGAGGTGATTATGTCCACGAGCACGTCGATGCCCTGCGCCGTCGTCAGGTGGCGGCTGTGCTGGTATATGCAGCGCGCGAGGAACGCCCGCTGGGAGTAGGTCGGCGATATGTCGGGCATCATGTACTCCACGCCCGTCACGTTGTACACGCGCCGCGCGTCCTTATTGACCACGCGCCGCGTAGTCGACGTGATCCGGTGGTAGATGTACCGCCGCGTGGCCGCGCTGAAGACGAATTGCAGCGCGACGTCGATGTCGAACGGCGGCCGGGCGGCCGGGCCGGGGGTGGCGCGGTACGCCCGCGTGCGCACAATGTCATAGAACGTGGTGCACATCTGCGGGTCCCGCTCCAAGACTCCGCACCGGGTGCAGACGCGGCCGCTGCCGTCCCGGATGATGCGCATGTTCGGCGCCGCGCACGTGCAGAACGGCGTCAGCGGGCGGTCGCCGAACGCATCGACGTAAACGGATTCGCCGACGTCGGCTCCCGCGCCGCCCTCGTTCGCGTCGGCCATTTGAAATATGTCTGTGCGATGGCGGTTGCGACAATTTATTCGATAATCGCGCCTTGAATATTATATGCAGCAAATCGTGCTACTTTTTGCGCTTCGTCCGCCCGCAGTGCTTCCCGAGCACCGTCGCCGCGAGGTTGACGGCCGGGTCGGCCAAGTGCAGCGCCACCAGCTCGGTGCACGGTTTCGCCGTCGGCCCCTGCCACACGCGGGCCACGATGACGCTGATGTTCTCCAGCGGCACGGCGAACGTGTGATTCAGCGCCAGCGCCCCGATGAGGGCCTGCACGATCGCGTGGCCGAGCGGCGTGCACGGGATGCCCGCGCCCGCGAACGCCAGCGACACCGCGGCCCTCCAGCGGCCGGCGTCCTTGGTGTCGAAGACGCCGTTGAATCCTGTCTTGTGCTCGACCACGAAGAAGCGGTCGCCGCGGCGCGCCACGAGGTCGGCGGCCGTTGCGCACCACGGGGTCGCCACGTGCAACTCGGGGACGACGCGGGCGCCGCCGAGCGGGCGCTCGAGCGCGCCGCGGAGAGAGGTGGCCTGCGGGTGTTCTTTCGCATGCGCCCGTCCGGTTTCGTAGTAATGACGCAGGTGGTCGTGGACGACTTGTCCGACGCGCAGGCCCGCGGATCCGGGCCGGAGGCACACTCCCCGAACATATTTCCGGTTGGCGACGAGCTCGGAGATGACGCGGTGCGCCCCGGGGAGCTGCACGCCGTCGGAGAGGAAGGAGGCGTGCGCGCTCGAGAAATCGACCCGACGCGCGCGGATGTACGGGAACAACCGCGACTCGACCCCCTCCATCCTCCCGAAATAATATTCGCCAATTACGTACGACCCCTAGGGCGCTATGAAATTTGCGTTTTTTCTGCTGTTCATCCTGACGTGTGCAACGGCCAAGCCGTGCAACAAATACATAGAACCCCCCCGATGCGGTCCCGCCGAACTGCGCTACGAATCCGAACTCATCGAATGCCACGGCATCGTCACAACCTGCGCGGAATGGGCGACGCTCAAGACGCGCCACGTAGACGGGGCATTCGAAATATCCATCGTGCTTGACGGCCAAGTGCTTTCGCTCGAGAAGAAGATCAACCCCACGGATATGCACATGGCCGTGGCGTTGGCCGCTTTTTGCAAAAAAAGTCAGACGCACGGGATCCCGGCGGACGAATCTGAAATATAGACCGGCGTAACACATTTCCTGTTCGATAATATCACACGGGGATATTCGCCGAAGTAGAAAACACACGGACTATGAAATTTGCGATTTTTCTATTGTTCATCCTGACGTGCCGCGCAACGGCTATTCGGTGTTCCTACTATCAACCGAATACCGGGATGGGAGAACTTGCAACAAATTTCCCTCCTTCGCGCAACCTCGAAAATGGAGAATGGGTAGAAGTTGCGCGATGCGGTCCGGGCGTACTGCGCTACAATTCCGAACTCATTGAGTGCAACCAAATCATCGCGACTTGCGCGGATTGGGCGACCTTCCGGACGCGCAATGTCAATGGGAAGCTTTTGCGATCCATCGTCATCGACGGCCAAGTAATTCCGCTCGAAGAGATAGTGACGCCCAAGGGATTGTGCGAGATTATTGGTCTGGCCGATTTCTGCGCCGAGAAATTGGCAGGGTACTACGATTTTGGTGAATGGGTTCCGGATCCGGATTCGGACGAAATATAGGATATTCGCCGCTTCGAATTAATATTCTCAATCTTGATATTGCACAAGGGGTAGATACACTATAATGCAGAGGCCAGCCAATTCTCTGGGTATGAAGAAAGCCCCACACCGGTCGCGCGCGACCCTTCCCCAGCCGGCGTTTACCTACTTTTGCGAGGTTAATCTCACGAGTCTGGTGGAAGAAGATGCCATGCACGCTTCGCTGTATCGCATTTTTACGTCTCGCGCACAGCCATGCGCCGACGGCCACCCCCCGGTCCGATGGTCTTCGAAACGGGGCGCGGAGCCCGTGAGTCACCAACTCTTCTTTACCGCGAGCAAACTCGGCGGCGTCTGGATTCGCAGGGAGGTCCGCGACCTCGTTTCGGCAGCCCGGCGGCAACTGGCGACTGAATTTAATTGTCCGGTGGATGACATCTCGATTAGTTTTTCGGTGTACAGTATCCTAGACTACGGCACTATACAAGAATAAAAGCGCGCGTGCAAACTCGATTCTCCATCGGACCGAGGCGCGGAATCATTTCGCATCATGTCCGGGGTAGGCGGGACGCTCTACAAACACTACAAATTCAACAGCGTCATCGTCGTGATCGGGGAGAGATCGCCGCGCTGGCTGACGTTGGCCGTTATGGCGAACGGCGAGCTCGACCCGCGCGTCATGTGGATTCCGAAAGGCATACGCGACGGGGAGGTGGTGCTTTTCTTCAAGCGCCACGGCAACAAGGACCTCGTCCGGGTCGGCGACGTCTGGTACGACCGCGAGCTTCTGAGTCGGGCAAACGCCGTGATCGACCGCGAGATGTATCAGCCGCTGCGAAGCGACTCGTTCGTGCCATTTGAGTATTGGGAGAAGGGCATCATGGTCACGGACTCACGAACCACGGCGGACATGGTGGCCGCGCTGCGCGCGTGCGGAAAAGAGGGGAAGGTGGTGCGCCTGAACGGCACGGAGATTAAATGACGCCATTCGATACGCACAACGGATACGCGATTGGAATGTTATATTCGCGATGGAGATTCCGGAGAACGGGGAGGCCAAGGGCGTGTGTTGTGTATGCATGAGAGAACGAACTGTCAACGTGTTTGTGTGCCGCGACGGCCCGGGTGGATGTGTGAACCGGATTTGCCCAGCGTGTCTCGGTGAGTGGATTCGTCTTGGAGCTAGGTGCACCTCGTGCACGATTCCCGCCCAACACATGGCAAATCAGCAACTCGCGTTGGCACTGGCGCAATTCACGGCGCACGAACAGGCAACATCTATATTTGACAGAAAGGTACGCGTGCGCGAAGCTGTCTTTGGGATAGTGTATGTAATGACCGCGGAATTTATAAGTCTTTTAATAATGTTCACGATGTTTATCGCGGCGGCGTAAGTGCACGATGCACCCCGAGTGCCTGTGCCGCATGATATAAAGTATTGTATATCGTTGGATAAATCGAGCCGCGGCGTGCCGGCCCGTTCGCCGACAGAAACGGATCCGCCGCCACAAATCCCAGCCGCCAAGTCATTCGGCTATCATCATGCACGACGGGGGGAACGGACTGGACAAAAAAGAATACGAGCGCGTGCGCGCGACCGTTTGCACCATCGAGTGGACGACGGACGATTACGTGGCGTGCTTTGCAATGTATATCCTATACATCATCGTGCACCTGCCCCTGTTGGGCCTCCGGCTGTATACGGAGATGAACTTTTATCTGATATTGTCCATGTACCCGATCTACGTGTTCGTCGTCGGATACATGAGCCGAGGGCTCTTTTCAAAGTATCCGTGGGTAAATCCGAAGGTCTTTGCCACAATGATTTGGCATTTTCCATTTCTACTGTACTTTACGCTATGTATCATCGACGCGGAATTCTCTTTTTTTTGTTTCGGCATGAGTGTATTGACACCGGTTGAATTAGTGAAAGCCTTTATAGAAATTTGGAATGAATACGCGTGGAAAAGATATGTCGCCGAGCACGCCAAACGCCGCTGCTACTACCACACCGACTGCCTCTGTGATTGCGACGCATGCCGCGCGCCCGCGTGTGCGTGCCCCGCGGGCGCCGACGGGGCCTGCGCCACCAAGTGCGCCGCCTCGTCACACCCGGGGTTGGAGAAGACCGGCGTGGACACCCGCGCGTACCTAGCGAACCTCCGGGTCTGCACATTCCACTGGCTGACCATCCACAAAATATTCTGGGTCACCGTCCTCGCTCCGTGTTACGTATCTCTTTTATTCTACACGCTCTACGCATTCAACGAGATGATCCTGTATCATGCGCAGGCGGGTATACTACATGCTTTATGTTCCTGTGTAATTCAGATTCTCGCGAACATGGCCCTGACCCTTTACGATCGCACCGTGCGGGACGACGTGAGGCACTACGCGTTTGGCTACGCGTTGTTCAGTGCGAGCCTGTTTGTGTGGAATATGGCTGCCGTCCTATCTTCTCAACCTTTTCTGCAAGCGTTTGATGGCGATCGGCTGACGGTGCTAGTGTACGCAGTCGTGCACCTAGCCGGGTACTTGCTTCTGTATGCGTGCGCGTACGGTGGATTCTTTTTTTACAAGGACTACGCCGAGAAACATTACATGCGATTGAACCGGCGGAGTGAGTGCACGGTGCACCCCAAGTGCCTGTGCACATGCGATCGGTGCGGCGCTCCTCCGGCGGTCGCGCCCGCCGCGGCGCGGACGACACGGTCGCGGCGAGGATAATAAACATTCCGTTGAACTATATGCCGAACGGATCCGCGATTCGTATCGAATATCTCATACACGATGAATAGTCCAAAAAACGGGGAGTCGGACGTATGTCTCATATGCCATACAGAACAAACTACCAACGTGTTTGCGTGCCGTGATGGACCGGGCGCGTGTGTGAACCGGATTTGCTCGGAATGTCTCGGCGAATGGTTCCGGTCTGGGGCCAAGTGTGTCCTTTGTATGCGCGGCCACCCGTCGCCGATGGATCACAGGCACAGACTGGCACTGGCCCGGCTTAAAGACAGGGAAACCCCGAAATCCGTCTTTTTCGTGAAAGTGCCCGCAATCATGATGCTTTTAGTGCCAGTCGTATTGTTGGTAGTTCTGTGCGCGGTTTCGCTGCTCTTCTACGTACTGTTGTTCCCGATTCACGAGTTTATCTGGTACTTGGTGATTATCAATGTATGCGCGGACGCCAACCGCATGAACGCGGAATTCTAAGCAACCGGCAATAAAAAAACTATTCGACCAATGTGTAAATGTTCATTTATATATTTTATGCTGGGTACAACCCTATAAGCGCGCGACGGACTCTATCAAACGTTCTGCGGCGTGGTGGTTAAACAGTTCGGTTTCCGTGAATATTTCGAAAAAGTAGCGCGGGAACATGGCTTGGATCGTGTCGAGTATGTAGACCGACGGCCGAGAGGATGTGATGATGATAGCGCGGTAAATGCCGTTCTGTTCCATGTGATCCAAATACATCCGCAAGGTGTGTACGCGCATCTCGTACTCCCCGCACCAGTACACGGATAACATATCCTTCGGATCCGCGCGATTGCAGAAGCGCTGCCACATGTCCCTCCGCGCGCCGTCATAGATACGGGCCTGTTCCAATTCCTCCGGCATCTTGTCTTGCGCTACAAACCCGCGGCCCTCGAGCACCTCGAGGACGGTCGCATGGGTCCGGGCCAACATCCGCCCGTTTGCGAAATCCGTTTTTTAATGTGGCCGACAACCACAAACAAATTTGGTACTTTGCAATTAAAAACGTATCCTGTATTGGACTACGTTGCCGAGATTAGGTGGGCAGTTTTCGTGGGCGTGTCACGCGGCGGGGGTCTACAGATGAAACGCGTCAGTGAAGGGGAGTACCCGAAAATGTACAAGAAACATGTGTCGGACGCGGACGCGTCTCTGGGCGCGGTATTTGTATTTGTTGTACCGTTTCTCGACGGCCGCGCGCACCGCGCCGCGCGCGCGACGTGCGGGTGGATGCGCGACATCTGCGACTACGCCGCGTCGCCGAGCGCGGCGCGCCGGCGCGCACTTCTCGGGGCGCTGTGCAGCCCGGCCGCGCCGGACGTGTTCTTTGTCGGCGACCTGCCAAACGGATGGCGCGCGCGGCTCGCGCGTTCATACCGGAACCGGAGGTTGCACGCCGTGCCGCCCGATGTTACGTCGTACACCACGCTTACTTCGCTGGACCTTTCCGGCAACTTTCTCCAGGAACTGCCCGAGAGCCTGGCGCAACTAACCGCGCTGCAAAAGATTGTACTATCCGGGAACCAGTTTGGGGCATTCCCGCCCGTCCTCGCGCGGCTCCCGGCCCTCCGCGACCTCTCGTATGGGGTGCGGACCGGCGACGTGTTTTTTCCCTCGCTGTGTGCACTGACGGCACTTGAATCTCTTGTTCTGCGGTCCAGCGGTTTCCCGCGGAGGAAACCCGTGGTAGAATTTCCGCCCGAGTTCGGCAACATGACATCACTCCGTTTATTTTACACGGTCGGAATATCGATATCCGTTTTCGCGGACGATTTCGCGAGACTGACGTCGCTCCGGAAACTTATGTTTGCCAACGCCGAGTTGCAGCATTTCCCGCGCGTTCTATGCGCGATGCCGTGGATACAGGAACTGGATCTACTCACAAACCAAAACTTGGTCGTCTCCGCGGAAATCGGGCATATGCATTCGTTGCACACCCTCGCGGTCTATAGTCTGGATCAAAGTGCTGCATACGCACTGCGCGATCTCCCCTTGCTGCAGAAACTCGTGTGTAAAAATGCGCCACACGCTGTGTATACGCTGACACAATTGCGCACGCTCCATATCTACAGCCAGCCCGTGTCCGGCATTGATAATATGCGGAATCTCCAGAAACTCGTGGTTAGCACGAGCGAGTGGGGGCCCGTCCGTGAAATTCCAACTCTGGTCGGGTTGACGACCCTGAAGATGACCTTGGTGGGGAGTGGCACGCCGCTGGATGATTTTTCGCGGCTTACGGCGCTGCGGGAACTGCGCCTCTGTTCCTTTTGCAGCGCACCCCGAACTTTCCCGCCGTTCGTGGCGAATTTGCAGCAGCTCCGGACACTTGCGCTGGTGCGCCTCGGCATCCCGGAAATCCCGCCGTTCGTCGCGGCCCTTACAAATCTCCGGGCGTTGGACCTCTCCCGCAACGAAATCCGCGAGATTGCGCTTCCGGATGCATCGTTGGCGCATCTGCTGCAACTGGATCTGCACGGCAACCCGCTCGTCACCCCGGAGGACGCGCGGCGCGTGACCTCGGAGTCCTGCGAAATCCACTTGTCTCGACGATAGTATATATACAGACCAATATATATCTTTTTATTCTTCTTCAAGTGGCGATGCAACCCCGCGCCGCCGAGTCTACGTCGCCGCGATCAGGAAGCCGGCGAGATACGACCCCGGCGTGGCCATGGCGTTGCCGTCGACGATGTACCCGACGCGCACCGCGTCGCCGGCGTTGAGCACCGCGATGGCGGACAGCACCGAGGCCATCGTCGGCAGGCCCGTGGCGCTGTGCATCGGCGCCACCGCGATCGCGCCCGAGAGCGCCGGCGTCGACAGCAGCGGCCCCGTCTCGCGCGTCAGGATGACGCTGGCGTTGAACGGCGCGTCGAACGAGATCATCGGCATGAACACCGCGAACTGGTACGTGCCCGCGACGCGCACGACCGTGGCGTACGGGTCGGAGACGTCGAACACGCCCGCGCTGACCGAGAACACCGGGAGCCACGGCGCGGCGGACGGGCCGGCGGTCAGGAACGCGACGTAGCTCGGGTTCACGTCGGTGGCGTTCACGCAGTAGAACACCTCGCCGCAGTTGGGCTGCATCGGGCGCACGAACGTCGCCGTCTTAGGCGCGTCGGGCGCGTCTCTCGGACGTAGAAATGCATAAAACCCGAAACCGGCGAAGACCGCAGCAGAAAAGGAAAGTAGAAGTCCGCCGACGATGCATACATACAGCCACGCCGGCAGCGTGGCTTTATTGCGCCGCATTCTTGCGGAGTGTGGTTTATGCAGTTCTTTTTTATCGATGCTGATATTATGTCCAGCCGTGAAAAATATTCTCGGCGGCGGCTTTTCGCCCGGATCCCGGATCCGGATCCCTCGCACCAAAATACTCGTCAATAAATTCGGGTGCATAAAATCATTTGCCAAAATTTCGTATTCATTCGGGATGTTGCAGGTTGTATTCAGCGCGGACGGCCTCACCAAGGTCCTCACTACCAACAACGGCCGGCTGCGCATATGTTCCATCAAGGAGGGGGACGAGCGGCCTATGCCGAACGGAAAATATGTTTTGTGGGGAACGCGTCCGGAGGACGCCGCGTGGACCGAACTGGCAAAAAATGCCGAAGCCATTGTGTACTGGGATGACGCCGACGCAAACGTCGGTGTGCTCGACGAGGTGCTGCGCGCCAAACTAGTTACCATCGTCGACCACACGGGGTCGAACGAATTTGGCGCGCTGCTGGGCACCCACCCGCCGAAACTCGATAGCGTTCTGCGCGAACACAGATGCTCCATCTGCCTCAAGGAGCGCGTCGTCAACGTATTTACATGCCACGACGCCCCGGGCGCATGCGTTAACCGGATTTGCACGGACTGCATCGAGGAGTGGATTCACCGCGGAGCCGTGTGCACCGTCTGTCGCAGAAACCCGGGACGCCCGCGATATCTTGACATCGAGATGATGTCTCGGTTACAAGAATACGCATTCTTTGAAATTATGAAACAAGTTACACAGCAGGCCGAGGACCGGGGGTGGAGCGCAGTCAAGAGCTTGCAATGTCTCGTACAATGGACCAAAACCGCGTGGCGGATTTTTTGAAGCGGGCGTGGTCGTATATGATAATAGGAACAATGGTTTTTTTTGCAATCGCGTGATCGTGGCCTTTGTTACGCTGATTGTCGTGTACTAGCGCGATCCACGCGGAATCTGCCACAAATAAACCTACGGAGTTGCTAAATTTTCGTCCTCCGTGGAAAATCCAGCAACCGAAAATTAGTTGGCGCGGGGACACCCGATTTCGACGCCAAATGAAGAAGATCGCTGCGCCGCCTGCCGCGCGCGCTCGTGCGCCCACGGTGCCCGGAGGATCGACCCGCGCCGCGGCGGGCCCGTGCTCGATCAGCGTGGAGGCATAGCCCTGATTGCAACAAACATTCAATTCATGCGACCGCTTACGCGGTTCCGCCGCCAAAAAAAGCCCCGATTTTCAATAGAACACGAATACACGATATTTATTCATCACGCGCACTCGACCACCGCGCCGAGCGACCACGGCCCGGTGATTTCCCCGGGGCTGGTGTGGAACGTGAACCCGCACTTGGTCATGTTCGCGACGGACGGCAGCACGGCGGCGTCCCAGTGCTGCGCCGGCGGGCACAGCGTGATGTTCGCGCAGAACTTGTTGCAGTCGTGGCGCAGCGCCGCGGTCTCGCACGCGGGCGACCAGACCTCGAAGTACGCCAAGTCCGTCGCCCCGGCCGCCGACACGCGCGGCGTGGTGAACTTCATGGTGCTGCCGTGCGCCGCCGAGAACAGTAAAAATAGAAACACGAAGATACGCGCCCCCATTTTTTACGCGCGGGGATATCACAGACATTCTCTAGATTTGGAACATGTATTTCAGCTCGAACGTGCACTCGATCGTCGAGCCGCCGCCGTAGGCCGCGGGCACGATAAAGAAGAGGTACGGCATGCCGTCGTCGTGCGAGAAGGCCGCGGCCGCGGCGAGCGGTACGGAGACACCGCCAACGGTGAAGGTCTTGAGCACGCACCCCACGCCGCCGGGCCCGATCCACCCGTCGCCGGAGCCGATGGGCGCGACGAGGTGCACGTCGAGCTGCAAAATGGTGAGGACGTCCGGGTCGGTGTACTGGACGTAGATCGCGCCGCGCGCCTCGCCGTGCTCGCGGCCGTCCATGGTGTACACGCGCACGTACCCACGCTCGCCGACGAACGCGTTGACGTTCGCGATGCCGATCGCGTTGACCTCCCGCTCGTCCCAGCGAATCTCGCGCACGACGACCGTGCCGCTGCCGGCCTCGAGCTGGATCGGCTCGACCGCCTCGAGCCCGTAGAAGGCGTTCGACGCCGCGTCGGCGATGAGCGAGGTGCCGCCGGCGGAGCTAGGCTGCGGCACGTCCACGACCACGTGGCTGGAGTTCGCGCTGGCCGTCCCCAGCCCGGTCGCGGCCACGCCGCGCAGCGTCGTCGGCGACGCCAGCACGGCCGGCGATCCGAGCGACTGTAGCGCCGGTGGCGGGTACGTGTCCACGCACGAGCCGTTCCAGCGCAGCGTCTCGCCGTCGCCGGGCGTGTCGCAGAAGAGGGTCTCGTTGTCCACGGGGAACCCCGCGCTGGAGTAGCAGTCGCCGAGCCGGACGACGGGCTCGTTCTGGCGCGGCGGGGCCGACGGGCAAACCGGGAATTCCTTCGGGTGTATGGATTTCGCCTCGATCAGCCCCCAGATGCCAAACCCCGCCGCTACCAAGGCCGTCGCGCCGATGAAGAGCGCGACGCACGCCGTGACGGGAAAGGTTTGCTGCCCGGGCTTCCGCATCTGACCGCGCCTGTCGCGTGTTTTATACGCGGCGGTAATACACACGATTATTCCATGTTACATTTACGGAGGTCCGAAATTCCGAAAAATTCGCCTCGGCCAATCTTCCTTTTTCACGGGATCCGGATCCGGGATCCGGACGATTTTTCGTCCCGGCTGGACGCGATTTTTTTTTCGGCAGAGCAGAAATATATATTTTTAAATTGGGATATATTGAGAGAGGAGCACCGGTTGGGATTATCAAAGTCTAGAATATACCAGCCGTATATATTCAACAGCGATGAATCCCGATCCGAAGGCGAGGTTTGCTAAAGACCGTTGCTATTTGTGCTTTAAAACCCTGCGGTTGGTAGTATTCCGCTGTTCCCCGGGCGGATGCGTCAATAAGCTTTGCCCGGAATGTCTCGAGACGTTCGTGCAAGAAGGATATATGTGTTTTATATGCAACGGGGAAAAATCTTATGATGAAAAAGAGATCATGAATGAATATCCAGACCATTCCGCAGAGGGGTGTCGTTTTGTGTTATTTTTTTGTCTGTATGTGGCAACCATGGTTGTCGGGATGCTAGCATTGCATGGTCCTTGAAAAAATAGATGCCACTACATACCACCGGTTTATTAACTTATTGCAGAAATAATATTATATTTTTCAAGCGGCCGGCAATAGTTCGGAATAGGACACGTTGTTGATTGCTTCCCGGATCATGTCGCTGCGACTCCGGTAAGTATATTCGATGTTGAGTTTTCCGTTTTTCCATTCGTACTCGATGATAACTGGCCGCGTGATGACGAGCAGGAGAAGCGTGATCGAAAGCGCCGACGTAAAGTGCCAAGGCGGGTGGAGGATGTTGTACCACAACCCGCCAGGTTGCAGAGGCAGTGCAATGAGGATGTAGGATACCACTGTGGTCAGCATGATGAGTGGCGTTATGCCGGGGTTGCTGTACGAATGCGTCGGCATCTTGTACAGAAGCCGGTTCAGCGGAAGCTGGAAGAATATCGTCGCCGTAATCAGGAAGAAGGACCAGTAGTTCATGTAGAGGTCGTCGACGATCAGGAACAGTTCGGCCAAGATCACGGTGAGGTGCGCGGAAACCGTGTCGTGGCCGATGCCGCTGCTCGTGTGCACCAGCACCGCGCCGAGATAATACCCGCCGGCGTAGTCCCACGAGCCCGCTCTATTCAAGGACGTCAGGCACACGTCGCCATCGAGGCAGACGTGATAGTGCATCGACGCGGCAACTAGGAAGATGAGAATCATCCCGATCTGTCCCCGGCCCGTGTAAAAAGCTAGTGCGATGGGCACAAGAAAAAATGCGTGCGACAGCAACTCGATGACTAACCACAAGACGGCCATTTTTTCCACGCGGGGGGCACGCAGAGCTTCCGGCTACTTTGGTCGATGGACATCACCACGCACGGGATATGGCTTTCCGTGTACAAGTATTTTAGCGCGAACGGCGACGACATCGTCGTGACCGTGCAGGCGAACGCGCTGCGCTACGCGGACGCGGCAATCGTGCTGTTTTTGCTGTGGGCAGTCGTATTCTTCGGGCTCTCGTGCTGGGCGTGCTGCGGCAAGCTGCACCAAGTCATCCACCTCGGCCAAGAAGTCGTGCGCCACGCGATTCTCGCAACCGTCTTGACTGTGGTCATAGGCGTGATTGTGTTCTCGATCATCCGATGGTCGTGATGGCACACAAAATCCGCTGCCGTGGTGGGGGCCCCACTACATACAAATGGACAACATGTCTTTTCATTCTTCCTCGGACTCGGACTCCAGCGCGGGCGAGTCCGACCACCATGACGGCGGGGCGGCGCATTTGGCGTCGCCGTCCACCTCGCCGGCCACGTCCCCGCCGGCGTCACCGCGCGGCGAGGCGCGAGCAGCCAGTCGCCCGCGGTCCTCGTCCTCGTCTTCCTCCTCATCGTCCTCGTCGGCTGCGTCCGACGCCCCCACCGACATTGGCATGGACTACGACGACGAAATGGTTGTCGAGATCGAACCGGCCGTGGAATCGGTCGCGGACTACGTCCACATTGTGCGCGTCGACGCCGAGATGTTCAAGCCGACCGCCCAAGCCATCCGCACCGCGTTTGCCGAGTACGGGATCAACCCGGACGCCATCGTCAACAAGATTCTCCAGAACCCGAAGGTCCAGCAGCTCGTGGCCGACGCGCCCCCGGAGGGGTCGAATATGACCACCGCGCAGGGCGAGAACGCCATGCTGGCCGGCCTGATGAAGAACCCGGTCGTGCAGAAGCTCGGCGCCGTCGGCGGCAACACGGGCAAGGAGGTGATCGACACGGTCGTCAAGGTTTCCGGCCGCCTCGGGCAGCTGGTCGCCAAGGTCGGCGGCAAGGCGGTCTCCAAGCTGCTCAAGATCGTGTTGCAGGAGCTGATGACGTCGATCCTGCACGCCATCTTCATCGGATCGCCGGACGTCGTCGCGGCGCTGCGCACGCCCGTCGTGGGCAACGTGACCTACGGCGACGTCGCGGACGCCATGTTCGCCCACCGCGTCGCCGAGCTTCTGGTGCGGCCGCCGAGTTCGTACGGAGACCGGCCGCAGTCGCTGGAAGAGCAGCTCCGCGCGGCGCAGGCCCGCCTCCGCCCGACCAACCCCGCCGGCGCGGCGAAGACGCACCAGCAGACCGACGACCTGTCGGCCATCTTGGCCAACCAACTCGCGACGCGCTTCCGCGCGGCCTCCGGCAACGACGACCTGCCCGGCGCCGACGACGAATGGGGCACGTCGGCGGACAACGTCCTCCCCGCACTCCATGCCGCCGGCGAGGCCGCGCTGCAATCGGCCGTCGGCGTGCCCGTCGCGCCGGATGTTGCGCAGTTCATGCCGCCAGAGACCCTCGCGACGCTCGGCACGCTGCGGGCCTCGATCCGCAGCGACCACGGCCTGCCGCCGAGCGACGTCGCCGTGCTGAGCCCGGAGGAGCAGTTTGACCGCGAGGAGAAGGCCGCCAAGCAGCGCGCCGCCGACGAGCTCCGCGTGATCGAGGCCGAGCGCGACGCCGCGACCGCGCGCAATCTGGCCGCACGCGTCGAGGCCGACGCGAAGAAGGCGCGGCGGGACGCGAGCAACCGCGCGGCCGCCGACAAACTGCGGGCGGCGGCGAGCTCCGAGACTTCGCGCGCGTTGCAGGAGAGCCTGATCTCCGGCGCCACCGCGCTCAACACGGCCGCGCTGAGCGGCGCGATCCAGCAGGCGCCGAGTTTCTTCGACCGGATCGGCGGCCTCTTCCGCAAGAAGGAGCCCGCGGCGGGCGAGAACGTGGCGAGCTCGCTGGCCGAGGCCGCCTCGAAGGTCGATACGGCCGGATCGACTCTGAGCGCGCTCGCCCGGAACGCGGGCGGCGTCCTCGACGACGTCGGCCCCGTGGCGAAGAAGGCGCTCAGCCTCGTCGCCGGACTCGCCAGCACGCTCGCCGAGGCGGTCGCCGGGCTCGTGTCGTCCATCTTCGCCAACCCCGAGACGCAGAAGGCGCTCGAGGGCGTCCTCAAGGCAGGGACCGGTGCCGTGGGCGGGCTCACGAAGGAGGTCGTCGGCGGCCTCGTCGAGGGCGTGGCGAGCAGCATCGAGGGCGACCCGGACCGTTCGCCCACGGAACCGCCGGGAGAGTGGCCGATCTTCCGTCTTCCGGTGCACATGTCGAACCCGATCACGTGGCAGCGGTCGCTGCGAATCCAGTACTCGGACCCTCACAAACGCCCGTTCCTGCGTTTCGACGACCACGTGGGAGGGAAAGTGTACTTCCCGTGGCTCAGCGGATACCGCTTCGGCCTGTGGTACGCAGACGACAAAGCTTCGCGTATGTATCGCGCAATCAACCGCAACCTCACCCCCGACGGCCTGCTCAACCGAGTGGTCTCGGTAACACGCTTGGTCGATCGCGAAGTTAACATCCGGTCGCACGTGGACGGCCGCCACACGGTCGTCCCCGCGGAGTTTGCCGCGTACCTCCGCCGCGACTTTGGCCCACTTCCGTGCCGCGGGGGCAACGACGTCCCCACGGGCGTGCCGGACGACGTGCTGACCATCCCGACAAATTACTCGAAGTGGCCTACCGCCCAACTCGCGGTCGCGGCCGACTGGCTGCACGGGCTGCGCGTGGGCCTGAGCAAATAAATAATGCAGTGGAAAGCCTCCCTTGCCGGTGCGTTGGGAAACCGAGATGCTGCCGGGAGGGGGAGGAGGAGACCTCTGGCGCAAGGCCGTCCGGCCGACGCCCGTCGGCGTCATTATGTCCGTCGCCTCGTTGATGCTGACAACTCTGGGGTTGCCTGTATTTCTGTGGTACTGCATCACCGACTTCACCGGAACGTCCATGGGTTCGTTTGCTGTCCTGCCATTTATGTGTCCGTCCCTTGTCCTGATGGGCATGACATGGACACACGTCCTGCCGTGGCGAAGTGCCGGGTCCATCCCCAGCAACGCGATGGGAATGATTGTGTCTGTCGTTTCCGCTCTTTGCGTTCTCTTGCAGCCCGTATTCCTGTGGAACGGCATGGTCGATGGCGCCACCGCCGCCCCGCTAGACAACGTCCTGATCAATCAGCAGGAGCAAGACTCGATGGCCATCTACATCATCTTCGCCGTCGGCGTTTTTGGCGCGTTCTTTGGTTCCGCCTTCGCCGGGTTCGCGTTCACTGTGCAGCTGTTGTCGTTGGTCATCACGGGCTCCTTCGGGTCCGTCCCGCTGCTCGGAAATCTGGCTACCAAGTTCATGCGCTACGTCCCGTAAGGACCGGTGCATTAATACAATTTCATTACCCACACAATTCCGATCTCGGATCCGACTCTGACATTGTCCGTTTTTCTTTTCCCGGGAGGGCGCAAACACTGCATCTTATGCACATTGCCGCCCCGGACACCGCGACCTACCTCTGCCACTTTTCCGTCCCGTACATATGGGAACTGGGGGAAGAAGAAAACAACGCGCGCCGCGAGCGCGTCCGCGCCATGTTCTCCGGCGATAATCCGGGCACCGCGCTGGCGGCGTGGACTCCGTACGAGAACGGCGGCGCGGTGTGGGTGTACACGACCGAGCCCGACGAGGCCGCGGCCGGGCGCACGGCCAACGAGTGCGTCTCGCGCATCCGCGAGGCGCTGGGGCGCGCCCCCGAATACGGCAGCGTGGACGTGCGGTACACGCTGTTCGACGCCAAGAGTCTGCGCGAGGACTTCAAGTTCCTCACCACGATGGCCCGCGGCGAGTCCGCATAAAGCATTCTTACATATCTCGACGCCACGCGGGCCCCGAAAGCGTACACACGCGTCTTCGCCGCGCGGCTGCGGCGCTGGTTCGCCACCCACATCGTGGACATACTCACCTACACGGCGCTCGCGCTCGCGGCCGCGGCGTGCGTCTACCTCCTCGCGAGCGCGGTGCACGTGTGGCTCGACCGCTCGCTCGCGTGCCAAGCGGCCGACACGGCGTTCTGCCGCGAGGAGCTCGCCGACCCCGTCATGAACAACGAGCGCCGGCGCGCGTGCCTGATGCGCACCAACCAGTGCAACCGGTCGCTCGCCGCCCTGATCTTCGCCGAGGTCGCGGGGTCGGTCTACGCCTACGTGGTCACCGTATCCTCGCAGCTCCTGTGGGACCTGTGGGGGCTGCTGATTCTCATCATATTCTTCCTGCTCATCGCCCTGCTGATCCTGCGCGTGGCGAACGGGTCCGTGCTTAAATGGTTTCTCTAGTACTCAATGTCCTCGGGGTCGTTCGTCAGAGACGTCGTATCATGCGTCGCCACCACCGCCGGCGCTCGGAGGTACAGGAAGCTTGTGAGTATCAGCGCGCCCGCGGCCACCAGAAGCGAGATGGGGAGCCAGAGGCACATGTTCACGGTGAAAAGCCGCCCGGCCATCTGGTCGATCACCAGACCGGCGGCCACGCAGCCCGTGCCGCAATACAGGATCGACTGTGCCATCAGGATGCGAATGTCGTACGTGGGCGCCGGGCGCACAAAGCGGCGCGGCAGCAGCCACGCCACGATGAAGTAGAACGGGCGCGACACCACGTCCCACGTGGTCTGCATCATGACCCAGAGCGAGCCCACCCAGAACATCCGCGGACACCCGGGCGGCGGGTAGTTCTTGGTGGCGCGCGCCGGGAACAGGACCATGGCGAATCGCATCGTGTTCAGCGCCACCGGAATCGCGTAGACGATGATCGCGAGTATACCGCCGAGGCAGTCCGTGCGCGACACGAAGATGTCCATCCCGACCAGCGCAAGCACACCGCCGGCGCACACGACCGCGAGCAGGGAGTATATCCGGTCGGTCCACATCCGCTCGGCCCCCGCAGCCGACATTATTGACAGAATAATTAGTTCTCTCAACCACGCAGGATGTCGGGAGCGTCGTTTGTGCAATACCGCGAGTACGAGAACACGCCCGCCTCGCTCGGCGCGGGGCAGAACATGGCGATCGCAAGCAACGTCGCGGTGTTCGGCATGGTCGTCGCTCTCGTCCACTACGCGGTGCCGGTCGCGCGCGTTCTGTGGACGCACTGGCGGCCGGCGGCATGGCGCGCGCGGGCCGAACTCAAAGCCCGGATTCCGCTGCGCGATGACCGCGTGGACTAGTAACTAGAGAACATGGGTTCCGAGAAGAAGTCCGGTCTTCGATTCTTCGAGCTGAAGGCGCAGGTTGGCGCCAACCTGATGGCCGCGGCGATCGCCCTCGGCGCGCTGATCCAAGGGGCGATCGTGCTTGTGTTTGTCCTGCTCCCGTTCATCTACGCGTACAACGGCGGATGGAGCGGCTTCATCCGGGGGTATTACTCGGTGGTTCTGAACGCGCTCTTTTTCGTCATGGCGTTTGTCCCGATGGCCATCGCCCTCTTGGCGCCGCGGGTCCGTGGCGCTTTGATGTCCCAGTTTGGCGGCAGCAGGAAGGTCGAATCTGACGACGACGATAAGGAAGTCCCGAACGTGTCGCGCGACGCGATCGGCGAGATGCTCGGCTTGTGCATGGCTTCGGCACTTGTCTGGGGCATCTTCTTCGTCCCGACTATCATCTTCACCAGCTGGTGGAACAACATGGATGGAGCGACGTCGTACTTCATGGACGGCACGTACGCCGGCGTCTACACTGTCGGCAACCAGCGCGGCGGTACGCTGTGGATTTTCATCGTGTTTGCATTCTGCGCCATTACCGTGATGCAGTTGTACCACGCTATGGGGACGGTCGTGAGCTATGCCCTGCACACCAGCCCGCGGGAAATGGTCAACGGCCTCAACAACCTCACCGGCGGATTCCGCGTATAATGGACGTCATCTATCTCGGCGTGTAAAGATAGCGCATGCTCTCGGGGCCGACCAGCGCGCTCCCCGTGAGCGAGTGCGCGCCCACTGGCCCCGGCGCGCCGTACGTATTGGCGTACCGCGGCGACGACAGCACCCCGGCGCGCAGCGCGATGCCGAGCGCGAAGAGCAGGTCGTCGTGCGCGGCGCCGTCCTCGCTGCGCTTGAATATCAGCGTGCCGTGGGCCTTCTGCACGTTGCCGAGCTGCTGGTGCAGCATCCGCGTGGCCTCGGCCTGCCCGGTGGCGTCGGAGCCGTCCACAACCGCGCCGGTCGCGTGGCCGATGAAGTGGACAAAGTCGCGCCGCAGCACCACGCACTCCTGCGTCTCGACCCAGTGGTGCACCATGTTCGCGAACCACTCGGGCATGCCCTTCCCCGTGACCATGCCGATGACGGGCTGGTTGGGGCTGCTCAGAAAGTACACGCGCTGCATCGCGGCGGGCGGGCAGTGGACCATGATCTCGTCGGCGATCTTGCCCGCCGCGGCCTCGAGGTTGGCCTCGATGTAGATCACGATGGGCTGCCGCGTGTAGTAGCGCAGCGCGACCGTCACCGCGAAGCGGGCCGTGTCGTTCAAGTGCTCGCGCGCTGGCCGCGCCGAGGCGCAGACGCCCACGATGCCGGCGCCGCGCGCGCACAGTTGCAGCGCGATGCCCGCGGAGTAGCAGCGGCCGCCGCCGGGGTCGATGCCGATCACGATCGGCGACTGCGCCAGCACCTCGCCGATGTCGCGCTGGTGCTCGAGGATGCGCGCGCGTGCGCCGGGGCTGATCAGCGGGGCCGGCGGGCCGTGGACTTGGACGTCGCGCTCGCCGATGGCGCCGTCGTCGTCGTTCTGCCACGGCGTGGTTTCGACCACGTGCGGACAGAACCGCCGGTGCAGTCGGTTGCACGGGCCGCACCGCCGCGTGAAAATCACAAGCAATGTCGGCCGGCCGTCCGGGTCGAGCGGCGCAAAGACCATATCGCCGACCGGGTTGTTGGCGGTCTCGCGCTGGCCCTCGGTGCTGGACGCGGTTATCAAGCAGCGCTCGAGGACCGCGATGATCGGCGGGATCGGCCGTGTGTCGCCGTGGAATAGCGATTCATCTACAAAAGTGCAATAGGGGTCGCCGCCGCGCCCAGTCTACCCAACACAGCCATGAGTTTATGGAAATGAATTTCCGAAGACGTCCGACAGGCGGTCGGCGTGCGATACGGTGAAGCCGAGGGCCTCGCGCAGCCGCGCGCGCCACGCCGCGAAGGCCGTCCCCGGCCCGCCGTAGATATCAACGCGCTCGCCCTCGAGGACGTAGTAGCGCGGGCCCAGCACGGCGAGCGTCGGTAGCGTGACGCGGCCGCCCACCGGCCACGCGGCGTCGCCGTGCAGCCGGACCGTGGTGCGGGCGTACGTCCGCTCGTCGGACGAGATGAGTATCAACGCGGCGTGCGAGATCGGCAGCTGCGCCCGCAGCGCCGCGCGCCACCCGTCCGTCCGGCCGCTGCGGTACACCGCGTAGATGTCGTACATGTCCTGCGCGTCGTTGCCCTCGACGCATCCCAGCGCGCGGCGCGGGTCCGCGGGGACGCGGATTTCGAACGATATGATGTTGTGCGGGCGCGCCAGCATGGCCTCGCAGATGTACGCGTAGGCGCGCGGGACGCACAGCCGCTGCAAGGAGCGGTAGTGCGTCTCGGACGGCGTCCCGTGCGTGGCGTTGGCGTAGTTCGCCATATACCGCGTCAGGGCGTCCTCGTACGCCGGAATCGCCGGGTGGTGCGTCGCGGCCGCGTCCAGTGCGGCGGCGCGCCCGAGGGTCTCCAGCGCCGCGAACGCGGCCGTGGCGCATATCATGGCCGGCGATTTCCGCGCGAACTTGAGTTGCTCGAGCGGGGCGCATTCCGGGCCGCGGCAGGCCCACGCCAGCAGACACGCCGCCTCGTACGCCCCGGGCGACGCCATGATGGCCGCCGTCGTGACGCGGGCGGCGTACAAAATGGGGTTGTTCAGGACGCTCCGTGCGTTGCACCCGAGGGCGACCGTCGCGCTCTGGTCGCCGACGAGCACCAGCAGCACATGCAGCGAGCGCAAAAACTCCGCGTCGTCCGGACAGCGGACCGCTACATCCAGACAAAAGACGTCCGGCCGCGTGTTCGCTTCTAGGTGTGTCAGGAGGTAGTCTAGATTTTCACCCTCGTCGCGTGGCCGCATGAGCGATGGGGCGGAGCGCGGCGGCATCCCTCCCCGGTTGCAGAAGGAGTATTACGGTATCGACGCCGGCGAGTACGAGGCGCTCCGGCCGCTCTTGATCCACGGATGCGTCGTGTGCGGCGCGAGGCGGCGCGCCGACAACTCCGGCGACCCCGGCGTCCGCGCGGCCACCAGCATATTTGTCGCCGCGATCCAGTCCCTCGCGCGCTGCTCCATATCCCCGAGCGACTGCACAGCGGTGGCGGTCGCGTGGTGGAACAAGCAGGCGGGCGTCTCGATCACGGCCGCGGAGCAGGCGCGCTGCATATTTCTGCACATGTACCACTGCAACACCAGCGCGTGGTTCTTGCGCATCCTGCTCATCCGGTTCAACATGCAAGCGACGTCGGCCTTGGGGTACATCGGCCGGCACGGCGGGACCAAGGACGTGTCCGAAAAACTCGGGGACATTGCGAAGGGCGCCATGGCGGCGATCTCGGTTTATCGCGCGACGTTCCCCGGAAACGTGCAGGACGTGGTCATTCACGGCTTCCCGGATATTCCGGTGCGCCGCTGGTGCGTCTTCTGCCACAGCCCCCGGGGGATTCGCGAGCGGCTGTACGAAAGGTACGCGGAGGTGCTGACGTCCGGCAACTCCGGGACGATCGCGGACATCGCCGAGGCGCTCGCGGACGGCTTGGCCGAGGACGATCTCGCGTGTCTGCAATGCACCCGCGCGGAGGTGGCGCGGGACGCGCATTACCACTATCTCGTGCACGACGCGTCTCCGCTGGCGCTCATCCACCGCCTCACCGCGGCGATCAGCGCGATCGGGATATCGTCCGTCTGGGGCGCGATCCGGCTCGAGGGCGGCACCCTGACGCCCGCGTCGAACGGCGCTTCGGCCGCGCGGAAGGCGGAGATTGCCATCGCGCGTCTGAGTGCGCTGGTGGCGCGCGTGCCCGGGACCGAGCGCTACGCCGGAATGCCCGCGCAAGGCTTGCGCTTCGTGCGCGAAACATAAATGCGGTATAATCTGACCGCGGGGGAATTCGGGCCCGTGAGCTACGTGCGCCGGGACTTTGATGCGGTGTTCATCGTAATCGATGGCGGGATACTGACCGCCGTCGGCTCGGCGCGCGCATCCGAGAAGATTCAGAACGTCGACACCGTGTACTTTTACGGATGGGTGATCGACAACAACCTCTACCGCCCGGGCGGGCGCGTGCCCGTCGTTCCCACGCTAGTGTGGCGCGTGCGATCGCGCAAGACGCTGGGGGATATATCAAAGAATACCCTTGAGGTACTCCGCCCGGGTTGCAAGCCAGATACCGAGGATATACTCATCGACGGGTGGATCGACACCAAAGATTATTCGGGCGGAGTATATACGAAGGAGGGGTTATACAATATCGATACGCGATTTTTAATCCATGGACGGTCTACAGGATAATCTGTACGATGATGACAACGACTTTGTGACCACCGGCGGCAGTGCGGTCGGGGATCATTTCGCGCGGGGCCTCGGTGGCAACGGCGCGACGGTGGCCAAGTTGCTCCCCTTTACCGTCTTCGACCCCTCCGCCGAGGAGAAAGGATACAATCTGCTGCATGACCTCCCGGACTGGGTTGCTGTGCCGAACGGCAACACCGTTCTCGCGTTCAACCACGACTACTCGAAACCGACCGCGCCTGTAGTGAAAGGCGCCACGTTTTCTGCCGCCGACGACATCGGCGTGTTACAGTGGCTCGGCGGAACGTGCAAGAACTCCCCCGCACAGCGCCTACGCAACTTCACGGCTCTGGTGTCAAAAAATGCGTACAACGCGTTTGTCGGGACGCAGCCCCAGATGCCCATCCGCGTGCACGCCGTGAATATGCCGCGCGAAGAGCACGTCGGCGTGCTCAGTCCCACTGTCCGCGGGCAGATCAACACGCAGGCGGCGTTTGCGCTGGTGCCCGGGTCGAAGCGTCCGCTCTACGTCATCAACGGCGTCACACAGGACCTACAGACCGGATTGCTGGTGATCAGCATCGGTATGCTTCTGTAATCAGATTCCATTATCGTACTTGAATAAACTCAGTTCCATCATGGAGAACCACAGTGACATGGCCAGCGCCGCCGCGGTCAGCGCGCCGGCCATCCGCAGCAGACTAGATATATACTCTGGCTCGACCGGCGGGGATGGCCGCAGCATCTGCCGTGACGGGCGGACCGTCGGCAGAACTCTCGCAATTCGCCACATGGTGCGGCCTCGTCTCGCGCCGTCCGAGCTGCGTCGAGATTGTGGACGACACGGTGTATATTACCGGCGGGCCGAGTGCAGGAGAATTGGCCCCGCACATCCCGGCGGTCGCCGAGGCCGACGGCGTGCGCTTCCAAGTTCGCGACTTTGGGGTGCTCCCCCGCGTCCCGGTCGCCGACCTGCTGTCGCTGCTCGTCGTGATCAGTGCGCTCGCGTGTATTGCGGCATGGGGGATGCAAATGGCCTTCCCGGCCTCGGTGTTCGCGGCCCTGCCGTGGGCGGTGCGCTACTCAAGCGCGGTCGTGAGGCCGACGAGGAAGGCGAAGAAAGCCGCCGAATAAAAGTACAGAACTCCCTCGACACGCTGCCGCTGCACTGCCCGGAGAACGTCTGCGCCGCGGCGGTCGATCTCGCGCGGGCGATCTCCGAGTCCAAGGGCGATGTCCTGCTGCGCGTCACGCCGGTCGGCGACAGCCTCCGCGCCGCGCGCGTGTCCATCCCGCCTGACTCGCCGGTGCTGATCTCGCCCATCCTCGAGGTGCTGCTCAACCACCGCTCCGCGCGGGTGCGGGCCGAGTGCACCCCGCGCTCGCTGTACGTGTACAGCGGCGAGCCGTTCGACGACGTGACGCAGACGCCGGCGACCCTCACGACTGCGGTGGCGACCGCGGCGCGGTGCCCGAAGGCGAACTTGCACGCGCACAGGACCGTCCCCTACAGCAACAAGTGGCTACGGTATATACGGGCGCCGGTCAAGACCCTGCTGCTGAACAACTTCCTCAACTTCATGGCCCCGCTGCGCATGGTCTGGCTGTACATCGACGCGGAAGGGATCGGGCTCGCATTCGCCGAAAAATAGTTCATTCGTCGTCGCTTTCGGTGTCCGAGTCCTCGCCGCGGCGCGTGCGGCGGCGCTTTGCCCGCGGGGCGGCAGTAAACGCCGGCTTGATGCGGATGTCCCTCCCACTGATTTCCTTGAACACGTCGGACAGGACGTGTGCGATGCCAATGGCGTCCGTCCGGGAGAACGCGTGGATGCTCTCCTCGGGGGCGTGCAGCTCGCGCAATAGGGTGGTGTAGGTCATGCCGCCGTACAGACGCACCGCAAAGAGTCCCTGACCGGCGTTGCTCACGGGGACGAAGCGGCCGTCGGTCAGCGAATTGACATCCAGCAGGTCAATGTCACCGGAACGCAGCGCCGGCACTCCCGCGGAGAATACCTGAGCGGGCGTAACTGTCACGGCGCCGACCGGGGGGGACGTGGTGTTCGACAGGATGATCGGTGCGTTGCTGCGCTGTATGAAGGCATCGCGCACGGGCGCCAGACGCCGCGTGATGCGGGTCCACGCCGAAAAGGCCACGCCGATCGGGGTCATGAAATGCAGTTCGTTGAGACCGTTGCCGACGATCGGCAGCGTCCAAATAAACACGGTGGACATGGCCTCCCCCTTGGTGTAGAAAAACGTCGATCGCCCGGACAGCGGGTCGTTCACTGCTACGAGGAGAGCGGGGTCGCAGTCCGGAATCACTTTGATCTCGGACCGCGTTTGGTCGTCCTCGGCGACGGTGTTGAACACCGGGACCACGCCCGTGAATGCGAGCCACTGGAGTGCGTTGCATAAGTCCCGGGTCGTGATTTCCGTCGGGATGTCCATAAATGCCGCGCGCGCATGGTGCAACCACCGCGCGGCCGCGGGCGACGAGGCCACGAATTTGAGAAGTGGTGCACTCCCGTCGAAGAGCGGCGATTGCATGTTTATTACGCGTCCGTGGTGATCGAAACACCGCCGTCCCAGCGCATGCGTTTCTCGCGGTTCTGGGCGGGCGGCTCGAGCGGCGGCGGGTCGCGGTGCTGCGAATACCGCGACATGGGCACGCTCCGGGAGGCGATGGCCGCCCGCATCTCGGCCTCCGAGATCAGGGCAACGTCGTTGAGCCCCGTGAGCAGGTCCGACACGCGCCAGAGGTCGATGTCCGCGTCCACGTCGAGCGCCGCCATGATGGCCGCCAGCCGCGCCTCGGCCTCGGGGTTCAGCAGGTCACGGTCGATCCGCTGGAGGTAGAGGCGGGTGACCAGCTTGCGCAGCTCGATGTTGGCCCGGACGGTGTCGGCGTACCGCCGCTCGCAGTCGGCAAGCTTCTCGGACGCAGCAATCCGCTCGCGCTCGGCCGTGGTGGCGGTGTCGATGAGTTCCGAGTAAGTGCTCATGCGATCCGGCACAGTCTTGCCGAGATTTCCGATCGCCGCCAGCGCGCCCTCGGTGCCCCCGGCGTTGTCGGGCACCGGGTCCGACACGGCCGGCGTCTCCGGTGCAGTAGGCTCGCCTCCCTCGGACATGTTCCGATTTACAGACTGCGAGGCGAGGTCGTCGCGCAAGCCATTTTGCGAGAAGAAGTGCATAGCCATGTTCTCGCGCTCGACCGGGTAGATGCGCGCGGTGCGGAAGTAGGGCGTCGGCGTCGGGCTGATTTCGACCGGCCGGCGCGTGGGATCGGTTAGGGTGGAAACGTACGAAAAGTGCGCGGCCTTGAGCGTTTTCTCGTAATGCTGGGGCAGCATCGCGACGTAGAAAAACATCCGCGAGATTCGCTCGACGGCGGGCCGCGGGCCGGTGAACTGGACGACAACCGTCGTGATGCTCCCGATGATCGACACGTCCACATCGTTTTCGTCGTCCTTCGCGTGGCGGTCCAGTACGCGCAGGCACATGTTCTGCGCCGAGTCGAACAGCTGTATCCCGTGCGAACTCGGAATCGCGTCCGGCGCCGGGCACATTTCGAATTGGCCGTTGGGGAGTTTCCGCATGACCACTTTCGGCGAGGCGATCATGTCGCCGGTGTCGAAGCACAACATCTTGCGCGTTTCCGCACCGGGCGCCGGCAGGGTGAGAAGTCCACACGCCCCCGTGCGCTCATAGGTGACTTTGTTCATGGACGATGATACACGCAGCACACCCCCACACGTCGTTGTTATCGACAATTGCGAGCCGTACGCAGCATCATTTGCCAATTCGGGAGACCCCGTCGAGTGGCCGGCCCGCGTTTGGCCCGCTGGGCCACCAAATGCACCTGCGTGCCAGCAGCCGGGTGTCAGGACATTCAACCATAACACTTATGGGGGACCACAACTTTTCGCTGGCGCATCTCGCGACCGCCCCCCCGGGGGAACCGACCGCCGTGGCGGCCAAGCGCCGTGAGCGCACCGACGACGACACCCAAGAGCCATCCGGCAAGAAGATGGTTGCCTACAGCTCGAAGCCGGGCAACCTCTCCGGCGGGCGGCTGCCGGACATCTCGGTGCCCAACACGACCATCGGGCTGCTCGCGCGGTTTATCATTTCTCGTAAGATTAACTCGTCGCGTCTCAATGTCTCCGTGCTTGGCAACGAACTGCGGGCGACGACCGCGCTGATCTCCGGCTCGTATCCGGACATCGGGAGCATCACCGTCGGTGCTCGCAGTGTGGTGGCACGTCTCTACGACGTGCTCGTCGAGGGCGAGGTCAGCACCCCCGGCGTCCTCGAGGATAACCGGGCGAACATTTTCGGCGTGCTGGAGAAGGCGCTTCCGTGGAAGGTCTTCGTCGATGCGTGCGCGGCCCTCTGCGGTCGCCGGCCGGTGAACGCGACGGCCCCCGTCATCCTCGGCGGCCAAGGAAGCGCGCAGGACACGCTACCCACGCTCATGTCCGCCGACGCGCCGTTCCCGCCGATGATGACCCCGGGTGGTTTCGAGCTCCTTGGTGCCGGCCTCGAAATTCTTCCGACACTTGGCGCCGTTGGCGCGCTGGTTGTGGCGGCGGCTACCCCGACGATGCTGCGTGCCTTCAATACCAAGTACGGCCAGCCGCGCGCCGAGAGCGTTCCGGGCATCGACACCTCGGAGCCGCAGAACCTGTTCCTGTTCACTTCCGGCGGCGTGCCGGCGGCGCTCGCCGTTCCCATGTCGCGCGCCGACACGGAGCGCACGTACCACATGCTGATCGGCGGACGCGTGGACATCAACGGCAACATGGCAACGATCACGATGCCAACCGCGCGCCGCGCCGACGACGTCAGTCCGTACCGGCCGCGCATTCAGGGCGCGTCGCACGCGCAGCTGCTGGAGTATATGGGACGGACTCTGCACGCGCTTTTCGGCGGCGACGTTCCCTTTGCCGAGTGGCGGGTCAGCCGTTTCGCGACCGCGCGCGCGCTCGGCCTGCGCGCCGACGACATGTACCGCACTTCGCAGATCATCACCGGCTTCAGCGCGTCGCTGGCCGAGAACCGTGTCGCCGATCTACAGCAATGGGTGGCCGATCGGACCGCGGCTGAAGCGGTGGACGGGTTGATGGGGTATCTTATGAATTCCGGATTCAACACGGAGAACGAGCGCGTGGTGAATAACGTCATGACTGCGGCCCGGGCCGCACAGGGAGCCACTACCGAGTCGGTTCTGGAAAACGCTGTCAACGCGGCGAGTCGGCAGTACCGCACCAACTACTACGGCCAGATGCGCGTCTTCTCGATCGACGGCCATCCGTTCTCGGCCGAAGCCATCGAGATGGCGACCATGGCGGGCGCGTTCCCGTGGCAGAACCTCATCATGTTCGGCGGCGCCAGCATGCGCACCACGTCGTTTGCGATCGTGCCGGCGAGCAGCGTCGCGGTCCTGCATACCAAGGGCGACGCCCAGATTCGCCAGAAAAATACCGACAGCAACTACCTCGTGATTCCTAAGGTGTCGTGCAACGCGTGCGTGATGATCGACCCGAGCGTGCAGAACTGGCCCGACGGCGGCCTGTCGGCGCTGTATTCCGAGGACGTCGCCGGCCTGCCGTTCATGGTTCTGCCCGCGTCGTGGCTCAGCACGTCCCCTACCGCCGGCGAGACGCTGCGCGAGGCGCTCCTGTCCCCGCCCATGCAGTATGCCGCCGGCGCCGCCGCAATCCTCGACCGCCACATCGCCGGCAGCCCGGCCTCGAACATGTACGGCGTGCCGATGTTCGTGATGCAGAACACGACCGCCAACTCCGTGGCCCGCGCGCTGGACATGGTCGGCAACGTTTAGAATGAATAACGCGTTTGGACTAGAGGGGGGATGCGCCGCGCTTGAGGTCGCGCACCCGCAGAGTCTGCCGCCGGAGGAGTGGTCGCGCTCGCGGCTCGCCGCCGCCGTGTGCCAGACGTACACGGTCGCCGAGCAGCTCGACGACTACGCGCTCGCGTGCTCCGCCGGGCCGCAGTGCGAGGCCTCGCGGCTGTCCGGCGGCGAGGTCGTCGGGGCGGCGATCCGGCGGCCGCTCACGACCGGCGGCATCCTGTGCACGCTCTGCATCATCCGGCAGGTGCAGTACATGGCCGACCAGAGCGAGCCGCCGCGCGTGCTGCCGTTCGGCGTCGCGGTCGGCAACGGGCCGGACGAGGTGCACCCGCGCGACTGCCACCCCGCGGCCCGCGACGGCGAGATATGCGTCCTCGGGAACATGATCACGCTGCCCGCGCTGGGCATGCGCTGGGACGGCGCCCGGCTTCACGCGGACGGACTCGGCGCGCGCGACCGGCCCGCGAATGGAGGGCTGTGTTTGTATCTGTACGGCGACCATTCGGGGACGTGGGTGCATCTTCCGGTCGCGCGCTCCGGGCAGCGGCTGGTTTCGCCGCTCGTGTGGCAGGCGCCCGGCGGCAAGTGGGTGCTGCGGTCCGTGAGCCGCGAGGCCGGGCTGCCGCACTTTGACGGGAGCGCCGAGTGGGAGGCGCGCGTCGCCGACTGCTGGATCGCGCACCCCGAGCGCCGGCTGTGGCTCGGCGCGCTATGCGACACGGCGGTCGTCTGCGGCGCCGGCTGCGGCGACACGGCCGGGCCGTGGCCGGGCGACCTGCCCGACATCCTGACGGCGCTCGGCGAGATGTCGCGGATGGCCGTCTTCAACAGCGACTTCAGCGCGCCGGCGGACATGCACGGCATCGTCACGTTCGCGATCAAGACGCAGCCGTGGCCGGCGTACCGGCGCGAGTGCGCGTCGATCCTCGCGAAGCTGGTGCACACGACCCTCGACACGTGGCCGCTGCTGATGCACAGCCTGATGCACGTGCTGCTCGGGACATGGCCCGTCCCCGCCGAGCCGCCGTCGCTGGTGCGCAAGTCCGTGCTGCTCGAGTTCGTCCCGCGGCTCCGCGACCCGTTGCAGCAGGCGAAGTGGATTCACGGACACGCGCCGATCACGATGGTCGCCATGTTCTACCTCCGGTACGTCGCCGACCGCTCGCGCGGCGCGGCGTGGGCGCAGCAGCCGGTACAGAACCGCCGGTTCTGGGCGGGGTTCGAGCAGATGCTGGTGCTCGCCCGGTCCACGGTGCTGCTGCTGCGCGAGCACGGCGGCACGCTCAGCGACGCGGCCGACAACAGCCGGCGCGCGTTCGTCTCGGCGCTGGACGCGGGCGCGGTCGTGGCGTGGGCCGGCTTCGGCGGGCCGGTGGTCGACATCGCGCTGCGCCGCATCGCCGAGGGCAAGAAGGACGCGGTCGAGCACGCGTGGGCGCTGCTGACGCCGAAGCGCCGCGCGAAGACGGCGGACGACTCCATCGCGTGTTTCGGCATCGCGGTTCGATCGTGGATATCCCACGGGCGGAAGACCGTGAACACGCCGGCGCGCGCGACGTGGGCCGGGTTCGTCCCCGGCGGGCCGCCGGCGCCGGGGCTGACGGCCGAGTACTGCGTGATGTGCACGCGGATCGTGCACCGCGAGATGGGCACGCGCGGGCCGTGCAAGTTCGTCAAGAAGCAGATGCGGAAGCGGAAGAGTTGCTGCTGCAAGGCGCGCGCGGGCTGCTCGCAGCGGCGCGAGCGCGGGTGCTGTTGCGCGACCAAGTCGCTGGCGGTCTACGACGTCGACACCGACGAGCTGCGGTGCCGCCTGAAGCGCAACGGCCGCGAGTGCAACCACGCCGTCGTGTCGGTGCCGATGGACGGGAAAATCCTGCTCCTGCCGGCGCACGGGCGCGCGGCGTATGTCGCGTGCGTGGACTGCGAGCGGATATGCCTCTACCGCAGGTCGCACCACTACAGCAGCGGGTATCACTGCGGCTGCGCGGCGGTCGCCGACACGGACCCGTGCTTCCTGTGCGACACCGGCGAGCCGGGCGGGATATGGACGCTGCACCGCGACGGCGTGCCGTTCCGCCTCTGCGCGCAGTGCGCGTACTGGTCGCACGTCGTCCAGCAGCTGCGCCCGCTCGCCGCGCCGGACAAACTGCGCGACTTGTTCTTCGCCCACCGCTGGCTCGGGTTCGCGCGGCGCATGCGGCTGCGGGGCGCGGCGCAATGAACGAACAGTCTATTGCCCAAAAAGAAGCGGCCCTCGGCCCACGGCAGGAAGTCGCCGGAGGCGAGGTCGAGGACCGTGTGCGACGGCGCCGCGCGCTCGGATAAGTTCCCCGGCGCGAACTGGGTGTCGATCGCGGTGCTCAGGAACAGGCCGGCGGCAATGTACCCGCGCACAAAGTGCTGCGAGCAGAAGATGAAAAGGTGCTGGTCGTGCGCCATTTGCGACGGCAGACGGACGCCGACGGCCGCGAGGGCGGCGATCAGCGCAGCTAGCACGCCGCCGATAATCGGGAAGCGCACGGCAACGAAAGTCGCGCAATCGGGCTGAAAGCGGCGGTTCTTCACGTCCATCGCCTCGCGGATGAGCGCGTCGTTGATGCGGTCGCGCTCCGTGCGCCCGGCGGGGTCCAGCGTGGCGTCGTCGACGCCCTTCAGCGGCCGGAGGGCCACGTCGAGCCCGATCTCGTCGAGATACACCAGCAGGAACTCGTACAGCGGCTGGATGCGGACCGTGCCGGCGCCGTCAAGGTAGTTCTCGACGCCGTTGTCGTGGAACGTTGCGTGCGAGATGCACGTCGTGTGATTGTACCGGACGACGGTGCCCACGTGCGACCAGATGGAGTCGGTGAACACCTCTTGGATGCACGCCAGCGGGCCACGGCCGGACATGAGCAGCACGTCGCCCGGGCGCGCGCGGCTCACGAGCTCGCGGAGCGACACGCCGCTCGGCCGATGCCACGCCTGCATGTACAGCGTCCGCACCCAGTCGGGCGGGAACATCGGACACCCTCGGATGTGGCCAGTGTTCCACCGACGCGTGCGCGCCGCCGCGACGTTACGGGAAAGCATGTTTATGAACGCTTGTCGATCGCTGGCTCCTCGAGGAGCAACTCGGCCGTGAAGCGCGGCGCGGGGCCGCCGCCGAACTGGGTCATCGACAACGAGAGGTTGTACTTCTGGCCCGCGTGGACGTAGCGGACGTGGGCGTGGGCGGTCGCGTCCTTGTCCACGATCATATCGCGAACCGCCACCGCGGCGGCGTGGAGGACGTACGTCGTCGAACCGCCGTCGACGTGGCGCATGGACACGGGCTCCGGCGTCAGCATGTAGGTCGTGATCTCGACCTCCGCGTCTTCCTCGCCGAAGATGGACACCATGAACCCGCCGCGCATCACCTCGGGCGCGACCACGTCTCCGGACGCGGGGTCGTAGCGCGGCTCCGCGGCGTACGCGATCGCCACGAACGCGCCCGTGTGGCCGCACTCGAGGGTGTACGTGCTATAGTGGGTCGGCACGTAGTCGCGCGGCGTGGTGGCCCACTTCTGGAGAATCGACTTGGCCGACACACGGGCGATTTCCCCGAGGTCACGCAGAAACGTGGTCATGTGGTCCATGACCTCGACGAACGTGTCCCCGCGGGACATCGAGGCCCCGTCGCAGATGTGCGACACCGCCGCTTGATGCGGGGCTGCGCGCGCGGAGCCGGCCCACGCGCTCGGCGACGAACGGTCGTAGGCCATGGTGCGCTCCATCGTCTTGAGCAGAGACGAGATCGGCTTACCGATCTCGGGCGGGAATCCCACGAGGTGGCGCATATCTTGGCCGTCGAGCTCCTCGTGCGTGTCGCTGTCGAAGGACTCCACGGTGGCCGTGGGCGGGTATATGTACGACTCGCTCTTGCCCGGGTGGTATCCGTAGTTCGTATTCACATACTGATTGTCTTCGACGCGGGTGCCCAGCGGCTCGCCCTTCTTGGCCGTGCGCCACCCGTCGCGGGAGTCGTACACAAGTCCCCGGTGCGACACGTGGCCGTGCTCGAAGGGGGTGTCGACGCCGGGCACGTAGGCGCTGACGCCGCGCGGGAACACTGGCTTCATTTTCTTGCCCATCCCGTCGAGGTTATCGGACAATTTTCTTGCTATGGCGTGCGGTGTGGTAGATGGACACCCAGTATTATATCAATCGCCCAGCCAACGCAGCGGTTGATCCGGGGCAATTGCCGGCCGACCGGGCAGCGGCCTACCGCGCGGTGATGGATCCGGCGGCCGTGGTGCGGGCGGCGATGCAGAACCCGGAGATTGCGCGGCTCGCACGCGGCTTCGGCGACGGCGGCAAGCAGGTGATGGAGTTCGCCGAGCAGGCCGTGCACCTCCTCGAGCCCGTGGCGATCAAGCTGCTGACCGCGTTCGACAAGTGGCAGACGTTCAGCAACAAGGGTTTCCGCTCGGCCTCGACGGTCTCGTACTACGTGCTGCGGGCGGTGTTCGGGATCGCCATCACCGTGCTGGCGGCGGCGGTGCGGATCACGTCCCCGCTCACTACCCGCGCGGTTGGATACGGGATCAAGGTCGCCGTGCCGGCCATCCTCGCGCAGATGGGCCTCGGGTCGCTGCTCTCGCCGCTGCTGGCGCTGAGCGACCCGCGCACCAAAGAGCGAATTCGGCCGGCGGGGTTGGAGGCCGGGCTGGCCATGTTCGACATCCCGGTGTACAACTTCCATTACGTGGACGGCGCCGCCGTGCCGAATGATATGCTCGAGCATCTCGGGATAATGGCAGACGACCTGTTCCAGATGGCGAAAATCGGGGACGGGCACCTCGTCCCACTCGCGGATTTGGTGGCGGCGGTGATTTTGGCTCTACAGATATGCCGCCGGCGCGAGGACAATCTGCAAGCGCAGATTGACGAACTGCGGAACATCCTGCATACCCGTCTAAGGACACGGGCTGCGTAGTCCAACCGTATTATAATAGAATATATAAATTATAATCCATCGCCAAATTTTTTTCCCGGCCGGCCGATTTTCGCCCGGATCCCGGATCCGGATCCCTGAATTTTTGGACATTTTATTGTTCGTTGTTTTTTTGATGCGGCTGCTCCGCGCCACGGCCCGGGAAAACAAAACGAATGTCAATCGGATCGGGCATGGCTGTGTCCCGCTTCAATCGAAAACACGCATGCGTGTAGGCACGGTGCGATATGTAGTAGAACTCGTACATTATATTATCCATATCTTGCAGTTTTACCATTTCCTTGATTTTTTCTATCTTGGGCGCGTAGCCGCTGAACTCTTTGATGTAGGCACGGAAATTCCCCCGGAACACACAAGCATCATCTATCTTATTTTCATCAAAGTAGATTGCGCCGTCACTTTGGCTGGCAAACACCTTCTCGTACACCTCTACGAATTCGAGATGCATAATACGGAACATCTGTTTGTGCGCAGAAAAATTCATTTTCCCCAACTGATAATTTCGATAATACCACTACCATTTCCATCGCCCGAACATCCATGATCGTACCCGGATCCGAGGGATAGAGTGTGCTTTATTAACCGGACACCGCGACCGGGATACCGGGCGCTTTTTTTTCGGCCACGGGGTAGATAAATTCAAACCGGACCGACTCTTGGTTCGGCATCGCCGTGGAAATTTTCAACCGAACGCACGCTTTGACATACAGGCGGTATACGCCCTTGTAGAAGAGGTACAGCATATTCTTAGCTGTCGTGGCGGATAGTTCCAAGAGTTTTTGCAGGACGGGCACTGAGGCATTGAATTCGGCAAGGTACACCGAGAAGGTGCGCTGAAAGTTGTACATTTTGTCAAGGACGCGGCAGTCAAGGTACACAACTCCGTCGACCGCGTCGGGGAATGTGTTCTCGACCGCGGCTACAAACTCGCGGTGCATGATACCAAACATAAATTCGTGGGTATCCATTCGAATGGATTCGTGAAATGATTTCCGGCATGAGGTCGGCCAAGGATCCGGATCCGGGATCCTTAACTTTTTCATCCGCCGGCGGATGAATATTTGGGCGTCTGTGAAAATGATATTTTTTATTTAGGCAAAGGCACATGCCCGGAACGATAGCACCCCGCCCGGGGTGTCGGCGGTTGGCAGGAACGTACAAGCGCACCCGTCGGCGCTGAGGACGTACGAGCTCGTCGCGCCGTAGATGGGGTCGGACTCGGCGGGGATGCTCACAATGCACGAACACTTGCTGGGGTTCGCGTAGGCAACCGACGCGTTGAAAACATCGCCGGCCGTCACGGTCGCGGTGGCGTGCACCCAGCCCGACTGGGCCGCGCACCCCGTGATCGGGGGAAGCTGGGCCGACGCCACCGCGGCGAGGAACAGCAACGCGTATAGGATATGCATCCTTTCCCCGCCCCGGGGGTGCACGGGGGTTTTGGGATTCTGTACCACGAAAGGGCTGCCACGGGATAGGTATTAGAAAAAAATGGTTAGTGCCGCGCTTTATGTGCTGTCCGCGGCGATCTTTTTTCTCGGGGCCGTCCAAGTTTTGATCGTAATTCTCCCGGCGTTATTGCTGAACCAGAAGGCGCCGGTCACGTCCGAGGGCGGCACGTCCCTCGTGCGGTCCTCGAGCAACGGGCAGGCGGTCCTGTATTCGCTTGGCGCGACCGAGGGCTACGGGTACGTCGAGGACGGCACCTCGCTCGATTTCACCCCCGTCGGGTGGCAGTCGGACTTGGACCGCGTGGCCGTGGTCGCGTCGCAGGGCCTCGACTCGATCAGCATCCTCAACGCCGAGTACCGCATATCGCACCTGACGAGCACGGCCGGCACCCCGCTGTTCGAGACAAAGTACCGCATCTACTTTGGCGCGTTTGGCACGCCGAACATCACTAGCGTGATCACGATTATCTTCTCGCTGCCCGACAGCTTCCTGTCCAAGTCCCCGGCGACCGACGACGGCAACACGGTCAACATCTCGCCCGTCTTCATGGCGTCGTGCGGCGGCGCGAACAACGTGGACGGGCTGCCACTCACCATTCTGTCGTACGTCTACGCGTTCGACAGCACTGGATTCGGATACCCCAACGGCCCCATCCTGTTCGTCCGCTACAACTACGACCCCTACTCGATCTATGGCGCGGGCATCCAGTGCGACATTGACTTTATTGCCCCATTGCCGTAATAAAAAACACACGCCGGGTGGATGCAGTGGTTTCGTGCGTTGACAGACCGCCTCCCAAAGTACGCGGACGACCCCACCCCCGACGCCGTGGACTGGTCGCGCGGGGTCATCGCCGCGGTGCTCGCGTTCATATGCTTCTCGTTTGCCGCGATCGCACTGATCGTGTCCGACGCGTTTGCGTCCGCGCCCATCGCCGCCGTGTTCATCATGGTCGGTGTCGTGATACTGTGCGCGCAGCCCGCCGCCCGCGTCGCGTCGGCGAATTTACACCGCGTGCGTGTGACCGAGCGGGTTATGTTCGTGATCGCCGCCGCGGTCGGCCTGACGGTCACGCTGATCCTGCTCGGGACGTGGGTGCTGTGGATCGCGCTCGCGGGCGGTTTGCTCTACGCCTGCATTCGCGGCATCCTGCTTGCCGTCCGGGTGGTCCGCCCGACGCACTCTGAATAACCATGCACGCCGCGCACATATGTCCGGCGTGTGGGGGCTTCATGCTGCTGGCGTGGGACGAGTACGTGTGTGCACAGGGCCGGTGCCGGCCGAGCGTCGAACCGGGGGACTGCGAGTGCGGCCGGCGTGTGCAGCGCCCGATTCTCGGCGGCGCGTACTGCTGCCCCGGCGGATGCGATTCGCGTGTACAGACCGAGATATACCATCTCTATCCGCCGCAGCAGCCGCAGTGCGCGTTCTCGGCGAGCGCCATGGCCGCGGATCCTACGCGCGGCCGCCGCGGCGTGCAGTGCCCGCGGTGCGCGCGGGACGTGGACGCCGTGCTCTTCCAGCCGTCCGGGCGCTTCGAGATACACTACGGGTGCCCGATGTGCGAGTTTGCGTGGAATCCCACGCTCACGCCCACGGTGCACACGCAGGCGCGGCCGTCGTCGCCGGCGGTGTATCCCCCGCCGGTGCCTGTATACATCAAACGCGAGGCGCCTGCGCCGCCGTCGCCGGGAATCCGCCTGCTGTGTCTCCCGCCCGACGTTCCGGTGAGCGCCATGGCCGAGGACCCGCGCTTTGCGCGCAGACGCGCGATCTGTCCGCGCTGCCACAGAGACGTCAACTCGCTTGTTTTAATGCCCCGCAACGACCGACTGGTCCACCGCGGCTGCCCGGAATGCGACTACGTGTGGAACCCACTGGACTGCAACGATGACGCGTACGCGTTCGTCGTCTCGGCGCCCGCCGCGTTCCGCGGCAAGGGCCGGCGGCGGAAACGGTAGCTACCGCCGCGGCTCGAGCAGCGCGTTCACGTACGGGAGAAGCGCGCACGCCACCATCGCGACGACGCACGCGACGGACAGTCCGACGAGAGTGCCGAGCGCCGCGGCGCACATCCAAACTAGAAATGAAGTTTATTCCACTCGTCTGCGTGCCGCGGCCACAGACGCCGGCTGTTGGGGTTCGCGACGACCGCGCGCAGCGCCCGCGCGACGTCTTCGTGGGTCATCTCCAGCTCCGCGGCGGCCAGCTCGCACACGTTCGGCAGCATCTCGGCGGCCTGTAGCGCCAGCAGTTCGTGCTCGGCGCCGACGTCGAGCCCGTGCTCGGCTAGGAACGCGAGCGCGGACGCGTTTGGTTTCAGCCGCGCCATCTTCGGCGAGACCGCGCGCGGAAGGAGGTTGGCCAGCTTGGTCGTGCGCGACGCGGCGACGTACAGCAGCGCGGCCGTGGCCGACGGGTGCTCGGTGACCACCGCGACCGCCCCGGTGGCGGTCAGCCCCTGCATACCGTTCACCGTGCCCGCGACGGCCGGCATCACCGGCATCGCCCAGCACCAGTCCACCAATTTCCGGCCGCTGGCCAACTTCCAGACGCGGCAGTAAACCTTCGTTTCCGACAGCACGTGCCGCGCGCCGCTTGCCAAGCGGACCGTGATCGTCCGCGCGTCCTCGTCGATCTGCTCGACCACTCCGATCGCGCCGTTCACCAGCCCGGCCTCGACGTCGATGTTCTTGACGATGCGCACCGGGCAGCCCACCGAAAACACGTCCGGGACCGCCGGCGGCTCGCGCCCCTCGGTCCCCACGAGCCCGACGACCGTGTGCACCTTCTTGCCGATCTGGTACACGCCCGGCTCGTTGATGTCGTACTCCCAGCTGCGCTCGAATAGCACCGTGCGCCCGTACAGCCGGACGCCGTCGAAGTTGCACTGGTCGCGCAGCCGGCGGACCGCGAACAGCCACATGGCGTTGGAGCGCGCCACGAGGTTGGCGGCGCGGTGCTCCAGCAGAAGCATCAGCAGCGAGGACAGCGGCGTGTGGAATCCGAGGCGCATGCAGCCGAGGAGGTGCAGGTACAGCGGCGCCGTCTGCCGGAAGATGCGCTGGAGCACGATCACGCGGGGCGC
>Ga0075156_10000122_pt1 | contig 38398 bp, 34 predicted proteins | sample JI81AbrownDNA_FD_70966 | JGI IMG/M metagenome (GOLD analysis project Ga0075156, IMG submission 70966) | Wastewater effluent complex algal communities from Wisconsin, to seasonally profile nutrient transformation and Carbon sequestration -... | ecosystem: Engineered > WWTP > Effluent > Algae...
ACAGGTCGGGCAGCACAAAGGCTCACCGAATCAATCCAACACAATTTAAAAAGAATGGGCTCTGACTCCGAATTTAACAATCTATTTCATGGCCAAACGGTACATTCTCTTTTAAGCTTTAACAGAAAGGAAGGAAACTTCTTTTATAACAAAGAACGTGCTTTACCGTATCGTCTCCTCATTGTCGATGAAGTTTCAATGATGGATTTAGATCTCATGGTCTCTCTTTTTGACGCATTAGAAAATATTGAAACATCCGCCGCAGTTCCTTTCCACTTGATTTTACTTGGTGATCCGAACCAACTTCCCTCAGTGGAAAAGGGAGAAGTCTTGGCAGATTTTTTAAACGAACTTCCGAATCAGGGTCAACATCTCTCTCATTTAACAGAAAGTAATCGTCATGCTGCTGGTTCTCAAATCTATCAATTGATGAAATACATTGTTCCAGACTTGGAAGCACCATCTTTGTTAGAATCGATATCAGAAAATTCATTTCCCACCTTATCCTCATTAAATGCTGCAATTTCAGACAAAGCAGAAGTTATTTGGTATGACTTCCAACAAGAAAATTCCAATCATACAAAAAGAGATACCATTGTTGAACAAATATGGGAATCGCATTTCATTCCTCAAATGAAAACTGTCCAGAGCTGGAATTTTCAATCCGAGGAAGAAATGAAAAACTTCTCAATAGATGTTTTTATGAGTGAACTCAATCGTTTCCGTTGTTTGACTATATTTCGAACAGGGTATCTAGGAATCGAGGGAATTCAAATTAAAATTCAGACACTTGCTAATTCCTATTTTCAAAAACAGAAACAAACGAAATCTCAAACGAAATATTTTCGCGATCTCGCCACCCAATTATATTATGAAGGGATGCCAATTATTATCACAAAAAACGATCGAAGCAGAAAATTATTCAATGGCGATGTGGGTTTTATATGCGGAATTGGTGCAGAACTTCGAGCGGTTTTCTGTATCAATAACCTCTTATTTTCTTTTGCTATAGACACTCTTCCGAAACATGAACCTGCTTTTTTTATGACTGTACATAAGAGCCAAGGGTCTGAATACGAAACTGTACTATTTTATTTACCGGAATTGAAACAGGCACCTAATGAGCCAGAAGAAAAGAATCGAGTTCACAGATTATTAAACAAAAAAATTCTTTATACAGCCGTTACTCGGTCGAAAAAAAAAGTTATACTTGTTTGCGATAAAAAAACCTGGAAAGAAGGATTGCTCAATGATCCTAAACGCCTCACAGGCTTTCGGATAGATAATATCTAAGCTTGGTTAGGAGGATCTATCTTCTCAACGGACAACATTCGAGTTCCAACCAAATCACCATCAATAGACAATGCCAAAATGTGACGACCAGGATTCGGAAAAGCGATGCCGGTAAAATTTAGAGGCAACTCGATCATTTCATCTTGATTTCGACTTTCAAATTCTCCATTGATTGGAAGTACAATCTGTTCGTTGTCCATATTTTTTAAAATCAAATCAAATGAATGTTTTCCACTTAAATTCGTAAGCGCAATATAAATCCCCCATGGTGGAAAAATGATAGGAAATTCCGGGGCCATAAATCGATTAAAGGTTCCGATGATACCTTTTTTATTGTTGTCTTCAGTAATGATACGATCCGCAAAAAGTAAAGCTAGTAATACTGGTTCTGACATTATTTTTCCTTATTCTTCAAATGTTACGATTCCCGAGGCAGTATCATAAAAAGCTGCAACCATTTTGATTTCCCTTGATCCGATTTTTGATGCAAGATATTTACTATTATTCAAAATTTCCTGTATTGAATTTTTCACATTTGCTCTGACAATATGATTAAAAACATGATCCCTTTCCTTGTTGTGATCATCAATGAGTTCACAATCAGAAATTGCTTTCTGAATTTTTCGGGTAATTGTATGAATGTTGCCTTGGCTCACATCATTTATGGCACTAGAAACAGCCCCGCAATTCGAATGCCCTAAAACAACGATTAACTTAGTTCCAATTTTATCGCAAGATAGCTCCAGGCTTCCGAGAATTTCTTCATTTACTATATTACCTGCAATTCGGATTGAAATTACATCACCCAAACCTGTATCAAATATAATTTCTGGACTGGTTCTTGAATCGATGCATGATAATACAACTGCAAACGGATTTTGACCGAAGGCAGTAGCGTTCACCTGGTGTTTAAAATATTTTTCAGTCCATTTCCCTTTCGCAAATCTTTCATTCCCGTTCTTTAAAATTTCAAGAATTTCGTCTGGTTCAATTCTTTGTTGAGCCTCTTTATCCAATATATTTACAAACTGAATCTGATCAGACAATTCGTATTCGTCTCGAATTCCTATTAGATTCAATTGAATGTTACGTTCCAGTGCCACAATTGTTTTAAACTCTTGAATGATATCCAGAATATCAATATCAATAAAGTTGCAGTTCGTTGCATCAATGATTACTTTCGAGCCTTCCGGCAATGCCCAAAGGGTATCCTTAATTGACGCTCGGTTTAAAAAAGAAACCTGATTCGGCAATTCTACTCTAACCGTCTCACCAATATTGAGTGTCTCTCTTTCGATAAGAAACGGATTTTTGTAATTATTTTTCAGCAAAAAGAAAACGCTCACTGCTAGTCCAATCAAAACACCGACAAGCAGATCTGTAAAAATAATGGCAATGATCGTAAACAAAAAAGGCACAAATTGATTTGTACCTTTTTTATAAATCTCCCGAAAGACTGAGATTTTTGATAATTTATATCCAGTGACAAGTAAAATAGCAGCTAGGGAAGAAAGGGGAATTTGATTCAAAAACGGACTAAATGCAATCACGCTAATAGCTAAGAAAAAACCATGCATAATCGTGGACAACTTAGTCTCTGCACCAGCCGTAATATTTACTGAGCTCCGCACAATTACAGAAGTAATGGGAAGTCCACCTAACAATCCAGAAGTAATATTTCCTACCCCTTGAGCAACTAACTCCACATTGGCAGATGGGGACCTCTTATGAGGATCAATATTCTCAGTTGCATCTAAATTGATTAAAGTTTCAATTGATGATACGAGAGCTAACGATATAGAAATTGACCAAACTTTTAAATTCAAGATTTGATTAAAATCTGGAAAGATAAAAATTGAATCAATTGAATCAAGATTCGGGATATTTACTAAGTGTTTTTCAGATAAATAAAGAGAGGGAAAATAAAACAGAAAAAGTTGATTTAGGAATATAGCCACTAACACTACAAAAAGAGAAATAGGCATCCATTTGAAATACCGGGTAATTTTTTTTTCAACGAATAAAAGCGTAACCAAAGATACACTTGAAATAATAACCGCACCCCAGGAAAAGAATTTGAACGAGCGAATCAATTCTGTGAAAGTATTTTCACCATCTCTCTGGAAAAAAGAAAAATCTTCTTCAGGATCCACATCGAATCCCACTGCATGCGGTATCTGTTTTAAAATTAATATAATACCAATTGCGGCTAACAGACCTCTAATGACATTGGATGGAATGTAATTGGCAATTATACCTGCTCGCAAAACGCCCGCAAGAATTTGTATGAATCCAGCGATAATTATCGCAAGCAAAAAAGCTTCAAAACTACCTAATTGAGATATACCTGCTAAAACAAGTACTACTAGTCCAGTCGCTGGCCCACTGACGCTCACATGCGATTGACTGAGAGAACCAACGAGAATACCTCCCACTACTCCAGAAATAATTCCGGACATCAATGGTGCTCCACTCGCAAGGGCTACTCCCAAACACAGTGGCAAAGCAACGAGAAAAACGACGATACTTGCTGGAATATCATTGCGTAAGGATCGGAACATTATATACCTGCTATGTTTAAAGGGAGGCGAAGGGTAATCTCCGTTCCTTGGTTTATTTTACTGCGAAGGTTGACCCTTCCACCAAGTGCTTCAATCAAACTTTTAACTAAATATAAACCTATTCCTTTCCCTTCTGTAGACAAGTGGAAACGTTTATAAAGTCCAAAAATTTGATCCCCGTGCTTTTTTGTGTCTATCCCCTGCCCATTATCAGAGATAGTTAATATTAGAAAATTATTATCTATTGACGAGACAAGTTTAACTTGCGGAGGTTTCTCATTACTCCGAAACTTGATGCAATTCGAGATTATATTTGATAATATCGTATAAAGGACACCCTTTACGGTATGCAGATTCGGTGCCTCGGAAAAATCAAATAAAATTGAAATTTTGGATTTTTGGATATCTTCTTCTAACCTGCTTATGATTTGTTTTATGATTTCATTCAAATCAACGGTTTCTCTTTGATCGGAGTGTTCTTTTTTACTTTTTAGAATGAAATTCAAATCCCTTATGATCTCATCGAGATTATTTGCGCTCTCTAGTAGATAGGTCTGGAATTGACTTCTCTCATCTACTGCTAGCGTATTGATTGATAAAGCATCAATGATGGAAATGATATTAGATACCGGAATTCGGAGATTATGCGAAACTATATAAGCAAACTGTTCTAATTCCTTATTGTGCTGAATGAGATCGCTCATCAATCTATCTCTTTGAAATTCTTCTTTTTTTTGATCGGAAATATCTCTTGTAGCTAGCATTACACCTAACAAAGAGCCATCCACAGCTTTAATAGGAAGAAAACGATTGAAAATCCAAATTTCTCTATTTTCACTTGTTCCAATTTTGGCAGAATACTCCACCTGATGACCGAGAAGAACTTGAGACAATTTATCTTTGATGATTTCTCTTCGATCAGAACTCACACTATCAGGTAAATAATCTCCTATTTTTACATCGTGATTAAATATTGCCTTTGCATATTGAGATGCCAGTTGATTGAATGTTTTTACTCTCAATTCTTTATCCAATAAGAGATACGCAGTATCAGTCGTTTGTAAAATAGTTCGAAAATTCGCCTCCGAAGTCTCAATAGCTTTTGCAGCTAATTTTTTTTCCGTGATCACATCTGTCAAAAATATCAAACCACCGACAGCACCATTAGATAAATACCATGGTTGTATCTCCCATTTGAGCCAAGCGACTTCTCCATTCTCGCGTTCTAAAAAATCCTCATCACTTTTTTCCACCACTCCAGTCAAACATCGTGCATGAATTTTTTTCCATCGATCTGGGACCTCAGGAAAAACATCGTAATGTTTTTTACCAATTACATCTTTAGCAGTTAACTGATAGTCTTCATACCACCTTTTGCTAACTATGATATAACGAAGGTCTCGGTCTAACATAGCTAGTGCGGCAGGACTATTCTCCACAAATAAACGCAGAGTATTCTCGCTTTCAACTAACTTCGCCTTAATCGAATTTTGATTGGTAACATCTTCTAAAAGATACCATACCGTATCAATCAGAGTGATTTTCGTTAATTGAATCTCCTTACAAAGACCATTTCTGCATGTCATTCGTGTTTCTAATTGCGGGGATTTGTTGTTCCCTAGTGTCCGATTTTCCTTTTCTTTTTGATCCCATAAAGATACGAGTAAGTCTCGGTAAATAGGATCAGGAAAAATTAATTTTTTCCACTCCTCTTCATTTGTGAAATCTTCTTTGGCTAAACCGGTGATTTCCGTAAAAGTTTGGGAAGCCTTGATAACACTTCCAGATTTCTGAAATGAGATGATCCCTTTACTGGTTTGATCCAAAAGGTCAAAAAACTGATCCATTAGAATAAAAAAATTAACTTATATAGGAACAGCAATAATCAGTCAAAGTCTCAATTTTCAATTTGAATTTTTCTTTTGCGGGGACTTCAAATGTATGAGCTCCGTGAATTTCTAGCCAATCCTTGGAACCTGGCAAAAGGACCTTGAGGTCGCCAGCGAGTATCTCCATAATTTCCTTAACTTCCGTACCAAATTCGTACTCACCTGGCATCATGATACCTAGTGTCTTTTTTTCGCCATTTGGAAATAAAACCGTACGACTCGTTACTTTACCGTCAAAATAAACATTTGATTTTTTAACAACAGTTACATTCTCAAAAGTACTCATATCAATCTCCAATTTTTCTTTATCAACCATTTATCTATATTCGATAAATTTACCCAGCATTTTTTCTGTTTCTAAAATTAAGATAAAACCATAAAAATAGACCATGAAAAAGTGTTTGATTTGTTAACAAATGACAGAAGTCTTAAATCAAGTTAAATATTATGAGCGTTCCTGAAAACAAAAAGCATATTGCCAGAGAAAAGTCCATTGAGAGTATCAGAAATTCTGCGGTTCATTTATTTTCAAAACATGGTTTTTCAGCGACAACTATGGAAATGATCGCCAAACATGCCAAAGTCTCGAAAGGCTTAGCCTATAATTATTTCAAAAGCAAAAACCAAATTTTCGAGCTCATACTCGATCAACATCTTTCCAAACAGGAAGGCCTTTATAAAACAATTGATCCAAATCAATCCGCTCTAGATTATCTGAGGGAATTTTTCACGAAATCCATAGATTTTTTTAACAAAGAGCGTAAAACATTTATCCTGATTTCTGTAAGTCTTTTCCAACCGAATTCTGTTGCCTTATCCAAAAAATTGACGGAAAGTTTCGAAAAACGATTGGCTCCATTTAAAGAAGCGATGAGAGAAAGATTTAAATCTCTCGGTGTGGATGATCCAGATGCCGAAATGCTTTTTGTAAGAACATTTCTGCATGGCATGTTCACCTTACAATGTGCACATGCCGGAGAAAATATACCTAAAGAAAAGCTCGTTGATATATTCTTGAGTCGTTATACGGATCAGAGGTTAATCTTGGGAAGGAGCCGGAACCTTTAGAATAAGTAAGTTGGTCGTCGATGTGGCCAATAGTTTTCCTTTTTCAGTCCTCATTTCTGCCGTCATATGAATTGTTGAAAATCCTTTTGCTTCGACGTTAGCTGTCACTATCACTTTCTGCTCCGTAACAACCCCTCGAATGTATTGGATGTTCATATCTATAGTAGTAGTCGGTTTTTTTGCGACAAGGTAACTAAGTGGACCATAAGCATTGTCAAAAGCAGCCGCGATATAACCTCCCTGCATGAATCCCATTGGATTCGTTTGATTGTGCATTACCGGGAATGAAACACTAATACTTTTATTTTTAACATAACTTGTTATTTCTGCGTTCATATCAACGAAGGAAGGCGGAGGGATGATAATTTTCCGTTCTCCCGCATGGAAACCTTCAGACATTTCATTCAAAATACGATTTGTTTGCTCTTTGTTCAAAGTTTGCATTTGATTGCTTCCTTCTGATCAAAAAAAGATAATGTGACCAGTAGTAACATTATTTGAATTCCTATAAAATTTGTCCAGAAAATAATGTTGCCATTGGTCACATAAAAAATAAATTATGCTTATGAAGCGGAGATCTTACCATCATGGAGATTTGAAAGCGGCTTTGTTTAAGGCATGCCACAAACTTTTAAAAAAAACGGATCCGAATGAGATTTCTTTGCGCAGTGTAGCAGATTTAGCGGGCGTATCGCATTCTGCCATCTATCGGCATTTTAAAGATAAGGAAGAATTATTAGATCTCATGGCATCTTACGGGTTTAATCGGTTAGCTAGAGCCCAAAAAAAGGCATTCGATCGAGGAATAGATTCAGAAGATGGATTCATTCGATTAGGAATCGCGTATATAAAATTTGCCACCACGAATCCTCATTATTATAAAATCATGTTCTTTACAAGAAGAGAAGTTCCTAGCATTTCTTTAAAAAGGGCTCAGGTTCGATCCTACTCGGTACTCGTAAACGCCTGTAAAATTTTTTTGAAAGATAAAAACAAAACTAACGATTCCCGCCAATACGCACTTATGTGCTGGTCCTTGGTTCACGGCTATTCCAACCTTTGCATCGAAACGAATTTTCCGAAAACAGAAGCAAGTATGTTTCGAAAAACAGCCCCTCATTTTGCAGAGGAAATTTTGAGGTGTGCACTTCTTTGAATCAGCAGAAATTTCCGGTTTTAGATTCTCTGGCTGAGATTTTAAATTCGATACAAAACAATCGGATTACTATTTTACAAGCTCCTCCTGGCTCTGGAAAAACAACGGCTCTACCATTAGAACTGCTAAAAGCAAACATACGGAAAGGGAAAAAAATTCTTATGCTGGAACCGAGAAGGATTGCGACAAAAAATGCCGCTTTACGACTCAGTTACCTCAATGGTACTCCCGTTGGCGGGCTTATTGGATACAGAATTCGATTTGAATCCAAAATATCCGAGCACACATTATTGGAAGTTGTCACGGATGGTATTCTCACAAAACTTTTATTAGCCGACCCAGAACTCTCGGATTACGATTTGGTTGTATTCGATGAATTCCATGAAAGAAATCTGGATTCTGATTTTTGTCTTTCGCTTGTCAGACAAGTGCAAACACATTTCCGAGATGACCTGAAAGTATTAATCATGTCTGCTACTCTCGAAGGGATCAATTTTAAGGACGCAGGAATTATTTCAAACCCAATTACGACGAAGGGCAAATCTTATCCTATAGAAATCATTCACCAAGGAGAATCGAACAAAAGGTCTGGTCTTCGCGTAGCAGAATTGATTCCTAAGGTACTAGATAAACATGAGGGAGATATTTTAGTTTTTTTTTCAGGGATATCCGAGATCAATGAAGCGGCCCGAGAGTTAACAGGAACAAACAAACTTTCAGAAAACACCATTATTCTGCGATTATTTGGTGATATGAATTTTGAGGACCAAGAAAAAGTTTTTTTACCAGCAAAACCGGGTGAAAGAAAGGTAATACTTGCTACGAATTTAGCGGAATCCTCGGTAACAATTTCAAACGTAAGAGTGGTCATTGATACAGGTTTTTGCAAACGAGCCATATTCGATCCGCGTTCTGGCCTCACAAAACTAGTCAGAAAAAGAATAAGCTTGGCTTCCGCCAAACAAAGATCAGGTCGATCTGGGAGAGAAGCGCCTGGTTTTTCCTATAGACTTTGGTCAAAGGAGGAAGAATCAAACTTCGTAACTGCGCACCCACCTGAGATCCTTGAATCTGATATTTCGAATCTCATACTGCTTTCAAAGATTTGGGGCGAGGATTTATCTGATCTTCCTCTCATTGATTGCCCAAAGGCTGGAACCCTCATTGAAATGAGTGAATTATTACAGAAATTGGGATGTCTCGATGCGGACGCAAAGTTAACTGAACTTGGAAAACAAGCTGCACAATTGCCCATGCCTTTGAGGTTAGCTGTTATGTGTTTGCTTCTAAAACAATCAGGAAAATTAGAATTGGGAACAGATCTTGCTTTAGCGTATTCCGAAAGAAAGTATTTTTCAGATGTCCTCCCGTTACAGAATTTTCGTGACGTTTGGGAAAAATGGACCAATCATCCGAATCTAAATTCAATTCCAAAAATTAAAATGATCCGAGACCAATTGATTCGTAATTTAAGTAATAGTGATCCCTTCAAATCCGAGTTATCCCTCAAATTTCTAGACTCCCCGATTCTTTTTTTAACACTTGCATATCCTGATCGCATTGCCAAGGCGAGGTTTCCCGGATCAAATCGATACAAAATGGCAAATGGGAAAGGTGCTTATTTACCAGAGGGGACAAAGCTTCATTACCCAGAATGGATTTTAATTTTGGAATCGGATGGCGATGAAACGGATGCCAAAATCAGCCTCTACTTGGAGTTAGTTGAGCAGGATATTCTTCGCTTACAAACCAAACAACTGCATAACATAATAACACACTCAATCGAAGAAAATGAAAAAAAAATTCCCATTTTAAGGTCTTTCGAGGAAAGCATGTTAGGTGAAATATCCTATAAAAAAACTCCAGTCATTGGGAAAAATCAGATAAAGGACAAAAAAAGGAAAGTTTCTGAATACTTCCAAAAAAAGGGGATTCTTCCCTTTTTGTATACGGAAGAAGAAACAAAACAATTTTGCTTCAGAATCCAATTGTTGTTCAAAAATGGAATATTGGAAAAAAATATTGAAGAATCCTACCTTCTTTCCCAATTAGAAAACTGGTTGTTCCCGAATTACAATTTTGAGAAAGAGAGCTTAAATCTATTTGATTTTAAACCAATAGAAGCCTTACTTTTACTGTTTTCGTATCAAGAAAAAGAGCTTCTTCAAAAAGAAGCGCCATCACACCTAACAGTACCCAGTGGGTCAAAAATTCAAATTAATTATTCAGAAGGGAATCCAATACTTGCCGTAAAATTGCAGGAACTATTTGGCCTTGCCCAAACGCCATGTATTGCAAAAGGCCGGGTCCCTTTGGCCTTGCACCTGCTCTCGCCTGCTGGAAGACCCGTCCAAGTTACGACTGATTTAAAAAGCTTTTGGGATACGACTTATCATGAAGTTAAAAGAGAATTAAAAGGCAGGTATCCGAGACATCCCTGGCCAGAATCACCTTGGGAGGCAATTGCATCCCGAGGAACCAAGAAACGTTCGTTAAACTAATTTTTCATACAATGACGTCCAACCTCTTTTGTTCACAAAAAATTTGTTTTTACATTTTGGGCAAAGGTAATCTCCTACGCCTTCCAGTTTCAATGATTGTGTGCAAACGGGACAAAAAATAAATTTTGAATTGGAAGAGTTCTCATTTTTTGTCTCCTTACTTTTGGAACTCTGGTGTAGACTTTCGTTGGCAGGCTCTGTTGGAAGTATCTGCGATTCCAAATACAATTTCGCTTCCCGTTCATTGGAAAAACTAGGAAACAAATTTTCTACTTCATTTGCCAAAAGAGCATCTTGGAAACTGGACAAACAACCTATGAGGGAGACTTTGGAGGCAGTTCCCTTCACTCGGGTGGAGATCTTTTTCCAATATTCAGCGCCGACGGCATCTAGTGAGGTAAGTTTCGAACAATCGAAACAGAAAAGTGTCGGTGTTTGACTCGATTCTTTGACCTTCAAATAGAGTTCCGAACCCATTTCGGCAGAAAGATAACCAGAAAGATGAATTAAAAGGGAATTCAAAAAGCTTTTTCCTCTTTTCTGATCTTCGGTAGTGATTCTGTATTTACAAGGAATTTTGCAGAAATTAGACTATTTCCTAGATATGAATTCTATCCCACGCCGCTACTGGGTTGTCCCTGTGGACATCTTTTTTATGATATTGTCCTACTTTTTGGCTCATATTGTACGTTTTGAGAATCTCAGGTTCCTGGAAAACAAGGAAGAATTCTTTACTTGTGCCGCAATCGTGGTCGTTACCCGATCCATAGTCTTTTTCTATTCCGGGATCTACCGCTCCCTCTGGTCTTATGCTTCCATTCATGATCTACTAGGCATCATTAAGGCGACCCTTCTCTCCTCTCTCGTTTCAACGATCGCCATCCTTTTTTACAATCGGTTTTCCCAGCTTTCGAGGATGGTCCCGATTTTAGACTCGCTGTTTTTATTAGGTTTTCTTTGTCTCAGAAGTCTCGGATGGCGAATGATTCGAGATCAAATATTTCATACGAATCCAAAACACGGTATTCCGATTCTTCTTGTTGGCGCCGGGAAGTTAGGTGCCACTTTTTTATCTGAAATTCGTAGACATACCGAAATGGACTTAACACCTGTTGGCTTTTTGGATGACAACGTTTCAAAAGTTGGTGGATACATCCAAGGAATCCCGATTTTAGGTGGGACAACAAATGCAGAAGAATTTATCTATAAATATGGAATAAAAAAAATGATTATGACTGCGGCACAACCAGATGGTCGTGTTGTAAGTCACCTGATGAAAACTTGCGAATCAGCAGGTGTCGAATTCAAGATACTTCCCTCTTTCAGCGAGTATTTTTTAGACAAACCCAAAATCAATCAATTGCGAGAAGTACAAGTGGAGGATTTACTCGGTCGTCCCACTGTTGAATTGGAAATTGATCAGATACGATCCTACCTAGAAGGAAAAGTCATTTTAGTTACCGGAGCGGGTGGTTCGATTGGTTCCGAAATATGTCGTCAGGTGGCATTGTTTAAGCCAAAAGCACTGATCCTTCTCGATTCCGCAGAAACTCCGTTATACGAGATAGATTATGAATTAAGGAAAAATTTTGCTGATTTCCCAATAGAATTTATTTCCGTTACTGCGGATGTAAAAAATTTATCAAGACTATCCGCAGTATTTGAAAGATATCGTCCGACTGTCGTGTTTCACTCTGCTGCTTACAAACATGTTCCCATGATGGAAATTAATCCTTCCGAAGCAGTACTCAATAATGTGATGGGGACAAAAAATGTGGCCGACGTATGCAGGTTAAGTGGCGTAGATCGTTTTGTCCTTATCTCTACAGATAAAGCCGTAAATCCCGTAAATATAATGGGAGTATCAAAAAGGGCAGCAGAGATCTATTTACAGCACATTTCACAAAATTCGAGAACAAAATTCATCACCGTCAGATTCGGTAATGTATTGGGTTCCAACGGGAGTGTCATTCCAAGATTCAGGGAACAAATCAAACGAGGTGGTCCAGTAACTGTCACACACCCAGACGTCATACGTTACTTTATGACAATTCCCGAAGCAACACAGCTTGTTTTGCAAGCCGGCTCTATGGGAGAACATGGTGAAATATTCATATTAGATATGGGAGAGCCGGTAAAAATATTATCTTTAGCAGAAGAGATGATTCGTTTGTCCGGTTACGTACCTCATAAAGATATAAAAATTGAGTATTCCGGTCTCAGACCTGGCGAAAAACTATATGAGGAATTGATGTTAGATGAAGAAGGGATTAAAAAAACACATCATCCAAAAATAAGAATCGCAGCTCCACTGGAATCGTACAATTTGCTTCTATTCCAAAATAAACTAAATAAACTTTTTTCTCTTGCGAAAGCCAATAAGGACAAAGAAATCTTCTATGCCTTTAAGGACATTATTCCTGAATATAAAATTCACGAGGAATACCTCGCCTGGGAATCCAAAGCCGGAAAAAAAATGAAATGAGCCAAACACTTACACCTGAAGAAATTACAACTTTAAGAGAATTCAAGAGGCAATTGTTCAACTTGTATTGGGAAAAATTTGGCGTCTTTTACATCCACGTGATGCCTCATCCAAAACTCGAAATCGGGAAACGAGGTCTGATCAATGCGGAAAAAGAATCCGGTATCGTTCTTGTATTCGGTGACAAAGCAGTCAAGATCATCGATAGCCATGCAGATTATATTTTCGCCGAACTTCAATTTGGTTCAACGTGGGAACCTACAATCATTCCATGGGATGCTGTTTTTCGAATCTATGATAAATTTCAAAATTCTGCCTCCCAGCTTCGTTTTTTGCAATTAGATAGCGGACTAGATATGGATCCAAAGTCCTCTAAAACTCCTGAAAAAACTGAGCATACGAAGCCTGATTATTCAGAAGAGGGAAATGTAATCCGCATCGATTTTGGAGGGAAACGAAACGAATGAATTACTTTAAGATCACTCGCGGAGATATAGATGGATTTTTCGGCCTGATGGTTGATAACCTCATCCAATTACTCGTTTTAACCGGTCTTTGCATCGGACTCTGTGGATTCCCAATTGCATTTGTAACAGCTGTTGTTCTGCCTGGTGCAGCTATTTCTCTCTTGATTGGAAATTTATTTTATTCCTGGCAGGCTTACAAACTGGGTCAGCGGACAGGTAGGACGGACGTCACTGCGCTTCCTTACGGTATCAATACAGTTTCCCTATTTGCATTTGTTTTTTTCGTCATGTTTCCGGTCTATCAAGCAACAAATGATTATAAGGCGGCCTGGAAAGCTGGTCTGCTTGCTTCCTTTGTATCAGGGTTAATCGAATTATTTGGTTCTTTTGTTGCAGACCGAATTCGAAAATCGACTCCGAGAGCCGCTTTGCTCTCAGCTCTTGCGGGGATTGCTATTACTTTTATTTCTATGGACTTTTTGCTGAAGACCTTCGAATACCCGTTAGTCGCTTTTATCCCGCTTGCCATCATCTTGTTGCAATATTTTGGTAAAGTCAGATTTCCTTTCGGATTGCCTGGCGGTTTTGTTTCGATAATTGTTGGAATTTGCCTTGCTTTTCTCTCAAAATATTTCGGTGCTCCGATCTTTCTGGAAGGTGGCCTTGAAAAAGGAACAGCTACCATCGGCTTTTATCTTCCTATTCTTTCCATCACGGACCTATGGGACGGATTGAGCCTAGCGAACATTAAACTATACCTAGCGGTCATTTTACCTATGGGCATTTTTAATGTCATTGGATCCCTTCAGAATATTGAATCGGCGGAAGCATCTGGAGATCATTTTGATACAAAATCTTCTTTGTTAGTAAATGGAGTCGGCACACTTGTCGGAACTCTCTTTGGATCTCCTTTTCCTACCACGATTTACATCGGTCATCCAGGCTGGAAAGGTTTGGGAGCAAAACACGGCTATTCTGTGTTAAACGGGATATTTATCACTTTTATTTGTATCTTTGGCCTCATGGGAATTCTACAAGCCTTGATTCCCATAGAAGCAGGTATGGCAATCGTACTTTGGATCGGAATTGTTATCGCAGCCCAAGCATTCCAAGCTACGCCCAAAAACCATGCACCTGCCGTCGTTGTTGGTTTGTTACCTGCACTCGCGGGATGGGCTGTTCTTATGATTCAAAGCGTTTTTCTTTTTTTAGATGGAAAATTGCAAATGCTCCTAAAAGATTTAGGTGTCAAAAGCTCGCATCATTTTTCTCTCGCTGATCTATCGCCACATGAACCCTTTTTACCGTATGCATTGAGTGGAGTACTTTCGCTTTCGCAAGGATTTTTGCTCTCTTCCATGGTTTGGGCAGCGATGGTTGTATACCTTTTGGAAAGAGAATTTTTAAAGTCTTCTCTATGGGCGGGCATCGGCATGATCCTTTCCGGGCTAGGACTCATCCATTCTTACAAATTGGCAGGAAACGCGATTTTGAATGACTTTGCACCACTTTCGAATTGGCAGTTTCCCCTGGCGTATCTGCTCTTATCTGTTTTATTTTTTGCAACGTATCTGTTCACCCGAAACCCCCGAAACTCGCAGGAAGGATAAAACGCTTGTATTATTTCTCTGAATAGTCTTTCCTACTCTAGTCTAAAGATTGGAGTAGGAAATTTGCAAATTTCTTACGAATAAGGAGAACAAAGCTTCTATGACCTGGATCAAACGAATCGGTTTTTTCCTATTAACAAATATATTGGTGATGACCACCGTGTCGATTGCGACAAATGTGCTTGCCTACTTTGGTATTGGCATCCAAGCATTCGGCGTTAACCTAACACAACTCGTTGTATTCTGCCTAATGTGGGGTATGGCAGGTTCCCTTGTTTCCCTTTTCCTATCGAAATATATGGCAAAGTGGACAATGGGTGTAAAAACCATTGACCCTAAAAATGCATCGAGTGCGGAGATGGACGTCTATCGCAGAGTGCAATCCCTTGCCCAACGTGCCCATTTACCAATGCCTGAAGTCGGTATCTATGAATCACCCGAAGTGAACGCCTTTGCCACTGGTCCAAGCAAGTCAAGTTCGCTTGTAGCGGTTTCGACGGGGCTGTTATCACGCATGAATTCACAAGAACTAGAAGGTGTGCTCGCACATGAGCTTTCCCACATCGCAAACGGGGACATGGTAACTCTAACACTGATTCAAGGTGTGGTGAACTCTTTTGCGATGTTCTTTTCTAGAATCATTGCGATGTTAGTTGCCAATGCAGTGAAAGAAGAGATGGCATATATTGTTCGTTTTGTGGTGACCATCGCGCTAGATATCGTCTTCTCGATCTTAGGATCCATTGCAGTTGCATACTTCTCACGTGCGAGAGAATTTCGTGCGGATGCCGGTGGTGCCAAACTTGCAGGTCGTGAGTCCATGGTGGCGGCACTCGAAAGTCTTCGCCTTATGGTAGATCAGCCAGAGGATGAGCGTGGTGCAGCCCTTGCTTCTCTTAAGATCTCTTCTAAAAAAGGTGGTTTCATGAGCATGTTTGCGACTCACCCTCCATTGGAAGAAAGAATTTTAGCTCTCAAATCCTTAAGATAATCGAATAAACTTTTGGATTCTGAGAAAAGGTCGGCGTTTGCCGGCCTTTTTTTATTGTCAGAGAAGAGAGACTGAATTTCACTTTCTTATATGTCCATTGTGAAGTCCAAGATTCGAACCATTCCAGATTATCCTAAACCAGGTATTTTATTTCGTGATATTACATCTCTCCTGATTGATCCCGAAGGTTTCCGGCTCACAGTGGCGATGTTTGTAGAACGTTACCAAAATGAAAAAATTCAAAAAATTGCTGCAATTGATGCTCGTGGATTCATCGCTGGTGCTGCGTTAGCTTTCCAGTTAGGTGTAGGATTTGTCCCCATTCGTAAAAAAGGGAAACTGCCCGGAAAAACAATTTCACAATCTTATGCATTAGAATACGGAGAGGATCATGTTGAGATTCATGTCGATTCGATACAGGCTGGCGAAAAAGTTTTAATTATGGATGATCTCGTTGCTACCGGCGGAACCCTCGAAGCTTCTATCCAACTCATTCAGAAGTTAGAAGGAAAAATTCACGAGTGTGCCACTATAATCGACTTACCTGATTTAGGTGGGGCTAAACGAATCAAAGAAAAATACGGAATTAACATTTATTCCATTTGTGAATTCGAAGGTCACTGATCACTCATTGGGGAGATACTCCATTCTCCCCCTTTCAACTTATCAATCCTAATATTGATCTCATTACCAAGAAAATTCCATCGTACGATAAATATTTTCTTTAGTATATGTATCCCGCGTCCTGAGGCGACTTTTTTCCGTTCGACGGAAACTGGATTCGGAACCAAACGAGGATTAAACCCTTTTCCTCGATCTATTACATAAAAATCAATGAACCGTTTTGATTCGAAAACATGAACTGTAATCGTGTCTTCACCACGTTTCCCTCCATGTTCCAGTGCATTGTCTAAGGTTTCATCGACTAAAATCTGATACCAGAAAGAATCCATAAAGGATTTCCAGTCTCTTTGATCATACAGTTTCCAAAGTTTTTCCTTTAATTCTCTTGAACCTTTCAAAGAAACATCACTGAATGCTTCAAAAATTTTCCTTTGCCTTTCGAAAAGAAAAGAAATCGGATGAGTGAGATAATCGTTCGTAAATGAGAAGTGAATCAAAAAAGCGATAAAACAAAGAATAAAACTTATATCATTAAAAAGGAAAAAATGTAAATAATACTTAATGAAGTTAGGCACAAGAGTCGATTGTACAACGAGTACAGTCGTGATCAAAAACGAAACGGATACACATAAATAAGTCGAATAAATAAATTTTGAAATCGCGGGAAAGCTATGTCTAAGTTTCATGGACACAACTAACAAAAGCAAGACATAAGAAATCCCATAAAATCCTGGATAAAAATATTCCAGAAGTAGACGACTGGCATAAGGATTCATCTCTTTCGAAAGCGACCAGTCCACCAAAAGAAGTGTCGATCCAGCACCAATCAGAAGGGATACACAAACTGAGAGAAAGGGATACGTTCTAAAATAAGTTGGAAATTGTAATCCAAAGAGAAGTAAAGAAAATACGAAGAAAACCAAAATCGTAGGTGCCGTGTGTGTGTTTTCTAAGAGTTGAAATTGAAAAACAGTAGAGTCTAATATGAAGCCAGTATTCCCTAGAAAAATCAGCAATGCCATCAAAGAAAAACTCACCTTCATGGGAGTTCTTGGGTTTTTGCTAAAAGATACGATCCCTGCGATAGCAGAAAAAAAAGCGGTAAAACCAGTGATTGCCAATTCAAGTATACTCATTCGTGCCCAGGACAAAATCATGATGACTCGACTCCTATTTTCCACCATAATTTTCCTGGCAGTTGATGTTTTTGCTACCGAAAGCCTCCAAGAGGCGACCAAAAAATATTCCATCGATACCATCAAAAAAGGTGTCGTCCAAATCAAAGTGTATTCTCAGTCTCAAGATCCCTACTCACCATGGCTTTCCGGCAACGTAACAGCCTCAACAGGGACAGGTTTTTTAATCGGAGAGAACAGAATATTAACAAATGCGCATGTGGTCTCCAATGCAAAATTCATTGAGGCACAACGTAACAACCAAACAGAATGGTATGAATTAAAAACTCTGTTTGTCGCACATGATTGCGATCTAGCCATCTTAGAAGCAAAATCTTCAGATTTTTACGATGACAATTATTCGTTTGCGCTCGGTCCCATACCAGAATTGGGGAGCCCGGTAGACATTGTAGGTTATCCTATAGGCGGAAACAAAATATCCATTAGCCGAGGGATAGTCTCGCGCATTGAGCAGTCTACCTATGCTCATTCTCAGATCGACAGCCATTTGGTGATTCAGGTAGATGCAGCTATCAATCCTGGGAATTCTGGTGGTCCTGCGATTCAAGATGGGTCGGTTGTAGGGGTTGCATTTCAAGCGTCAACAAAAGGGGAAAACATTGGTTATATCATCCCCAGAAATGTCATCGAACACTTTTTGAAAGATGTGAATGATGGGAAATACGATGGTTATGTGGAGTTAGGTATTCACTACCAACCTTCGTTTTCAACATCAGAAAGGTTGTACCGAAAAATTCCAAAAGAAGTGGAAGGTGTATTCGTAACAAATGTCTTGCGGGGCGGATCGGCAGAAGGACATTTAATCAAAGGAGATTTAATCGTTTCCATAGACGGTTTAAAACTTGGAAAAAATGGAACGGTAGCTTATAATGGGGAATCGAGAATCGATTTTGTCGAAATCGTTGATAACAAATTTGATGGTGAAGAAATCGTCCTTGAGATCGTACGCAATGGTGATCGACTTCTAAAAAAATTTCCCGCTAAACGAATGCCATCACTTGATCTAATGCGATCTCGATATGATGTCTCTTATCCATATTTTATTTTAGCAGGCCTTGTTTTCCAACCTATGAATCGTGATCTTCTGGAATCGTGGGCAAAATCTGGCCAAACTCAAGGTGGGAGTCAGTTCCTTTATCGATTCAATCACCTAACTGAGCTAGGCAAAGAAGAGTCTGAAGAAGTCATAATGTACCGGAAACTTTCCCACCCCATCAACTCCTCGGCCGATTATTTTATCAATATGACAGTTGAAAGTGTGAATGCGAAACGGATTGGTAGTTTAAAAGAATTCATTTCAGAAGTGGAAAATTCCAGGTCAAAGTTCATCACAATCTACTTTAAGGACATTTCTTTACCGTTGATACTCAATCGGGAAGAAGCTCTTGGGTCGGATTTAGAAATTAAAAAATCCTATAATGTCTCCGGTAAGTAACAATGCTTAAGTATATTTCCATTCAGATCATTTTTCTCTCCATTCTATTCACAGCTTTTGGCCTAAACGCGAAAGTCCTTCCAATTTCGAAAGATGATAATTCAATTGTCCAAGTTAAATCGACCGTTCAATATCCAAATTTTATCCAACCTTGGAGATTCAAAAATCCTGAAACCAAAAGGGCTTACGGCATTCATGTCGGAGATGGCATCGTTCTAACAACCACACAGACGTTGAACTACGCTACGAGCATAGAAGTAAATAAATATGGATCTTTAAAGAACTTTGTCGCCAAAGTAATAAAAATGGAACCTGATCTGGGTCTGTCTCTTCTTAAGATAGAGGATAAAGATTTTAGTCTCGGCCTCAATTCTGTCACTTTTCCGAATGAAGTTTTTTTGCCATCTCAAGGATTACTGTTAGAGTATAAAGAGTACCGGAACTTAGGTGAAAAAAAAGTACGAAGTATCAAACTAGATATGGATACGTATTCTAACGGTTACGTTGAACTACCTTTTGTCGAAATACAATCTGATGAAAAATTAGAAGGAATTGGCGAGCTGATTGTCGAAGAGTCTTCAAGAATACCTCAGGGTTTAGTCATTTCATTTAAAGACTCACAAAACACGGGAAAGATGATTCCGAGTTTCATGATCAAACAGTTTCTTGAAAGTAAATTGGAAGATACGAGCATAGCTTTTAAAGGTTTTCGATTTCGACCTCTTACAGATAAAGCGACCAGAGAATACTATGGTGTGAAAAAAGAAGACCAAGGAGTTCTAATCGCGGAAATATACCCAAATCAGAATTCATTAGAATTGGAAGATGTCCTTCTCGAAGTCTCAGGATTCAAAATCGATCCGAAGGGCTATTTTGAACATCCCAAATATGGTAAACTAACACTTTCCTTTTTATTTCATGCGAACGAAGATTTTATCAAAAAACAAAATGTAAAAATTCCAATTAAAGTCATTCGTAACAGAAAGTTTATGGAATTTAATCTCGATCTAAAGCCTCTCAATGAAAGTTCGATTAAAATCCCTTTCGGAAATACGCGAAACAAAAAACCGATCTATTTGATTGCTGGTGGTATGGTATTCCAAGAATTATCAGAACACTTCCTTATGGAATTTGGGGCTCAGTGGCGTGCGCGTGTCAGTAAATACCTTCTCTACCTAAATGACTTCCATCATATTGCTAAAAAACCAGATGAAGGCAAGGTGATCATTCTAACTCAGGTTCTTCCGCTCACAGGGAACCAAGCCTATCATCCCATGCATCAAATTGTTTTGCGAACCGTAAACGGCCTCCAACCGAAAGATCTAAGCGAGTTTCGAAAGTTATTAGGAACAACCAAAGAAGAATTTATCGTCTTGGATTTCGTTGATGGATCACAGATTGTTTTAAGATCGGATGAGATACAAAAATTAAATACCGAAGCATTAAAAATATTCAAAATTCCAGCATCAGAAAATTTCTAATCTCACAAACCGATTTGAAAATTCATTATTTTTGAAATGAGAACTGCCTTTACGATAAATAGTATTAGTAAACCGATCGTAAACAATATGTACTCTCGTTTTAACATTTTGTTATCTTCGTTTACTAAAAGAATCAAAGCAGGAATTGATAAAGTAAACATGCGTGATACATTCTCATAAACAGACCAAAAATGATAATATCCAGCAGTTCCAATCATGAACATCACAAGTAAAATACAAAGACGAAACTCCCAACCTTTTTGTAATTTTCCAGTGAATACAAGCAAACTACCCATAAAAAACATGAATACCAATGGCAGTCTAGAAAAAAGTCGAGCAATTGTTTTGACATCCATCTTGTCTTCAAAGCTATGAAAGATAGATTCAAAATATCGGATCATTCCTTCAAATGGCAAGATAAAGTCGGTTAAACGGGAGGCTCTCCAGTTAGGAAATTTATACGAAAGATATAAATGCCAAACAACAGGAATTATAAGTGTCGCTGAAACTAATAATATTTTTTTTATATCTCTTTGGAAAAGTGCCTTTAGCCCTAACGGAAAAAGAAAAAATAACGCTGGTTCCTTGGTCAATATTGCTAAGCTAGAAACTAATACAAACCAGAGTGAATTTCCATTTTTAAAAAAATAATAAGCTATGACAACAAGTGAAACCATAACTGAGTCGCTAACTAACACATAGTAACTGCCTAGGGCGAATGGATTGAATAAATACAAAACAGAGAGATAACGATATTCTTCTTTCAATAAGGATCGCAGAGCAAAAAAAGATAGAATCCATAAAAAGAAATTCCAAAAATACATACTAAAAACAGAGGCCCAAGGTCCAAACACGCCAAAAAGCGAGATTAAGAAAGGGTAACCAATCCTAGGTGCTCTATATGATTCATCAAAACCTTTCGGCCAATCTAGTCCGAAATTGGAGAGGGACCTGGAAAAGTAATAAAAAATTTGGCCATCATACCCTGCACCTAAGTCCCCTTCTTCCCCGAGAAAGATAATCGCTTTTTTAGGAGTTTCTTTTTCATTTTGCAGTGCAAATTCTCTTCCAAAATTAACCATGGAACTTGGATTCCAATCATACTTTTTCCAATAGCTAAAGCTAACCGAACAAACAACTGTCAGATAAAGTAAAAAAAGTAGCCAGAGTCGCGAATCAAGGTAAACGAAAGTTTTTTCCAACACATGATATACCTTTTTCATCTGTTTGCTCCTTGTAATTCACTGTGAATTATTTTTTCTAAGTAAGGGTTAAAGTATTCGGCACCATCATATGTTAAATGGTGTGGATCAAAAAAAAGTTGTTTCTGTGTGATTGTATTTGTATGATCAAATAAGTTCTGATTGTTTTTTGAAATAGTAGATTTAAGGTAGGAAACCATTTCCTTATACCACCTATCATTAGTATAGGAAATGGATTCGATCGGGTTTTCTGGTGTCAAAACAATCACGAAAGGAATCTTCTTATCCTTAAAATAATTACTGACTTTTAGTACTTGATTGAATTCAAACCAAGGTTTAAAAGAAAGATGCCTAACTTCTAGTTTTTTGTCCCGCAACGTATTTAACCTTCCTAACTCCGGTCTTTCCTTTGCTCTGTCTAATATTCTTAAAAAATAATCCTCGTCATAAGACTTTGATTCCATTTCCGTAAATCTCTTTTCATCCAAGTAAGAGTCTCGGCTATAAGATTTATTGATATAATTTGGTTCTTTACAAAAATAATGAGACAACCTAACACCAACTGGATAATCCTTTCCAAAATGAAAAAGATTGGCTTCTATGGCAGTCCCCATCCCTTCTAAGATTTTAAGTTTTACAATCGCGGATGTTAAATCCCTTACTTTCGGAATATTTTCCCAGGGGAAGGTATTCCATCCAGAATTTTCAAAATTCAGTATTGTTTCCTCTATGGCTGATTGATCGTTTTCTACCTTGGAATTTAAGGAAACAATATCCGGATAGATAGTAACTTGAATTTTAGTGTTCTTCTTCAACAGAAAAATTGAGTCTTCTTGTTTTCTATTGAAAGTGCATGAGAGTGTGGCATTTTGTTTGGTCCAACCTTTTGACCAAATACCTTCCTTGGGCAAACTGCCATTATATCTTTGAAAGCTGCGACCGCTTCTCATATGATTATCAAACCAAGTTTCGATTGGGTCAAAAACAAAATGTCGATATCGATTCACGTATAAAAATGATTTTGCCGCTAATCGAAAGATTTGTTTTTTATTTAGACGCGAATAATAATCCCTCAAAAATTCAAACGGATAATACGTTTTGGCTGGAAAACGCTCCGAATTCTCATCAAGCCAAATCTGTTCTTTAAATTCGAATTCCCCATTTTTAATCTGGACATGTTCCCACTGCAGATCTGCAAAATTTAACATGTAAACAACTAAATCAGGATTTGCCTGAACAATATCTTCTTTATAATAAAATAAATCTGTTGGAGAAAGTGCAACATGAGAATAAAACTTTGAGTGTATCTTCGGATTTGAGTCTTTGAATAAAAGTTCAGGGAGCGCTGAATAGAGAGCCACTGAGCTTCCTGTTAGAATTACTTTCGAGCCATCCACAGAATCTTTGATATGTGATCTTGCGTGAGCGAAATTATACCAGTGCGAGGTATCCCATTCCATCTCATTTGGAAAATTCAAAAGGAGTTTTTCAAAGAGTAAAAAATCAAGCAATAAGACTTGCAGTAACAAAACAAAGGTTACAAGAATCGCCTTTGTTTTCACGGATATTTCGGAAGCAATCTCAGTTTTCTAAATAATAATTTTTTTGCAAACTGAACTGCAAGTTTTAGTACCCTAGAATTAAATGAACTATTGGAGAAAATATATTTGATCGGTAATTCTTTGATACTTCCGCCGTTCAAAGAGACAATGCTTAGAGCTTCCATATGAAAATCAAAGGCGATCGATTCCAATGGATAATTACCAATTTTTTTAAATGCAGATTTCGAATAACGTCTGTACCCTGAAGTGCAATCTTTGATATTCGGGCCTAGGATATTAAAGACTCCTTTGGATAAACAATAATTCATCACTCGAGCCGCTAAAAAGGATATCACTCTTCTATAAAAAGGTACATTTAATGTTTCCTTTCTACTACCAATCAAAAGGTCACACGGTTCAAAATTGATAAAATCCGGAATGCGATCGCTATCGTGAGAGAGACCCGCATCCATCGTGATCACCCAGTCATAATCTTTCTCTATTGCCAATTTCATTCCATCCTGGATACCACGAGGGATATGAGTGTTCTTATCATGTCGTATAACAAATAGCCGATTCGGAAATTCTATTTGTAATTTTTTAAGAATCTCTGGAGTTGAGTCCTTAGATGAGTCATCTGTGACAGACACATCCGCATACTTGATAGCCCCTCTTACAACTTCTTCAATCGTGGATTCTTCATTATAAGCAGGGATAACAACGAGAGTCTTCATTTTCCTTTATTTTCCAGCGATATTAAAAACTTCTTTATTTGCCTCAATCCATTTCAAAAGGCGAGTAACACCTTCCTTCGGTTTGATGGTCGGAGCAAATCCAAATTTTTTTGCTTCTTTGATGTCACAAATGAAATATCTCATATCGCCAGGACGTTCGACTTCAAATAGAATTTCCTGTTTTTTCCCCATGATTTCGCCTATGAGGTCAATACATTCTAAAAGAGAAATTTTATGAGCACTTGATCCACCAATGTTATAAACACCAGGAATCGGATTTTTAAAATATGCTAGGTACGCTTGGGCACCGTCTGCCGCATGAATGATATCCCTTGTCTGTTTCCCTGTCCCAAAAATTCGAAGAGGGAGGCCAAAAAAGGAGCGAATTGCAAAATTGGCAACCCATCCATGATCCTCGCCACCAAACTGTCGTTCACCATAAATACCGGTAAATCTAAAACTAGCACCCTTAATACCATACATATCTGTATAAGAACGTACATAGTGTTCGGCGCTCATTTTAGAGGCATGTAGAGGAGACAATTGTCCAACCATAGTAGGATGAGTTTCAGGAATCTCGACCGGTGTTCTTTCATACGCAGTTTTACCTTCGACGAGAGAATCGTTGATCGAATTCCCATACACGTGGATCGATGAGGTATTCACAACTGGAATTTTCCGTTTCCGAGCTACTTCTAAAACATTGAACGTACCGATGACGTTCGTAGAGAAATCTAATTCGGGATCTTCCCAAGAGATTGTCATGGCAGGTTGTGCTGCCGTATGGATGATGTAATCACATCCTTCCGTACGATCCGTAAGATGTTCCAGATTCCGAATGTCTCCTTTCACCATGGTGACACCAAGATTCTTTAAATAATTCCAATTAAAATCTCTGGTTGCATCTGTTCCATAACCAGTACGTTTTAATTCATATTTGGTCATGCTATCATAACTAACTACGTCCCAACCTTCTTTCCTGAAAAGCTCGCACACATGGGAGCCTAAAAATCCACATCCACCAGTTACTAGTACCTTATTAGCCATTATGACTTTCTCCTACGAAAAACTTTTTAGATAATATCAATTTAAAAACACCCCATGCATCCTTTGCCATTTGGATGAAAGTATACTTTTGTGGATTGACGGGTTTAAAAAAAGAAACCGGAATCTCGATGCATCGCATATGAGATCTTACCATCTCAATCATAAGTTCTACAATGTATTTATGATCATGAATTCTAAGTTGGGGCTTCACTTGGTAATAAGATTCTTTCCAGATGGAGAAAAAATGACAGTCTGCGTCGGTGAATCGAGGCTCTTGGCCCCACCAAAAAATCTCAACTAATTTACCCATGAGCAGATTTAAAATACGATACAGTGGACCGAGATTAGACCCTTGTTCGATCATCTGACGAGTGGTTCTTGTTCCGATGACCATATCGGAATCTTTCATATATTCGAGTAGTTTCGGAAAATCTTTTGAACGAAAGGAACCGTCAGGAGAAACAACAACTATGATGTCACCTGATGCCTGCTCTATTCCTTTTCTGACCTGCTCACCTAGTCGTGAAGGATCACCATCTCCAGGGAAAGTATAAGTTTTCACTTTTTCTTTTTTACAGAGGTTGATCGTTTCATCTGTCGATTCATTGTCTATAACCAAAATTTCATGGAATTTATCTTTGAAATCAACAATTACATCCGTAATTGAACGCTCGTTATTGTTCGTGGGAATTACAAGAGAACATTTAAATTTAGAAAATAGTTCATTTCTCACTTCGTAGATAGCATGATAATAATCTTGCATTGAATTGATATTGAAATACTCACAAGAAAGTGTTGTCGCAAATACTCCGCCAGCAGATTCCTTTGCCATCTTATCTATAACTTGGGTTATCTCTACTACCCCCGATTTTGTAGAGGGAGGAGTGATTTTAAAAAACTTAAAATACTCCGGGGTAAATAAGTAAGAACCTAATCCTAAAATTTGATTCGGGGGGTCTTCTGGTTTTTCAACTAGATCGACTATCTTATCTCCGTCAAGTTCTACTGAATAATTTTTACGTATACGGGACAAAAGGGAAGTTTTAACAACTCCGATGGATGCGGCTAACTTTGGATAGGTTTTAAATGTAGTTAAGAATTTTTCATGATCAGTTTTGAAGTAGTATTCATCGCCAAGAATGGTCAAAAATGGTTCTTGTATATTTTTTTCTAAACTCGCGATATCTGATGCTAGACCTTTTTCCGTCCACGGGGCAGCTTCGATCACAATTTTTGGCAAAGCCAGGCGAATCACCTCAACTTCAGCTAATATATGTTCTTTGAGATGACCAACGAGGATAAATACTTTCTGTACTCCGAAGGTTTTATAAAGCAACTCCACATTTCTGTGTAGGATTGTTTTTCCTTCAATGACAAACAGAGGTTTCGGTATAAAACTCGTTCTAGGATATGCTCGTGTTCCTTTTCCAGCGGCAGCGATGACCCCAATTCTGATCTTTTTCACGTAAATCGAGGGTCTCTTGGCTTTGGCCCCTGGTCAATCAGAAAAGGATCGTTTCCACCGATAGATATGGTACTTTGCTTGTGTATTTAAAGTTTCAAAGGTTCGAAATCTTTCCCAAGCTCCCAGATTGGGATTCCAGATTTGGATCGGGTGATTGGTTCCTATGCCATTCAAATGAAATCCCCAGACCCCTTCTTCTTTTTTATTCGATCCAGGAAGAAGAAAGGAAATCGCAATGGGTTCCCCTGTGACTCCCGGAATCCCGATATCAAACGGCACCGACTGTAACGTGCCAAGCAGGCTGGAAGACAATTGGAATTTTGGGTTGTTCCCTTTCGAAAAAACATAATGCAAGTGTGTACAATCGAATCGACGAACGAGACCCTTTTTTTCGCCAAAGTCGACATTGGCTCTCACTTGGCAGGAATTGGGATGCAGAAGCATTCCTTCTTCTTGGATCTCTGCCTTGCCCGTATAAAGCACCTCTTCCCAGCCTTTCCACTCATGGTATCGTAACTCTTGGGCGAAAAATTCGTGCCCATCCTTGGACTTAAAAATTTCGAGTCCAACGATCAAAAACCCATTTTCAGTTACTGAAACTCTGGAAAAATAGAGTCCAATCATAGAAGATGCAAGAGCAGGTTGTGTTAAAAAAAGACATGGAAACAGAAAACCCAAGAGAGTACTTTTTAAAACAAAGAGTTTATGCATAAAGGCGTGTTTTCCTTCAGTCAAAAGATCGCTCCGATTTCGTCTATTTGTTTCCTTTTTATTTTCTGCTCCTGCGCTGTCCCAATTCTTAGCAAGTGGAATGAAAAATCTACGAATAACGATCTCCAAAACTTGTTCACATTACAAGTCTTATCCTTAGTCGGGAATTGTGAAACCGGTGGCGACATTTGGGCACGTAACATCAAAACCCAGGCTAGTTATTGTGTTCCGGTGGAATTGGTCAGCACAAAATCGAACGTCATTGTTTATAAACAAAGAGGTCTCTATATCAATTATGATCTCGAGGCATTCGCAACAGAATTCAATGACCGAACTTATCCGAAAATAACTTCAGCATTTGGGAATCCGTCCGATGTCGATAAAAACGGCAAGATCAAAATTCTTGTCTTTGATATCCAGGATGGGGCGGCATTTAACTCGGCTTATGTTGCTGGATTTTTCGACCCAGTTAATTATTATAAAGATGGCGAAACTCTGCCTCTGAGATCCAATTACGCGGAAATCTTATACTTAGATGGCAAAGAACTCATCTCGAGTCTTACATCTGACCCCACGGCGTTTTCCTCTACAGCAGCACATGAATTCCAACATTTGATTCGGTATTCCTATATGGATAGCTCCAATGTCATTGATGACACCTGGATCAATGAAGGAACAAGTGAAGTTGCAAGTGACATTGCGGGATATGGTCCACAAACCGCTCGGCTTTCTTGTTTTCGTGGAACAGAAACTGTCCGTTGTCCCAATGGTGCAAACGGTATTTCCCTCTTACGATGGGCGAGTAACTCCTCTTCGGCGACGATCTTAAAACAATATTCAATGGCTTATGCGTATATGAGATACTTGTACGATATGTCTGGTCACAATGAGACGGAAAAGAATAATTTTTTTCGAATGACGGTGCAAGGAGATAGTTCCGGAATGCGCGCGTCATCAGCAAGTCAACTCATGTCGATCTTTCGACAGTCCTCCCGGTTCAACGCGAGTCTGCTCGGCTCCAACAATCCTACTGTTTTTTTTAATACATTTATGTTATTTTTCGGTCAGGCTAGCGGGAACACGAACTTTAGTTCGGTGGATTACATTGATGCAAATCTTAACACAGTCACTGGAAATGATATCTCGAGTGCTTACACTTCGTATCCATTTGAATCGAATTTGAATGATCTGCTCAGCTCGCCTCTTCCGGCTGTATCTGGAAACTTGAGTTTAGCCACCGGCTCGGCATATGTTTTAAGTAACAATTATAGCGTATCCTCCATTTCTACAAAATACCAAAATATGGGCACAGTCAAAAACATCGGGAACACAAAAACGCTCGTCGGTTGGGGTGCTTATTCCAGTGCCAATCCGCTCACTTCTATCAAAGATTCCATAGAGTCTAAACCTGAATCCACGGGGCCCAGTCGTTATAAAAGTCTAATCGGGAGTGAAGAGCATCCGACTGCGAATGAGGGCTCTCTTCCCATATGTGGAACGCAGTTTATAGACGAGCCGGTTCGAAACGTTGAAAGTATTCCAATTGAACAGCCCTCATTAAAGAATGGTAACATTCCTTAGAGATATGTCCACCATCCGCGAACGCATTGCACGTGTAATTCGGATCTTTTTTAAGTTTTAAAACTGGAGAGCCTAATTCATTTGAAACTTCATCCACTTTCTTTTCCCATGATTCGAGAGCTGGATGAGTAGAAAGCAAGGCTTCGAAGTTCGGTGAAGAGACAGGCCACACGACTATTGATTTAATCTTCTCTTCTTTCAACCTTGTTAAAATTTTTTCATAAAATGCGAATTGCATTTCGCTAGGTAAATAAGATGCGAACAACCAATCAAGTGTTCGGTGGCTAGTCATATCGAGCATGTTCACATCTTTTTCAACATAATTATCTATTGGCGAAAGACCGTGACCATTGTGGCTTAAGATATGATCATAAGTAGTCTGTCTCATGCTAATAAAACCAGCAAGATTCGAGTTCGTATAATTTCGCCACATCTGGTCCAAGTATGGTTTGTAAGTTCCAACAGCGAACATCCTTCGCCCTAAAAAGAAAGAGACATGCTCTTTGCCAAAAAGCGAAGCATTTGTTAAAACATAACCTAGATCGAAACTAAAGGTTAAATTCGAAATTTTAAAAATCGAATTTTGATTGAATTGGTTCGGATCAGTTTCCAAAAGTACCAAATCTGGTTTAATTCCTGCATCTAGTAACTTTGTAATATTATAATCATAATAAGCAGGTGTAGTTACCGCAGACGAAAGATTGTAAATTTCCCAATCCGGGTAAAAAGCACTTAGATCATCCGCGTCAAAATACAAGAGCCGAGAGGATCCTAAAATTACCATCAGCTTCTTTTTCTTCAGCTGCTCTTTATTTTGGATGATTTTTTCTAGAAGATCTTTTTTCGCCGTATAGTTAACTGGCGTTAAATCCAACTTGGTTAAAAGTTGAATATAGGGAATCCGAAAGATTTGATCAATCAATAGGATACCAATAAATAGAATGATCGGGTAAAAGAGAAAAGTATTCCTTTTCATTAAGTAAAAGAATTCATATCCCTGGGAAAAAGTAAAGCAATTGGGGAAGAATGAACTCCGGATTTCTCCGGAGGATTCTAGCTTTTAAGCTACTTGTGTCTTCAAAATCTTTCTGCGTTTTTTGAGCGTGATAAACCACTCATCTGCAGCTTTCACATGTTGTACTAGTTTTTTAACATATTCCCGATTTTCCGGATTTAAAATTTCTCGTGCTTCCTGAATGATTTCCTCCACAGTTTTCACATGAAATGTAAAATAACTGGTAAAAAGATCATAATACTCACGGTCAGTTGATTCCCATGAATGTTTTTCAATGTCTTCATAGAATTCAAATAACATCGGAATGTCAAGTTCTGGCGTCGCATCAAAATGACTATTCATCATCGCGATTCGGTCAGTAATATCTGTTAGCCTTTGGAAATAGGTTTCTAGTTCGGGATATTCCATCGTAGACCCTCCTCATTAACCCTTACTTTTACCAGGATTTTAGAAGGGCATGAGAGATCAAACCTTTTTTAAAAATTGTGAGAAGTCTTTATTGTCCCGCAAGAACTCTTGCAATTTAACAACTTGGCTATCCCAACCTTCCTTTGCGCCCTCTAACCAAACGTTAAATGCATCCGAATTCGGATAGCCTCCATTAACGATCGTTAATGAGGATTTGTTCTCTCCCAAAGAGTCAAAAATCAATTGCAAAAAAATATCTCCGGCAGGATGATCCTTCCATTCCATAATGAGTTCTTTTCCAGGAACAATTTTCTTATACGTTCCATGTGAGGTGAAATTCCCTTCAATGCCTAAGTGCCATGTCCAGGAAAAGTCCGCCCCCTCTCTAGGACGCCCTCGTACTTCGTCGGCCAACCAATGAACTAACACTTCATAAACAGTGATCGCTTGCCAAAGTCTGTCCAGTGGTTCATTGAATTCAAATACGGATCTAGTTTCTCTCATTGGCAAAGTCTGTGATTTTTCCTATAGTTTGGCAATCCGTTTTTCGAAACCAATTCTATTGTCTTTTGTCACCTTGTCTAAAGAATATACCTATGGATCTTAAAAACCACCTTCAAATTCTCTCGAAATATCATTACTGGGCGATGGATCATCTTTATCTCCATCTGAATGGAGTATCTGAAGAAGATTATAGAAAGGACTCGGGTTTGTTTTTCAAATCAATCCATCGAACATTGAATCACCTCCTCGTCGTGGACGAGTTATGGTTGGCTAGATTTGTTGAAGCTAGATCTCCTGTAATTGCTCTGGATTTAGAAGTAGAAACGAATCGTGAAAAATTGAGAACAAGACTGGAAGAACAAACGAGAAAATGGGAAATTTTCATTAAAAATCCGAAACCATTTCCAGATTTATTAGAATATACTACTATGCGAGGCTTTCAGACAAAAATTCCCTTCTCTACAGGTCTTGCTCACGTTTTTAATCATGGCACACATCATAGAGGTCAAATCATTGCAGCTATGACAACTGCGGGATATTCATCTCCTGAAATAGACTTAGTTTATATGCTGCAATCGCTCAGAATAGAACATGATGAGTAATGAAGTTAGAGAGGACAATTAGTCCTCTCTAACATATTTTAGGATAAATCTAAGTTGTTAGGTCGAGTATAAACCATCTGCACGACACTGATATTTCTCATTTTGAAGGCTGCGGCACAATATGCCAAATAGTATCTCCATTTTCGAATGAATGTTTCACTGTATCCCTGCGATCTAACTTCTGTTATATTTTCATCAAACGCTTTTAGCCATAGACGAAGAGTTTGGACGTAACTCGAACCCATATCTTCTAGATGATATAAGTACATGTCTCCTGTTTTATTGATCGCTTCGTTCATCCTCCCGATAGATGGAAGAAGTGACCCTGGAAAAATGTGTTTTTGAATAAAATCAATTCCTTTTTTGAAAGCAGTGAATCGAGAATCAGGGCAAGTTATCACTTGTAAGGCCATCAAACCGTCTTGCGTTAATACATCTTGGCACTTTTTAAAAAAAGATTCGTAATAGGCATCACCTACTGCTTCTAACATTTCAACAGAGACTATTTTCGAAAAGGTACCTTGAATCTCTCGATAATCTTGAATTCGAATTTCTATCAAATGATCTAATCCCTCTTTTTTTATTCTGTCACTGGCATAAACAAATTGTTCGTCAGAAAGCGTAACTGTTGTTACTTTACATCCGTAATTTTTAGCCGCGAAAATAGAAAAAAATCCCCATCCACTACCTATCTCTAACAGGTGGTCATTTTGATTTAGATTTAATTTGTCACAAAGTGTTTTAACTTTTTTAGTTTGTGCATCTTCTAAGGATTGGTCGAGATTTTCAAAATAAGCAGAACTATATGTCATCGTCGGATCTAGAAAGAGCTTATAAAACTGATTTCCAAGATCATAGTGTTCCACTATGTTTTTTTTACTTCCTCTTTGTGAATTCCGTCTCAAGAAATGTAGAAATTTATTCCCGAGATTAAACAAATCTAAATGAAAAAGTTTCTTTTTGGCACCAGATAAACTAGGCGAATCATCTACGTTTAATATAAACCAGGAGATCACATTTTCAATCGAATCTGTCTCCCATTCCCCCATCAGATAAGATTCCGAAAAACCTATATCACCATGGATTACAGATCTTTTAAAAAACTTTGGATTTTTGATATGCATGATAGCCGAATGATACTTTCCATCGTAAGCGGATGTAGGATCGCCAAGCATCGTCTGCGTTCCATCTGGAAGGATCAAACGAATTGATCCACGTCTCATTCTACCAAGTGCTTTAAAAAATAATGTTTGGTACAGTGCGTACTGCTGTTTACCTGAAGTATTCTCTAACTGATTTAAAATTCCGGGCTCAATCGTTTCTTGTAAGAGATACTGGTTTGCTGACTTCTCCAAGGGCGACTCCTGTTTGTTTTTCTAAGTTCTCATTTTTTTTAATATAAGGTACACTTTTAATCCAGAGCTTAATGGCTTGGAAGTGGATCAAAGCTATTATTTGGACTGTTATGAAAGGATATCGGCAAAAAAGAATGAACAACTCCCAGGAAGAAAATAATTTTTTTCTGCCAATAAAAGCTGTGGTGAGTATTCTTTTTCCATCTTCAAAAGAGTCTACACCTATGGACAATTTTTCCCTCGGGAAGTTCAATCGGAATTCAAATTCAGAATCCAGAGGGATGAATGGAGATACATAAAAATTCTTTTGGACTCGTAAAAAGGACTCTGGACTACTAATCGTTCCCATCGCTTTTTTATCCACCAAACCTACATAAGGTTTAATTTCTCCAAAAGTATTTCCAACTTCGGCGATTGTACAAATCATATTTTCATCAGAGTCGAAACAGAAATAAAAACTGACAGGATTAAAAACATAACCAAACACACGTAAATTTGTCAGAAGGTATACTTTCCCAATTTGTTCCTTTACTCCAGAGTCTTTCAAATAAATTCGAATCTGCGAGAGAAGCGAACCTTCTCCGTATTTCAAATGGTCCTTTTCCCAAAATGAAAAAAGGGAAAACCGATTTTTACCAAAGAAGAACAACTTCTTATCGAGATAATCAATTTCGTCCAAATCCAGAAGAAAACTTCCCACCTTGTATTGAAAGTGGTTCCTGATCGGAGAAGTGCGCGTATGAGAGACTAACGCCTCATATATGCTAGAATTTAAATCCACGGGTCTCTCTTGAGAATCGCCTGGGAAACGTTTACTGCAGAAAGAAATCCATCTTCGTGGAACCCGTACCGGAAGTAGGCGCCAGCATAATAAATGGGACCGTCTTCATTTAGTTTGTGTAGTTTTTCCTGTCCTAATGAGGCCGCGACTGAAAAGAGCGGATGGTCATATTCAATTTCTTTTATGATTTCCTCTTTTTTGATTCTATTAGGATCATTTATAGTTACAAAATAGTTTTTTTCTTTTGAAACTCCTTGCAACTTATTCATCCAATAAATCGTAAAAGGTTGTTTGTTTCCGTTCGAATCTTCTGTAATCTTATAATTCCAGCTGGACCATATAAATTTTCGAGCTGGCATATCGGTAGAATCTGTATGTAATGTGGCAGTGTTTTTTTGGTATCCATAAAGCGGGAGAAGTTCCCTTTCAAGAGGGGTAGGATTGGAGATGATTTTCGCGGAAATATTTCCATGGGTAGCTAGAACAACCTTATCAAAAGTTTCCGTTTCCCCATTCTCGAGAATTACTTTAACTTTCCCATTCTCTCGCATAACAGAGGAAACACCTGAGTTCAATCTAATTCTATCTTTAAAATTTTTTGTGATTCTCGAGACATATTCACGAGATCCGCCATCGACTGTCCACCATTGGTGTTGCGTATTGAGTCCGAGAAAACCATGGTTAAAGAAAAAACGAATGAGCGATTTTGCAGGAAAACTTAACATTTGGTCCGGCGGAGTGGACCAGACAGCAGAACTCATAGGAATTAAATATTGGTTTAGAAGGTCGTCGCCGTATTTTTCTTCCTTCATGTATTTTCCGAGATCCCAATCATCATATTTAGATTCTTGTAATATCTTAGGAGCATTCTCATTAAAGCGATTGATTTCTAAAAGCATCTTTATGTAGCGTGGTTTAAAGAGATTTGATCTTTGCGCAAAAAGACCATTCAGTCCCGATCCACAAAACTCGAGTTTAGTGGGAGCATATTGGACACTAAAGGACATATCTGATTTTTTTGTTGGCACGCCTAACGTATTGAATAAGCGTAATAGATTGGGGTAAGTAACATGATTAAAAACGATAAAACCGGTATCAATCGGTAACAGTTCCCCATTTTCATCCACATCAACCGTCTTGGAATGACCACCAATGTAATCAGCTTTTTCAAAAATGGTTAAGTCATAATCTTTGGACAAAAAGTATGCCGCGCCTAATCCAGATATTCCAGTCCCAACGACTGCTAGTTTCTCTTTCACCAAAACCTCTTTCTATATCTTATTTATTAGACGAAAGAAGTTGAAACATTTGTGTCTGAATTTCTGCTGCCTTTTCCGACGCCAGTCGAGTATAGTCCTCACCTCGAGAAAGAAGTGTAACCCCCCGAGAGGAATTGATCAAAGCATTTTGGCCACAAGCAGAGTAGATCTCTTCCAGACTGCCCCCTTGCGCCCCATACCCTGGAATCAAGAACATCATCTTTGGATGCCTTGCCCTCATTTTCCTCAACTCTTCTGGATGAGTGCCGCCCATCACCATCCCAATTTGATCAGGATATTCTATTTCTAATCTTGCGCAAAAGTCAGAAACCTCTTCGTAGAGGTATGTTACCGAATCTTTTAATACTAACTTTTGAAAGTCGATTGAGGAAGGATTCGAAGTGAGACAAAGGATGAATACAAATCCACCTAATTCAAGATAAGGTAAGATTGTATCTCTGCCCATATATGCATTCACCGTAAGTGCATCGACTCTCAGTGTTTCAAAATAGTATTTTGCATACTCCTTGGCAGTGTTCGCTAAATCTCCCCTTTTTGCATCAGCAATGATAGGGATACTCTCATTCACTTCTTTACAAAAATGAATATAGTTTTCAAATTCCTGAAAACCCTTGGCACCAAACCTTTCAAAAAATGCAACATTCGGCTTCCATGCAGTCGCATATAGATGAGTTGCCCTCACGATTGATTGGGAAAAATATAAAAGTGGAGATTTTTCTGCAAGACAATCATGCGGTAATTTTTCCCATTCCGGGTCGATGCCTACACACAAAAGTGATTTTAGCTGTTCTCGTCGTGTCTTAAATTTTTGAATGAATGTTGATGTCATGTAACAATCTGTTTCCTTATTTCTTTCGATCGCTCATCTGTTTTTCGATCGATCTTTTTTTATAGCGACCATAAATATGCCCGGGGATGACAGTAAGACTCGTGATCGGCTTCAACACCAAGTCCCCAATCGATCCCCCGACATAGGTAGAATAAGCAGGAGTTAACAAGTCGTAGGCATCTTCGAGTTGTTTTTTATCCTCTTTTTCTGCAAAATAATTAAAAGCATCATCACTCGCTCTTGCTTCATGGTAAAGTGGGCCGACTAACGGGACAGCATAGATGACAGCGTAGGTTGTTCGGTTCTTTCTTTGTAAAAAATCCTTCGCATGACCGGCTTCATGAATGGCAACTGGAATGGAATTGGAATAGATATTAATTGTATTTGTAAACGAATTGTAATGGTCACCGCCTAAGATTCCCGCAAGGAGTCTCTCTGGTAAAAAAGTATAAACTAGAAGAGATACCACTCCCACTGTATATCTTGCGATTGGATTGATATTCTCATTTTTTGCAAGTCTTCTCCATTCGGATAAGGGTGAATACTGGTTGAATCTCACTTTCACATCTCGGAGGTTATTTTCGATCATATACTTCTTCATATATTCTTTCGTCTCGTCTGATATATCGTGACTTTCCATATTCCAATTCAAAAGAACTAATTTTGATGGTAGAGAAAAGAAATAATGTCCAAGTTTATCTACAATCCAAACAGGCTCCCCTTCTTCGAACTGTTTTTCGCCGTCTTCAAAAGCTGGTGATGGTAAATAAGGATTCCCATAATTATATTTTTTTTCAATAGAATAACATCCGATAAAGAAAAAATGCAAAAAACAAAATGATATTCTTAACAAATTTTCCATAAATTTATAGATTATCCATAATCTCTTTAATTTTTGGATCTCGAATTGGATCAACAGGGGGAGTCGATTGTTTGTTAGTTGGGTTAATTGAGGTTTTACTCATTCCGCTTTGTTTTTCTAAGAAAGAAAAAAATGTCTCGATCCCATTTCGTCCTAATTGATTGAGTTGATCCTCTCGATTTCCCCTATACCCAGAATAAGGCGTATACCAAATAAGAGGGACAATGGTAATTGCGCTCAAAGTAAGAATACAATCGGTCACGTGTGATTTAATTTGGTCTGCGTATTCAAAGGTTTCTACTTTTCTTACACCTATTTGAATCTCAGCTTTAAGTCTTATGTTTACATCGTTCGTATAACATGAATCGATAGATTCTAATATAAATTCTTTAATTTCGATTTTACCACCTTCAGCTAGTAAAATGGGATAATTTTCTGGTCTTATCGACAATTCCTTTCTTATTAAATAAGAAAGGCTACCATATTCATTTTGAAGATCATACTCTACACCCAAAAATGGAACACCCTTGAAAGTGAATAGAAACGGACTATAGTAAGCAAATCTCTCGGGTAACACCTTAGGTGTAAGAATTATTAAACTTGGAATTGTTTTTACCACTTCAAAAGGATTTTCTTTCGGGTAAGGTCGATAGACACGTATAGAAGTAGAACAATGAATCAAATACAATGAGAGAATGGGAAAAAATAGAAAACGTAATTTTTTAAAAAACATAATTGTAACCGATAAAATAATTAAACATACTTATATATCTTGATGCGCGTTTGCCCTCTCCATCAGCCTCGTAAAATGCTGAAGTTGTATACCAGTTCATAATTCCAAGTCCCAATGCTTCGGAACTGAGGGCTGTAAAATTCGGAGCTTTCGATTCATTGGCACTCCAAGTGTAGTAGCTAGCTTTTGCCCCCATACTGAATCTGTGAAAGTCCATAAGAACAAAGGAATAGGTCAAATTTAGATCGAATCCCGAAATTTGCATTTCGAGTGGTCTGGAAGATTCTACTTTGTATGCTTGGTAACCAGGTATAGAATTCCCGAAGGGATCGATGATCCCATCTTTCACAAAACGACGCTCATATTGTAAGGCGGCAAGCGGAGTGTAAAAAAAGTCTGATCCGAATTCAAAACGGCCATAATTGATCAGTGACTGATAGAGTCGAAAACCAGCGCTTGGGGCAAGAAATCTTGCACTCTCTTTTAGGTCTCCCGCCTGATTCAATGTAGGTGACAAGTAAGAAGATTCAGTCTGCCACCCACCGGTTCGCATTCCAAAATCCCAAGTAAACCATCTTTCTTGGTCTAGCTCTTCATAAATTTTAAACATAAACCGGTGGTCATATAGCTGAAAGTTTGTATTGTACCTTGCAAATTGCTGATTAAAATCGAAAGCCAAATGTTCAGACGTGCCTTGCAAAGGAAGATTAGAATACTCGAACCCCCATTTCTTGTTTGTTGCTATAAAACTCAGCTGCAAGGTAGGAATCGTTTTTTGCGAAGTGATACTTCCCTTCTCAACAATATAGGGAAGCGCCGATTCATTTTGGTAAGGAATAACGCTCCTAGGAAGATAAGGGGAGCCATTTTGAAAGATGACTTCTTTATTGTCGAATGCCCATTCCTTTCCCGACTTAAAAAAAGCACTTGGGACATTGCCACGAAATCCGATCTCCCAATTTCCGCCCAGGAAGGCATGGTTTCCTGATGT
>Ga0075156_10000128_pt1 | contig 37668 bp, 32 predicted proteins | sample JI81AbrownDNA_FD_70966 | JGI IMG/M metagenome (GOLD analysis project Ga0075156, IMG submission 70966) | Wastewater effluent complex algal communities from Wisconsin, to seasonally profile nutrient transformation and Carbon sequestration -... | ecosystem: Engineered > WWTP > Effluent > Algae...
AAAAACAATTTTTTCTCCAACAACGTTCTCGCTGTTTTCTACTTTATCTTTTTCTTTTGCTTTGAGTTCAGTTAACTCTTGCGCCATCTTTTTTATTTCAGTTTTAGTAGTCGGTAGCTTCTCTTCTACTTTCTTCGCTGGTGGAGTAACCACAGTTTTAGGTGCTTCCTTCTTTGGCTCTTCTACTTTTTTAGGTTGCTCCACTGGCTTATCAACAGTAACCGCTTTTGCAGGCTCAGGCTTTGTTTCATTCAGCACAACTGTTTTGGCGGGTTCTTTCTTTGGTTCTTCTGGCTTTGTCTCTTTAGCGACTTCTTTCGCGGGAGTCTTCTTTTCTTCTATGACTACTGGTGGTTTCGTTTCTTTAGCTACTTCTTTTGCTGGCTCTTTTACAGGAGTCTTCTTTTCTTCTATAACAACTGGCGGTTTCGTTTCCTTAGCTACTTCTTTTGCTGGCTCTTTCGCAGGTGTTTTCTTTTCTTCTATAACAACTGGCGGTTTCGTTTCCTTAGCTACTTCTTTTGCTGGCTCTTTCGCAGGTGTTTTCTTTTCTTCTACGACTACTGTTGGTTTTGTATCCTTTGCTACCGGCTTATCTATAGTAACCGCTTTCTTTATTTCAGGATTACTATCTTTTGTTTTTTCCGGTTGTTTTACTTCCGACTCCGTAATATTGGTTGTTTTTCCTTTGTCCTTTTCAACCACTCGCTCTTCAATGTTTTTCTTTTCCACTACAACATCTGTCGGTTTTGCTTCCTTAGCCACCTCTTTAGCAGGAGTTTTTTTATCGTCCACAGTCTTAGAAGTATTAGTAATGCTTTCCTTTGACATTTCAGAGCTAGGAACTTTTGGTTTGGTTGGCTTTATTTTTTCGCGCTCTGTAACTGGATTTTTTTCAGTAGATGTGGGTTCTTTCTTTTCTTCTGTCTTGGTTTCAGTTTTTTTCTCAGTCTTATTTTCTGTAATCGCAGGAGTTTTAGGTTCAGCGGAAGATTTAATTGGAATTACAATCTGTGTATTACCAGGCCAGTCATTGAATTTTTTGCCAATGCCAACTTTGTTTTTATTTAATGCGGCTACTAGCGATTTGGTGTATCTTTTTTTTATTCGATCTAACTTCTGACGATTTTGTGCATTGTAGTATAAAACTTCCATTACAAGAACGTCTGCATTTTTTTCTGTATACTCAAATGAACTCTGAATGTATGCATTTAAAATTCTCTTAATAGAATTGATATGTCCGTAACTAGCATTTTTATTTAAAACTAAAATATCACCACCGAATTTTCCAGGCTCATCTGAATAAAATCTTTGGAGAGTAAAACCTTTATAATTGATTGGCTTATTCGTTTCAATTACTTGCTCATGAAGCCCTTTTCCAATCTCAACTTCAATAGCTTTCAATTCGGGAGTTGCAAATTTATCAGAACGGTTCTCAAATTTTGTGTAGGGGGCTTTTCGAATTTCCTCTTCTCCAAGGACAACTTTTGAATCAGCAAAAAGCGAAGCCTGTATTAAAAATGTTACGGCAAATAAATAAATATATTTCATAAATTAATTCTTTTCCTAATTGTATAATCCTAAAATGCAAGCAGAGTGCAATCTTTTTTCTTTCGGCGTTATTCGAAGAAGGGAAATCTTTTACTGTTGACATAACTAATTCAAAGATTTTTCGTTAAGCTATGAGCGAGATTTTAGATAAAATAAAAAAAGCCGTCACAATTGAAGTAGACGCGATCAAACATTTCCAAGAAACACTAGACCCAAACTTTGAGCAGGCTGTAGAGCTAATTTTAAAATCCAATGGAAAAGTGATTGTTACAGGAGTCGGAAAGTCAGGAGACATAGCTAAAAAGATTTCCTCCACAATGAGTTCCACCGGCACTCCGGCAATTTTCCTTCACCCAACAGATTCTGCCCATGGAGACGCTGGTCTTATCGCAAAAGACGATGTAGTAATAGCCATTGGAAAAAGCGGAGAGAGTGATGAGCTAATAGCCCTTATCCCCACTATCAAAAAAATCGGTGCCAAATTAATAGGAATCACTGCCAATCCAAAATCAAAACTTGCCCTTGCTTGTGATGTAACACTCATTACCCCCATACTACAAGAAGCCTGCCCTTTAGCACTCGCACCAACTTCAAGCACAACAATCGCACTCATCGCGGGAGATGCAATTGCAATGGCACTCATGGAGTTGAAGAATTTTCAAGCCAATGACTTTGCTCTATTTCATCCAGCAGGAAGATTAGGAAAAAGGCTTAGTTTAGATATTGAAGACGTTATGCGCTCTGGTGAAAACAATGCAGTCATTAAACCAGATGCTGATCTCGCAACCATTCTAAATGAAATCACAACAAAGCGACTAGGTGCTGTAGGCGTTGTAGACGATCAAAATCTGCTCATCGGTTTTATTACTGATTATGACATTCGAAAGTTTCTATTACAAGGCTCCCTCACGAAAGAAAAGACAGCGCGTGAAATCATGAATCCAAATCCAAGTTCCTTCAAACTAGGCATGAAAGCATACGACGTATTAGTCGCTATGGAAGAAAGAACCCGACCCATTTCTGTCGCCCCAATCACCGACCCAGAAAATCATCTTATAGGTATAGTGTTAATTCATGATTTGCTACAAAAGGGACTTTAGAAAAGACTTACAAAAAAACATCAAAGAAAATTTCTTTACAAAAAAAATAAGTTTAACATATATTGATTCTGTGTATTATTCTATGAAATTTCATTTATTTAGTGAGGGTTTATGAAAAAAATTTTGTTATCAATTAGTTTGTTATTAATCATTGGATGTGGTTTATCGACTTCTGAAATGGAAAATGCAAAAAAACTTTCCATTGCAATTGCCGAGTCAGAGTGTGAATGCAAAAAAATAAAAGCAAGCGGACAATCTACTGCTGAGTGCACAGAAAACTTTGAACGTAATGTTCGTTATCTGACTAGTTTTTATGAAGTAGTTAAACCGTCCGATTCAGAAAGAAAACAGGCATCTACTGCTGCAGATGAAATTAGAAATAAGTGCAATTAATAACTCCCTTACATTATCATTTCTTCACAAAAGAAATGATTGAGTTTAAGTGAGTGACCCGCTGAAGGTGGGGTTTGCACCTAACGGTTGATTTGCCAAACTCAGTATATTCTGAATCAGTTTCTCTAGTTCAAACTTTCTTACTTTTAGTAGATGATCTAGAAGTCTTCGAATAAATTCTATGCTTTAAACTTGCGGCAAATCTATAATATCCACTTACTCATATATCCATGTAAGTAGCCGCAGGTAATGCCGTTTCTGCAAATGCTTTTCTTGCGCCGATAGATACTGCTTTTTTGAGAAAGGTTTTTAGTATATGGAGAGTTTTAGTTTAGAAGTATTTAACAAAAGCTCTCCAGCTAATTTCAAAACTTTATTTACTTGTCTCGATTGATGTAGGGAAAATCTTCTAAGTAAGACTCGATGGATTCTCCTATCGAAATATAATCAAATAGACTTTTAATTTGTATTAGGAGTTACCTGCGAATTGCGAATACATCTAAGTTACTCATTCCTCTTCTATCAATGATACTATCAAAGATACTCTCAGATTGTTATGAGTATTTTTCACAGTATCTTTGATAGTATCATAGATAGTATCATTCATGCATCGTCATCTTATCAGTTATTGACGTTTAATTGGTTTGGTCTTAACAGACGAGTCGTATTATAGTCTTAGGAAGTGGGAAGAATTAAAGATGAATACTATTTCTCAGAATGGCTAATTATTGTTAAAACCACAAAAAAACGGGGATTTTTAGCAAATTCTGAAAACCAATCTCAATATAAGCAATATTTTTTGTATCAACTTAGGTATTCTGAAATGATTGTACTTGCAAAGCATAAAAAAATATGATACAGTTTCGCCATGAAAATTTTAAATGAGCCTTTTTCCAATTTGAATGAATCAGAGTTAGACTTCACTCGACCAGTTGAAATTGCTAAAGATATTTTTTGGGTTGGAATCTATTTAGAGAATGATCCATTCCAATGCCACCCTTATTTAATTCTAAATGGCGATGAAACCATCCTCGTAGATCCAGGATCTATGTTACAAATTGATAGAATCATCGAAAAAATTAATATGGCGTGTAATATGAAGGACATAAAGTATATTATCCTCCATCACCAAGATCCAGATCTTTGCGCTGCCGTTCCTACAATTGAGAAATTAATCGACCGAGAGGATTTACTCATTGTTACCCACAGTAGAATGTCAGTTTTAGTTAAACATTACGGAATCAAAGCCGGTTACTATAACATCGATCACGAAAAGTTTATTCTAAAAACAAAGTATCGTGATTTGCAATTCTATACAACACCTTATTGTCATTCGCCCGGAGCCTTTGTGACCTATGACGAAAAAACAAAAGTTCTTTTCTCAAGCGATATCTTTGGTGGATTGGAAGACTCCTGGCATTTCTATGCTGATGAAAATTATTTTTCTGAGATAGAAGGCTTTCATATGGCATATATGCCGAGTCGGGATATTGTCAATTATGCGCTCAGTAAGATAGAAGTATTAGATATTAACTTAATTGCTCCTCAGCATGGTTCCGTCATTCGAAGAGAATTAATCAAACCACTCATTGACAAAATGAAACTAATGAATTGTGGTCTTTACATTGATAAAAAATATTCAAATGATCTGCAAAGAACTATTGAAAAATTAAACAATCTGCAAACTGAATTCACAGTCTCTTTAGATGAAATTAAAACTCTCAAGCGTCAGCAAGATGGAGATTACTTTTTAACAAGTCTCTTAATGAAACCACTATTGGTAGATTTTAATAAGAGTAAAACAGTGAGTAGCCACAGTGTAATTATCCAAAAGAAATCATTTCTATTCAAGAATAAACACTATCAACTCGGCGGGGATCTCTGTATATCAGCTAATCTAATTTTCGAAAACCAGGGTTGGACATTGTTCTTCAATGGCGATGCAATGGGAAAATCGGTTCAAGGCGCGGGCGGTGCTGTAGTAATGGGGACTGTATTGAATTCAATTTTATCTAGATCGGATGGACATACAATTACAAACATAACTCCAGAAGAATGGATGAAAGATGCCTACAATGAAATTCAAACTATATTCCTTTCCTTCGACGGAGCAATGATGGTTTCAGGAATCATAGGAATGATTAACGATACTACAGGCGAAATGTTATTTGTAAATGCAGAGCACCCATTTTTAATTTTGTATAGAGATGGCAAGGCAACATTTATAGAGAAAGAATTATTCTTACGAAAATTTGGAAGTCCTTCTGAGTTCCAATTAAAGATTCAGAAGTTTCAGTTACTTCCGGGCGACATTGTGTTTGCAGGAAGTGATGGTAAGGACGATTTAGATTTGTCTCCCGGTTCCGAGCAGCCAGTGGTTAATCAAGATTATACGTTAATCCTGCGAATTATAGAGAGAAGTCAAAGCAATCTTAAAAAAATTGTAAATTCAATTTACAAAGCAGGCGATGTAATTGATGATCTTTCCTTATGTAGAATTGGTTTTCAAGAAAAAGCAGATACGTTAAATTCTAGCCAAGATATAACAGAAGATATGATATATTGGATTCAGATTTCGAATCACATTAAGAATAAGAATTATCAAAAAGCTTTAGATCTTTTAGAAGGTCCTTCTGAGAAACAATCACCCGAAACTCTGTTTAGCCGCGGATATTGCTTCGTAAAAGAAAGACGTTACTTGAAATCATTGAAATATCTTACAAGAGCAATCAAAAAGAAACCGAATTATTTCCATGCACTCAAGTATGCAGGCATCGCTCATTATAAGTTAGATAATCTAAATCGCTGTAAGGCATACTGGGAACAGGCAATGAAGTTAAAGGATGATGATAAGTTGATTAATAGGTATTATCCAGAAGTAATTGAGAGAACATTAAAACAAAAAGTTCTATTGGGAAGAAAACAATTGGTTGAAGAATTAAATGAAGGATAGTTTGATTATCGCTTGAGTTGAACCCATTTTGAAAAAAGATCACGCAAGTCTTTTAAATGAATTGGCTTTGTTAAATAATCATCAAAGCCGTGGTTTAAAATTCTTTCTCTCTCACCTGTTAGGGCATGAGCAGTGAGAGCTACAACAAAAATGGATTTATAATTTGCATTTGATTTAATTCTTACAGTTGCTTCGATACCATCCATTTCTGGCATTTCAATGTCCATTAATATGATGTCATATTTTTTTTCCTTCAATAATTCTAAGACTTCAACTCCATTGAATGCTACATCTGCGTGAATATTTATTTTCTTCAGCAATGCACTTACAATTTTCTGATTTAATTCGTTATCCTCGGCTACAAGCACCCTCAAATCAGCGGGTAACGCACTGTATATCGCTTTTGTTTTTTCTTGTTCTATATAGTTCCTTATGATTTGTGCTTTTATTGTAAAAATAAATCTTGAACCAACGCCTATATCACTTTCTACTCTTATATCACCATCCATCATTTTTACTAGCTTCTTTGTGATTGCTAATCCAAGACCTGTTCCACCATACTTCCGAGTAGTGCTTGGGTCACCCTGTGAGAACGAATCAAACAATCCTGCAATTTTACCTTTCTCAATACCAATTCCAGTATCTTCTACAATGAATTCAATTGTATACCTACCATTTTCAATTTGAATAATACTGTGGCTAACCGTGATTCCCCCGACGCTTGTAAACTTAACAGCATTACTTAATAAATTAAGAAATATTTGCCTTAGTCTCACAGGATCACCTTCCATTATTTCAGGGAGCCGCAAATCCTCATTCTTATATTTAATATACAGACCCTTTTTATCAGAATTAAAATGAACAATAGAAATAGTCTCTTTAATAATCTGATGGACTTTTATAGGAATTTTTTCCAATTCAACTTTATTCGCTTCTATTTTAGAAAAATCTAATATATCATTGATGATGACTAATAAATTTTCTGCACTGATTTGGATTGCATCTAGATATTCTTGATCCTCCTTTGAATAACTATCTGAAGAAATCAATTGTAGACTTCCCAATATTCCATTCATCGGAGTTCTAATCTCATGACTCATATTTGCTAGAAATAAACTCTTGGCGCGGTTAGCTGATTCTGCTTGGATTCTAGATTCCTCTAACTGAGCAGTTCTTTCTTTTACTTTTGCTTCTAAATTTTCGAAGAATAGTTTTAAATCCCTCGCCATTTTTAAAAAAGATCTAGATAGTTCTCCAACTTCGTCTTGCCTATTAACGCTTGAAATCTTTTCTAAATCTACTTCACTGAATTGATGCAAGGATAGATTCTTTGAAACTGCATTTAATTCTTCAATCGGAGATACGATCCAACGAGCTGTGAATATACCAATTACAATCATGAGGATAATGGCAAACAAAACAATAAGTGAAATAATTCGATTACTGGATTTGATCTTATCTAAGAAATCAGACTCAGGGAATATTGTAACCGTATACCAATTCAAACCATCATCTAAAATTTTTGATATCTGAATCCAATACACTTCATTCTCAAATTCAATGGATATTACTTTTTTATTTTGAAAGTCCTCCATTTTTTTAATTTCTAAACCGACATTTCGAATCAATTCACTTTTAGATTCATTCATCGGGGAGATTTTAAAGTCATTCTTATTCAATATTTTTACTGTTTCCATTTCAACAGAGGAAGCTAGAACTTCTTCCTCTTTAGTGATAATAAATATCTGGGAATGTTCGGTTACTTTATTTTTTCTAAGAAAATTAGAAATATTAGACAAAACAATATTAACCCCAGTAACACCTAGAAATTCATTTCTTTCATTGAACACTGAAGTAAAAATTGTGATTCCAAGTAAACCAGTATTAGCCTGAACAAATATTTTGCTAATCAAAACTTTATTTGGATTTAATACTGCTTCTTTGAACCAAGGTCTTTCCAGAGTGTCATATTCTTGCGTCTTTATTAGATTTTGTTTTATTCCTTTAGAATCCAAATGATAAAAGAAACGAATCTTTTTCTCATTCGTCTCTCGAAAAATAAAATCACCCGCCTGCCTTTCTATTCCGTGTATAATTCCATTCTTATCAGCATAAAAAATATCATTTATATCTGAATAATTTTGAATCTGCTCAAGGAAGTATTGGGGATAATTGATATTTCTCCCCGATTGAAATTGTCCATTTTTTACACTCTGAGAATTCAGCTTAATTAAACCCTTTGAGTTTAGAAAATACGAAGCAATGAATTCATTTGTTCTAAACTGAATTTGCTCTTGTATTTTATTGGTTAATTCAAATGCAATGTTTTGCGTATTTAGATAAAGAAATATCCAAACGAGCGCAATTGTAAAAACAATTTCAAGAAGAAAGGGAATGATAATTTGCTCCCGCAGAGCAAATCTATTTGTTAGTTTAGAGAAAATCTTCTGAACTAATTTCATTTTCTATTTCCGGTAGTGGTTTATTTTGATATTCCTCTCGAATCTTTTTTATAGCAATAACATTTACCTGTCCGGGAGCGCGTGGTTTACCAATACAACAATATGTTGCAAGAGAGCCAAATCTATCTCCGAATACTCGCGAGTAGACCCCAATTTTTCCCATTGCGATTCCAATCACCTTATTTGCTTTGGATATAAACGCTAAGTCTCTTAAAAATGTATCTAGCTTTGAAATATCATTAGGAGTAACTGCAAATTTATAAATACAATCCGGAGTCTGTTTTTTGGAAATCCATTCAAGCATTTCCTCTCTAGTGATTGATTTGGAAAAATCATGGTAGGAGTAAATGATTGTATACCTACAATTTACAATTGAGTCAAAAATAGATTTATCCTGATCTAATTCAATATCTAAATAGTTTTCATCGGAATTATACTCATTTAATACTGGTTCAATGTCCTTGAATTGCAAAGAAGTATTAGAAGCTTCACTGGAATCTTTTGGATTGCGATAAGTAAATAAAATAGGCTTCGAAATTTTTTTCAAAATAGGTAATAACTCTGCTCTAAGAAAATAGGAATCCAACAAGTCCAAGCGGATTTCAAGAATATCCGCTTCTGCTATTGCAGGATTCTGATAATCCTTAAGTTCTTCCTCTCCAAGAGTTACGATTATTTTATAGTTCATAATTTTTCCGTTGAATGTCATTCCCAAAATTTTCTGTTGGGAATCTCAACATCTAGAGATCCCTGACATCGCTTGGCGGTAGTGCGAGCGAAGCGAAAGGGTGGAATTTCGGGGATGACAGGTAAACTCAACTATGATACTTCTTCTTGTCTTCGATGATTGTAGCAACTACGGAAGGATCGGCTAATGTGGATATGTCGCCAAGGCCATCAAATTCATTTGCAGCAATCTTACGTAAGATTCGACGCATGATTTTTCCTGAACGTGTTTTAGGAAGACTAGGTGCCCAATGAATTACATCGGGACGAGCAATCTTACTAATCATCTTCTCTACCGTAGCAAGTAATTCCTTCTTCAAGTCATCATTTGTAGTGATTCCATTTTTAACAGTCACATAAACATAAATACCCTGACCTTTGATGTCATGCGGATAACCAACAACTGCCGCTTCTGCTACTGATTTATGAGCAACCAATGCGCTCTCAATTTCAGCCGTTCCAATTCTATGCCCGGAAACATTTAATACATCATCCACACGACCGGTTATCCAATAGTATCCGTCCTTATCACGACGAGCCCCATCTCCTGTAAAATACAATCCTTTGAACTGGGAAAAGTAAGTTGCCTTAAATCGTTTAGGATCTCCATATACTCCGCGCATCATAGAAGGCCAGGGAGATTCAATGCATAGATTTCCGCTTACCTCTCCTTTGTCGGTAATCTTCTTTCCTTCATTGTCAACTAGAATTGGCTTGACTCCAAAGAAAGGAAGTGTCGCAGAACCTGGTTTAGTCGCAATTGCTCCGGGAAGTGGAGTAATTAAAATTGAGCCTGTTTCTGTTTGCCAATAGGTATCAACTATTGGACATTTGCCTTTACCAATATTCTTACTATACCACTCCCATGCTTCTGGATTGATTGGTTCTCCTACTGTTCCTAAAAGACGAAGTGATTTGAGGGAATGTTTTTCTATATGAGAAGTTCCTTCTTTGGCTAACGCGCGTATGGCGGTAGGTGCAGTATAGAATACGTTTACACTGTATTTATCAATGACTTCCCAGAAGCGACCGGGATTTGGAAAGGTAGGAACTCCTTCGAACATGATAGAGGTTGCTCCATTGGAAAGAGGTCCGTATAATATGTAGCTATGTCCTGTTATCCACCCAATGTCTGCCGTGCACCAAAATGTATCTTCTGGTTTGTGATCGAACACATAATGAAAAGTTAAATTTGCTCCTAGCAGATAACCGGCAGTAGTATGTAACACGCCTTTTGGTTTACCTGTAGAGCCAGATGTGTAAAGAATAAAAAGTGGATCTTCAGCATTTGCTTTGTATGGCTCACACACACTAGAAGAATTTTTCATTAGATAATGCCACCAATGATCTCTACCTTCTTGCCAATTCAAATCGCCTTCCATTCCAGTGCGCTTAACAACGATTACGTTCTTGACTTTAGTATGTGACTTATCTAGTGCCTGGTCAATGTTTTTCTTAATGTCAATGAATTTGCCGCCGCGATAACCACCATCTGATGTTACAATTAAACTTGGTTTACAATCTTCAATTCTTCCAATCAGTGACTCCGGAGAAAAACCTCCAAAGACAATAGAATGAATGGCACCTATTCGCGTGCAAGCAAGAGCGGATACAGCAAGCTCGGGAACCATCGGTAGATAAATGAGAACACGATCTCCTTTCTTAACACCCTGCGATTTTAGAACGTTTGCAAATTTACAAACTTCACGATGTAATTCCTGATAAGTAAGAGTCTTAGATTCCTCGCCACTATCACTCTCCCAGATAATTGCGGCTTTGTTTTTCAGAGAAGAGTCAAGATGTCTGTCAAGGCAATTGTAGGATACGTTTAATTTGCCGCCTTCAAACCACTTTACTTTGCCTTCCCCAAAATTCTCTGATAGAATTTTCTTCGGTGGGTTAAACCATGTTAGACGCTCTGCCTGTTTCTTCCAAAATGTCTGTGGTGATTTAATTGACTCATTGTATAATTTCTGATATTCTTTGAGAGTAAGATTCGCGGACTCAATGAATTCTTTAGAAGGTTGAATTGTTTTTTCTTTTGCCATTGTATTAACCTTTGATTTTTGCATTCGAATGAAGTTCTAATTCAAAATCGTTTTTTTACTCCTATCTGTCAAGAGTAGATTTTTTCTTCAAAAAAATGCGCTACACTAAAAAAAGAAATTCACAGAATAAGGGCTTCAAAATCTTATACAACCAATGGTAATTAATGTATGACTCAAAAGAGTAAAGAAACCGAAAAGCAGTCCTCAAATCAATCCCAATCCTTTTTAGCATCCCTAGGTTCGCTTGCATTTATTATCATTTTAGTATTTGCCTTTAAGTCCTCTATTTTGGACGCAAATAATATTCCTTCTGGCTCTATGATTCCTACGCTAAAGATAGGAGACTTCCTATTCGTAAACAAAATGCGTTATTCTCTAAGGATGCCATTTACTGAAAAAGAACTGTATCGCTTCGATGATCCCAAACGTGGTGATATTGTTACCTTTGCTCCACCGAATCGAGATAAGATTCGCGCGCTCTTGATAGCACTCGGATTGAGTCCAGAATTATCTGCCTACATTCCTCCTGCAATCGAGGAAAATTACATCGAGACAAATTCTCCTCAGAAATACTTTGGGCTTGGAAATATGTTCTCGAAAAGATTTGTAAAACGAGTCATTGGCTTACCCGGAGATACAATTCGCCTAAGCCAGACACAAATGAAAGCAAATCGCGGCGACTTAGTCAGTTATACATTCATAGAATACAAAGAAAAAGGCGCTAATAGTTTTACAAACTACAATCCTCAAATTCATCCAGCCGAAAAAGAACTTTCTGATTTAGACAATGTCAATGCTATCGGCAAATCCTTGTTTGTCGAAAACAAGAGAGACTTTAAGCATTTCACAATAGAAGGCTCGCACGTCGGAAGCTATACTTTCTTCGAGCACTGTTCTCGAAATGGTGGTACCTGCAAAATTCCAGAAGGCTATTATATGGTCATGGGGGATAATAGGGATGATTCAAGCGACTCTCGTTTCTGGGGACTTGTGAAGCGTGAGGATATTCTTGGTAAGGCGCTTATTATTTATTTTTCAATCAATTGGAAAGACTATACCTGTATGTATAAGAGCAGCGTAGAAAATATTGAAACCGATCCATATCACGAAGAGAAATACGAGAACGAAGAATTATTTAAACACTGCCATATTTCAGAAATTGATCGCTCCATGATGAATGAATCTTTGCTCGGATGGCTCGACAGAACTTTGCGTTATCGTATCTGGCGCATGGATATTCGTTGGAAGCGCATTGGGCGCATTTTAGAGTGAACCTCTGGGAACTGTCTAGCCTAGGTATTGAGTTTGCTTTCATCTTCGTAGGCTCCGTGCTACTTGGAAATTATCTAGATGAAAAATTAAATACATCTCCTTGGGGATTGCTCTTATTTGCCGTTCTTGGATTTTCTTTTGCCATCTACTATATCGTCTACCGTGCCAATAAAATAAACTCAGACGACAAAGAATAATTTTCTCGATTTAATCAGCAAACGCAAAGAAATCAATACTGCCTATCATGAATTTTATGCCTCTCTATAAAGGAAAGCATAAAGGCTTGATTCAATTCTTTTTCGAAAATGAAATAAATAAGAAGCGAAAAGTTATAAGGAAATAATAACTTGACTTTAGAAATAAGAGTTGAATACAAATGAATCTTTCAACAAGACATTCGAGAAAACCTTTTTTAAGTAAGATTAGTTCTTATATAGAATACTCTGTTTCTCAATTATTACTGGCAATTTTCGTTGGAATAAATTTATTTGCTACTAATATTTATGCTAGCGAAACAGCACTCGATGTGGGAAAATTAAACAGTGGCTCGATACTATTGACTCCATACATTTCCATTTTAGAAGATCCCAGCCACAATTTATCTATTACTGATATTCAAAAAGCGGAATATAGTTTTCAATTCAAAAACACCTTTTCCTCGTCAAATACACTTAATTTAGGTTATTCGCGCTCTGCATATTGGCTCCGTTTTGAATTAACAAATTCAAGTGAAAAATCTTTGGAGAGGATACTTGAAATTAGCTACTCTCGCATTGCCCACATTCATTTCTACCAACCATTGACCAATGGAATTTATAATTCAATCCTAACTGGTAATGCCGCTCCTTTTTCTTCTCGTCCACATCCAAATCGATTCTTTGTATTTCCAATTGCAGTGCCTGCTCATTCAGTGCAGATTTATTTTATTAGAATTGAATCTCCTACAGACCTACTCATTCCCGCAAAACTTTGGGATCCGCACGCATATGAAATTTATGGGAGAAATGATTATTTGACTCAGGCTTGGTATTTTGGAATGGCATCTGCAATGGTATTATTTAACTTACTAATCTTTCTTACCTTATGGGATCTCGTTTACTTATTATATATCTCATTCGTAACAAGTGCTGCCATTACTCTAGCCGCGCAAAATGGATTAGCAAAAGAATTTCTCTGGCAAAACTCAATGTTCTGGTCAGAAATAGATTCAATGGTAGGTTACTGTATTTCTTTACTCACCCTATTGCTATTTATGCGACAAATGCTAAATACCTGGAAAATTATTCCCAAAATCGACTTAGCTATTAAAACACAAATAGGGTTACTTCTGATTAGTCCCATTGGCTTAATTACTTCATTTCAGACATTTATTAAACCGGTTATACTAGTTTGCCTTATCACAATTATAATAGTAATAAGCACAAGCGCTCTCTGTTCCATAAAACGACAACGGAGTGCCTATTTCTTTGTTGTTGCATTTTTAATGCTGTGCGTAGGTGGCATAATGATGATTATGCGCAGCTTTGGACTCATTGCAAGTAATGTAATTTCAACCAATGGATTGCAATTTGGCTCTGCATTAGAAATGCTTTTATTAGGTCTAGCTTTAGCAGATCGTTTTAATAACATCCGCAAAGAAAAAGAAAAAGCGCAAAAAGAAGCGCTCGAAGCACAAAACTTATTACTCGAGAATCTGAAATCTCAGGAGAGGTTATTAAAAGAAAGAGTAGAAGAGCGCACAATAGCACTTTCAAAAAGTAACTCTGCCCTTGTAGCGGCTAACGTCGAATTAGAAGAAAAAAGATTACAGTTAGAACAGCTTGCTGTAACAGACAGGCTAACAGGACTTTACAATCGATTTATGCTTGATCATGTTTTGGAAACCGAGCTATATCGAAGCCAATACCATTCCAGTCAATTCGCTTTAGTGCTACTCGATATAGACCATTTTAAATTAGTGAATGATAATTATGGTCACCCAGTAGGAGACCAGGTTCTTATAGAGTTTGCACGTTTGCTTACAAATAATGTTCGACACATAGACATTACCGGTCGATGGGGTGGAGAGGAATTTCTTATAATTTGCCGCAACACAGAAATGGTTACAGCCAGAACGTTAGTAGAAACATTGCGCGGTCGAATATCACAACATACCTTTCCTGTCATAGGAAGTAAAACATCTAGTTTTGGAATCACTGAGTATAAAAAAGGAGACTCAATTATGCAAATGATGTCTCGTGTAGATAAAGCCCTTTATCGCGCCAAAAGAGCAGGACGAAATCGTATTGAATGCGAAATATGACTTTTTAATTATGGATAAATTTATTTGGTAAAAATAGAAAGTAAATTATGAGTAAAATTCAATCTAACCTTTCAATCCGAGAAGCAGAGCTAAAGCATATTAATCTCATACTACCATTATTTAACAAATACAGAAAGTTCTACGAGGTTGAAGATAAACCAGAAGAAGCAAAAGCATTTATCCAAGAAAGAATCGAAAAAAATCAATCCAAGATTTTCTTGGCGATGCAAGAAGAAAAGGCAATTGGATTCACGCAATTATACCCTTCCTTTTCATCCCTATCGCTTAAATCAGTCTGGATATTAAATGATTTATATGTAGAGGAAGACTTTCGCAAGCAAGGCGTAGGAAAATTGCTATTAGACTCAGCAAAAGACTTTGCAATCAAGACTAAAAGCAAAGGTCTTACTCTTTCTACGGGAATAGAAAACGAAACAGCGCAAAGTCTTTATGAAAAATACGGCTTCATTCGCAATGAACATTTCTATGAATACTTTTTGTTTTTCTAATATTATTCTTAAGTTGACAGCATTAGTAGCAAGGTTCACAATCAATAAAAGGATTTTAAATTAAGCTTAATCAGATTTAAGAAGGATGCATCCAATGAGCCTGGAAGATAACAAACAAATCGTTCGAAATTACTTTGAACTCATTAACAAAAAGGAAAATCAAAAAGCTTTTGATTTACTGAGTGAAAATGTCAATTGGTGGATTTTAGGTAGCACAAAAGTTTCCGGCACAAAAGATAAGCGGCTAATCACTCTTGGTTTCAAAATGATTCAACGTGCATTTGAACACATTGAATTTATCTTACATGATTTCACAGCAGAAGAAAATCGCGTTGCCGTTACAGCAGAGTCAAAAGGTAAACATTCAAACGGGAAAGAGTATAACAACCATTACCATTTTCTTTTTATAATTGAAAATGGTAAGGTTATTAAAGTTAAAGAATACTTAGACACAGAGCATGCGTCTTGGATAGATGCAAAATAATTAACTCAATTTGCTACGAATAACGCCCTGTAACTCTCACGATGATTGTATGCAATAAAGGAATTTGCAAATACTAAAAAGATTGCAACAGGTAAACCTTCTGTAGAAAGAAACACATGAACAAAAAAAATGTTCACAATAATCGGCGAAATCAATATCGTAGCAAGCGGAACAAATCTTCCAGATAAAAACATTATTCCACAAATAAGCTCGATTATCTTCACTGTAGGCATCATGTAAATCGATGCAGTAAGTCCATCGTTAAATACTTTCATTGCACCTACTTGCTCCGGTGGTGTAATGAGTTTAAACAAAAAAGTAATTGAGCCAAACAGGAATAACGCTCCCATTAAACTCCTTACAACTATCACTGCTATTTTCATAAATTAATCTCCTAAAATTTAATCTTTTTTTATCGCTAAAAATTTTGAACCAACAACTTTTCGTTCGTATGCAGTCTTAAATAACATTTACAATTCAAATTTTTTTTAAGCTTCATTGTAAGCTTTTTCAAGCACTGCAACTTCAAGCTTTATCATTTCCATCATGGCATCCATTACAGCCTTTACTTTTGCCGGATTAGTATCGTTGATAAGTTGCATAAAACGTCTAGGGACGATTTGCCAAGTTAAACCGAATGGATCAGTAATCCAGCCACACTGCATTGGTTTTGCACCGGCACTGATAAGCTTATTCCAATATTCATCGACTTCTCCTTGATCCTCACAGTTCACAAAAAGCGAAAACCCATTTGAGAACTGGAAATAGGAACCACCGTTGTATGCCATAAAAAATTGACCGCCAATGACGAACTCGGCTGAAGTAATTGGACCGTCTTTGCCACTTCGAGCAATATTTTTTACTTCTGAATCAGGGAAGGTGGAAGTATAGAACTCTATTGCGGCCTCAAGTTGGTCATTAAACATGAGGAAGGGTGTAATTTTAGACATAGTTGTCTCCTTTATATTTTTGTATTTTTTTTGTAGTGCAATGCAATGACACCAGTTTGAAATTTTTTCGTGCTGATGAGATCGAGTCGAAGACTGTTTTTAGATTGTAAGGTTTCAAATAATCGCGGTCCTTTTCCAGCAACAACCGGATGAACTACAAAATGGTATTCGTCAATCAAACCGAGATCTGACAGTTGAGATGCAATACTCAAACTTCCTACTGCGATATCTTTGCCAGTTTTATTTTTCAACGTTATCAATTCTTCTGCGATGTTTCCACGAGCGATTCTAGTTTTATTTCCAGAAATTTCTTTCAATGTCGTTGAGAATACTAATAAATCAAGTGAGTCAAATACACGAGCAAATTCATTGCTAGCCTCATCTTCCGATTGGCTCTTCGCAAGATCAGGCCAATAAGGGACCATAAGTTCGTATGTCTTTCTACCATAGAGAATAATATCTGTTTTCCGCAACATCTCTGTAAAATAATTATGCAATTCTGCATCCACAATCCCATCTTCATGGCTACAATATCCGTCTGCTGTAATATTGATTCCAAAAACTACTTTTCTCATAGTCTCTCCTATTGCACATGATTTGGATCCATCCAGAAAATTTCCCAGATATGTCCATCCAGATCGTTATAACTTCGGCTATACATAAAGCCATGATCTATTGTTGGTCTAGGCTCTACACCACCAGCAGAAATTGCTTTTTCAACCAATTCATTTACTTTATCCTTATTTTCTGCGGATAATGCAAGTAATGCTTCGCAGGATTTATGTGCATCTATAATTTGTTTATCAGTAAAAGTTTTAAAATAACTTTCTACAAGTAACATTACATAAATTGTATCACTAACAATCATACAAGTTGCATTTTCGCTAGTGAATTGTTGGTTGAAAGTATAGCCCAGTTTTGTGTAGAACTCGATAGATTTGCTCAAGTTCTTTACAGGTAAGTTTACGAAAATTTGTGTTGCCATTATTATATTCCTTTGTTTAATTTTTATTCTTAACTAAATTCAATTATATCTTCCTGCTATCCGGTCTTAACACATACGAGAGGATAACAAAAACTAAAAAGATTAACGGAGAGGCTATCTGTGCGTTGCTTCCATTGAAGAATGGATCTCCATTAAAATAATGAGAAGCCGCAGCACTAGTTAGATTAAATACAAATCCTGCATACGCCCATTCTTTCAATCTAGGAAGTCCCGGAATAGTAATCACAACTGCTCCTACCAATTTCCAAAAACCCAGTATATGACCAAAGTAGACTGGATACCCTAAATGTTTTAGACCAGTAATCGCTTGTTCTGCGAGAGTAATATTTAAGTATCCGCCCATCAAGAAACTCGTTGGTCCTAAAATTGTAAACACCCAAAACAAAATGAGTTTTATTTTTTCTTTATTCATTATTTTTATCCCTTCTTTGTTATTACAATATGAGTAGCTGCATCAGATGCTTTGTGTTCCGTAACTTCATATCCGAGTGAAGGTAAATCTATTCCTGAAAAAAGATTTTCTCCTTTTCCAAGAACGATAGGCGATACCGCGAGGTGCATCTCGTCAATTAATCTTTCTTTAAGATATTGGCGAACCATTTCTACTCCACCGCCAAGTCTAATGTCTTTGCCATTTGCCGCTGCTCTTGCGTGTTTTAATGCACTATGAATCCCATCGGTTACAAAATGAAAAGTTGTTCCACCTTCCATTTTGATTGACTCTCGTGGATGATTCGTTAATACAAACACATCACAATGATAAGGAGGATTATTTCCCCACCAACCTTTCCATTCATCATCTTTCCATTCACCGCGAATGGGACCGAACATATTTCGTCCAAGAATCCACGAGCCAATGTTTTCAAATCCTTTCACAGCAAACTCATTGTCAACACCCGTCGTGCCACCCTTATTCTCGCCATGCATAGCTTGAAAAGATTTCGTTGGAAAAACCCATTCATGCAAAGCCATTCCACCAACTCCCATCGGATTCTCTAAGCTTTGATCCGATCCTGCCCCATAGCCATCTATTGATATGGAAAAACACAATACTTTTAATTTGCTCATTTAATTTTCTCCTTATTTCCTTAAAATCTTTTCCATAGCTTTCCCCTTTGCTAATTCATCAACTAACTTATCTAAGTAACGAATCTTTTGCATGAGCTTATCTTCAATATCCTCAACACGATACCCGCAAATTACACCCGTAATTTTTGATGCATTCGAATTCATTTGCGGTGCCTCAGCGAAAAAAGTTTTTAAATCATTTTTCTTGTCGATTTGCTTTTGCAACGACTGCTTATCGTACCCTGTTAGCCAAAAAATAATTGTGTCCAAATCTGCTTTAGCGCGTTCTTTTCTTTCAATTTTTTGTATGTATAACTGATAGATACTTGCGAAAGAGTATGAAAATATTTTTGTATTATTCATAATATTCTCTTTGTCCCATATTAGAAAAATCTAATACAGTTTCACTTCATACCCTTAATATATTCAACAAGTTGGTCAATGCAAATTCCCCAACCTTCCTGAAATCCCATCTCTTCATGTTTCTTACAATCTTCCACAGTCCAATGTCTTGCAGTTCCGGTATATTTTGTTTTGCCGCCACCTAAGTCTTCAAATTCAAGTAGGCCTGTAAAAATAAATGGTCTATCAGAAGAATTCAAAGTAGGCTCCCATCCAACGGTAAATGCGTCAGTCCATACAATTCGTTTATTCTTTACGATTTCTAAATAGACTCCACTGTTAGGAAAACTTTCGCCTTCAGGCGATTTCATCAAAGTGAAAAACTCTCCACCCGGACGAAGATCAATGCGGCATTCTGTTGTTAGCCATGGCTTTGGACAGAACCAAGGCATTAAATGTTCAGGCGTTGTCCAACACATCCAAATCAAATCAATTGGTGCTTCTACGATTCTTTCTATTTTTAATTCTCTATCTCTCATTTTGTTCCCTATAAATTAATTTCGTTATTCATCTATTGTTTTAAACTTTGTATTTATAATATTCGGCATTGCACACTCTTTACTTCTCCGCCAGCTCCTTAAGCTTTTGCAAAGCTTTGGGCCACATATCTTTGAACATCTCCTCGAAATCGCCACCTGTAGAATCTAATTCCACTAGCACCTCAGTGTTTTTACCATTTTCTTTGAAGGTGTAATTTTCATTCATGCCGACCCACGCCTTCACGGCTTCACTGGTAGTGTCTTCCTTACCGTCATGCACCATGCCGAGATGCTCGATAGAGATACACTCATGTAAGCGGTTTTCTTTGATGCGACTCACCATGCCTCCCATCTTGCCTGTCGTCGGGTCCGGCCCGAGAAAAAAGATTTTGCTCCCTTTACTCCATTCACCAACATAGTGCGAACCGGGACTAAAAGCTTCCGTCCACACACGATAAGTCGCGTCGTCGAGCATTGTGCTCCAAACCTTTGCTTTCGGCGCATTGATGACGATTGAAAAATTCAGTTTGTGTTTCATAATTATCTCCTTGCGCTAAAACGTATAACCTTATGAAGTCTTATTTTAAAAAAATTTTTTATCTGTTTTCGCTTATTCATTAATAACATCAAGCCCATAACCCCATTATTTTTTGGATAAAGTTGCCAATAATTCTTCCAGGTTTTTCAATGTCGCAGTATATCCTTCCTTGAAGCCCATTTCAATCATTCTTTCCATGCGGGCGAGGGATTCATTGTAAATAGTAATCCTGACTGTTGTCGTTCCGTTTTGTTCACTAAAATTATGCTCCCAATCAGAGCCTGGTAATTCAGGGTTTTCATCTTTATCCGCAAAAGCATTGTACATTTTAAAATTAGTTTTGGGGCTAATGGAAGTATATCGCTGGATTGCCCAACGTTCTTGTCCCTCAGGGCTCACCATCGCGTAAAATCTTTTTCCACCAACTTCAAAATTCATATATTTTGTTTTGCACGTCCAAGGTTTAGGTGCTATCCACTGTTCAAGCATTTCCTGTTTTGTAAATGCATCCCAAACTAAAGAAAGGTTCGCTGCAAATTCTCTTTCGATTGTGACTGTTTTAGTTTCCTTGTTTACGGAAAAATCCATTTTAAAATTTGTATTCATATTATTCTCCTAAATTTATTTTTGAATCTCCGCTAAATATTCATCAAACTTAGCGAACGACCCAGCCCAGCCTTGACTCATTCCATCCATAGCACCATTGAAAGTAGCGATTCCTTCGTCATTGGATTCATACGGAGTCCATGTGAGTGTCAATAGAGTCTTATTATTTTTTTCTTCGAGCTCAATCGTTGTTCGCATTTGCAGAGGCCAGGTTGCACTCATTGGGTGTGCGATGATATTTCCCTTTTCATCTGCGAAGGATTGGAGATAGATTAATTTATGAGTAGGATGGATTTCTAAGTATTTTTGTTTTCCCCATGTTTCGTGTCCATCCGATGTTTTTTGGCAGTAGTGATTTTCACCGCCTACTTTGAATTCAAACTTTTTGCAAGTCATTGTGAACCCTTGCGGTGAGCCCCATTTTTCCAAATGTTTCTGCTCGGTCCAAGCTTTCCAGACTAGATCTCTCGGTGCATTAAATTCTCTCGTTATTTTGAAATCTTTTGTTTCACTCATCCTTATTATCCTTTTTCTGTAATTCTTTTAAGTATTCGTCCAAACGATCAAATCGGTCTTCCCAAAACTTACGGTATTGATCTAACCAATTATTCACTTCCTCTAACGGATCAGCTTGCAAATGACATGGTCTCCATTGAGCTTCCCTACCTCTCGTGATTAAGCCTGCTTTTTCTAGAACTTTTAAATGCTTTGTAATTGCAGACATGCTCATTTTATAAGGCTCAGCTAATTCGGTTACAGATGCCTCTCCCTTAGATAATCTACCAAGGATTGCACGACGTGTAGGATCCGCTAAAGCCCCAAAAGTTAAGCTTAATTGGTCAGTCTGTTCTACATATTTAACCATTTAGTTAATTAACCTTTTGGTAAAATAAAAGATTTAATTTATTTGTCAAATATTTTATATATTTTTAAGGAAGTTTTTTTAATCTTGAAAAACCTCTATAGGTAGGAGACTCAATGAAAACAATATCAATGATACTAATGGCAACTTTATTTAGCTTGGCTTCTCTCTCTGCTGAAACACAGCAAGAATGCACCAAAAAAGCAATGGATACAAACAAAGAAGAAAGAAAAGCCTGCGATTCCAAGAAAGGGGATGAAAACAAAGCATGTAAAAAAGAAGCAACTGATAAGCTAACCGCAGCAAAGAATTCTTGTGCTGAATTAAATAAAAAATAACATAAAAAATGACGCTTGGGCTCACCTAAGCGTCATACTCGTGAAAAATCATTTCACTATCGACCCCTCTTTAATTCCTTCTCCAGGAAATAAAATCACTTCATCGTTTTCAACTAATCCATCTGTTATAGAAGCAAAAGCTCCACTTCTAATTTCCACTTTTAAAATAGTCTTCTTGGCTTTCCCATTTACAACTTTATAAACCGCCCATTCCTCTCCTTCTCTAAACATAGCAGAAGATGGGGCTAACATCCGATTATCCTCACGACCTGTTTCAATCTTACAGAGAACTTTAAACCCTTCTCCCATATGCTCCGGGGTTTCAAAATCTATAATTACTCGAACACGCTGCTCTTCTACACCAAGCGAAGAAATTTTCTTAAATGCTTCTGGCTCTACAAGTCTTACTTTACCCGTCAATGGATTTCCACCCCAGCCTTCGAGCAAAACAGGATTATCCGCATTAATCTTCACAGCTTCTTGTGTAAGAACTTCAGCAACGATCTCCTGCTTAGTTGTGTCACCAATATCTAAAATCGGATTTCCCATCGCAATCGGTCCTGCACTCTCTCTTTGGACTAATAGAATTTTCCCTGCGATAGGCGAAAGAACTTCTCTCTTATAATCCCAATCTATTACAGCTACAATTTCTCCCTTTTTAACAACGTCACCTGCATGTTTTTCCACTCGCTTTAAAACTCCGTTCACTGGAGAAAGAATGCTATACTTTTCTTTGACCCTAGAAATTCCTTCTTCTTCTACATACTGAATCAAAGTGCCCCGATGAATCGTAGCCAATTCTGCACTTACTTTCTTTGGCTTAAAGGAAAACCAAACTAAGAATCCGATAAAAAAGATTCCAATTCCATATTGAACATTTCGCAGTTTCAAAAAAGATTTTATTTTTTCCGACAAATTCATATTATTCCCTTACCTTTAGGATACTAATTAGATCCATTGATTTAATTTTAAAATATAAAATAATAAAGCTGATGATGGACGTAGCAATAGTTGTAAGAAGGGCAATTCCATAGGTCGTGAGTGAAATATTTAAAGGAACATTGAATCCTTCTGTCTCTACAGAGGTAAACATCAAATAGGCGAAGAAGTATCCAGTTAAACATCCAATAGGAAGAGCAACTATAGTCTCAACAGTCAATTCTCCAGCAAGAATAGAAAACACTTCTCGCTTTTTAAAACCTAAAATCCTAAGACTACCTAGTTCAAAAGCTCTTTCGGATAACGCAATCATCGCGGTATTATACACGACACCAATAGCTATTATACTAGCAAAAATCAAAAGCACTAGAGTTGTTGCAAGCATACTCCTGGACGTCATCTCATGAAATACTTTTAGAGTTCCTGCCCTTGTATTCACACCGCCAATCTTTGGGATACTTTTGAGTTTGCGCAAAAGGGTGGCTTCTTCCTTTGTGTCCGTTCTAAGTGCGAGTAAATTAAAGGAGTCGCCTTCTCCAAGTAATCTACTGACAGCCTTTCTTTCCATATATGCACCTTGACCTAGAATCTCAGTTACAATTCCTTCTACAATTACATTTACTTTTTTACGATTTCCTTCTAAAATTTCTAGTTGTATTTCTTGTCCAACGGATATTCCTAATTTGCCGGCAACTTGAGAATTTAAAAGAATACCTGTCTCAGGAGGAATCAGAATCTTCTCTCCTTCACCGATGAGCCGCCTAAGCTCTGCTCCTTTTGGTAATCCTTGCAGCAAAATTTCTTTACTCAGTGAACTCGACCTGATACGAATGGGAACCAATCTATATCCTTCCGTAAATAAAACGGATTTTTCTTTTGCAATTTCTAATTCAACGTCAGACGATACAGGTCCAAAAAAAGTAATAGTGACAGACTCCCGTTGCAGTAAATCAAATTGAAGCTCTAACATATTATCCACTGCATCATACATAAAAGTTCCAATGACCATAATCATCACAGAAGTAGAAATTCCAAGAGAGGAGAGAATGGTTCGAACAGGTCGCTGGAATAAATTTCGTAGAATCATCTTTCCCTGTGTAGGCAAAGACTGCATTAGCCGCTCGAGAGGAACTCTAGAAAAAGATTCAGGAATTGGCGGTCTCATAGCTTGTGCGGGATTTAATTTTAAAACACTTCGAATCGAAAAGAGCCCGCCCATAATTCCAAAAAGCATTCCCACTCCAAAGCCCTGCAAAATTAAAATAGGATCGATGAGTAATTTTAAATTTGGAAATTGATAGTATTCTCCGTATAAAGCAAGCATTGCATCTCCAAAATAAATTCCCATTAAAATTCCAAGAATTGCTCCAACCGAACTAATTATCGTTAATATTTTAACGTAGTGCAGTGCTATGGTCAAATCACTGTAACCCACTGCCTTTAAAGTAGCAATTTGTTCTCTCTCTTTTGAAATGATTCGAGTGGAAACAATATGAAGCAAAAAGGCAGCCACACCTAAAAAAATCATAGGCATAGCATAAGCGGTTGTCCTAAGTTGTTTGAATTCATCTCTCAAAAAAGAATGAGAAGGAAGCTTTTCGCGATCATAAGCGCCTAATCCACCGTAACCTTCCAGCTCGTGATCTAATAATTTAAGTGTAGATTTTCGATTTGCATCTTTAGAAAAAGTAAAGATTACATCATTAAAAGCACCCTGCATTTGAAAGGCTGCTTCTAGTGCCTCTTTTTTCATCCATAAAATTCCAAAATGTTTCGGATCGGGTAGTGGACTTGAACTTCTAAAAATATAAACAAATTCAGAAGAGAGAGCAATCCCTACAACATTCAAAAATTTTCTTTTTCCTTCTAAGATTGCTGCAAGTTTTTTCCCGGGCAAAAGATGATTAGCCCTTGCAAAGGATTCACTCAATACTACTTCCTCGTTCGTAACAGGCATCCTGCCTTCTGTAATCGTAAGTTCATTCATTCCTTCTGTGATAGAGACAAACTTTCCCGCAGAAGGTAATTCCTCTTCTGGAAAGTCAATCACTGACTCATGCACTATACGAAGTCTTACGTCTTGGACTCCGGGGATATTTCGTATTCGCCGCTCTAGAATTTCAGGAGCTGGTTTTGAAGAAGCGAATCCTTCTGCAAATAAAGTATTAGAGTAAAATATATCCCGCGCGTCCCATAAAGAATCATAAGCAGTTCGTGATGCGATGAACATGGCAATGCCCGAAGCAACGACTAAGGCTATTGTAATGCTTTGTGATTTTAAACCTAGAATGGCTCGCACCACTTTTATATTTAAAGTCTTCACCAGCTAATTTCTCCAACAGAAATTCTTTTTGTGTTTTTCTCATCCGAAAAAATCGTTCCATCTCGCATTGTAATAATTCTATCAGCCATGCCAGTAATCGAAGCGTTATGCGTAATAATGATAGTAGTTGTGCCTAGTTCATGATTTACCTTCTCAATAGCCTCTAAGACCACGCGACCTGTTTTAAAATCAAGAGCACCCGTTGGCTCATCACATAATAATACGTCCGGCCTTTTTGCAATCGCTCTCGCTATGGATACTCGTTGTTGTTCGCCACCAGATAATTGTGCAGGAAAATGATCTTTCCGATCTAAAAGTCCGACCAGACCTAGGGCTTCTTCCGAAGTCATTGGATTGGAACTAAGCTCTGTCACTAAAGCAACATTCTCACTTGCGGTAAGACTCGGAATTAGATTGTAAAATTGAAATACAAATCCAACATGCTCGCGCCTAAACAACGTTAACCTCTCTTCGTCCGAATCAAATAAATCTTGGTCTTTAAAACGAACAGTTCCTTCCGTTGGAGTATCCAGAGCACCAAGGATATTTAATAGAGTAGACTTGCCACTGCCAGAAGGACCTAGAAGAACAACCAATTCGCCTGAATTAATCTCAAGATTAATTCCATGAAGCGCATTCACACGAATTTCTCCCATCGAATAAATCTTGGAAACATCCCTGGCATGAAAAACTATTTTATTTGCATGAATTTTTTTTTCCTGCTTCATAAAATACTTTATAATTTTAAATAAGTTAAAAGTCCATTCAACAAATTCAAATCCAACTTGAAATTGAAATGAGAAAAATCATACTACTCCTTCAACATCTCAGCTCTCTCTTCTACAGAAAGCGGTTTTAATTTTTCCATTTCCTCATGAAACTTTTTAAAATCTCGACCGACTTCTTTGAACTTGTTCTGAAAAAGTTTTGAGCCTGAGTGGTAGCGCAAAATACCGATAAAGTTCTCGTTGTTAAGAGGAGTCTTCTTAAATTTTTCAGGATTAAAATTGGAAAACTTATCAGCATTCGCTAAAATTTCAGTTCTATATTCTTCAATAATTCTTTTCTTCTGTTCTAATTTTTCTGTATCAGCCAAATCTTCTCTCTCATACATTGCCTTTAGTTTAAAGGCAGTTTCTTTTACTTTAGAGATAATAATATCCGATTGCAACTTTGCCTTTTTGCGCTTCTGTAAAACTTCTTCCGCCTTATCGGACTTATGCGCTCGATAGAAAAGTTCTGTTCCTTCTTCCTCAACAAAGCTTGCATAGGATTCATTAAAATTAGAATCTCCTGGGAAATATACAGTGGCGTGTGACATCTCGTGTATAACAAGAGACACCAATTCATCTTCGGTCATACGAAGTTGTGGAGAGAGAACTGGATCCGAAAACCAACCAAGCGTAGAGTAAGCAGCCGTTATCCGCACGCGTGTATCAAAACCTTTTTCAATGAGATTTTTTTCTTCATCTTTAGCTTTTGCTAAATCAAAATAGCCTTTATAGGGAACAGTTCCGGCAAACGGAAACCACCATGTATAGGATTCAAATTTTAAGGGATAGGATGCACTTACATTCCAACCAACTTCTTCCCTATCAAGATTTGTAAAGTATTCAAAGCCACCCTTTGGATTCAAATGAATTTCTTTAACTGCAAATTCTCTTACTGTTTGAATGAGCTTGAGTTTACTCTTTGTTAGGCTCTCTACTTTTTCAGATTCTACTACCTGGGGAATTTCTTTTCGATTTAGAATTATCTTTGCCTGCTCAGTGCTGACGTGATAGAGATAAGGAATGCAATTTTGAAAAAAAAATAAGGAAAATAAAATTGAATATTTTACGGAAAAGTTGTTCATAAGAATCGATGGTCTGCAAGATGTTCAATGCTGTCAAGATAAGGATTTATACAGTCATTTCGAATCAAGCATATCAGTGTGTGTGAAGTGTGAGAAATCTATCTGGCAAACATAGTATTGGGTTTATCATATACTTTGTTTGTAAAATAGACCTCTCACGGTTTTCCTCCCTGCGCTTGGTCGCGCCCTTCGCCTTCGCATGTTTGAGGTGACTGTGTAAGCACTTCCTCAACTTAACAGCGTCACTCTACGTTACCTATGCCAAATCTTTGCTATTTTACTTCCGAAGTGCCCACACTCCATCCCAGTTCTTCGGCGGATTCTTTATCAGAAAATCACAGCGTATCGCATAAACCTTAGAAGGATTTGTAGGTCGTCCCGGATAAACTTCCTCTAATTTATTTGCTTGCACAAAACAGTTCTTAGCCTCTAGAAATCGTCCTCTTACATAAGCCTCTTTTCCTAGATTATAGATTTCGAGAAGTTCTTTCTGGACGTCTGTCAGTTTGCCTTTTTTTCCTAGGAGTTCATATACAACAACGGGAATATTTTTTCCATATACTTTTATCTTATCAATCTCTCGCACTTCAATTGAATCAGATGTCAATGCATATGTGTATTCACTTAACAGCGATTCAATTCCATATTGTTTGGAAGCAGACTCCAAACGAGCAGCAAGATTTACATGATCTCCAATAACAGTTAAATCAATTCGAGCCTCAGAGCTTCCAATATCACAAAGAATAATTTCTCCCGAATTCATTCCGTAACGAATGCGAATTGGATCCTTTGTTAAAATTTCCGATTGTAAATTTGCTTCTGCAATTTTATCTCGAATCTCTTGCACAGCATCAATCAACTTCACAGCGGATGACGCGTGTTCGTCTCCAATCCAATAAGCCATACAAGCATCGCCCATAAACTTATCAACATCCCCCTCATGTTTGTGAATAGTCTTCGTAATCAATTCAAAAATTGTATTGATTTGCTCTACAACGGAATCCGGTGGATACTTTTCACATCGAGCCGTAAAGTTTACAATATCAGTAAAAAGTAAGGAGGCATATTTTTTTTCTGATCTACGTCCGCCCGATCCATTTGTGAGTATAGCTTTTTCCGATGCAATTTTAGCAGATGACTTTGACAGATATTTTAAAAGCTGCTTTCTTTCTGCGGCAGTGCGTCTATCAGCTAGTAACCGCTCTACAGAAGCGAGAAGCGTATCCATCGAAAATGGCTTACTGATAATTCCCGATACTCCCATATTCATAATCATTTTATAATCAGCATTATTATCACGTGAAGTAAGAATTAAAATCGTTGGATGAAAACCAGTATTCGCATTCTTTAGCGACAAGCATAAATCCATTGCGGTCTCTGCACCTAACTCCATTTCGCTGATGATTAAATCAAAAGGATATTTCTGAATGAGATGAATCGTCTCTTCGATTGTAGAAGTGGATCGAACGGAAAATCCTTGTTTGCGTAATGACTTAGTTATATTCGCAATGATATGCTCATCCTTCTCGAGGATAATAATGTTTTCCCGCCCACTTAGAGATTGTTTGAAATGTCGATTAATGCGCTCTAGCAATTCTCCTATCACGACAGGCTTTGTAATATACTCATCGACACCGGCGTTAAATCCTTTCTGAATATCGGAGGCGGAGCCGAGTGTGCTCGACATGATAATATAAGTATCCTTTACTTCGGGATGCTTTCGAATTTCTGTGCAGACTTCAAACCCATTCATATTTGGCATTTCAATATCGCAAATAATTAAATCAGGTTTATATTCAATTGTTAAGTCTAATCCCTCTTTGCCGTTAAATGCTTCTAGAACTTTATAGCCTTCATTTGCGAGTGGTGGAACAAGATGATTGTGAACAAGTTTGGAATCATCAATCACTAAAATCTTATGCGTGTCTGTCAAGAATTTCTGAATCGAATTTTCTATTTCCTTAAAAGCAACAGGCATTTGGAAAAATTTATCAGTCACATTGCTTGCATCTTCTTCTGTTTTATAATCAGCAGAAAGAAAAATAATTCTTGTTTCATACCCATAAAACATTTTTAGTCTACGCGAAAGCTCGATAAGATGATATTCATCTTCATCAGTCTGTAAAATCAAAAGAGATTTCTTAAGCTCAGAGATTTTCAATGTAAGCTCTGCAAAACTAATCTTCTCGTAAGCGAACTTATTATTAGATAATTCATTTCCTAAATATTCATTTAACAGCAGATTATCCACGCAAACGTAGATAGGATAATTTGAATTTTTTATTATAACCGTTTCTTCCACTATTCAACTCCTATATAACGTTTAGCCAAATCAGTTAGTATATCAGGATCCACAGGCTTCTCTAAAAATTCGCTTGCACCAATTTTTAATCCTCTCTCTTTATCTTCTGTTGAATTTTTAGAAGTGATTACAATAACTGGAATACTTTTGTATAACGGCAAACTTTTCAAGCGGGTAACAAGATCAAACCCGTCCATAAGCGGCATAACTAAATCGACACAAAAGAGAGAGTATTTTTTTACTCGAACCATTTTCAATGCATCAAATCCATTCTCCGCTTCATCCACTATATAACCCGCGCGAGTTAAAATTGATTTAATACTTTTTCTTTGCATTGGCGAATCATCTACAACGAGTATAGATACAGGATCTTCTTTTTTAAGCATTCTAAGAAATGGAGTTTTATTTTCTAACTTGTTTTCTCGATTGTCTAATGCTACGACAGTTTGAGTGGCTATTTCTATTAGTTCTCTCGGATTTAAAATCAACACCAAGCGTCTATCGCTAAGGATTGTGCATCCCATGATAAAAGGAACTTTCTTTAATAAGTTTCCTAAATTTTTTATTACGATTTCTTGGCGTCCTAAAAGTGAGTCTACAATGAGTCCGACCTTTTGAACTCCATCCGAGAGGATAATAACAGGTATCTCCTCCTTAAAAAAAACAGGCTGTGCAATTCCAAGTAAGTCAGAGATGGGAACCAACGAAATTACTTCCGATCGCAAATGATATAAGAGTTTAGAGCCGACACTTTCAATCTCTTCTCTAGAAACTGTCAAAATCTCATCGACGTTTGTCATTGGAAATGCTAGAAGTTGAGTGCTTGACTCAAAGAGTAAAACACGAACGACAGCAAGCGTAAGAGGGATTTTTAAAAATATAGAAGTGCCCTGTCCTTTTTTAGTTTGAATGTCAATACTTCCCTGCAAACTTTTAATAGTAGACATCACTACATCCATTCCAACACCACGTCCACTTAGCTCTGTAACTTTTGCGGCAGTAGAAAAGCCAGGAGCAAATATAAATTCCAAAATCTCTTTCTGGCTAATAATACTGACCCTATCTTCAGCTATCAAACCTCTTTCTAAAGCACGCTTTAGCACTGCGTCTGTATCAATTCCTCTACCATCATCTTTAATTTCGATAATAGCATGAGATCCCTGATAATAAGCACTTAAATGTATACTACCTGTTTCATTTTTTCCAGATTTAATTCTATCCGATGGCTCTTCTAAGCCATGATCGATTGAATTTCTTAAAATATGAAGAAGTGGATCTAAGAGGGTATTTATCATTACCCGGTCAAGCTCTGTTTCTTGTCCGTATAAAATCATTTTCACTTTTTTGCCTGCTTGTCTCGCCATATCGCGAATCAAAGAAGGAAATCTTTCAAATAGTGTAGCAATAGGAACCATTCTAAAATTCATTACTTCATTTTGTAATTTAGAAGTAAGCGTTTCAAGATTTTCCACATTTTTCATCATGGAATTTTTTAACTCTTGAAATGAAATTAAAATAAGCGTTAGTTCCTCTTGCTGACTTAGTTCATTTCTTGAAATTTCCGATTTCATTTCATTGTGAAATCGATACACCAAATCATACAATATATTTTCTGGAATGTATGCTCCTGATTTTTCTAACTGTGTTTTTAATTCCGAAATCAAAGTTTGATTCGAGCGCGAAATCCTCTCAAGCAATTTCTTTGATTCAAATTCTTCTGAATTAACAAGGCTTCTTTTTATATCACGAGTCATTCGGGAGATATTCGCTATTTGCTCCTGAAATTGAATTCTAGAAATGGAAAGTTCGGAAGCAGTATTGATTACTTCATCCAATTTATCAATGCTGACTCGAATAGATTCAACTTGTCTATCCTTAATTCTAACAACAGGCTCTTTGTCTTTAACTACAATACTTTCTGATTTATTTAGAACAGGAGCAGGTAATTCCGATTTAACGCTAACTTCTTGAGGAGTTTTTTTTTGAATTTCCTTTGGAACTTCTTGTTTTGGTTTTTCTTTATTAGCTTTAACTTCAGGAAGACCAATACCACAGGCTTCATTTAGTTTTCTGACTAGAGGAGCAATTCTTGTTCGAATAGGACCTTTAGAGGCAACTTCTTCAATCATTTCACTAATTGCAGTTCTAGCTTCGAGCAGATAATCAATATGAACCGGCGTAACTTCTATCTTTTGATTGCGAAGTAAGTCTAGAAGATTTTCTACCGCATGACTAAGTTTTTCAATCTTTACTATTTTTAGAAGTCGGGCTCCCCCTTTTACAGTATGAACAGAACGAAATAATTCATTTATAATTTCTAATGAATCTGGATTGGATTCTAAATCAATTAAACGATTTGCTATTTTTGAAAGATTTTCGTAACTCTCTTCATAGAAATCACTGATGAGACTTATTTTTTCGATTGGAATATTCAAATCTTCTGGCTCATCGTTAATCTTTTCTGATTGAGCTTGACTGGCTAAGCTATCATTAATAATGGGAGATGGCTTCTCTCTTTGAATAGATTGTTCTAGCGAATTATTTGTATTTTGCGCAGGTGCAACTGGTTCTTCTGATTTATACTGCGAGGGGATTGTATAGGTTTTCTTTGCAAATACAATCTGATTTTGTTTCTGTCTTTCATTCCAAATTTCTAATGGCTTAGACAAATACACTTTAGCCTCTTCTACTAATAATGAAATATCCTCTTTAATAAAACCAGCATCCGAAAGTTGATTCAAAACTTTTACTTCGGAATTTAAAATTAATTTTATTAAATAATCTACAGAAAATTTCGATACGGAATTCTCTTTTCTAGCAAAATCAAATATAAAATCAAGAATGGAAGTGAGATGAATCATTTTTTGAATTCTAAGAATTTTTGCAAATCCAAGAATTGTATGATTCTTTCTATAGGCTAAATCTAAATCTCCTTGCTTGTTCTTACTCATATCAAGTCCATTTACAATGGCTAATATTAATTGCACTTCAGAGAGAGATTGAGTAATGAATTGCTTAAATAAATTCCGACTCTGCGCTTCTATCAATGGGTTTTCAGGACTTTTATCTTCTTGCCAAATAGTTAAAATTTCTTCAGAATACATCACTGCACCTCCGATGAAAAATACCCACGTAAGTCGCTCGATTCAACTAGGTTTTTTGCTGAGATCATGAGAAGTGTTTGCTTTTGTAATTGTAAAATCCCTGTAGCATATTCACTAATCGGTCCAGTTAAAACACCTTCGTTTGATTGGATCAAAGCATTGTCTACTTCTTTCATTTTGGAAACTGAATCAACACATAGAGCAATTTCAGCCCCACCACTTTGCAAAATTACAAATTTAGTATTCTCATTCAGACTGCGAGCGGATAATCCTAAGTATGTGGAGATATCCATACAGGGAATTACTTTTCCCCTTAAATTAATAAGCCCGCGTAAAACAGGAACGACTTTAAATAACGGAGTAACATCTAAGTTTTCTAAAACTTCTAAGACTTCCTTAATCGGAACTCCGAAGTTTACTTCGCCAATTGTAAAGAAAATAAATTTTTCTAGAACTTGCAGTTTAGTGGAAATAAAAGTCTCTTCTTTTTGATTTGATTTTAGAGAAACTTGCTTTGTAAAAATTTTCTTATAATGTTTGGTTATTTTTTCTTCGTTTAAAATAACAAGCGGTTTGTCGGCTAACATAGAGAAACCAATAATAAAACTTTCAAGTGAATCTTCTTGAAAATCTTCAGAGTCTTTCTCGGGCTCAGGTATAATATTGTAAAATTTATCAACTGCTAATGCAATCTTACAATTATCTTTTTCAAAGATAACAACGGCTTTAATTGAACGATTTTTTTTATCGGACTTTATATTTGCGATTGCAATCGGATCAATAACGGGAATAGGAATTCCTCTGTATTGAATCATTCCACGAAGACCAATTTCTTCCCAAGGCAAATCTTTTACATCAGGCGAATCGTAGACTTCAATGACACTTGTTAGTTGAATAGAAAAATAAGCAGCACCGTATAAAAAAACGAATTGTTTATTTTCCAAAACAGTATTTGCTTCTAGAGTATTAATCGTTAATTCATTGGACATTTGGCATTACCCACTAGTTATTCAAAACGTTTTTGTTGTAAAATCAACACACACCAACCTTTACCCTGATACTTATTATACCCTTCCGTTCTTGAATACCCAACAAGATAAATATTATTGGAATCAGAATCTCGCTCTACAATAAACCCATTCCCTCCTTCCATCGCGAGTTTAAATGCCTCAAACTTACTAAAATCTTTTTTTAAAATTTCTCGATTATCTTGCGATGCAATTACAAGTCCTGCTGAGTTTAATAAATAAACTTTACAATCACTGTATACCTGCGTTGCGTTAATAATATCCATAATAAAATGCCAATTAAATCTTGTTGTGAGGACACCAACGATTTGCCCCATTTTATTTTTTACAGGAGCGCAGTAAGTAACTGTATGAACTCCGATAGTATCTGATTTATACATATCAGTTACTGTGATATAGCCTTGAATTGCTTGCTGAAACCAATCTCTATCGGATTGATCCTGACCAATTAAATCTTGTCTAATGCCGGCTGCACAGACAATTCCTTTCTGATTTAAAAGATAAATATCGTAATACACTTCATAAATTCCATGCAAATCTTTCAAAAGTGCGCACGCCTCGTCTCGATTCATTCCTGACTCCGCACAATTAATTACTTCATCAAACGTAGTCCAGGCTTGCACATCGCAATTTCTTTCAAAAAGATTTCGATCAACTTTGTCAATTGTATCAAATGCGGCATCCGCTAGACGAGTAGAAACTGTTTCTCTTACAACTTGATTTAACGAATCTAGTGTAGAATTAATTTCTTCTGTAAGCTGATCTGACTTCTGAGAAAAAGCTCTCACTTCTTCGGCTAATACGGAAAATGCGCGACCTTGGTCTCCTGCTCTATCAGCACGAATGGCAGCGTTTAACGCAAGTGTTGTTGTAACATTATTTATTTTATTAATCGATTCAATCGATTCACCGAGTTGGTGGGTAATTTGAAGTAGCTGGTTGTTTACATCCTCTGAGTGGGCTCTTGATCTGGTTCCAATTTTATTTTCACTTGCCTCCGGAAATGATTCAATGATAACCCTTGGATTTTCTAATTGGATTGGCTCATCTACAATTACAGACCAACCTTTACCGGCATATGCATTGTATCCTTTTGTTCGAGAATAACCGTAAGCTTTCCATTGTCCATTACGAGCGGTTTCTATACTATAGCCCCTATGACCTTGAATTGCGCTTTCACCGGCTCCGAGCCACAAAAGATTATCGCGCAAAATATCATACATATGCTTGGAAGAAATGATTGTTCCGAAAGATGAAATTAAAAATATTTTACAGTGCTTTTCTAGTTTAACTTTCTCAATGATGTCATAAACAAAATCCCAGTTAAACCTGGTTGTAAGAACACCTATAATATTTTTATTTTGATCTCTTACAGGAGCAGAGTAGCTAACGGTATAATTCCCCACGGATTCAGAAAAATACATATCCGTTACATGCACAGAATTAGAGCGGATAACATCGCGAAACCACTGCCGATTTGATTGATTCTGTCCAAGTAGGTGCGGATTTTTTCCTGTTGCAATGACAAATCCATCTTTGTTTAAAAGAAATATATCATGGTAAACCTCATATACATTTACAAGGTTATTCAAAAGATTACTAGCATCAAATCCATTTCCAGTCAAGCAAGCGTTGACATTATCCTCAAATGTTGCCCAAGCTTGACAATCACAATTGCGCTCAAATAAATTGCGGTCAATTTTATCAATGATGTCTATGGATAAATCTGCAAGACGAACTGCGATAGCTTTCGCACAACATATTCTCAAATTTTCAATCAAGACTTGGATTTCACTAAATGATTCTTCCGATCGTGTAGAGAGAGTTCTAACTTGTTCAGAAAGAGAAGAAAAGTTATCCGCTAATTGTGCAGACCTTGAAGATTCTATTGCTGCATTTATTGCAATCAATTTGGTTGTGCTATTAATGTCCTTGATTTGTCTTAAAATGTTAACGATTTTAGTTGTTGCATCGATAAGTTGTGAACTAATAGATGTATTTGCCATTTTTTCCTCTATTTGATTTTAATTTGCAGCTTTCTTTTTCTTAAATATACACAATAAACCCACTTTGCCAAATTAAAAACAAATTCGCAAATAAAATAAATATAGAAATATTACATTATTTTTTTGCTCAATATATAAGTATTCTGCGGATTTAGAAATAGACTTAGTGATAGAAAAATAATCATTTTCTGCCAATCCTATTTGCAGTTTATAACTATGCACTTATCAGACCAAAAGGCATATATTCATTAATAAAAAATTCATTCTACACTATTTTTAAAAACTAAAGCAATCCGAGGAATTATTGATTAGGGATTACTTATGCATTCTTCTCTTAGGCGAGATTAAAAATTAAAATCAATCTTTCCAATAGGACATATATAATCTAATTATGTCACAAATGTGTCAATAAGACATAAGTAAGTTTATAAGCAATGTCAATAAGACATAATAACTCATTGGTTAGATTAAAATTTTTTTCGATTGAATCTTTCTGTAGAAAACAAAAAAAGTTATTTTCAAAAATCAATGCGACATATTCCTTATAAAAACACGCTGCTTTTAAGTTATCTACTTATTGACGGGTACAACAATCACAACAATTAATATATATAATTATAATATGATAGGGAGTAAGACATGAAATTTAAAGTTAAAACATCTGATTTTCAAAAAGCGATTAGTTCTGTAGAAGGGGTTATCACTGTTCGGGAAATAAAGTCAATACTTTCTAATATCAAAGTTGAAGCTGAAGACGGCAAAGTATTCTTATCCGCTACTGATTTGGAAATTTCTATTAAGACATCTGTAAGTGCAGATACATTAGAGCCAGGATTAACTTCCATTCCTGCAAAGCAACTTAGCAATACTTTTAAAACAATTAATTTTCCAGAAGCGTTAATCGCTCATAACCCAGATTCAGAAGGAACTGTTAGCACGGTTATCACTGACTCCGAGAAAAAGAAAGATTTCAAAATGAATATCAATGGAATTGAAGGCGAAGAAATTAAAACCATTTCCAAAGTTGATGATTCTCTTGTAGTTGATTTTCCTTGTTTTACAATTTCTGAAATGATAAAGAAGACTTCTTACTCTGTAGCTCTCGAAGACACTAGATTTGTATTCAACGGTCTCTATGTAACTTCTAGTGAAGGAAAAATTTCGTTCGTAGGAACTGACGGTAGACGATTAGCGAAAATTGATCGAGTGATTCCAAATTCTCTTCCATTCAGCAAAGGCGTTATTATCCCCCACAAAGCAATCAAAGAAATTATGAAGATGATTGATTCCAATGATTCTGGAAAAATTGGAATTGTGGATAATCAGATTTACCTCAGGATAGGAAATGTTGAATTACTTTGCAAATTAATTGATGGAAACTATCCAGACTATGAAGCAGTAATTCCAAAAGAATCAAAGAACTCTGTTCGCATCAACAAAGACGAATTACAAGTTGCCTTAAGACAAGCCCTTATTGCTGCAGAAGAGCCATCTAGACAAATCAGAATGACTTTTTCTGGAAACCTACTTCATATCAATTCTTCTACTCCTGGCTCAACAGAGGTTAATGTGAGTATACCGGTAGAATATAGAGGCGAAGAAACTTCCATTGCCTTTAAAGGTGATTATCTTGCTGACGTAATTAAATCCATTGACGATCCTGAAATCATCATGGAATTTTCTAGTTCAAACTCTCCTGCCGTCTTCAAAGACCCGTCTGACGCTCAATACATTTCAGTCATCATGCCGATGAAACTTTAAACGACAGGAAAATTTATAAAATGATTGTCTTTTGTCATTCCCGAAATCCCCTATCGGGAATCTCTTGTTCTAAGAGGAGTTTGAATTTACTTGAGATTCCCGACAGAAAAATTCGGGAATGACATCTTGTGAAGCACGGCAATTGTTCTTAACTAAACTAAAACTTCAAAACTTCCGCAGCCATGCGGAGGTTCAATTAAACTTCAAAGCCAAACTAGTTTTCTTCATTGGAGAAAATGGAGCGGGTAAAACTAACGTTATTGAGGCTATTAATCAGTTTGCGACACTTAAAAGTTTTCGT
>Ga0075156_10000130_pt1 | contig 37358 bp, 37 predicted proteins | sample JI81AbrownDNA_FD_70966 | JGI IMG/M metagenome (GOLD analysis project Ga0075156, IMG submission 70966) | Wastewater effluent complex algal communities from Wisconsin, to seasonally profile nutrient transformation and Carbon sequestration -... | ecosystem: Engineered > WWTP > Effluent > Algae...
GGTACGACTTCTCCAGATTTAACCTTACTAATGTTTGAAGCGGCAAAACAGAAAGGAATCGTATTTATCGATGCGCCGATGACTGGAAGTAAGCTGGCGGCTCGAACAGGACAAGTGTTGTTTATGGTGGGAGGAGATACGAAAGATATAGAAGTGCTTAAATTCTTTTTTGATCCATGTAGTAAAAAAGTAATACACTGTGGAGCTGTGACCAATGGACAGAGAGCCAAAATTGCACTGAATCTGATTCAAGCAGGATTATTTCAAGTTTATATCGAAGGATTTCAATTAGCTACGAAAGATAATATACCGACAGATGTCTTCATGGATATAGTCAAACAATCTGCAGCATCCTCACCACTCCTCGATTTTAAACTAAAGAGTGTTATACAAGAAGACTATGAAGCGCACTTTGCACTTAAAAATATGAGTAAAGACGTCCATCATGCCATGCAAAGAGCCAGCCATCTCCAAGTTAAAATGCCTCTATCTTCCAATTTAAAAGCAATCTATGATGATGGAATAAGAGCAGGGTTGGGGAATGAAGACTTCTGCGCTTTGGCAAAAATAAATGAACAATGGAATACAAATAAATTGGCGATCTTTAAATCTTAGATTTCGTTCATATTTAGAATTGTATCCAACTTGTTCAGGCGAAAGACTGTTCGTGTTAGTTTATTGATATTGGTTAAACGAAGTAATAAGTGTTTTTCTTCCATTAGAGAATGAAATTTCATTAATTCACCAATCGCAGAGCTATCAAGTGTCATCGATATTTTCTGAAAATCGAGAATGATATCAATTTCAGTTTTAGCTATGAGATCCATGATCTTATTATGAAATTCTACCAGACCTTCATACGTGAGATCTTGTTCTTGCACAATTATTTTCATTTATAATTCAACTTTTTCAATTTTACGGTATGGCAAGGAAGCGTTAAAAAATGCCTTTTAAGAATTATTGCAAGCGTTGCATTTTTTTAAATCTTTTTTTGTGTTTTTCTGGATGAGTTTGTCCTCTCGGCCAGACAATCTTGGGATTTTCTGAAAAAACCCCAGCGAGAAGTCCTTCAGTAGACTTTCAAAAGTTCTACTTCAAATATGAGTGTCGAATTGGCAGGAATTGATCCCGTAGCTCTGTCTCCGTATCCCAGATCAGGTGGGATGGTCAATTTACGTAATCCACCTTCCTTCATGCCTACAATGCCTTTGTCCCAACCGCGAATCACTTCACGGGCTCCCAGATTGAATTCGAAGGGTTTTTTTCGATCCCGTGAACTATCAAACTTGGTGCCATTTTTCAATCTACCCACATAGTGAACTGTCACATTGGAACCAGAATATGCTTCTTTGCCTTTGCCCACTCGAATGTCCGAAACAATGAGATCCTTGTCAGAGCTTTGAATGGGGAGGATGAGAAGGAAACTAGAAATAAGGATGAGGAAAATCCGTTGATACTTATTCATATACTTTGTCCTTAGCTTGTGAATATATGACATTCTTTTTAGAACGATGCGAATTCTTCATTTCAATTTTATGGATGTAATTAATTTCTTTTCAGAAAATCTGAGCATAAAGGACAATCATGTATTACAAAATCGTAACCGAACAATTCACAAAATCTTTACTTAACCTTCTCGAAATTTTAGAGAAAACATCGAAACAAGCAGAGTCAAAAAAAGTTGATTTCGGTATACTATTGAATTCGCGTTTGATTGCGGATCAATTTAGTTTACTTAGACAAGTTCAGATTGCATGTGATACTGCAAAACTTGCAGCTGCGAGAATGGCTGGAAAAGAAGCGCCGATCCACGATGACAAGGAAGTAACTTTATCTGATATTAAAAATAGAGTGGAATCGGTTATTAGCTATCTAAAATCCTATAAGCCCGCTGATTTTGATTCTGCGTCAGATCGCAGAATAACACAACCAAGATGGGAAGGAAAATATTTAACAGGGGAAGAGTATTTATTACATCATGCTATTCCGAATTTATTTTTCCATATAACAACTGCATATGCGATTTTGCGTTCGAATGGATTTGATATTGGTAAAAAAGACTATTTAGGTGAATTGCCGTTTAAAATCTAACTGAATTATGATTTTCGAACATTTAAAGCAGTCTCACATTGAAATAATAAATTCCGTCCAATCACGCGGAGCCCTTTTTTCTCGCGCACTAGAAAGGATAGAGGATGAGAATGTTCGAAGTTTCATAAAAAAATCTATAACACCTAACTTTATTCTTCCTTATGGTTCTCTGGAGGACGGTATTTTGATTCCGCATTTAATGGTGCCAGGAATCAAGGTACCTGAACTAATCCTTTATATACTTCCTGCCGGTATCGAAGGAGAAAAAGAAAAAATATGCATTTTTTTACTGTTATTGATACCAGATAAAAATCCTGCCTTACAACTCCGAATGTTACAGGGATTGTCTTCTTTGCTTCCGCAAGTACAGAATGATTTAATTCAATGTAAATCGGGAGCCGATGTGATTTCGGTTATTCGTTCAGGGGAAGAGAAAGCAAAACCAAGTTATAAAAATCTGAAGCCAAATCAATTCGCTTTTGAACTCCAAACAGATTTAGTAAACGGGTTATCAGAAGACGAAGCAAAAAAGAGATTCGATCACTTTGGACCAAATCAATTAGAAAGTCACAGAGCCGTTCCTTTCTATTATAAACTAATCAAAAACTTTTTTAGTTTCTTTGCTATTCTATTGTGGATCGCTGCAATTTTGTGTTTCATTCCAGGTGTAAATATGCCTCAGCTGGGTTATGCGATCATTATTGTTGTCCTTTTAAATGGTTTTTTCTCCTTTTTGCAGGAATCGCGTTCAGATAAAGCAGTTGAGGCACTTCGGCGCCTGATGGCACATAGGTGTCGGGTAATCCGAGGAGGAAAAGAAAGGGAGATACTTGCAACAGAATTGGTTGCTGGTGATTTAATCGTACTCCAAGAAGGAGATGTTGTTCCTGCAGATTGCAGACTGATCGAGTCATCAGATGTAGAAATTGATAACTCCTCTCTCACTGGAGAATCTACTTCATCAAAAAGATATAAATCTGACAAAGAAATCTTATTAGAAGGAAAGTTCATCTGGTTAGAGATGCCGAATATCTTATTTGCGGGAACATCCCTGATCAAAGGTCAATCAAAGGCAATTGTCTTCGGAACAGGAATGAATTCAGAAATTGGCCAAATTGCATTACTAACCTCTGAAATTCGAGTTGAGGCCAGTCCACTTCAAAAACAATTGCAATCAACTGTATTCTCAATATCTATGTTAGCTCTAGGAATCGCCGTGATATTCTTGTTTTTAGGATGGATTGGCGCAGGACTAACCTTTATACAAGCATTCATATTTTGCATTGGAATTTTTGTTGCCAATGTACCGGAAGGACTTCTGCCTACGGTTACTTTATCTTTAGCTATGGGCGTTTCACGAATGGCGAAACGAAATGCAATCGTAAAGGATTTATCAAGTGTAGAGACACTTGGATGTACAACTGTTATCTGTTCGGACAAAACAGGAACTTTGACCCAAAATTTGATGATGGTAGTTGGAATTTTTTCCTCCAATGAGTGGATTGAAACGAGTGGCGAAGGCATTTCCTCCTCAGGAAAATTTTTTCGAGATAGCAAGGAAATTCAAATAAGCGAATTAACGAAAATCGAAGCAAGGGCAAGATTATTAGCTTGTTCGGTGTTATGCAACAATGCAAAAATAGAAGACTCAATTTCTGGCACAAAAGTGATCGGGGACCCGACAGAAGGTGCTCTTCTCATTCTTGCTAATAGAGCTGATGTAAAAACTGAACTAACAAGAGTTCACTTGAATCCATTTGAATCTGTTAGAAAAAGAATGAGTGTTGTTGTAAAAGAGTCAGACAATAAGCTAATTTGTTATGCGAAAGGGGCACATGATGAATTGTTATCCGTTTGTAGTCATTATTTAGAAAATGGAGAGATAAAATCAATTGATGACACCTCACGAAAAAAACTCACTGAAAAGGCCAATGAATATGCAACCAAAGGATTTAGAATCTTAGGATTTGCCTTTCGAGAGTGGGAGATTCAAAAAAGCGAATTACCCGTTTTTACTCCTGAAAATACAGAAACTGATCTGATTTATGTTGGTTTGACTGCCATGGCAGATCCGATACGTCCGACCGTACCCAAAGCTATACATGATTGTCATACGGCTGGAATCCGCATAATGATGGTAACTGGTGACCATCCACTTACAGCCAAAAGCATAGCCAACCAGATAGGTTTGGGTCAAAAAGAGGAAACGACGCGAATTGTAACCGGAAATGAAATCGACTTGCTTTCGGATTTCGAACTAAAGGGAATCGTAAAAGAAGGAGAGCCAATTTTTGCTCGAGTGTCACCTGAACAAAAATTAAGAATCGTTTCCGCCTTAAAAGAATTAGGTGAAGTTGTAGCTGTTACTGGTGATGGTGTTAACGATGGTCCTGCTCTTAAAAAGGCAGATATAGGTATCGCGATGGGACTCAGAGGCACGGATGTTGCCAAAGAAGCATCTCGAATGATTTTAACAGATGATAATTTTTCATCGATTGTTTCAGCAATTGAGGAAGGCAGAGCCGTTTTTGAAAATATTCGAAGGTTTTCCGCTTACGTATTGAATTCTAATCCTCAAGAATTAGTTCCTTTTTTGTTATGGGTACTTTTCCCTGGATTTCCTCTCCTAATGACTGTGATGGGCGTTTTGGCTGTTGATGTTGGAACTGACCTAGTTCCTGCTATGGGACTCGGTGTCGAAGCACCGGAAAAGGGGATCATGGAACGACCTCCACGCAAAAAAGGAGAAAAATTATTATCCATAGGATTTATATTAAGATCCTACTTAGTGCAAGGTTCTATATTATGTTTTTCTTGTTTTGCTACTTGGTATTATTTTGTGTTAACCGTAGCTGGCGGTGTGATTCCAAAATCCCCTGAAGGATTAGACATGAGCCAAGCAGATCCGATCTACTTACAATCACTTACGGCATTTTTCTTTCCTACGATAACAGTTCAGATCGCCAATGTAATCTCAAAAAGATCATGGAAACAATCAATTTTCTCTAAAGATTTTTTACAAGATCATACTAAAATCTCCTTAGTGGGCAAAGTATCCTTTCCTCTATTTAAATATATTTTAACAAAAGTACCTGTGTTTTTGAATCTTGTTTCTAATAAATTAGTGTTAGTTGGTATACTTTTTGAATTAATGTTAGCTTATATATTTATCTATACCGATCTGAGTGGCCTCTATTTTTTTAAACCAGTTCCTTGGGATGTTTATTTATTCGCAATTCATGGGACCTTATTACTTTTAACCTTTGAGGAATTAAAAAAATACTTTCGCCGTAAGGGGAAAAATTTGGAATTTTTGGGCTAAATTTTGTAAATCCCTACCTAAATGTTTTTGCAACTATACTAGGAGAATGTGCTCATACCTAATAGAGGTGGAATGATTTGAAATTACCTTTAGCAAAAGGATCAAAGAGAGCACTCCTAGTAGAAGGCGGCGGAATGAAGGGAGCTTTTTCTGGTGGAGTTCTGCATAGTTTGAATTTATATCTCGGGCCACAAAATTTTGATTTAGTCGTTGGTGTTTCCTCTGGTGCTTGTTCGGCAGCATATTACGTGACCATGAAAAATCCTGAGCCTATTAAAAGCGAAAGAGCCCTGAGCGTCTGGTATAAAGAATTGTCTGGTCGTCAGCTCATCTCCCTTCTTCATCCTTTTCAGGGAAAAACATTCTTAGACCAGGAATACTTAATAGATTTTATTTTTCGGAAAAAAGTTCGTTTAGAATCCGAATTCTTAGGAGTGAAAGGTCTACCTGAGTTTAGAATCGCAGTAAGTAATTTACATTCACATAGCATTGAGTATGTGAAAGCGACTTCTTCGAATATATTTGAATTGCTAAAGGCTGCCACTTCTTTACCCATTGCTACTCGGGGTAAGCAATGGTTAGCTGGAAAATTATATTCTGATGCGGCTCTTCTAAATCCATTGCCGATACAGGATTTGATTGAAGCTGGTTATAAAGAGATTATAGTAGTAATGAATTCACCTGTTGCCCATATTTCGAAACCATTGAGTTTGATAACCGGTATTTTTGCATTTCCCAGAAATTGGAAAATTGCGAAATTAATGCGACGATGGCATCATCATAATTTTAATCATGCTAGAATCATTGCTAAAGAACCTCCTGAAGGCATCCATATTCATACGATTGCGCCAGACGCTCCCCTTCCAGTCAGCTTGACTACAACTGTGAGAAATCGTCTCTATGAGACAGTCGAGTTAGGGACAAAAAAAGGGGAAGAAGCAGCAGCGTATTTAAAGAATTTTTTTGTTCGAAACAAGAAAATGACTGATTCTAAACCTCAAGAATCAAAAAAGAAATTTAAATCTTCGAACAAACAACTTCGTTCTCGTTCTAAAAGAAAGTAATATCCATTCTTTCTCCTATCCCTAAGGTCAGAGATATATGGGACTTGAATATGTTTTGGGAATATTTCTGATCTGTTGCGGAAGTTTTTTAGGGCCTGGAACGGGAATTGAAGATGGAGAGTTGCATGGTTGTCCTCCGACGCCTAATTGTGTGTCCAGTGAAAGTTGGAAATACAATTACATTCATAAAATTGAGCCGATCTATTACATGCAATCAAGGGAAGAAACCTACCATTTTTTAGCGGCAAAATTTGATGGGATGGAAAATGTTTACGTTTCCGAAAAAAAAGAAAATGAATACATACGAATGGTTTATTTTACGAAAGTTTTTAGGTTTCCCGACAAAGTAGAATTATATTTTGTCCCGGAAAAAAATATCATCCAAGTTAGATCACAATCGATATTTGGTTTTTGGGATGTATTTGCCAATCGTATTCGCATTGCGTTGATTCAGCGAGAACTTGAAGCTAAAGAAAAAGAAAGTAAGGTAGAAACAATCTAAAATGATTTCAACCAAGATTCAAATTCGATTTAATGATTTGGACCCGATGAAAAGAGTGAATAATGCAAGTTACTCCTCCTATCTAGAATTAGCTCGTCTGGAGTTTTGTAATAAATACCTGAAAATAGAGACACTAGAAGATATTCCGTTTGTCCTTGCTCGAGTGGAAATAGATTTACTTTCCTCGATTTTACCAGGTGATGAAATTGAAGTACGAATTTGGGTCTCTCGCATTGGCAATTCATCCTGGGATTTTTATTACCAAGTCTGGAATGAGAAAAAACAAATCACCCATGCCAAAGCAAAAACAGTCCAAGTTTATTTTGACTACAGAAAAGGACAAAAATCCGCTATTCCGGATACATTCAAACGATTTTTAGAGGCGGAGCTTTATCTTTAATCAGAGAGCCATAGAATAGCAAGGTGTTGGTGGGTTTATGTCCCAAGATACCAATAATTGAATCAATTTACGTTTACTTATGGATGCGATTTTAGCCAATTCAACCAGCTCATTTAATGTTGATTCGTAAATTTCGCATTTTATCAACATATGTTCATTTGGTTTAATTTGGTATTTGGCAGAGCAGAAGTGATCGGTCTGCACGTAACCTTGGTAAATGCGATACGAATACCTTTCAATCAGATAATCCAGGTAAGCTGACACATTACCGTATTTTTGTATTTTAGCTTGAAGGTGCAGAGAATTCCACTTAGAGAAAGATAAAATAGTGGGTTTTAAGGGGTTCACATAGGATTTTAATTTAAATTTTGGGGCTCTGTTTTTCATTTGGGAAGTCATTATACAATCGCTTGGTGAATTTCAAGAATTTTTACATAAATAATATCTTATATTGATCTTAAGTTCGCCTTTTCTCCTATCGGATGTTTATTGACACCTAACTTCTTAGTACAACTCTTTTGAGCCATAGTGTTTCCAATCCCAATAATAGGCTTTTTTATCACCGTATGAGACGCATTCTTCGATCCAATTAGATTCTTTTTCTGGATTCAAACTCTCAAACACTTCCTTGATTTCCGATATGAGCACATTGTACTCGGGTAATATTTCTTTAGATATCGGATTAATGTCTAAATCCATCAGGGTCAATATAGATTTCAGAATCGAAACTTGAATGCCTATTCTGAGGGCTGGAGGAAAGTTCTCTGGAGCGGTGGTATTTTGAATTACGTTGATAAAAATTTCTTGGATCTTTTCAATTTCCTTGCCTTGAGTTAAGATTTGAAAATTATCATTGAAAGATGAATCCTTTGTATTCTCATTCATTCAGGTAAGTATCGTGGATGCATTTGATCCTGAAATCATAAAACAAGTGTCAATAGATGCCGGATTTGATCTTGTTGGCTTTGCACCGGCTACAATTCCTAAAAAAAATCGCGACTATATCTCAGATTGGGTAAAACAAAAGAAATATGGAGAAATGGATTGGTTTTCGAAAACGCAGAGTATGGAGATTCGACTCGATCTCAAACATTTGGGTTTTATTCCGAAATCTGTTATTTGTCTGGGAATGGTCTATCGCACCATTGAGGGAGAGTCACTTCTGAAAAATATGGAATTCAAAGTTTCCAGGTACGCCTTGGGTGAAGATTATCATACGGTGATTCGAAGAAAAGCAAAACCAATACTGTCATATTTAAAAGATACCTTTCCCAAATTTCATTTTCGCCAATCAGTCGATACACTACCGATTCCGGAAAAGGTATTTGCGAGCTTGTCTGGGTTAGGTTGGATGGGAAAAAATACAAACATCATTCATCCAGAACTCGGTTCCTATTTTTTTATTTCAACGATTCTTACAGATTGCCCTTGGCCAGTTGCTGAGGCGAGCTCGACTGATCACTGTGGAACTTGTCGTGCTTGTTTGGACGCTTGTCCGACAGGTGCTCTGACTGCGCCTTATGAGTTAGATGCTAGGTTATGCATTTCTCATCATAACATTGAGGATAGAAGAGAACATTTTTCCGAAAACACGAATCTAAATAATTGGCTCTACGGTTGCGATATTTGTCAGGAGGTTTGTCCATGGAACAAAGGGAAGGCGGTTCGCAATCAAGTGAATTCTAAGAACGAAGAATTTTTACCGAAAGGAATTTTTGTTTCAAACAACCTGGATCTGAAAATCGAATCCAATGAAGATGAATTTAAAGAAAATTTTTCCAATACGAGTATTTTAAGAATTGGAGTTGATTCATGGAATAGAAACCTTCGTGCAGTAAAGGAATAATTTTTTACTATTTGTCTTAGGAAAAGAAAGGTAATATTTTCTTCGCATTTTCTTCCGGGTCTAATGCCGAACAAAGATAAGAAACGACAGCTATGCTATCCGCACCTGCACTGATTATTTCTTTGGCATTGCCCTCATTTATCCCTCCAATCGCGACTATTGGCAGTGAAGTATCTCGTCTTATTTTTTTTAATCCTTCGATTCCCCAAATGTTTTTAGTGTCTGTTTTGGTTGGTGTGGAAAAAATGGGTGAGACTCCAATATAATCAATGTTTGCTGAGCTCGGAATGGAATGAAGTTGATCGAATTCTTCTATGGAAATCCCGATGATGGCTTGGTCTCCAAGCAGTTTTCGAGCTATCTCTAATGGCATATCACTTTGTCCGAGATGGACTCCGTCGGCCTGAACTGCTAGAGCGATATCTACTCGATCATTAATGATAAAAGGGATATTCGTATTTTTTAAAAGCTCTTTTATCTCTTTCGCTATTTCTAGAAATTCTTTGGTAGAGCAGGATTTTTCACGCAGTTGTACAATCCGTACTCCACCTAAGATCGATTTTTTTATGACGGTCGTTAAATTATGGTAAATACACAGGTCGCGATCAGTGACTAGATAAATACCATGAATTCTTTGATCTTTATTCTTCTTTATAATAACTTTTGATGTCATTCTCGTTTACAGAATATAAAGCATCCAGGAAATGCATTTGAAAGCTTCCAGGCCCCGCCGATTTTTTTTGGGCCATTTCGCCGGCGATACCCATAACGACCATGGCTGAAAATGCAGCTCGACTATAGTCTTTTTGTATTGCCGCAAAAGCGCCGTTAAGCGCCGTGGCGGTGCAGCCGAGCCCAGTGACCTTTGTCATCATGGGGTGTCCATTAAGAACCTTATAAGTTGTGCTGCCATTTAGAATATAATCGGTAGCACCTGATATTACGACTGTACCTTGTGTTAGCTCACTCAGCTTGTTTCCTGTTTCGATAGCAGATTCTACAGAATCGGTGGCATCAACACCTTTTGTTTTACCTGATGAGGAGAGGGTCGCAAGTATTTCTGAAGCATTGCCTCGGATGATTGAAGGAGAAGCTGAATCCAAGAGTCTTTTCAGAGAATCATTTCGAAATTTGCTTGCTCCTGCTCCCACTGGATCAAGGACAATTGGTTTTTTAAGAATTTCTGCTTTTTTCATTGCCTTTTCCATCGCGAGCACCCAAGGCTCTGAAAGTGTACCTATGTTTATCACAAGTACACCAGAGATGGTAATCATATCTTCGACCTCTTCCAAAGCATGAGCCATAATAGGCGAAGCACCTACCGCTAACAAGGCGTTAGCGGTATTGTTCATGACTACGTAATTTGTAATATTATGAACGAGTGGTGAGTGTTTACGAACGAGAGAAAGGTCTTCTATGACGAAATCAATTTTTTTTGACATTTGCGAGTCTTCCAATTGGAAGCTAGGCAATCTTTGTTATCGCGTCTTCAATTTTTTTGATTAAATCCGACTCTGCCCACGGTTTATTTAAGAAACTGTGTAAATTGACTTCATTTTTTAACTTATTGAGTGAGCTTTCATCTATGTGTCCAGAGATGATAATTTTTTTGATTTCTGGGTGATGTTTGTGAACGTCTCTTAAAAATTCATCCCCTCTTTGGTTTGGCATCAGCCAATCTGAGATGATAATGAGAATGTCTGATTTTTCTTCGGCAAGCTCTTCGATGATGGACCATGCCTCTTCTGTATTTTGTGCCGTTTCATAACGGTACTCATTGCCAAAATGTTTTTTGAGCTGAGATTTTAAGCTCATGAGAATGATTTGTTCGTCATCAACGAAGAGGATTACTTTTGACATAAAAGACGGATTGTCGGATTCTTATTTGCCGTCTGTCGGGCAACTCATGGATCTTTTTTCTTTCCCTGGACAGAACTCGCTCCGTTTTTCTTTTCCAGGGCAGAGTGTGGAGGCGAAAGTCGCAGTAGTAAAAATAAGTAGAATGAGAGTAGATAATAGGTGTTTCATGTTTTCCTCAGTTTGAATATTTCATTAGACGGATTAGAAAAAGTTTATCAGACAAGAACCAAAGGTAAATCTATTTTTCTTGGGTGAGAATCTCGTAGCCTTTGTCTGTGACTAAGACTGTGTGTTCGAATTGCGCAGACCATTTTCCGTCCTTCGTTCGAACGGTCCATTTGTCTTGTTTGTCAAAGTTGACTTCCCATGTTCCCAAGTTGACCATGGGCTCTACGGTAAAAATCATGCCGGGCTCAATTTTAGCTAATTTTCGATGCATACGAAAGTGCGGGACTTGAGGTTCTTCATGAAAGTTTCTTCCCACTCCATGACCCATGAGGTCGCGTACGATTCCGTATCCCATCGGAGTTAAAAAATCATCAATCGCATTTCCGATTTCATCTACGCGGTTTCCAGGTTTCACCTGTTCAATGCCAATCCACATCGCTTTTTCGGTATCCTCGACGAGTTTTTGGATGAGAGGATCTGGAGTTCCAAGGAGAAAGGTACGAGAAGTATCTCCAATGTAGCCATCCACCACGGGAGAGACATCCAAATTGATGATATCTCCTTCCCGAAGTACATCCTCTTTTTTAGGGATGCCATGGCAGACTACATTGTTGATAGAGGAACAAATCGATTTTGGGAATCCCTTGTAACCTAGCGGAGCCGAACGGTGTCCGTTTTTTTTTGTGAAATCTTCCGCAATGTCGTTCAACTCGAGCGTGGTGACCCCAATTTGAACGAAAGGGGCAAGGTGATTGAGAAGCCTGGCTGCAAATGCACCAGCCTTTCTCATTTTATCGATCTCTGACTTGTTCTTAATATAGATCACGAAGGGCTAAAAGTCGGTGGACCTAGCTGTCGTTCTTTTATTAGAAGCTGTTCTCTCTAGAGCTTTGTCAATCAGGCGGTAAACTTCTTCATTTAAGCCTTCAATTGCATCGCCAGCCGTCATAAAACCTTTCGATTTGATGTAAGCCTTTACTTTTGATGCAACTATGAGTGTTTCTTTCGACGTAGATTCGTTTTGGTCTTCTGACATGGTTTCCTCGGAGGGTTTTATTTCTTTCTAGCTCCGAGGATCGTATCCACTAGGGATTTTTCAATATTTAATTTTTCGCTAATTGCCTCAGCACTCCATTGGTAATTGTCGAATAGACTCAAAATCGTGGCTTTTTTTCTCTCAATCAGGGGATTTTGAGCTGTTTTGGGACCAGCCGCAGGTACCGATTTCACAGAAACGGCGGGTGCATTCATCGAACCTTGGACTATATCGAGGAATTGAGACAACTTTTCGAACGTTTCGTCGGCTTCCCCGAGAAGACTCTCCAGGTCATCCTTGGTTTCGGAGGATGTCTCTTTCAGCTCTTCTAAGCGTTTCTGAAGCGTTAGTATTTGTTTGTGGCGGTCAGAAAGGTCACCCATCAACTCTTCAATTTTATCAAATTTACGCTCAACGGATTCCATTTGAGACGATCTTTCTACGAGAAATGCTGTCTTATTTTCTGCCAATCGAATCGATTCCGCAAGTTCACGTTCTCTTGCTTCCACGACTCCAATTTCCCGGTCCATCACATCTAATCTTGCCTGGACTTCCCGAGTATTGTGCTTTTGGTTTTCTAAGCTGTCTGCTAAATGGATCACCGATTCTTGAGATTGGCTGAGGGAAGAAAGGAATGTTTCAATTTTGGACTGTTCTTCCGTGATCGTTGCCATCCTTGTCTCCATGTTATCGATCTCAGGAAATACTTCTTGGAAAAAAGATATCCTTTCTGTCACATAACGGAGATTTGATGCTAATATTTCTACTTGTTTGTCTATATCGGAAGATCTGTGTTGGGTATTTTCTAGCTTACCTAACTCTTCTTCGATTTGAACTTGAAGATTTAAGAATGTATCAATTGCTTCTTTATATACTTCTAGTGTAGGCTTTTCTTTCTCTAAATCTTCTAGCGCCCTTGTGATTTCCGAAACAGCCCTTTCGGATTGTTCCGCGATCGCCTTCGCATTTACAAAAAGATCAGTATGTTCCTTAACATCTTCTAAATCCTCTTTTAACTCGGAAATGACTTCACCCATGGATTCGATTTCAGAACGAAATTCCGACATTGTATCGGATCTCACTTCCGTTAACTCTGATAAGGTGCTTTCAATGTCGTTCTTTAAGTTTTTGAATTGAGATTGAGTTTCCTTTAGGAATTCTTGACTATCTTTAGCTATTTCCTTGAAAGATTTTTCGTAATCTTTTTGGTAAGTTTCAATCTGTCGTTTGGAATCTTCTTTAGACCTTTTGATACTCTCTTCTAAATTCTTTCTAACAGTATTCAGATGAGAACTGATTTTTTCTTCGAGTTGTCCGAGTTGGATATTTCCTTTGTCCAATAACTTTGTTAGCTGGTGGGAAATTTTTGAATCAATGGTCTCATTGAGACGATCCATTTTTTCTTCTTGTGAATTAAAAAATGCATTTCCAGAATCTTCGAGCGTCCGGAGGATTCTTTCAACTTCGTTATGTGCAAATTTAGATTCTTCCTCGATTTTAGTGATGATTTCTTGAGCTTTTAAATTCGCCTTTTCTTCGACATTTTCAGATGCCTTTTTTGCCTCGATCTGAAATTGAGAAAGTAAATCCTTACCTTCTATATGTATTTCTTTCAATCTATCTTGCAATTGTTCGATGGAATCAGTTTGATCTTCTTTCATTATAGAAAGTTGATCCTCCCATTTATGAACAAATTGTTCTAAATTCGAATTGGCGATTCGGATTTTTTCCGAAACGATTTCCTCGGAAGATTTTGCTTTTTCTTCGGCCGTCTCTAAAATTTCTGATGCCGTTTCTCTGAGTGCACCTTTCAATTCTTCCACATAGTCATCGACATCTTTTGTATGGCTTGAAACACTTTCTCCCAAAGTCTCTATTTGTGTTTCCAGTTGGTGTAAAGATGATTTTATTTCTGTTTCGTTTTCTTTAAAGCTAGTTCTGATTTTTTCTTCGAGTTCGGATTTTAAACTCAGAAGTGAAGATTTAATTTGATTCTCTTGGTTGAATCTAACTTCTTCCAGATCCTTATCATAGTCCTTCAGTTCTTGCAGGGCGCTCTTTTTGAGTGTGGAGGCTTCTTCTCGAAGCTCTTCGGAAATTCGATGGAATTCATCACTAAATGCTTCGATTTCTCTGATGAGTTCTTGTTTACGTGTGTCTGCTTGTCGAAGTAGTTTGTTTTCCGCTTCTAGATATTTTTCTTGGAAACTAATGATTGTTTGGTTAATTTGATCAGCTTGCCTTCGTGTCTCATTTATAATCTCGTCTCTTTTTGTTAAAGTTTCTAGAGACATATCTTCAATTTCACGTTTAATCGAAGCAGTCTCCTGAGTTAGACCTTTCATGAAAGAGTCTTTGGTGTGGCTTACTTGCTCAAAAATGCTATCAAATCTTTCTTGAATTTTACGCTCAAGAATTGTTACCTTTTCGTCTAGTTTTTGTGAGGTGCGTAAATACTTATCTTCAATTTTCTCATCAAATTTATCCACTTTATCTGATAGGAGAGAAGAAGTATCTTCGAACTTAGTGAGCTTTAAGTCAATTTCGCCTTGTGCATTTCGCATCGAATCAAAGAGCGAATCCATTTCTTTACGAGCCTGGTCTAGACGACCAGTTGTCTCGGAGACCATAACATCAGCATGAGATAATAATTTCTCTTTCGCCTGGCGTGCAATGTGTTCTATTGACTGGTCAAGTGAATCGGATTTCGTATCCAATAAACCTTCCAGCTCCACCATTTTATGTGCAACTGATTGTAATATTTCATCAGATCGTTGATTTAACTTAGATTGAAATGCTTCCAAGAGAGAAGTGCTTTCTTCATGAAGTCGTTCCATATCTTCCGAGACAAGTTCAAGTTCTCGCTTGTGTGAGTGAATTTGATTTAATCCAGACTCCATAGCCGAAGTCTCTCGCCTAATCTCCATTCCAAGGTAAGAAACTTGCTCAAGCTCTCCAGACAATGAGGAAAGATATTCTTTGCTCGACCGTATCTTTTCAAATAACTCTCTAGATTCACCACTTAAGGATTGGATTTCTTCGGCAACTTTTCTTGATTGTTTGACAAGTATGTCGAGGTCTATTCCTGCATCCTTGACGGATTGAATTTTATGTAGAGCCGAATTATGGATCTCATCTGTCAACTTGGAGGCGTAACGTTTGAGTTGAGAGAGCTTGGCATTGGATTTGTCCAATCGGCGAAGCCCGACAGTCACAGCGACGCTCGCTAAAAAGGGAAGTAATATGATCTCTAAGCCCATTCTGGGTATGTTCCAATCATGGAATTATGTCTCATGAATTATGGAGGAAAAATGGCTCGCACGAGTTTTTTCGCAAGCCATTTTTTATTGTTGGAATTTATCATCTCGGAATCGTTTCTAAAAGCATGGAAGCAGTCCAGTTGAGCAAAGAATTTCCCGGAAAATTGGCAGTTTCCAATCTCAATTTTACTCTCAAACCAGGCAGACTAACAGCGCTCTTAGGGCCAAATGGTGCTGGAAAGACCACGACCATGCGTTTACTGACCGGTTTTTCTCGCCCTTCAGGCGGACGAGTCACAATTGAGGGTAGGGATCTTTCCGAAAACAGGGCAGAATTCCAAAAACAGATCGGCTATCTGCCAGAAAGTGGTCCGGTATATCGCGACTTAACAGTTCTCGAAAATCTTGAATTTTTCGCAAGAGCAAGGTGTCTTTCAGAGTTAAATCGTTCGCGATCCATTTTTCGGGTCCTGGAAGAACTGAATCTCGGTGACGTTCGAAATCTTGTCATTGGAACTCTTTCCAAAGGATTCAGGCAACGAGTCGCTCTAGCTAGTGTTTTATTGAGTGAACCGAAATATTTGATTTTAGACGAACCAAGTTATGGCTTAGATCCAACACAAATGAGCCAGATCCGGCAGCTGATCCAATCCTTAAGTAAAGATAGAACGGTATTGATATCTACACATAGCCTAGATGAGGTGGAAGAGATATGTGAACACGTGCTTATCATGTCAAAAGGAACCATCGTCGCCGATAGTTCAGTGCAGAGTCTGAGACGAGAAGACCGCCTCATTTTAGAAATTAATGATTCTGGAATGAACTTTGAAGAATTTATGAAAAACAATGGATGGCCAAATGTATTTAAAATCAAGAATATGGAAGAGGGTTTTGTCGAATATGAGGTTCAGTTAGGTGACAAAAAGCCCGAAGATATATATCTGTTGGTGAGTAGACATCAGATCCTTCTACGGGGGATGCGAAAATTAGAGGAATCCATGAAAACAATCTTTAATTCAATTACGGGAAACTAATGGAATCCTTTAATCGAATATTTGCCATCATTGAGAAAGAGTTTTATCTATCATATAATACTGCTCTTGGATATACATTTATCGTACTTTTTATGTTTGTTGAAAGCCTGCTCTTTTTTTTCGGAATTGGCGGGAATTCTTTTTGGGATAGAAAAAGTTCTGACTTAGGTTTTTTTTTCGTTATTACTCCTTATTTGTTAATTATATTCGTTTCCGCGATAGGAATGAAAATTTGGGCAGAAGAAAAAGAATCGGGTACTTGGGAAATTCTATTTACTTTGCCATTTAACGAATGGGAGGTGGTGTTGGCTAAGTACATAGCCTCGTGTATGAATGTGCTGATTGCCCTTCTTTCTACTATATTTATCCCTTTCACAGTAATGATCTTTGGTCAGCCAGATCTTGGAATTGTGTTTTCTGGCTACTTAGGAGTTTTTTTAGTCGCAATTACGTTTGTTAGCATTGTCATGTACTTTTCATTGTTTTTCCAGACTCAAATCGGCGCATTTTTATTTGGTTTTTTTGCTTTGTCCGTTTTTTATTCTCCGTTTGTGCAGAAATCGATTGATTTCATTGGGAAAACCGCCTCCGATTGGATTGGCATTTTCTCGCTTCAAAAACACTTCGAAGCCTTCCGATTAGGTATCTTAGATCCAAGAGATTTATATTTCTATCTTTCTATAAACATAGTATTTCTATCTTTGACAGTGATTCACTTGAAGGATAAAAGATGAAGTTATCGCAAAGAACATTTTTAATATTACAAATTTTGCTTTTTTTTGTTTTATCAAACTTAGTCCTAAGTTATATTTCTTGCAGAAAAGATATTTCCAAATCAGAGAGATTAACTCTTGCTAAGTCAACTAAAGAAAAATTAAAGAGTCTGAGCGCTCCTTTGTATATTGACGCATTTTATTCTTCTGATTTACCGATTGAATATAATGTTAGGTTAGAGTTAATCAAAGAGTTTTTAATGGAGGTTGAAAAAGAAAACCCTGGAATGATTCATCTCACATTTTTTGATCCGAGTGGTTCTGCTGAAGTTCGAAAAAAGGCAATCGAGGCCGGACTTTTCCCAAATGAAATTCAAAAATCATCCGAAACTTCAAAATCTTTTCAAGAAGCCTACATGGGTATTATCGTAAAATATGATTTTGAAGTAGAAATCATATCCGATTTCTTCTTTGTGGAGGAGGCAGAAACTCAATTCACGAGAACGCTACGACGAATCAATCAAAGAAGAAAGATCCAGACCGTAGGCATTGTAAAAGATAAAGGTACTTTAGAAACCCCTGTACCAGGCAGAGGATCTGGCGTTACAACATGGGGAGTGTTTTACCACCAAGCATTCCTAGAAGAATATGGCAAAGCTTTCGATATTTTTTTAAACGAAGAGAATATTCCCTCGCAAATAAAGGTTCTTTTAATCGTGGGATCTCCCGAGTGGAATGAAATAGCAAAACAAAGATTAGATGATTTCTTGATCAGAGGTGGAAGAGTAATTTTTTTATTAAATTCAATGCAATTTTCGGTCACCGCGATTCGGAATAAAGATGGATTGGCTTTCGGTGAGGAAAAATTAGCCATACCTAGTTTAGGATTTTCTCATTGGAAAGATCTACTTGAATTTTATGGCTTTGAAATCGGAACAAACCTTTTATTCGACTTTGAACATCCAGTTTCTTTATCGAAAATCAATGTAGCACAAAAACATTATTATCCTTTTTGGCATTACTTTTATAAATCAGAAGGAAATTTGCACCAGAACCACGTCTTAACAAATAACGTCGATTTGTTGATATTACCTTGGCTTTCATCATTAAAAATTGTACGTACGATCCAGCCAGATTTGGAGTATGAAGTGATCTTATCTACGGATCGGCAAGTTTGGAAAAAGGAAAACGTATTTAGTATGAAAGCAAATCAGTCATTTTCTGAATCTGAAATTGAAAGAAGTCGCATTCCAATCGGAATTTTGGCCCAGGGCAAAATAAAATCTAGATTTGAGAATCAGTATCCTTCTCATCAATCAAAAATATTTGTATTGTCATCGTCCTTCTTTATATCTGATGTACTCTCGTTACCTGAATTTAGATCGACCTACCGAGATTCAAATGTTAGTTTTCTATTAAACGTAATTGATTTAATGTTAGATGATAGTGGCTATATTTTTTCGAGAGAGAAAAAAGTTGCAGTTTTTCCTTTAAAAACGTTTACCAATCAAGAAAAGAATATTTATTCATTTTTTAATATTCTCTTTTTGCCCTTTGTCTTTATTCTATTCGCTGTCAGGCGAGTCCAAAAAAGATATTCTGGAAATAGAATATGAAAAATGGAATTAGATTTTTAGTCGGCATCAACTTAATTCTGTTGATAATATTATTTTTACTCTTAGATCCGTTTGTGTTTTTTCCAAAGACGTATGAGGAATCGCCGATTTTTTTAGGAATCGATTTAAAGACAGTAAAAACGATAAGTTTATCGGAAAGTCGATTTGGCAATCTTACCGAACTATCATTTTCGAATGAGGATGGTGTATGGTTTATGAAGAATGCGGAAAAATCTCAAAAATACATGGTTGATGCCGGAAAGGTGAATGAGATTTTTCAGAATTTAGGGAAAATTCATCGTTTCGAGAAAAGTAAAAAATTAATTTCCGACGAAGAATTTATCGGTGAGAGAATGCTTATGGTCGAATTCTCTCCGCAAGAGGGGCCTTCATTTTCGATGGAATTTGGTAAGTGTTATCAGCCAAAATCAGAATGTTTAGTAAGGGAAAAGAATTCACGTCAAACATATACGATTCCTCATTCAATTCATGAGATACTTCCGAGTTTGAGTTTGGAGGTATTTTTAACCAAACATCCATTCGGTGGAATTAGAACTAGTGAGATATCGAAATTGTCTTTTCATATAAATGGGTCGGTCAAGTACTCAGTTTATAAAGAAAAAGGGAATTGGAAAACTTTTCCTGAAATTGAAGGAAAATTAAATGAGAAATTTATAGAAGATCTTCTTCTTCGTTTAGTCTCTTGGTCAGGAGAAAAAGGAGTTTTACTTTCGGCAGAAAAAAATGAAAAATTGAGTCAAGTTACTTCACAAAGTTTGAATGTAGAATTTCAGGATTTTTCTGGAGCTACAAAAGAAGTATCTGTCGAAGAAGTAGATTTTCGTTTCGATAATAATAAACTTAACCGAATTAATCCTTACGAACAATTTATCGTGATGACTCCATATAGTTGGGAGTATTGGCGATATTATGATATCAAACAACTGTCAGCGACAACTGATTGAGAAATCGTTTGAAGATTTTTTTTTCTCTTTCGATGATCTCCTCTAGTCGGGTTTCCCAAGCAGAATCATATTTTTTCATTTCAGCTGACATCTCCGCGAGATGACCTTCTTCTTCAAGGATTAGATTTCGCAAATTTAAATTCTGATTGGAAGATTCTAAAATGTAGTTGTAGTTCTCATAAACAATCATTGCTCTCTTCTCAATCACTGTTGTCGTATAGAGATAAGCTAAATAATTGCTAATGTCGAATTCAATATTTGAGTTTCTGAGGTTTGATCGCACAATACAATCAAGTTTGGCAAAATAAATTTTAGCGGATGTTCCTTTTATCAGCTGATTTTTCTGGTATCCGGTTTGGAAATCTTCCACAATATTTCGGGCCGCTTTTTTAAAAAATAAAGCATGTCGTGCCTCTTCTGTAGCATGTTTCAAAATCATTTCAGAAATATTTTCGTTTGACTGCGTCATGAGAATTTTTCGAGATCCTAAATGTTCCAGCAAGGAAAGAGTATTCAACCAAAGTGCATGAGTGTATTTATTTTGGACTACATATTCTAAAAAAGTATGAAGCTGCGTATTTTTGATTTTGACTGGATTCAATGTTTGTGCCATCAATTTCCAGATTTTAAAAGCTAAATAGATTGGCTAGTTTTTCTTAGTGGGAATCGTCACTGTTGCGATAGTGTCATTTTTATTGCTAAAAATTTTGAAATTATGTGTCGGGATACCTTCACCTTTTAGTAAAATTACACAAAGTGCGATTCCTATTCCCTCTCCTTCGGAATTATCGCCTCGCTCAATATAATATTCCATGATATCATTGTAATCTTGCGCGTGTAACAATGAGTTTTTTATTTTTAGCATTTCCCCAGGAGTCAAACGATTGTTATTGGTGACAGTAACATGAATAGCATCATGATTGTGGGTTATTCCAATATCTACAAAAAAGTTTTTTTGTTCCGCAAGTTCAGAATAAGACTTACTTCTTCCTGCTAAAATGAAACTTTTATACATACGAACACCTAGCTCATAGTCAGCTGGTGAATTTATATCGAGTTTATTTTCCAGAAAAAAAACTCTTTTGAAATTGGCTTTATAACCATTTAGTATTAAATCCTTTACAATAGTATAGAATATTGAGCCAAAACCTAGTCGTTTGTAATGATCTGAGAGAAGATTTAGAAGGAGTATGAGTTCCTCATCGAAATCTTGAGAAGGACCAAATCGATGAAAATGGAACTCCTCACCTTTTTTGATTCTTGTGAGGATTTCCGATTCTGTTAAATTAATCATGAGAAAATGTAATTGGAGGGAAAAAGAGGAACAGATTTGTTGGTTTCTTCCTGCAAAAGAGCTTCCATCTCAGATTTTAATTTGTGAGTAAGCTCTTCGACTGTTTTCTTTTTATCCTTTTTATAACGTTCATAATAATCGTTAATCTGGAAGGGTTTAGCGATTCTTACGTATGCTTTGTGAGGTCTATTTCTTGTTTCCCCAAATAATTCATTTTCATAACGATAAAGAAACTCATATAATCTTTCGGCTGAAGGAAGTTCCTTGATATAACTTGTTTGTATGGAAATAAAATCATAGGCTTTCACTGCCGCCTTACGCGCCCATGTTGCCATTTCCAAGGAAGGCAATTCTCCTTTAGGATCTGGAGTTCCAATGGCAACGAGTTCGAGCGTGCTTAAGATTTTTCTTAACTTCTCGATCGCGTTGGCTTCTTTTTCCCAATGAGGAATATTTGCTTTCAGGGCGATATTATCGAGCATAGCATGGCGCATGCGTCCAAGTCTGTAATCAAAATCCTCCAATTTGTCTGGTTCAATATGTATCCCGTATTCTCTCTCTTCTCTTTCAATCATCCTTTTTCCAACAGAAAGGAACCTATGAACTATATCTTTACCTGATTTGGAGATACCCAAACGAGTTTCCATACGAGACAAACTTTGGTCAATGTCGCGTTGCATCCAATCAATCGAGGCATTCAGTCTGTATTTAACGTACGTTACAAGAATATTTATTTTAGCATTGGTGTCGGATTTAAGTGCGTCTTCGAGTCCCCAAAAACCTAATTGGGAGACTCCTGGTTGAAAAGGTAATAAGGTATCATTCATACCGCTTGTCGGTTCACCTTCTGGAAATAGTACGAGTTTGCCGCCTGATTTCGAAAGAATTTCTCTGGATGCTTTTAGTGATTCCCGATCGGGAGCACCAGCTAGCACGGAAAAGGCGCCAATGGATTGTATGTAATCCCCCACGAGTCCTGAACCCCAGGAAAAAACTTCGCGAGCAGCCATGTAATAAAATCTCGAGTTCATAAGATTGGCAGAATTGTACGCAACGGGCGGTTCTTTGGTAGTCGGATGATTTGAGATATAAATCAGCCTTTCGTTCTGAAAGGAACGAAGCACTTTTTTGTCTTCGGGAGAGACCTCAATCGAGTCGAGATTGTGAATTGTCTTTAAAAGTAGGGGTAGAGTTAGGTCTGTGAACCAGAGGACAGGCAAATTGAATTTTGCGGGGATGAAGGATTTGATTGACATAGAACGAAAGCTACTAGTTTCTAGAAAGGAATCAAGTACGATTTCACATGGCATTCATAGAAGAACTCAACCAACAAGGCAATTTCCTATTCCGGTGGCGGTCCTACATTCCAGGACTAGTATTAGCTTTTTCACTAGCTTACCTACCATTTGTCCCATTTTTTGGCAATGTTTATACAAAAAACCTTTATTGGCTCGGACTTGCGTTCTCTGTGAGTTTGCTCGGTTTAGCTGTAAGATGTTTTACGATAGGCTATACTCCTGCTCGGACATCCGGTCGAAACACGAAACAACAGATAGCCGACCTCGTCAATCAAACAGGTATTTATTCCCTCGTCCGTCATCCTCTCTATGTAGGAAATTTTTTAATGTATCTCGGGCCGGTTCTGATTCTAAGAGATGTTCCCTTTACTCTTGTTTATATTATGTTCTTTTATCTTTATTACGAACGCATAATATTCGCAGAAGAATACTTCCTCAGAGGTAAATTTGAAAAAGAATATTTATCTTGGGCAGACAAGACTCCAGCGTTTATTCCGAAATTTTCTGGTTACGTAAAACCATCGCTTGATTTTTCATTTAAGAATATTCTGAAACGTGAATACCCGAGTTTATTTGGAATCATTGTCATCTTCACATTGTTTGACTTGATCCAAGTTTATTTTCAGGAACCTTATCTTCATGTAAGAGATATTTCTGGGATTTGGAAAACATTTCATAGTTTGTTTTTTGGATTTGGTGCCATGTTCTATATCGTGACTCGACTGATCGTAAAAACTACGAAAATTCTAGACGTAGAAGGTCGATAATATTTAGATGAGGCTCCCTTGAGTCGATTAAGTAATGGCTGGAAAATTCCAACCGAGATTTCAGAGATGAGAAAAATGAAAGAGTCTTTTGAAAAGACTCTTTCCGAAATGGAATCTGAAAACCCTTTGGTTGTTTTTCGAGAACATATGGAAAACGGACTTCTCTTTAAGGCAGGGCTTCAGGATGCACTAAACCAAGTGAATACTTTTGCGAATTTATTCATGAGTGCTTCGGAATTAAACGAGGCGATCAAAAAAGTAGAATCTGAAAAATAGTTTTTATTATGAACCCTGATTCCTTGTTAGCAGGATCTATCTTTCAAAACCTAACACCACCTAGTCTGGATGCCTTTCTTTCGTTAATCAAAAAAAAAGTTTATCATTATTTTCCCGAGGGTGATCCAAGAATGATTGCATCTTGTTTATCCTCGGATGATTTATTATCTCGAATGAGGCTTTTGCGTGAGGAAATCAAAGGAGAGTCTCAAATATTGGATTCGTTTTTACCTGTCTGGTCAGAACTTGGTTTTGATTTAAAAGAAATATTTCTCGATGCAATCCGAATCAGATGTGTTCCCGATAGATTTCATGAAGATCAGAAAGCCTCTTCGATTGGATTCATCCACCGCGATCCTTGGTATGCGAATCCACAGTGCCAATTGAATTTTTGGATTCCGGTATTTGACGTGGAAGAGGGAACTGGCTTTCGGGTGTTTCCATCCTACTTTAATAAGGCGATTCCTAACAATTCCGAATTTTTTGATTATTCTGAATGGATGGCTTTGGGTGGTTTTCAATCCGTTCGAGTTCCAATCGGAAAAAGTCAGTTTTTTCCATCGCCTTTGGAAATTCCAATCGAAACCAAACCGGTCGATGTTTTTGGAAAGGAAGGCCAATTGGCTGCTTTTTCATCTCATCACTTGCATGGTACATCACCTAACATATCTGGTAAGTCACGTTTTTCATTAGAAGTACGTTTTGTACTATTATCTCATCTTGAACAGAAAATAGGTCCACCAAAAATCGACAATTTTTCTAAGGGTTCTACACTCTCACATATGTATGATCTATTCACAAAAAGAGCGGTATCTGAATTCCTAATTAAACATTACGAAGATGGATTTGTTCACTCGTAAAATAATCTGGATTGATAGGCAATTTTCCAATTTCTTTGACAGTTTCGATTGCTAACTTTTCCCTTTCCATAAAGTTTCCCGACAATAACGTAAAAGGACGTCCGGCAGAAATCATTTCATTTTGAAAAATAAATTTCATTTCTTCCCTGTAGTTTTCTAAATCTCTTTGAGGATCTGAAATCCATGGAACATCAATATTTAAAAAAAGGGAATGGTCATAGGAAAGATTTTTTGCTCTTTCATTTACCCACTCTGGACTATTTTTAAAATAGAACTCTGAATAAATTTTTGTAGTTAGGTGATCAGTATCTAAAAATAAGTAACGATTTGCCTTAATAGATTTTTCTATTTCATCCAAAAGATGGCCCTTTCCAATAGAGAGAATATCATCTTCAATAACAGATCTGCCTTTTTTTTCTAGATATTCCCTTGCATACTCTGGAACAAAGTTAGTTTGAAAATGTTCAGCTAATATTGAAGTTAAAGTCGACTTGCCAACGGATTCAGGACCAGTTAGTACAATTTTTTTTAAGAAGAATGGCTTGATGAGATCGGGAATATAATCCCAATGATCTAAAGGTTTGGTCCTTATTTTTGTAGCTGAAATTGGAAATTGAATTCGTTCTTTGTCGATAGATAGATGTTTGGTGCCAAGAATTCGAGATAATGTTTCTCCATATACTTCCGATGAGAAGAGGATATCAATCGGGGAAGTTAAGACTCTTTCTATGGATTTTTTCCAGATTTGCCAGAAATCAGGATGTTCCTCGGGGTATTGAGGATTCTCATCTTCTATCCAAATGATCTCTATGTCTGGATCCATTACAAGTTTATTTAACCAATCTAAGCGAAGCCAACCTGGGATGATTTCATTTGCCAAAGAGGCAATAATCACAGTGAGGTGATTGCATTTTTTTTTGCCTTCTTGGATTAAGTGAAGGTGACCTAAGTGCGGAGGATAAAACTTTCCCAGAATTAATCCATGATTAAATGTCATTCAGTTAAATTCTCATTTATAAATATCATAATTTTTTTTTGATCATTCGGCAAATTTAGTGAGATCCTAATTTCCGCATCCTTTCCCAATAAGTTTAAAAATTTAGATTTAATACGAGAGAGCTCATGTTGGTTTGGCGATGTTAGACAAGACAAATTGATTTCATAGTCATATCCTTTTTTTTGAATGAACTGGTGACGTAGGATATTGGCTTCCATTCTTAAAATCCGAGAAATATCAACTGGATTGATTCGATGACCTGAGGTATCTGTAAAAGAAACTGGTTTTCTACCTTTCAGAAGTTTGAGTCTAGGCGATTTTTCACCACAATTACAATGCGTAAAATTTAATTCCCCAAAATCTCCTGTGCGATACCGAAGGAGCGGTAAATAAGGATTGCGTCCTCCCGTAATTACTATCTCGCCCTCCGAACAACGATTACCTTCTTTATCTATAATTTCCATATAAATATCATGCGGTAAAATGTGAAACCATTCCGCGTTGACCGGACATGAGTAGGCAATCGGTCCCGTTTCATTCAGCGAATAGAAGTTGATGACTGGACATTGGAAATATTTAGTTAATGCGAGTCGCAAAGAATCTTCCAGTTCTAGAGCAGTCGAATGAATCGCCTTTGGTCTATAATTCAATTTTGTCTTGATAGCTTCCTCAAAAGAATAAGGATCCCCAGTTAATATTGTGGGAGATTGTTCTTCTATAAAATGTAACTTGTCTTCCTCGTTATGCCAGTCATTTTGTTTTAGATTTATTTTCGCAAATTTTGCTCCACCAGCTAAACTATGACAGGACGCATAGACAATCGTCTCGTTTTGATGACAGAGTTGAATCGCAGAGGTGTTTTCAAAATGATGTATCATCTTCACGTTATGTCGTTGTAAGGAATATTCGACTAGCGGAACATAACATCCAATAGCATAAGGATGATTAGGTGCAAGAATCGGTGTACCGGTTGTCCCAGATGTAGGGTTGACAATTAACCTATCTAAGGATTGATTATGTGGTAGAATGAGCGAAAGTTTCTGTTGTAAATCCTCTCTTGTCATAAAAGGAATGAGTTGAAAATCCTTTTCGATAGATAAATTTAGTAGACGATCGTAAAAGAAAGTTGAGAAGAATCGAAGACTGCGAACGAAGTTTAGAATGGAATCCCTTGGTTCATTTGACATAAAATCACGATGTTCATAAAGATTGATTTCGAATTGTTTCACTTTATAAAAATCATTCTTTGTTATGCGGTCTCCAATGAGTGTATTCCACTTTGGTGCATAGGGAGACTCTAAAGTTTTTTTAAGGGATTGAAACCACTCTTCCTTCATTAGGGGAGTATTTTTAAAGTGAAGAAACCTCTCCACGATTACTCTCGATTGTATTTTGATGCTGCTTCCTCTTCTTCTGCTTGCTTAATTTTTCTTAATATTTCCTTTGCTCGTTCTTGCGCCTTTTTTGATTCTTCTAAAATTAGCATCCGTTCGATTGTGTTTATAGATCGTAGTCGATCGGCAAAATATTTTTCAGTTTCACCTTCCGGAAATACTTCTAGGAAAGAAAAAAGTGCTCTGACTAATTCCTCTGTTCTTTCACCATCACTCATCCACTCTGTATAAGGTTTTACATTGGAAGAGAGATTCGGTAGTCTTGTTTTTAGAAAATGAGCAAGTTTTTGACAGTTGATGCTTTCTTCTTTCCATACTGGATCAATGAGTAAAAAACAAAGTATCGCATGAAGGCCAAGCAGATTTTTATTTTGTTTGATTTCAGTCCAGTTTAGAGAATCTAATTCATGTTTAATGGTAATTGATCTTGTTAAAAAAATGAGTGTGTCGTTCCATAAAACCTCAGGTAAGAGACTTTCCAAATCAATGGAAGATCGCGGAAAATCACTTATGCGTTTTGTATAATGTCTTATTTCTTTCATAGGTTCTTTTCACAAAATTTTTGCTGAAATCAATGAGTTCCATCCAATTTGAGATTCGATATACCATCCAGCCAGAATCTTTCATTTCTTGGACTTCTTTTCCAAAATTACTAGAATATAAATTTAATACCAAGGAGCCACCTCCGCCAGCACTTTCTAACATTGATTTGACGAAGGTTCTGGTATTGGTCTCGTATTTCTGGGTATACATTGTGTCAATTCCTTCATCCGAGATGATTAATATGTGCGTTTTCCGCTTTGATTTTGAACGATTTGAATATTCTTTTTTTAATAAATCCAAAGGAAAACAGGTACTTCCGCCAATGAAACCCGTAAGAATTTCCATAATGGCTTTTTCATTTCTTAAAAAGTTATCCGTAGTATAATATTCATTTTCACCAGACCAAAGAGTCGCTCTCACCTTGGAACCTACCCGCAGTGCAGACAACGCAATGATCGCACCAGCAAGTGTTAGGTAGGATATTTCTATTTGTGGATTAGGCATTGAACCAGAACAATCGACAAATAAGTCCAAGTCGATGGGATTGAATTCAACTTCGTATGAAGGCATCTCACCATAAGTATTTTCTAATGTGGTGTAACCAGGAATGACTATGGGACCTTTCATTAAGGATTGTATCCAGTTGATATTTTCAATCGGCGAGCCAATATCCCACTTATCTGTTCCCTCCAGTAAAGGTTCTGGTGCACCCGGAGTAATTAAGTTGGGAAAAGAAACGAGATAAGGTAAGGCTTTTTCTTTGTAGTATTTATATGCGAGTTCCGATTGAGTTGCTTTAACGCCTAATGCTTCACAAATTTTAGAGTATTGGCTTGGACTTAAAGGGGTAATCTCTTGCTCCTCTTTTTTTGATTCATTCTTGTTCTGGGAGCCCAAAGACGGATCTAATCCATCTCCTAAAATTGATTCTATCTCAACGTTTGTAATCCCACTTGGTATCTCCGCGCCTTCACCGATTTCTTTTGTATCATTAAATAATTTTAGCGTAGATAAATCGTTTCTCGAATCATCGATGAAATAGGGAAAACAGATTGTTCCGAAGTCAAAGGCACCACGAATCCAATCATTCGAGTAATTGCGAATGATTCGATTCACTAAAATAGCATCAGAATGTGTAAATTTTTCTATTTCGCCAGTTGTGAGTGTTTCTTCCGGAAGAGCCCAAAGAATTTCATAGGTTCGCATGTAGAAATTCCAAAATTTATCATTTTTTTTCCCAATTTTTTGATAAACTTCCTCCATACGCAAGTTATGTTGTCTTTTTAATTTATCATTGATGAATAAATCTTCATATATATTCACAATCATCGCTGAAAGATGTTCATATCGTGGCATAGCGGTTTGAACTAAATAAATTAATTTACCATGATCTGATAAATCCCCCGGGCAATAAACGTGATGTCCGATTTCATGCCCTAATATTTCTAATGGATACTCTTCTAAATGGTATTTCTGAATTTTTGGGATCGAAAGTACAACCTGATGATCTGTTAGTCGAATGGAAGCAAAACTTTCACTTTTATCAGAATTTAAAAATTCTGGAGGCGATAGCTTTACATAATCACTCCAAAGGCAAAGTGCTGTTTCCCACTTTTTTTTCCAATCTAAGACAAAACTCATCCGTTCGATACTCTATAAAATATATATACGGAATAGGATTTAAGATTTGTAACGACCAGATAAGATTCGGTTTCAAAATGGGATGTGATCATCTCCAAGGGAAATACTTTCGAAACGACTGCTTTCCAATAAGGCGAGAAACTCGTGGAAGGTAAATCAATCGCGTTTTCATTCGAGAGAAAAACGTGATCTCCAAAAAGATCAAAATCGATTTGATAGTTTTTTCCATTGGCAAATACAAGTAAGCCTTCTTCTCCTTTTTTAAGTTTAGGGAGTGTAAAAAATTCACCACCGAGAAGTGGGTATCCCGAAATCTGCTTATATCGAATTTCATTTTTCTCGTTTATTGGAAATTTCCCGAAAGGATGATTTACAAAATAGGGAACGAATTCCTCAGAAGCGACACCTAGTTCCGTATGGATCAAATTTTTTATCTCAACGGGCAAATCATTAAAAACCTTTAAGGCAGATACTCTGTACTCTGGATGTCCACTTAACCAAGTTAAGACGATCAAGGCTTTTTTAAGCTCTTCAATATTTCTAAGATGTTCAGCAACAAATTCTAAACGTTGGATAAACTTTGTTTCTGCAGACGGTTTAATTTTTGAAATCGTATTGATAATGTAGGAAATCGACATTTTCAAATTCTCATTCAGCGGAGATTTAAGTTTTCCAAGTAAAGACAATATTTTCTGCTCTTTTTCCCCTTTTGGATCTCGTAAATATCCTTTATGAATTAATAAAATCAGGATTTCAAATGAGTCTCTGACCAAATCCACCGAAGAAGGTTCTGGGATACAAATACAAATCGAATGATAATAAGATCGAAAAAATTGTTCTATTGAGTCTTCTTTAAAATTGGAATCTGTTTGTTTTAGAAAGCTGACCATTAGATTAAAAACGGCCTTCTCACTTCTAAAAATAGATTTCCAGGATTCTGTGATCATCCATTTTCCTCAAGCCAGCGTTCGTAATTCGTATATCTTTGGTGAAGGTATTTCAGTTTTAATAAATCATCAAAGACATGACCATAAATCTTTCTTTGTTTACTTATCGTTTCGACTTCCTTCTCTATCGCGACAATTCTTTCCTTAGTCTGTGAGAGCGATAGACCTTCAAGCCCCTGTTCAAATAGAGCACTAAGTTTTGCAATGTTATCATTCTTGTCGAGGCTAAGCCTATCATATTCTGCACATGACAATTCAAATAATTTTCGAATCCAGCTAACTCGATCACTACGATAAACAGAATTGTTTACATCCTCGAAAAAAGGAGACTCTGTATTTTGGACGAGTTTGTCATGCAGGACAAACGGTAAAATTTGTGCTAAATCATCTATCGTTACCTCTTCCAATCCTCGGAAATAACTAAGAGCTTTGGCATAATTGATACAGGTGAAAATAGCTCGTACCGATAATCCATTTTTTGTCTGAGAGCCTAAATCCTTTTTTTTATCCTTTCCTTGATCCAGTGAGGAGAGGATTGAAAAATCTGTTGTAGAAAGTTTAACGGTGTCTTTCGTTTTGTATTCTAACTGCTCACCGCCGGACTCGAAAAATTCAAATTGAGAAGCAAAGAATTCCATTCTCCTTCGGAGAGGTTCAGGAAATCGGATCGCACGAATATCCTGACTGATTGTTTCAATTTCAGCTTCCGAAAAAATAATTTCTTTTGGCACCATCGCTTCTGGCTTAAAGTTTTCTTCTACTCTTTGGATCAAATCTCGAATGAATCTGGTATTAAAATGTAAAGCTTTCACAACAATATCGATACGGTCTTTCAGTGCCTCAATTACTTGGTATGTTCCACCACCAGCATCGTCGTTAGCTGTTAAATACCATGCTGCGTCCGGACACTCGAAAACCTGATCGTATAACTCTGCATAATTATCGCCGAGTATAGTCAAGAGTGCAGATTGGGTTCTTGTAGGAATGCGATTGTATTCATCAATTACTTTAACTCGCATCCCTAACCACTTTCTCCAGGATATTTTGATTTCATCCATGGATTTAGCATTCATCAGATCCGATGGCAGTGGATTTCCTAGTAGGTCAGTAATCGTCATCTGCGGTTGACCATGTTGAATGGCCCGTTTGATTTCGGCGAGTGAATACCCTGCAAGTACTCCCATTAAAATCGCAGATGCTGTTTTTCCTCGACCCGGACCACCCACAAACAGACATTTGCCTCTAACTACAAGAGTTAACAGAGGTAACAAAACAAAACTGGAATAGCTTTGGCTTGATGGAAGAACGATTTTTGTTTTTAAGTCTCCGATCATAAACTGAGTCGGAGGCTTAGAATTGAATTCTATATCATAAAATGGTGTGATGATTGCGAAATTGGTAATCCAGAAATACGCTTTTCGTAGTTTTTCATCTAACCCAAGCACAGTGTTTGTTCCTTCCTTTGTCGGTAAGGGTCCCTCCTCGATAAGACTCTCTATATCGAATTTCTTTTTACCTTCTTTTTTTAAAGGAATTGTTGGTGATTGAGATACTTTGCGTGAAGAAACATTCGGATCCATTATTATTCCTTCAGTTGGATTTCAGAAAAACAATCATTGGATGATAAATCATCTGGTAATGTCATCTCTAAGGTATATATAAAAATTCCCTCTGGATAGTGAGATTGTGCCTGAAGGTCTTTGGTTACAGTTAGGTTTTGAATGGCGGTCCTTTTCCCATTTTCATTAAAATTGTAAGAAAACACTAATTTATCTTGAGGTAGTCGAAGTTCTTTATCCACGTTGATACTTTCTCGCAGTAGGAGTTTTGCGGTGAACCTGGGCAATGATTTTCCAGGACAGGCGGTCCATTGGATTTTTCTTACTTGGAACGGAACAAAAAGAGTCCCATCGAAAAAATGGGTGAGTTTCATTTCTAAAAAGAAATCCACATCTCCACTCTGTTTCACTTTTTTTTCCCAAACAGTATCCAAATTATCATCCAAAAGAAAGTTCAAATGAGAAGGATTTGAAATAGAGCCGATTCGGAAAGGAGGCTGACTTTTGTATTCGAGAATTTTGCTGTTCGTTGAGGAAACGATTTGATAGTTCCCTATTGCGATGGCAAAAGTCCAAAGGATGACGGGAAGGATCGATGTGAACTTCATGAATTCTAAATTTATTCGAATCCTAACAAAAAGTTCTACTTCTTTTTTGCGATCCTTTGGAAACTAGACCTATATGAAAATTGGTATCCTTGGTGGCACTGGACTCATCGGAAGCGAATTGATACCCTATGGCATCAAACATGGCCACCATTTTCGTGTATTCACAAGACGCACGGAGTTGCCAGTAGATCTGAATCAGTTCGAGGAAATAGAATTAATCACGACTACGATTCCATCGACAGCACAATTAGAAGGTCTTGATGCTGTAATCAATCTGGTCGGAGAACCCATAGCGGGTGTTCGCTGGACATTGGAAAGAAAAAATTTGATTCGTACATCTCGGGTAGATTTCACACGAGGACTCGTGGCTAGAATAAGAGATTGTAAAAACCCACCGAAGGTATTTATACAAGGTTCAGCTATCGGGTATTATGGTATGTCAAGTTTGAGACATGTGCCCTATGATGAGGCACAAATTCCAGGCACCGATTTTCTTTCGAATATTTGTGTCGATTGGGAACGAGAAATCTTATCTCTGATGGAGAAGGGGATACGTACGATCATTCTCAGAACTGGCATTGTACTATCGACAAAAGGGGGAGCTTTAGAAAAGATGATTCCTCCATTTCAGTTTGGACTAGGTGGACCGATTTCCTCGGGTGAGCAAGGTATGAGCTGGATTCACATTACTGATTTTGTTTCGGCATTGTTCTTTTTATTAACTAAAAAAACTTCCGATGGTCCTTACAACATTGTCTCCCCACACCCTTGCAGCAATGAGGAATTTTCGAGAGAACTAGCCAAAACACTCTTTCGACCGTGTATATTTAAAATTCCTGCCATCGCTATACAGGCGCTATATGGTGAAGGGGCCCAAGTGATCACGGAAGGACAATATGTTACGTCGAAACGTCTCCAGGAGGAAGGTTATGAGTTTCAATTTCAAAATCTTGGTCAGGCTCTCCGAAATCTTTTGCTCAAAAACTGAAATCTACTCGCCAAAACACTTCTGTGACAATTTATTGGAGGTAACCCCCTCTTGGAGAGAAACATGAAAATGAATAAATTCTTACTTTCTGCATCTGTCGTTGCTTTTGCTTTGACTCTGATTGCTTGCGGCGACAAGCCGAAAGCGCCAGAAGCGACAACGGAAATTGCACCTGCTGCAACGGTAGATCCAGAAATCGCGAAAGGTGAAGAAATTTTCCTTCAAAACTGTGCATCCTGCCATGGTGAAAAAGGTGCTGGTGACGGTGCTGCTGCCGCCGCTCTGAACCCGAAGCCTAGAAACTTCAAAGCTCCCGCATCGGAATGGAAAAATGGAAATACAGTTGCTGCGATCACTAAAACCTTAAACGAGGGGATCAAAGGATCACCAATGGTTGCGTACAAGCACCTTGGAAATGACAACATTGCGACTCTTGCAAAATACGTAGAGTATCTCGGTAAAAATTAATCCGATGGATCCGATCTTACTCGTTTTTTACGCGTAGGATCGGACAGTGACCTGATGACATCCCAACCTCAAAAAGCTGACCGTCCCACTTGCGATTGTGGTACGACACCCAACTCAGAAAGTGCTCGAAAAGTAGTAAAATATTCCACATGGGGCATGATTGCTATGGGTCTGATTGGAATCTCTGCCACACCAACGGATATTTATTACGTTTGTAGAAAATGTAAGCAACCTTTTGGTCGACTATCGAAGGAAGAAAGAAAAGGCGCTCGTTAATTTTGATTGACCACGGTCATTATTTCATTTCCCTGTTATCAAATGATCGAAGAATTTAAAATTCGTCTGGGTTTTGAGAATGGTGGTTCGTTACCAGTCATTCATATCTCAGGAGAGATCACATCCGAAGCCGAAGATGAAATCGTGCAATCTTATGAGTCTATTCCCTCCGATAAAAAAATACGCGTTATATTAAATTTTACAGAAACTTCCTATATCAATTCTGCTGGAATCGCTACTTTGATCAGTCTGATTACTAAATCTTCCGAAAGCCATGGCAAAATTGAGTTTGCTGGATTGAACACACATTTTCGCAAAGTGATGGACATTGTAGGTTTGACCGACTTTGTACTCATACACGATTCTCTCGATTCTGCCATCTCTCACGTCTAAATTCTTCTAGATTCCTAGCTTCCTATCTTAAGAATAGGAGGTTAGAGAGGTTTTTGTAATGAACCAAGTGGAAGTCCACATCAAAGGAAAGACATACCAATTTCCAATCATCATCGGAACGGATGGAAAAGAAGGCATTGATCTCACAGATTTTTACAGAAAGACAGGTCTTGTTACAATAGACCCAGGTCTATTCAATACAGCACTCGGACTTTCAAAAGTTTCAAGAAGAGATCCTGAAAAAGGAGAGCTCACCTATCGCGGGTATGATGTGAGTGAGCTTGCCCATCAATCCACGTTCGTCGAAACTTCCTACTTGCTTATTTATGGAGACCTTCCTAACAAAAAAGAGTTAGGTGACTTCTCTGGACGCTTATCAAAACATTCAATGATCCATGAGGATATGTTAAATTTATTTGATGGCTTTCCTGGTGTTGCCAATCCGTTAGCAGTGTTATCGGTTATGGTTACATCACTGTCCAGTTATTATCAGGAGGACTATGAAGAGAAGTTAGATATGGGAGTAGACCTAATTGCTCGATTGCTTGCTAAAATTCGTACGATTTCTGCATTTACTTACAAACATTCGGTGGGACACCCTTTCATTTATCCATTGGATAAAAATCCATATTGCACTAATTTTTTACATATGATGCATTCCGTTCCCGCCAAACAATATGAAGTTCCCGAGGGATTCGATAAATTATTGAATCAATTTTGGATCTTACATGCAGATCACGAACAAAATGTATCAAATACAGCAGTGCAAGTGGTAGGCTCAACTAAGGCGAATCTATTCGCTTGTATCTCCGCTGGTATGATGGCTCAATGGGGAGCAAGAGAAGGTGGAAGACCAACGGCAGCTATCGAACTCATGGAAGACATTATAAAATCTAAAACAGATGTTAAAGTTTATTTTGAAAGATTTAAAACTGGCGAAGCGAAACTTCATTCCAATGGATTCGGTCAAAAGGCATATGATGTGGTGAGTCCGAGAGCAAAAGTTGCAAGAGGAATCATACATGATTTTTATCGGAATCGAAAACTAGATGCGATTGAAGAGACAGCACTAAAAATTGATGAACTTGTTTGGAATGATCAATTTTTTATCGATCATTTACTATACCCGAATCTCGAATATTATTCTGGTCTTGCTTTTCACACTTTAGGAATTCCTAAAACAATGTTTTCCGTTCTGCAAGTCATTGGTCGACTACCTGGATGGCTTGCTCACTGGAAAGAGCAAAGAAGGAAAGGAGATTTCAGTAAGGTTCGTCCGAAACAAATTTACGTGGGTGAAAATCAGCGTAAATACATTCCCCTCCAGAGCCGAATATAGTTTTTAAAATCGCGAGCATGGTATCCTTTTTTCATTTAATATCATTGCTCGGGATTTCTTTGGTTCTTGTTTTTAATTCTTGTAGTCCTGTTGTCGAGGTTCCGAAAGCAAGTAAAGGATACCTTGACGCAGGATTTCTATCTAAAAGTTCAAACGCGACTGTGTCTTTGCAGGGCGAATGGCAATACTATCCAAAGCTGTTCGTATTTCCTAATGACGTTGGTCTAATTGATTCAATCAATGAGGCCAACTATTTTAAGGTTCCGGGCGTTTGGTCAGAATCGTTTTGGAAACGAGGATTTCTTTCTGGCGATGGCTTCGGTTCTTTTCGTTTGATCGTAAAACATAACCTTAAAAATCAATCTTTAACACTCAAGGTTCCTGAAATGGAGACCGCTTATCATCTGTTTGTGGAGGGTAAGCTCATAGCAAAAAACGGAATCATCTCTCCGCTCGAAATTAATGCGAGACCAGAATACCGACCATTAGTAGTAGATTTTATTCCTTTAAAAGACGAGTCTGAGATCATTCTTTTAATCTCGAATTATCATCATCGAAAAGGTGGCCCGGCGCAAGTGATGTCTTTGGGTCGAACGCATTCCATTCATTCAAAATATGAAAAAGAAATTTTGATGGATATGCTGTTAGTCGGAAGCATATTCTTTATGGGCATTTATCATTTGTTCTTATATATGAATCGAAAAAAAGATCCATATACATATTGGTTTGCTCTCGCGTGTTTGCTGATAAGTTTACGCGTGTTTGTTACCGGAAATAAGTATTTAGTGGCACTCGTACCAGAGATACCCTGGGAGTTACATTTAAAGATTAGCTATCTAACATTTTTCTTAATTCCCCCCGTATTTTGTAGATACATTTATCTTACATTCAATGCCTACTTTCCGAAACTATTATTTAAAATCGTATTTAATTTCGGGCTCGCTGTTTCGATGTTAGTGTTGCTCACTAGGTCATCGTTTTACACATATTTGATGGTGCCTTGTCAGATTTTTACTCTCATCTCTGCAGTATTAGCGATTTCAGTTGTAATTAGAGCCATCAAAAACAAACAGGCTGGAGCTGGATTGTTTCTGTTTAGCTTTGTTGTTTTCATTCTTTCCATGGTAAATGACATTTTAGTCAATAATCTTTTCATTATGAATCCTCTTCTTTCACATTATGGAATTTTTATGATGTTTCTTTTTCAATCTATCTCGATTGCTAGAAATTTTTCCCGAGGTTTTTTGGAAGCAGAGACTTTTGCCCGTCAATTATCCAATCGCAATCAAGACTTGGAAGAAGCAAGGGCCCAATTAACAAATCTAAATGAGAGATTGGAAGTGAAAGCAAATGAAAAGACTCAAGAACTCCAAACAAAATTAGACCAGATAAATAAAGATTTAAAATTGGCGAAAAGCATTGTTAGTGGATTAACTTCGATACCTGATCTTGCTCCGTTTCTTGGGATTGATACCATTTATCAACCGATAGCTGACGTAGGTGGAGACATCTTTTTTGTGAAAAAAATTCAAGATGGGTATGTCCGGATTTTTCTTGGCGATGCTACTGGTCATGGATTACAAGCAGCATTATATACGATGATGATTCAATCAGAATTCGAAAGACTCAATATGGTTGCCACAAAACCGAATGATCTGTTATATTATTTGAATCAGCATTTTTATGACAAAAATTCAGATCTTCAAATCTATTTTCCTGCCGTCACGATTGACTTTGATTTTTCAAAATCTGTACTCAGATTTGCTGCCGCTGGTATGCAAAATCAGTTGCTTCATAAAGCGAATGGAGAAGTCAAATTCCTAGAAAATACCG